>Ga0196981_1000354_pt1 | contig 17245 bp, 10 predicted proteins | sample S3_2013CmetaG_FD_155462 | JGI IMG/M metagenome (GOLD analysis project Ga0196981, IMG submission 155462) | Soil microbial communities from Anza Borrego desert, Southern California, United States - S3_20-13C | ecosystem: Environmental > Terrestrial > Soil > Desert | place: USA: California... | reverse complement strand
TTTCCGTCGAGAACATCCAGAAGACCGTCGCCGACTTCTTCAACATCAAGGTCGCCGACATGTACTCCAAGAAGCGCCCGGCCAACATTGCTCGTCCGCGCCAGATTGCGATGTACCTTGCCAAGGAATTAACACAGAAGAGCCTCCCGGAAATCGGCGAACTCTTCGGCGGCCGCGACCACACCACGGTCCTGCACGCCGTCCGCAAGATTGCCGCCGACCGCTCCAAGAACCCGGAAGTGAACCACGAGCTGCACGTCCTCGAGCAGACCCTGAAGGGGTAATCCACAGGGTTATCCACAGATGCCTACGGCGCTGTGGATAACCATTCAACCCGCTTTGCCTAAATATCAAGCAGCGCCTCCCCGGCCATGCCGAAGCCCTTGTAAAGCAGGCAAAAAAGCCTCACTTTGGTTTCTTGGATACCCCCCTTTTCTGTCAAAATAGAGGTTGTTTCGCGTTTGTTCGGCCGGGCGGGGTTCTGTCCTTTTAAGACCTGCCTTTTCACCCTCAACCAACATCCGTAAGCACCAGTAACAGCACTGTCTCAATCAATTACTACAAGGACAAAAGCATGCAATTGGTCAAAACCCAAAGAGACACGCTTCTCCGACCTCTGCAGATCGTGAGTGGTATTGTCGAGCGTCGGCACACGCTGCCGATTCTGGCCAATATCCTCATTCGCAAGGACGGCGAAAAAGTCTCCTTCCTGTCCACCGACATCGAAGTGCAGATCACCACGACCGCCGACGTCGGCAGCGGCGGTGACGTCGCCGCGACCACGGTCGCCGCACGCAAGCTGCTCGACATCCTGCGCGCACTGCCCGACTCCGGTGACGTGTCCCTCTCGCTGGCCAACAAGCGCATGACCGTCCAGTGCGGCAAATCCCGCTTCGCCCTGCAGACCCTGGCCGCCGAAGAATTTCCGACCGTTGCGCAGGCCGAGCACTTCAACGCCAAGGTCACGCTGCCGCAGAAGACGCTCAAGCACCTGTTCAACATGGTGCACTTCGCGATGGCCCAGCAGGACATCCGCTACTACCTCAACGGCCTGTTGCTCGTCGTCGACGGCAAGAACGTCATCGCAGTCGCCACCGACGGCCACCGCCTCGCGTTCTGCCAGGTCGAGACCGACCAGAATTTCCAGCGCCAGGAAGTCATCATCCCGCGCAAGACGATTCTCGAACTGCAGCGCCTGCTCGAAGACAGCGAACAGCCGGTCGACCTCGAGATCGCCAGCAACCAGGTCAAGCTCACCTTCGCCGACATCGAACTGATTTCCAAGCTCGTCGAAGGCAAGTTCCCGGATTACACCCGTGTGATCCCCAAGGGCTACAAGAACAACTTCACGATCGACCGCCAGACGCTGCTGCACGCACTGCAGCGCGCGGCCATCATGACCAGCGATAAATTCAAGGGTGTCCGCTGCATCATCGCGCCGGGCAGCCTCAAGATCAGCTCCACCAACGCTGACCAGGAAGAGGCCGTGGAAGAACTCGAAATCGATTACGGCGGCGACACCGTCGACATCGGTTTCAACGTCTCCTACCTGCTCGACGTGCTGAACAACCTCAAGGGCGACAACATCAACGTCGCGCTTGGCGACGCCAATTCATCGGCGTTGATCACCGTACCGGACAACGCCGACTTCAAGTACGTCGTGATGCCGATGCGTATTTAATGAATTAAAGAAGACAATTTGCAAAGGGGGCTGCCGTGGGTAAGGCGAGCCCCTTTGCCACATTTATGGAAAACCGAAATTTATAGCCGATCGGTTCCCTCCCCTTCAAGGGGAGGGCTAGGGTGGGGATGGGTTTCAGCAATGAGACCTCGAAGCACGCGAGAAACCCATCCCCATCCCAACCTTCCCCTTCAAGGGGAAGGGGCCGAAAAGCCCGTTCTTTCAGCCGTTTCGTTTTAGAAGGTAGCCATGTCCGCACTCCCCCAAGAAGCACCGCGTGAGCAACAACCGACCAGCTCGTACAGCGCATCCTCGATCCAGATCCTCGAAGGTCTCGAAGCAGTCCGCAAGCGCCCAGGCATGTACATCGGCGACACCTCCGACGGCACGGGCCTGCACCACCTCGTGTTCGAAGTGCTTGACAACTCCATCGACGAAGCGCTCGCCGGCCACTGCACCGAGATCCACGTCACCATCCACTCCGACAACTCGATCTCCATCACCGACAACGGCCGCGGCATTCCGACCGGCATCAAGTGGGATGACAAGCACGATCCCAAGCGCAGCGCCGCAGAGATTGTGATGACAGAGCTGCACGCCGGCGGAAAGTTCGACCAGAACTCGTATAAAGTCTCCGGCGGCCTCCACGGCGTCGGCGTCTCTTGCGTGAACGCACTCTCCAAGCTGCTCAAGCTCACCATCCGCCGCGACGGCAAAGTGCACCAGATGGAATTCTCCAAGGGCGTGGTCCAGAACCGCGAACTCGAAGTCCAGGAAGGCGTGCACGTCTCCCCCATCAAGGTCACCGGTGAAACCGACAAGCGCGGCACCGAAGTCCACTTCTGGGCCGACGAAGAAATCTTCACGCACGTCGAATTCCACTACGACATCCTCGCCAAGCGCATCCGCGAACTCTCGTTCCTCAACAACGGCGTGCACATCAAGCTCACCGACCAGCGCACCGGCAAGGAAGAAGATTTCGCGTTCGAAGGCGGCACCCGCGGCTTCGTCGAGTACATCAACAAGAACAAGAACGTCCTGCACCCGACCATCTTCCAGGCCACCGGCGAGAAGGTCTCCGAGCAAGGCACGATGATCGGCGTCGACGTCTCCATGCAATGGAACGACGCCTTCAATGAACAGGTCCTCTGCTTCACCAACAACATCCCGCAGCGCGACGGCGGCACCCACCTCACCGGCCTGCGTGCAGCGATGACCCGCGTCATCAACAAGTACATCGAAGAAAACGACTTCGCCAAGAAAGCGAAAGTCGAAGTCTCCGGCGACGACATGCGCGAAGGCCTCACCTGCGTGCTCTCCGTCAAGGTCCCCGAGCCCAAGTTCAGCTCCCAGACCAAGGACAAGCTCGTGTCCTCCGAAGTGCGCGGCCCCGTCGAGGAAATCGTCGCCAAGACGCTCACCGACTTCCTGATGGAAAAGCCCAACGACGCCAAGATCATCTGCGGCAAGATCGTCGAAGCCGCCCGCGCGCGCGAAGCCGCCCGCAAGGCACGCGAACTCACCCGCCGCAAGGGCGTGATGGACGGCCTCGGCCTGTCCGCCAAGCTGGCCGACTGCCAGGAGAAGGACCCCGCGCTGTGCGAGCTGTACATCGTCGAGGGTGACTCCGCAGGCGGCTCCGCCAAGCAGGGCCGCGACCGCAAGTTCCAGGCGATCCTCCCGCTGCGCGGCAAGGTGCTCAACGTCGAAAAAGCCCGCTTCGAAAAGATGCTCTCCTCCGAGCAGATCACCACCCTGATCGCCACGCTCGGCACCAGCATCGGCCCGGACGAATTCAACGTCGACAAGCTGCGCTACCACCGCATCATCATCATGACCGACGCGGACGTCGACGGCGCCCACATCCGCACCCTGCTGCTCACGCTGCTGTACCGCCAGATGCCCGCACTCGTCGAGCGCGGCCACGTCTACATCGCGCAGCCGCCGCTCTACAAGGTCAAGCACGGCAAGGACGAGCGCTACCTCAAGGACGCGGTCGAAGAAGCCAGCTACATGATGCAGATCGCGCTCAACGACGCGGCGCTGATCCCGACCGAAAACGCCAACCCGATCATCGGCGAAGCCCTGTCCGAACTGGTCCGCCAGTACAACACCGCCAACGCCATCATCATGCGCCTGTCGCGCGCGATCGATGAGGCAGCGCTGTCGGCCATCATGACCGGCGTCACGCTCAACCTCGACACCGCCGAGAATGCCGACGCATCCGCCAAGGCACTCGAAGCAGCGATCAACGACCCGAGCGTCGAAGTCATCGTCAAGTCGGACGAACTCTCCGCCAAGCACCTGCTGCGCATCCAGCGCCGCCACTTCGGCAACATCAAGGTCAGCAGCATCGACGCCGACTTCGTCCACGGCCCCGACTACCAGGTCCTCTCCGCCGCCGCCGCCACCTTCAAGGGCCTGATCGGCCTGGGCGCACTGGTCCGCCGCGGCCAGGGCGACAAGGCCAAGGAAATCGCGATCAAGGACTTCCACGAAGCGATGAGCTGGCTGCGGGACGAAGCCGAACGCGGCGTCACCAAGCAGCGCTACAAGGGCCTGGGTGAAATGAATCCGGAACAGCTGTGGGAAACCACGATGGATCCGAATGTGCGCCGGCTGTTGAAGGTGCAGATCGAAGATGCGATCGCGGCGGATCAGATTTTCACGACGCTGATGGGGGATGATGTGGAGCCGCGTCGGGCGTTTATTGAGACTAATGCGCTGCAGGCGGGGAATATTGACGTTTAATGGAAACATAGCTAAACGTACGCGAAAAGAGGCTCGGTTAAGAGCCTCTTTTTTTTGTTTGAGCAAAACAAAAGCTAGCAAGAAAATTGGACAGAAGACGATGAGCGAGTCGAAGCGCGCACTTGTACAAGGCCTGTACGATCGATTGGTATACGCGGATGAATTGCCTGCTATACAAGAACTAATTGAGTCAGGAAGCGCATCGGTCAAGGATCCATCCCCATTAGCACGACGCGAACTCCTTATCAGCGAGATTGCGGCGTACCTTCCAGAATTACTAGATGACCTAATTTCACCAATTGAGGGTAAAGCTGAGCAAGCGCGAGCTGAGCTTCAATTTATGGTTGAGCTGCTACGAAAGGGACGGGAAAATGCTCGAAGCAGCAGCGATATGCGCGCCGTTGCTGAACCGCCGCAACTGCTCCGCGCAATCCATGCTCCTGATAACCCTCCAGCGTATCCCGAAACCGGTCTTCGACGTCCGTGGCTATTTACCTCTGCTCGGAACGATCCATCGTTGCTCTCGGAGCTACGAACCGAGTTAAGTGCATCGGACCGAGTAGACATTCTCGTGAGCTTTATTACATGGAGTGGCGTAAGGAAGTTGCTAGACGTCTTAACTCAAGTTACAGCGCGAGACGCGAACGGAAAGTCGAAAACAACTTTTCGAATTCTAACCACCACCTACATTGGCGCGACTGAAGCTCGGGCAGTCGACGCGTTAGCGCGGCTGCCGGGAGTTGAGCTTCGAATATCTCTCGATGGGCGTCGCACAAGGCTTCACGCCAAAGCCTGGTTATTCCATCGAAATACCGGATTTGGAACTGCATTTGTCGGGAGCGCAAACCTTTCAGAGTCTGCACTTATCGGTGGAATCGAATGGACTCTGAAAATTGCGCAGGCAAGTGATCCGTCCCTCTTTGCCTCGGCAAGCGCCCACTTTGAAACGCTCTGGAACGATGTCGAGTTTCAGCAGTACAACCCTGATGACCTAACTCAGCGAATGACACTTGAGTCAGCGCTGAAAGAACAGAAGGGTACTGGGAAGTCGAATGAAAGTGGTCAAGACGTTATTGCAATTCATACCTGGTTTGAACTTCGCCCTAAAGCATATCAATTGGAGATGTTGAATGCTCTTGCTGCGGAGCGGCGTCATGGAAGAAATCGAAGCCTTGTCGTTGCGGCGACTGGGACAGGAAAAACTGTTGTTGCTGCCTTCGATTACGCACGAATAGCGAAAGATGAGGGAAGCCCGCCGCGATTGCTCTTTATCGCACACCGCATCCAGATTCTCAAACAAGCCCTGGCCACGTTTCGCCAGGTCCTACGGGACCCCGCATTTGGCGAAGTTATGGACGGAGAGAATGATCCACATGCATATGAACATTTGTTCGCCACGATTAACACAGTTCATTCACGGAACCTCGTCGAAAGAGTTGGCGCAAATTTCTGGAGAGTCGTGATTGTCGACGAAGCGCATCACCTTCCTGCGCAAACCTTCGATAAGTTTATGCAGCAAATACGGCCGCATGTACTCCTTGGGCTAACAGCCACTCCCGAAAGAGCCGATGGCCAATCCTTAAATAAGTACTTCGATGCACGCCCTGATGGGACGCCTGCCGTCTCCTTGCGTCTATGGGACGCCCTTGATCAACAACTTCTCGCTCCCTTTGAGTACTACGCGACCGGGGACGATACCGACCTTACTTCTATCGAGTGGAACAGAGGGGAAGAAACTAGGCAACTCGATGCCATCCTGTCCGGGAATGACTTTCGCAATCACATCGTTGTTGGCGCCATTGAGCGGTACGTATCGGACTTGGCGTCACTTAAGGCAATAGCGTTCTGTGTCAGCGTGAAGCATGCGGTGGCAATGGCTGAATGCTTTAACAAATCTGGGCTGCCAGCGGTGAGTCTTACAGGGGCAAATAATGCTTCGGAGCGCGAAAATGCAATCAAAGAGTTGCGTGCAGGGAAAATCAAGATTATCTGTAGTTGCGACCTCTTCAACGAGGGTGTCGACGTGCCCGAGCTAAATACCTTGCTATTTTTGCGACCAACTCAGAGCCCGGTCGTATTCCAGCAGCAGCTTGGACGTGGCCTTCGCCTTTCGGAAGGTAAGGATAGTTGTTTGGTACTGGATTTCGTCGGCCAATATAGCCAAGAGTTTCGATTCGACATTCTGCTCCGTGCAATCACCGGGCAGTCGCGTGAGCAGCTAAAGCGATTTGTGGAAAGCGGCTTCAGTTTGTTACCCGCCGGATGCCACATCCAGTTTGATAAGGTGGCTCGTGAAAGAGTGCTCTCTAGCCTTAAGTCTTCACTTAATCTCAACGCAGTACGTATGAGACGCGAGATCGCGGCTTGGGCGGCACTGAAGGGAGGAGGAGCGCTGCAGCTTTCTGACTTCTTGCGTGACACCGGTTTAGAGCTTGATGATATCTATCGAGGTAATCGATGCTGGACGGGCTATAAACGGGATGTGGGCTTAGCGACGCAGCCATCCGGGCCACGAGAAGAAGACTTGCAAAAGCGTATGCAAAATGTGCTGCACGTGAATGACTCTGCATTGCTTAAGACATGGACGACAGTGCTCACTACGGGTAACGTCGATACGCAAACAAAGTACCAAACCCAAATGCTGGCGTATCAACTTCTTCATAACAAAAACGAACTTATTGATCCTCAGGGGTTTGTTTATACGATGGCAGGACACCCCGCATTGCGAGAGGAGCTCTTAGAATTATTTACCATACTTGAAGAACAAACTGCAGTCCCCCATCAGCCATTACCAGAGGTTCCGGCCCATTGGCCGCTCTCACTACATGCGAGGTACGAGCGAAGGGAGATTCTGACGGCAGTCGGTTATTTAACATCGCAGGCGCGGCCATTGTTCTTTGAAGGCTGCTTACCATTGCAGGATATAAAGACAGAGCTATTGTTTGTAACGCTGGACAAGAGCGAAGGTTTCTCAGAACGTGTCCAGTATCACGACTACGCAATTAGCCCAGTGCTATTTCATTGGCAAACACAGAATCGGGCGGGCGTTGATAATGCGACGGGGCGGAGGTATATCGAGAGTAATGACAATGGATGGAAGTTCCAGCTGTTCGTACGTGAAAATCCTGAGTGCGCGTATATCGCCCTCGGTCCAGTCGTCCTCGAAAGTTACGAGGGTGACCGCCCCATTTCCGTGACGTGGCGTGTCAAGTCTGAAATCCCGGCTGAGCTCTTCCGAAAGCTGACAGTTATCAGAGGATGACGGGTTATCAAACCCGTTATCCTCCGCGGTTTTCCCCAGAGTGGGAGAGTAATGCGGACGGTTTCAGATTCGCATAAGCCCCCTGCTTACTCGATGCATAAGCGTGGCGCAAACACGTTCAGCATGATGACTGAATTAAGAGCTACCTGCCCCTATATCGCTCCCGCAGAATCTCAAACGCGATGTCTTCGAGGTCCGGTTCCCGTAGCGGAACAAGCGGGTACTTAATTGACGTCGCCACGTCGTCAAGTAAGCGCCGTTTGAAGCTCCAAAATGCTTCTTCGTCGGCCTTCCGGCGCTCGACGTCGTTTCCTTGCCCAACTGTTCGCATCGGCCCAGAAGCCGGACGGTGCCTAGGAACGAACAATATGCAGACATTCACGAAGGGATGATTCGGGGCAAGCGAAGTGCCGGGCGGATGGATGATATGTGTCATACGAGGCTCCACGTCGAAGGTTTGTAAGTGACCAATTCAACTGTTTCTATTCACTTCGCCTGATTCCAGCGCTCTTTTCACGCCACAGCTTCTGAAGACCGGCGTCTATCGACTCCTGAGTCTTCGACATCCAGACTGGGTCGTCCATGCCGAATGTCTCGCCTGAGGCCGTCTTCACTTCCCATGCCTTGGCCGGGCTCAGTGCCTTCACAAACCGGATTGTTACGCGAAGCCGTACGGCCGCGTCGTTTGCCTCGTCCACGCACACATTCAGCCTGGCGCATCCGGGGTAACCCGTGTATTCGTCTGGATCGGCATCCTGGATTCCGAGGTCGTCACTAATCTGCTGGCCCAGGCTATGAACCAGTGCCATCGCGCCTTCTAAGGTTCGTGAAGGCATTACGAACGGAAGCGGATCGTTGGCGTGCACTGCGTGTTCGCCAAATCCCTCAAGGGCAATCCTGCCATTTTCGTCAACGAAGAGATTCAAGGGTGAGCGGAGTAGGCGCGTCCATTCCGCATGCACGCGTGCATTCGTCGCATTGACCCAGTCGCTTATTTCATCTGTGCCTTCTAGTTCGGAAAGTGCTCTTAAAAATGCGCGAGGATTCATGAGGCTTCTCCTTGTCCCGTTGCACCGGCGAAGCCGGCTCCCGGGACAGGAAGAGCGGCGACGCTTTAGCGGAATTTGTGAATCGCCCCGCAAGTAGTCGGATAAATCGGCGATCGCAGCGCCAGCCCGCTGCGAAGCACGCAGCCAGCACGCTGAAGGCGTAAAAAAAAGCCTCCACAAGGGAGGCCGACGTTCCGTTTCGTTGTCCTGATAAGGACCACATCCGCCTGTCTGGCGGTCCACCTTGCCCGGCTGGCAGGTTGGCATGGGCGTCGGCCCAACTCTTGATGCACGTCCTCAGGTTAGGAGGACGCTTTGACGCTGTCAAGGCAAGCACTCAGGCTTCAGGCTTTCGTTTGTGAATTCTCAAAATGGATGTGGCGCTTTTTCGATGGCGATGTGCGCAACTCTACCGCTATCTTGTGCTCTGGCTACAAAGCGCAGAAAAATCTTCTACGTGGGCAGCCCAAGGCCTGCTCTACAACTGCGCCTCCCGATAATCCAAAACCTCCTCCTGATGCCGCATCACCTCATCACTGATCTCATTCCCCCGCCACAGCCGGATCAGTTCCTTGCGTTCCGCCTTGATCGCCGCGCAGCGCAGCTGCCATAACAAGGCATCCTTCGGCGTGTGTGCCGCGCCCTCCGCCGCACCCGGCGCGACGCGGTTGGCGATTTCCATGCGCAGTTCATCCGCCCATTCCGTCGGCGCCTTTGCCTGTGCCAAGTGCGCATCCACGGCAGCGATCGCCGCTGCGCGCATGGCGGCGCTGACGCGCTGCTGTTCCTCGGCCGTCGACCAGTCCGCGCCCACTTTCAGTTTCCGGATCAGCGGCGTCAGCGTGAGTCCCTGGCCGACGAGGGTCGCGGCAATGACAAAGAAAGTGATGAAGATGATCAGGTCGCGTGCCGGGAAGGGTTCGCCGTTCGGCAGGGCGGCCGGCAGCGCGAGGGCGGCGGCGAGCGAGACGATGCCGCGCATGCCGCACCAGCTGATGATCGCCAATTCGCGGTTGCGTGGCTTGGGCGCCTGTTCATGGAGGCTGCCGCTCAGCCAGCGCGGGAGATACGCCACCGGAAACACCCAGGCGAAGCGGACGGCGACGGCCACCAGGGTGATCACGCTTCCCAGCATGAACAGTTCGGACAGCGAATACAGGTGCAGCTTGTCCATCACGCCCGACATCTGCACGCCGATCAGGATGAAGATCAGGCTGTTGAGGATGAAGACGAGCACGTTCCAGACGGAGCGCGCCATGATCCGCATTTCCGCCGAGACGATTTCCGGCGCATACCGCCCGCGCACGAGCCCTGCCGCGACGACGGACAGCACGCCGGAGACATGCAGCGATTCGGCGGCGATGTACGCGGTATAGGGAATCGTCAGGACGGCGATGACTTCGATGAACGGGTCGTGCAGGCGGCGATGGATGGCGATGTACACAAACGCCAGGATCGTCCCGATCACCACGCCGCCGGCCGACACCAGCGCAAACTGCGCACTCGCCTCCGCAAACGAAAACGCGCCGGTCAGCACGGCGGCGATCGCGAGCTTGTAGATGACCAGGCCGGACGCGTCGTTGACCAGGCTTTCGCCTTCGAGAATGGTGACGACATGCCGGGGGATGTTCAGGCGGGACAGGATGCTCGTCGCGGCAACGGCATCCGGCGGCGACACGATGGCGCCCAGCACGAAGGCGGCGGCCCAGGGGACCGACGGCACCATGAACTTGAGCGCGAAGCCGACCGCCAGCGTGGTGGCGATGACCAGCCCGATGGCCAGCAGGCTGATCGGGCGGATGTGGGTCTTGAAGTCGGTCCACGAGGTCAGCAGCGCCGCCTGGTACAGCACCGGCGGCAGGACGATCACCAGGATGAGCTGCGGGTCGAACGGAAACTGCGGCAGGTTCGGGATCAGGCCCAGCAGCGCACCACCCACGACCAGGGCGATCGGGTAAGGCAGCTTGAATTGGCGCGCGAGCCAGCTGAGGGCGGCGGCGCAGATCATGAGCAACAGGACGAGTTCGAGCAGGAGCATGGGATATCTGTTTGAATAACCGGTCTGAAACGTGCGAAGCGCATGCCTTCCGGGAAGGACGGACCGGTTATTGTGGCAGGAATCCGTTGCTCTTTGAAAATGACGTTTAATTCAGGCGTATGTGTTTCAACCTTGAATCCAAGTAGGACCTATGGACATTATCTACAGCCCCGACCACCACGCCCACCGCGGCGAATTCGAGTTCCACCGCGGCGAACTCGTCCCCTGCTTCGAAAAGCCCGAGCGCGCCGACTTCGTCTTCAAGGCCGTCACCGACCGCCAGATCGGCCCGGTCTCCGCGCCGGACAGCTTCCCGCTCACGCCCATCGAACGCGTGCACGCGCCCCGCTACCTGCGTTTCCTCGAACGCGCCTGGGACAGCTGGACCGCCCTCGGCAACACGCGCGACGCCATTCCCGCCGTGTGGCCGATCCGCGGGTTCCGGCATGACGTGGAACCGGACAACTTCATTGCCCAGCTGGGCATGTACTCCTTCGACAGCGGCACGCCGTTCACCTCCGGCTCCTGGCGTGCGGCGCGGCTGGGGGTGGACGTCGCGCTGACGGCACAGCGGCGCATTGCGCAGGGCGCGCGTGCCGCCTTCGCCTTGTCCCGACCGCCCGGCCATCACGCCGGTCCGGATTTCCTCGGCGGCTACTGCTTCATCAACAATGCGGCTGTCGCTGCACAGGCCTTCCTCGACGGCGGCGCCTCGCGCGTGGCGATTCTCGATGTCGACTACCACCACGGCAACGGTACGCAATCGATCTTCTACGACCGCGCCGACGTGCTGTTCCAGTCCATCCACGGGGATCCGAAGACGGAATACCCGTTCTACCTCGGGCACGCGGACGAGACGGGCGCGGGCGAGGGACTCGGGTTCAACCAGAACTACCCGTTGGCGGCGGGCAGCAGCAACGAGCAGTGGTTCGCGGCGCTGGATGCGGCGTGCAAGCGCATCCGGGACTATGCACCGGACGCGCTGGTGATTTCGCTTGGCGTCGACACGTATGTCGGCGATCCGATTTCGAAATTCCGGCTCGATGCGCCGGAATACCAGCGCATGGGCAAGCAGCTCGCCGGGTTGGGGTTGCCGACGCTATTCGTGATGGAGGGTGGGTATGCGGTGGCGGAGATTGGGGTGAATGTGGCGCAGGTGCTGCGCGGGTTTCGGGATGTGGCGGGATGAATTCCAATGCGAGTCACTCGGTTACGGTGATCGGCGCAGGCATTGTCGGCCTGTGCGTTGCCTATTTCCTGCGCAAGGAAGGCTTCGCCGTCCAGGTGATCGACCCGGAAGAGCCGGGCTCGCAGTGCTCCTTCGGCAATGCCGGCGCAATCTCCGCCGGCTCGGTCGCACCGCTGGCCATGCCCGGAATCCTCAAGAGTTCCGCGAAGATGCTGCTCGAAGCCGACAGCCCGCTGTACGTCCCGCCGCACTACTGGCTTCGCTCAGCGCCGTGGCTTCGGCGCTTCGTCGCATCGGCCACTCCGCAACGGGTGGAGGAGATCGCAACCGCACTCACGGCACTCTTTGCCGACGCGGTAGAAAACCACCGCGCACTGGCGCGTGAAGTCGGATGTCCAGACCGCATCGTGCAGACTGGGCAGTTGCATCTGTATCGGAATGCCGCCGCCCTCGAGAAGGACATGGGATCGTGGCGGCTGCGTGAACGGCACGGCGTGAAATGCGAGCGGCTGGACGCGCAGGCAATTCGCGCGCTGGAGCCCGCGGTGAGTGATGAGTACACCGTGGCGATGTTCATGCCGGAACAAGGTGCGGTGACGCATCCGTTTGCCTATGCGCAGGCGATTGCGGAAGCGGCGCGGCAACGCGGGGTGGTGCTCGTGCGCGACCGCGTGCGGATGCTGGCACCCGACGCGGAAGGCTGGAAGGTGCAGGGTGCAAAGCGTACGTCTCAATCGAAATTCGTCGTATTGGCTGCCGGCGCGTGGTCGGCTGAGTTATTGAGGCCTTTGGGATTGCGTGTTCCGCTGGAGAGTCAGCGTGGTTATCACCTGCACGTAGCGACGCCGAACATCACGATCGGGCGGCCGGTTGTGTTTGCGGACCGGAAGGTGTTTGCGGTGCCGATGGAGCATGGGTTGCGGATTTCGGGGACAGTGGAGTTTGGCGGGCTGGAGATGCCGCCGACGTCGCGACGTGCGGCGGCGTTGGGAGAGGCTGCGGTGCAAGGGTTGCCGGGGTTGGAGCTCGGTGCGCCTTCAGTATGGATGGGACATCGGCCGTGTTTGCCGGATTCGCTGCCAGTGTTGGGGCCTGTGCAGAGTTACCCCGGTTTGTGGTGTGCATTTGGGCATGGACATCTGGGGGTGACTGGTTCGGTGAATACCGGGCGGTGGATTGCGGAGGGGATTGGGGGCAGGCTACAGCGCAACCGTTTTGCCCCCTTTATAGTAGAGCGATTTTGAATGTGAATCGAGACGGTACGCGTCACGTAGCTCGAGTGCAACTAACATTGGAACTATTCTTAAGTAAAAGCCCCGGATGCGGCATCGCGATTAGGAGGAAAGCTGCACCGTCTCCAATGCGAAAAGGTAATGTCACTTATCGGCGGTTAGTGATGATTAACGCGCCGACTGAAACAGTCGGCACCAATTTATGGCTTTCCCCAGTTTGCTACAAACGACGGAAGATCATACTTCTCATCCAACGCAAGCTTTTCCTCGGCAGCTATATCGTCTGCTTCGATATTGATCGGGGCGAGCCGTCTTACTTCCCATTCGTTTGCTTTGTTTTTCACAAGCATAAAGTTGCGAACGACTGAAAGATTTGCATCGCCCGACTTGACTTCCCACTTCACTCGATAAGCATTGTTCTTAAGCGAAACAGAGGGCTTTTTACTGTATGTAACTTCATTCGAATAAAGCCAATATAAGCCCCGGCTCGCACGATCGAAAAGATATAGGGTATGCGTTGGAGTATTGTTTCTATGGCATACCTCCCTGAAGAGGACATATTCAGCCGCGACCTTTTCTGCAGATAGTGCCATCGCATCACAGTACACACTGCCAGATAGGAATCGGTCAGTTACCTTGTTTTTCTTGTGCAGACGGATCTCGAACCGTTTCGTATTAGCCTGGTCGAACGCTTCATAGATCCCAAATCTTTCCCCTGTCGCGCTTCGCAAGAGGATCGACTCGTTGAGCTTCCCGTATAACAGTCGATGCTCATCGTCATAGTCGTCCAAAGTCTCTTTGCTTCGGCTTTTCCAGTCTAACTTTGACTCGATGTCCTTGCGGATACGATCTTCCTCGGCTGCACGTTCTTGCTGGCTGAATACTTTCCTAGTCGTGCTCTCTGCTGAGGGAGGAACCGCAAACGAAAAGAACGCGATCGTTGCAAAGGTGATTAGGTGTTTGGGAATTGCAAACTTCATCGTCGTGCTTCTATAAAAGGTTGAATTGTTAATCGCACTTGCTTAGAAATGGCTGTGGATCGAACCATTTCCCCTGTCCTTTTGCAAGGTTAGAACTACGGCGGACTTCGAAGTGCAAGTGCCCACCATATTTCTCCGCCCGGTATGGGCCAACATCTGTCATTCCTTTGGCATTTCCTGTGTCACCTGTTTTTCCGATCACTTGTCCCATATATACCGGACAGACCTTCTTGGGCAATTTTTTAACTGTGATCTCGCTGAGATGGGCGTACATGAAATAGATCGAATTGTCGACAATTCCAGGAACGCTTTCTGCATATTTCCTTTGCTGAGGAGGAAGATCGTTAATATTCACCTTGATCAGGATTACATTCCCGTAGTTTCCCCCGGGGCCCGCGTGCAGTAATTCGCCGTTCGCAACAGCGAACACCGGTGTCCCTGATGCTGCAGCCAAATCTATTCCGGTATGTCGTTTAGCACGACCTCCACCGTCGAAAAGGGATTTCTTTCGAGCGGTATCCGGCGAGCTCTCGCTATCTCGATATCCTCCGATCCGTATTACACATTCCCCTAGCGGGTCGTGCCAGGACGGGAGCCCTCCTACACTAGCCTCTGGCAATACTTCGCTAGGTTTCGACGGTAAGGAGGGTTTTTCTTGGCTCGGGCTTTGCGCTGAAATCTCAGCAGCTGGTCTACTTATAGAGATTCCTGTGACGCTTTCAATTACAGCGAACGCCGAGCGCTCCTGAAAACCATCGGACTGAAGCATGAAATTCTTGACGCGAACCTTCGTGTCAGCATGATTGGCAAGAAAGTAGTAGTACGCTTTGACATAGTCACCGTTGAAGCGATCTGCTAGCACCTTCGCTCGTGCTGTCCCATCATCTGATTTCGTTCGAAGTTGTTTCGCCAGTTTTGTCTGAGCTTCGTCGGGCGACGACTCCGGCGGTTTGCCAAATTTTCCTTGAAGGTACAAGAGCCCGCCGCGCCTTCCTTCGTGGTGCATCAGATAAACAATCTTTGCCTTTTCGTCCGGAGGTAGCGCGCTTGTATCGACTCCTCGATCCTTTAGATACTTAAGGTTGTCTTCTGCATAGGAAGCAATTGCGTCAATTGAATAGAAGCCGTTGTCGCGCCAATCTAGAACGATGTTTCTAGTTGAAAGGCTGACCTCTGTCGAAGTCTTGCCTTCAATTTTGTAAAGTGTTCGATTTTCAGCTCGAAGTTTTTTCGTCTGAATCTGCTTCAGAGCTTCCGTATTGCCCAATGTTCCGTCTTTTGCAACGTATTCGTACCATGCAGCTGGAAGAAACTGCCCTAGGCCTCTAGCTGTTGAACCAGTCGCCGCCGAACTCTCAATCCATGTTCCGTCTTTAGTCTTGGCTGCTTCTGCATCGATAATTGCGGCGAGAGCGTGAGGAGTAAACCCATAACGTTTGGCCGCCTCGATAAGCGCTTTTCTGAATTTCTCGTTGCCTTTCGTTAGATATAAGTTCTCGCTGGCGAACATCGGCGCGTTAATCGTTGTAGGCACACCGTTGCTTGTACGAGTTTCTTTGATTACCGGGTGAGCGTCGACATTTTGAAGAGTCTTTTTAGGACTGGTTTCAGCTTTTGGCTGAGGTGTTTCATTCTTTACCTCAGCACTCGTTTGACTGTCCGGAACTAGTACCGGCCCATCTTTTCGATAGGTCCTGCCCTTTAGTAAGTCGGTAAGGATATTAATTTGAAGGATCTTCTCACCGAGCGGAAGAATGTCTTCATCCAAAATTTTTTGCCACTTGCATTGATAGTTCTCGAACTCGATCTTTAGTCCTTTGAGATGGTCTTGTATAACAAGTCCGTGCAGCCAGCCCGAGTCGTTTGTTTCTAGTTCAACTTCCTTTCCATCGTGCATAAGCTTTAGCTTTGCATTCTTGATTGGTTTGCTGCTGAGTCCGACGACCTTGATACTGAGTTTCAGGTCCGGGGCTGTCTTCCCATCCGGCAGGTAAATTTTTTGGCCGATGTGGATGAGGTGCTTGTGTTTTCCCGAAAGGTCGTTATATGCCGCGAGTTGTTCGACGGTGTGGCCAAAGTGTTTGGCAATACCCCACAGCGAGTCACCTTTTTTTACGACGTAGTATTTGCCGCCTTTTGAAGTTTCCATTTATTCGCCCTTACGAGACGCATGTTCGTCTTCGAAGATCGCCTCTTCCTCTTCTTCCTCTCGAGGATCTTCATCAGTATCGTAGAAGTGAGCAACACTTCCTTTCAGTCCGATTACTGCCACGTACGGCTCCGATTCATATTTTTCAGGAGTGGGATCGGAGTAGCCGGTAGACGCAATCGGAGAAGTCCAAATCTTTTCTCTTTTCTCCGGATCAAAGAGGTTGACTTCTGCGCCTTCGAACGGTATTCCGTCGAGCCCGATGAGTGCAAACTTCTTAGTATGCAAAGCTTCCGAAGACGGTAGCTCGGGAAGTTGTGGGGTAATCCATTTGGGGCCAGTTAGGTTCTTCACACTTCCGTGAATGTTTACCGGTCCCGGTGCCTTCAATGTGATCTGCCCGTTACCCACTTCGATCTGACATCCTCCAGCCGTAAGTCGGATGCTCTTCGGCGCCGTGATCTCAATATGCCCGTCCACCGACGTGACCTTGATGTCCTTCTTCGCAATCGCCTCGATCTCATCGTCGTGCGCCTGGATCTGCACCTTGCCCTTGCCGGCGAAGAGTTTGATGCCGGACTTGGCCACGAACACGCTCCAGGCTTCCTTGATTGCCATCGACAGCTTGTTGCCTACCGCGATGTTCGTGTCCTGCTGGCTTGAGAGATGGATGTGTTCGCCAGCGGCGATCTCGTGGCTCTTTTGCGTCGCACTGACAATGCCCGCCGGACTGGAGAACGCGAGGATCGGTTCTTCATATCCCGGCACTTCCGCCTTCTGTCCGGTACCGCCTTGCTGTGTATAGGTCGTCTCTGCGACCTTGATCAGTCGTTGTGCTTCCTCGTTCGCTTCCAGCGGATCGGCGTTGTGGTCCTTCGCTGCATCGGACAGCATTTTTGACAACTCGAGGTTGT
>Ga0196981_1000353_pt1 | contig 17273 bp, 13 predicted proteins | sample S3_2013CmetaG_FD_155462 | JGI IMG/M metagenome (GOLD analysis project Ga0196981, IMG submission 155462) | Soil microbial communities from Anza Borrego desert, Southern California, United States - S3_20-13C | ecosystem: Environmental > Terrestrial > Soil > Desert | place: USA: California... | reverse complement strand
ATCTGGATTTAGCTCGTTACCACTTCCATCGGTAAGCGTGGCAGAACTTTGATAGTTAATAACTACGTCGCCACCTTCACTTTCTTCAATATGTGTAAGCGAATCAGTCGGATTGCTACGATTCAAATATCTATTGTGAACAGAATCGTTGCGTTGAACGATGTCTGCCAGCCTGTCTCCGTCAACATCCAGAAGAAGTGCTGCGTACTCGTTGGCACTACCAGAAAATGCTATCGGCATATACCAAGATGAATCGTGAACCCAATTACTGCCGTTGTTGATATGGACACTGTCTCCAACATGGTCACCGTCTATATAGTCCAACAAGCCGTCTCCATTTACATCAGCAAGACGTTGACCTCCATCGTTTCCATCGCTTCCCATTTCACCCGGAAGAACCCAACCGCCTAGACTACTCCAACCGGTTCCTGTGTTTAGTAATACATGATTGGTATACGTTCTTTGGTTTGAATCACTTGTAACTATGTCGTCTAACCCATCACTATTAACGTCATGAAGTTCTGCACCCACTGTCTGGAATAGTAGATCACCGTCAGAGATCCATATATTTAGAAAGACACTGGGATTGTTCCAAGGGATAATCTCAAATCCCGTACCCGTATTCACATATGCCGCTCCGCCACCATATCCAAATTGCGGGTACCATTCAGCCCAAATCAAATCAATCAGCCCATCGCCGTTTAGTTCCACTAAACGCATACCAGCATCGCGCGCAAGCGCGTCTGCAAATACTCTTGGAGCCGCCCATTGCGTAGTTGTAGCCCATCCGATTCCCGTATTTAGATATTGAGCACCTCCATCGATTCCTCCGCTTTTTAATATGTCGGTCAATCCATCTCCGTTTAAATCTCCGAGACGCACGCCGAGATCTTGACCGCTTGAACTAATGAAATGAACAGGAAAGCTTCGGCTTGGATCGTAGTTCCAGCTGTCACCATCATTGATATAAACCGCTGTAGAAGTTCCTTGCTTGGCTAGGACAAAATCAACCAAAGCGTCCCCATTTACGTCAATTGGTCTTAGTCCGGTATCAGTGTATCCGCTGCGGATTTGATTTGGTACCGCAAACTCGGTGGTTGTGGTTGCCCACCCTTTTGTAGCAGTCTCATACTCGAACGTCGTCGGCGGCAACGTGGCGGTTGACGTCGTTTCTTGTCCTTGTTCGGTAATACTGTCCAAAAGCACTCTTCGACCGTTATCTCCTGTAGTAAAGGCTAAATCATACTTGCGGACCCAATTTCCGTTCACCGAGGTTACTATTTCAGTAATTAAATGATTAGAGATCACCTCAAAACGTGTCGCGGTAGAAGTTGAGCTGTCTGAACGAGTTTCGCGATTAAAATCCACGGTAAATATTCCATCCGTTGACCCATTACCGGTGTAAGTGATTTTCGATGGATAAATATACCCACTGTCTTTAAAGTATTCGTATTTGATGTAATTGTTATTCGAGTCTCGCTCTTCCTCAATCATCCAACGATAAACCTCAGTCGATGTCGCCTGATTATCCATTCGCGTTGTTGTGGAGTGACCGAATTTATATACGTGCCCATCTTTATCCCGAGCAGTCCATTTATTTGTCGAGGATGCAAACTCATATCGAATAAAGGAACCGTCGTCGGATTTCGCAAGAAATATACTTGGATTTGAAGTTGTCGCGAGTTCACCGGAAAACGAGGAATAAAATGTATCAGAGGTATAAAGCTCTTCCACACCTAATTTGTTTAATCGCTCAATATGAGGCAACGGGACATCCCATCCGTAGCCGAGCATATTGACTTCATCATCAGCCTGATTGTTGTACGTAAGCTCTAAGTTTGGTTGTAGACCGTTGCGTCCAGGAGGAATAACAATTGGAATGGAATACGTAAATGCTCCAGAAATCTCGCTGACTTGCGAATTTTTCAGTAAATTGCTGACGTTATAAAGATGGGAATGAATAGTCGGCGATTCCCCCGAAAGCATCATCTTCTGCTCTCCGCCACCAAGCCCCTTTGGGATTTCTTGAGGTTCAGACGGAAAGTATTTGAAGGTGCTTATGTTGAAGTCCTCCCCGTGAATCTCCTGCGCGTTTTTGAGAGCTTGTTCATACGTAATCTCGACTGCAGACAGTTGCGAGAGCGGAACAAATATCCACAAAAGAAGTGCGAACGCGAGTGTCGTTCTTACGAATGAAAACTTACCACTTTCCCTTCCCATATAAACCTGCGGATTGTACGCCTATGTCAGATCGACAAAACTTCATGATTTTGGAGACCCCTGTGGGAAACCTGGGGAGATCTGGAGCCCGCTATTGAGCCAAAAATGAAATCTCGGCAACCCGAGGTTGCCGAGATGAGCAACCTCAAAAAACCATCTCGGCTAAAAAAATTTCACTGGCATTTTTCCTTACGTAAATAGCTAGGCTTGTGTGGATATCGGAGTTATCAACAAAACCTCCCACATTAACGTCTGGAAAAGAAAGTCCTTTATGTTTCCTCAAATTAAGAAATGAGGCCCTGTCATTCGCGACAGAGCCAGCGTTGGGAGGAGTGAAACCTCCTAGCGGATGCGACTACGGTCCTGCGGTGCTTAGGCATAAGCCATTACAGCCGGCAGGGTGCCCTACGGACGCAACTGTATCAACGCCGGGCACGTTATACGTCTTAATAGACCTCACGGTCAAGCATGTCTGACGATGCCTAAGAATCCATACGGTTCCAAAATCATATTTTTCCAGAGAAAGTATCGTTTGATGGAAAGAAATTTGAAACCAAGAGAATGTCCTTGATTTATGAGCTTAATGCGGAGAACACGTCTAAAAATTCTGACTTGGTGACCTCTCGGCGTGGCTTTCCGAACTGCCAAAACACGCCACAGGTATTCGTTCAAGTATACAGTTGGTCAATCTCTACGTCACTTTATGAAGCCTAAAACACCCCCTGTAGCCCTCCAAATTGAGTCCTGCGCGAAGCAGAATGCGTTTGTGCTCAAAGGTAGGGTTGTGACCCCGAAGGGTAGAACGGGCAGACCCAGCGTAATGACGCAGGAGGTTGTCACGAAACTCGAGCACGCCTTTGTGTATGACTGCTCCGTGGAAGAAGCGTGTCTTTTGGCGGGTATTTCAAGAAATACCTACTACGAGTTTATTAAGCACTACCCCGACTTTCAGGACAGAATTGAGACACTTCGGAATGCGCCTTACTTGATTGCCCGCAGGACACTTATAGCCGCCGCAGAGCACGACGCCGACCTTGCCTTGAAGATACTTGAGCGCAAGCGAAAAATAGAGTGGTCATTACGCACCGAGATTGCACGGGGCGGTGAGGTTTCTGACCGTCATAGCATCGACCCCGCAACTGCGGCGCTAATCCAGAAGGCTATGGGTAATTGGGTACGCAAAATAAGCAAAGACTCAATTGGAGTGAGGGGATAAGACCTTTGTGTATGCTTTTCCTTCAAGCTTACCGTTCGGTTTCATCCTATACGCTCCTCCCATTTCTAATCTGCCGAGGAAGCCAGCTCCTCCACCACTGGTTCCAAGCAGTAACTTTTCTCCCATTATTGCCCAAATCACTTGGAGGCCATTCTTTCTTAGATATTCTAAAAATGGTTTTTTCTTTACGAGCAAAACACCAGAACCAACATTAACCAGTGAGGGGTCTTGGGCTACTATTTCCCCAGAGCTATCTATAAAAGTCCCAGTGACCTTACCTTGCTTGAGTCCCATACCTTTGATGATTTCTTTGGATGGAAAATGAATCATTATCCCTTCTTCAAGCGAGCAGTCAAAGCTACTGCCTTCCCAGTGGTACTCCTCGGTAGTCAGTATCGCTTTGAAATCCGTGGCTTTATTTTCTTTGTTGGGTAATGTAATCCAGCGTGCTTTTCCAGATGGATTATATTCTGTTTGAAAAGCAACAGAGTAAGGAAACTCTCCCAAGAAAATGCCTCTCAATTCCATCGGGTCGGGCATCCAACGGCCCATAAAATTCTGTTTCTTTGCCCACTTAAAGACTTCATCTCCATCGGAACGTTTAACAATGTAACTCCGTGCTATGTACCAAACGTCTCGGCGTATTTTGTCGAACTTGGTGTCGTCTTCTCCCGCAACGGCTGGTTGTTCCCAGCGCAAATAACCATCCAAAACGAGCCAGCCACCTCGCGCCCTTACTTCTATGAGTCTCTTTTGACTTGGTAAATCGTTCTTTACCTTCGTCCATTTTGTGTGTGTTATTGAGGGTTTCCAATTTTTATACACTGGCCCAATCCACCAAGGTTTTTTTGGCGTTGAATCCGTGGGTGTTTTGAGAAGCAAATATGACGGGTCAATGTCGCGTTCCCACATTTGCCACGGCCCATCGTACGGCAGGAAGTCCTCTCTCCAGTTGCCTCTAAAAACGAAATTATCAGCAACCCTACCGAGAGTTTCGTGGAATCCAATCCATTGATATTTCTTTCCTATACGCTCGCTCTTATGAGAGCCCCTATCCATATCTCGCACCCGTGAATCAAACTTTCCGAACAATTTTGGACGCCACCCCAAATCTACAACGCGCTTAAAAATCATTCTCTGAATAAGAGAATTGTCTATGTCATCGCTTCCACTTGGGTTTTTTCTATATCCCAGCACACCCTTTTTATATAGTTGCTGCTGGGCTTTATTCAGAGATTCAATGAAAGCTTTTTCAAGTCCTTGTACGTGAATTTCAGCTGCCTCCAACTCTTCTTTTGTGAATTTGCTCTCAGGTAATTCGTAACCCGTAACGTGCGGCATATTTACCATTCTTAATTGCCAATCTACAGAATGGCGCATATTTTCAAGCTTCTTCCACTGGCTCTTTTCCTTACGGCTCAAATTCTCCCTAAATTCCGTATCCATTTCCTTTACCGTTTTCCTTCGCGCTCCCTTTTTAGGGAGTCTCAACTTGCACCAGTGATGAAGGGTTGAACCAACTACGTAATTTCCAAAGTCAGCTATACCGCCGCCGTTTCCATACATCAAGGAGTACCAGATGGAATCGTATCCCTTGTCACGGTCACCAATGTGCTTTGGGTATTTTCTCTCCAATTCAGATAATGTTGGGACTTTCTTCGGGAAAGAACTTCCATAAGGAGGTCTTACTTTCTGCATATCAATACGCTTTGCCAAAGCCTTATCTCCTGTTATTGCCACTTCAATCGCTCCACGTGCGTAATCACGTAACAGGATATGTGTAGGCGGTCTTCCGTTTTTAAAGTAAGCATCATAGAGATGCAAAGCCAATTTCGTTACGTGCTCTTTTTTGTTTCCTACCTGTAAGACACATCCGTAAGCAACGGCGCAAAGTCTTTCCCGAATATAGGGGTCGTCAACTTTCTTGAAAGCCACTAAAATCTTAATGAGAGAAAGAATCCTACCATTCAGCATTGACACCAGAGCCTTTGTTGTTCTGTCTCTCAAAAATCTATTTGAACTTGCCAGAAACCACGACAGTGCAATGCCAGCCAATTCTAATGATTCGTCTTGTATCTTAGTTTTATCGCCACCGTCCCAAGCCCACGCGAGAAGACGATTAACTGCACCTTCGCCACCGAATCGGTCATTAAGGAAAGGCAACCAGAAAGCATCACGCTTGGGCATTTTCTGTTTCCCAAGATGACTGTGTAGCAAATGTGCGTTGAGGGGGTGATTTGGAATTGCACAAACCGCAAGCAAAGTTTCCAATACCTCCTCATTTCCGCTATGGAAGCGTAGGGCGTACTTGTTTATGTAATTCAAAACCCACTTTTGTTTAATGTATTTTGGTTTACCATTTTTTAACGACAGGTCTCTCCATATAAGACTTTCCAGAAAGCTATCCTTAGCTACGGATTCAAGACGGAACTTTTTTGGTGCTACATAGACCAGTTCTCGGCCGCGTAATCTTTCAGGTACTTGGATTGATAGGGCTTCAATAAGCCCCACGTTCCATTGTGTTGCAATGATGTCACCAAGTATCGTTCCTTTCTTGAAAGATAGCTCTGGAGATAACGTTTTCAGATGTTTAGTTAGTAGGTTTCTAACAATGAGATGGTCGCTAAATTTTTGATACGGAAATCTGTAGTCATAACCAACAATTTTATATTTCTTATATCTCGGAACTTTCGTTATCAACCAGTACTTCTCAAGGAGGTTCATTACCTGCTTTCCACGAGTAGGAAACTCTTTGGCGGCAATGGATATAGCCTGTTTCTCCGGCACTCTATCTGTGCCGTTTTCTCCCATATACAGGGCAAGTCTTTTAATCGTGCCATTCCAAATCCTTCTTACACTCTCTCCATTTTCTCCCAGCTTCTCCAAAACACTTTCTCCTTGTGCGATAACGTATTTCTCAAAGATATGTGTGAATCCGTGATGGCCCTTTATTGGCTCTGGAGACTTTGACGATGCCTCACAAAATATCTTCAGAAATAGAGGTATACGAAACTCTGGGAAAAGGATAGGTACTTCGGGTAGAGGTAATTTATATTCAGAAAAGAATTTTGTTAGAGCCTGCCACTCGTGTTCCGCAAAGCCTTGATGCTCAACTTGCACGTAGCTCTTTTGAACTGACTGAGGTATTTCAGTTTGTTCAAATCCAGAGCGCACACTCAACACTACCCCTAAGTTTTTGTAGTTCTTGATTCTGTTGAAACTTTCCCAATGCACCCCAGACACCTGAGCCTCATTTACCGCATCAACTATAAGTATCGCTCTTGTTCTTTTTGTCGCCGCGTACTTATTCAATGCAGTTAAAAAGCTCGCGTTACCCACGCCCGTGTTCAAAAGACCACCAATCGTGTCCAATGGACTTTTGTTGTTAAATTCTTCTCCTAAAAATATGAAGGTGGGTAAACCGTGCCCAATGCGATGTTTTGCTAAGTCACAAAGAAAGTGGGTCTTGCCTGAACCAGCAATACCTTTTAAAACAATGCGCGGATTGTTGGAAGCAAGTGCTGTGGGGCTTTTTGCAAAGTCGCAGAATGAGTTGAGAGCACTTCCAACTCTGTAGAGATAGTGGGTCTCGTTCCTATACTTCTCACTATCAATTGGTTCTGACTTAGGCGTCGTGGTTGGTTGAGCAGATGCAGCTTCAAGTTTTTTCTTTTCACGCTCACTTCTCTCAATTTCTTCCAAAAGGCGGGCGCATTTATAAACCGCCTTTTGTGCTTTATTGGCATCAGACGAAAGTCCCTTAAAATCTATTTTCTTTACACCGCTATTGGGGATTTTTAGGAGTTTGTTTGCCACTGCCAACGCCAACCGTTGTGCAATCTCAAATTCCGTCTTTATGACCTTGTTAATCTCATCTTCCTTTAGACTCCGCAGGTTTTTTATGATGTTATTTGCAGGTCGTTTCAGTTGGTCGTAGAACTTTATGGTTCTTCCGAGACCATCAAATACCGAACCGATACTCACCTCTACATTCAGCTTTGGTGTATAGCGTGCCCCAGCGAGATTGATAGCTTTTGCCAGCCTTTTTTCTTGTTGAACCTTATGAAATTTGCTTGAGAGGGCCATAGCGGAGGAATGGTAAAAGTGCAGTCTGGGCTTGAGACTTCATCATACAAGAGGGTATAGAAACTTGCAGGGATTCAAAAATCAACCAAGTCGCTGACCTTCTTACCGAGTGCCCGCGCTATCTTTTCCATATTGGTTAGGGTGATGTTTTTCTCTGCTCGCTCAATCATTCCGATATAAGTGCGATGCACTTTTGCCAGTTCCCCCAGCCGCTCTTGAGAGATGCCTCTTTTCGTCCTCTCGTCACGCACTCGCGTACCGAACTGTTTGAGGATTTGCTTGTTCATACCTACCAATCGTAGGTAGTTGCTAACTATGGTTCTACATACTATAGTTAGCACTGGTGAATGGGTGTTTTCCCTACCCACGCCTTATTTATCAATACGTTTTTTATGGATACTCAAGTAACGCCCAAACGGAGTTTTTGGAGGAGCAGGAAGTTTTTGTACGGGGTCGTAATTTTCTTATTCGTAGGTTCTCTGGGAACCCTTCTTGATGTGAGCGACCCGCAACCCACTTCTACACCGGAAGTATCGCAACCGACTGTCGCAGAAGCAGATACGGTGCCCCAAGACCCCAGCAAAGAGGAAGCCCAGAAAGAGTTGGAGGAGGTTATGGGTTTAGCAAAGCAAGCGCGTCTTATTACCTCTTACGAGTTCAATGAAATGGGTAACACGGTGTATGCAGATGTAACGTGGTACACCCAGACAGTTGCCTTCAAGAAAGATTTTATGGCAAAAGTGGCAATGCTGAAAAAGACCATCACTGGCTACCATCGTTTTGAGGTCAGAGATGCGTACTCTAACGAAAAGGTTGGCGAGGTTACTGCTTTCAGTGGCTCGGTTGAGGTCTATAAGTAGCCCACAGTCCTATCTGGAACCTCTAAATGTCGTGCTATATTAAATCTAAGCACTTCGCAGTGCGTCACCTAAACGGATACCTAAACTGTTTTCCTATGGGGGACGTGTCTGCTGATGTCTATCAGGAGAAAGCCGACCTCAATAGGGTCGGCTTTCTATGTATCCAGACGCACAACAACCCTATATCTCTCTGGCATTCAGAATTGTCACCCATTCTCAAAATGGGTATGCAGACACTGTTGAAATACCGGAAAATGAGGAACCTTTGCTTTCCGAGGAGACCGTTGTCTCTGTTATCGGGCTGGTACAAACTCTTCGTAAAATACGCGCCCGTCTCTTAAACGAAGGAAAAATATGAGCAAAGAGTTTCTTACACTTCAAGAGGTTGTTAGCGAAATTGAAAGCGGCAAATACCGCGACGCGTATCTTGTCTATAATCGCCGTAGCACTGACGACCCCAACATCCAAAAAAACTCCATTGCATATCAAAAGGCAAATAATCTTGCATATGCGGAGCGTAATAAACTGTCCATCCCCTCACTTACGTTAGAGGGTTTCTGCAGAGATGGGATTGTTTCCGAACGCCACTCTGGTTTCAAAGAAGACGATACGATGGTTTTTGGTGCGGATAATACAGTTCAAATCCGCATTGAGCGCCCTAAGTTTTTCCGTCTTATGGACTGGCTCATAAGGGGCTATTTTGCAGGAGTGATTACCCTCTGTTGGGATAGAGCAAGCCGCAATGGCAGTGATAGTAACCTCATAAGAAAATCAATGTTCCGAGGAGTAGACTTTCGTTTTGTCTTAGGAGATTACGACAAAACGAGCGCTGGTGAACTGCATATGGACATTGATAGTATGTTCGCCCAACATCATTCTCGCGTCACCAGTGAAAAAGTGACTCTCACAATGAGAAACAAGAGGGCGCAAGGTATTGTTACTCACCGCGCTCCTGTCGGTTATCTCAATCTGGGAGGTATGGAGCACAAGCCCATTGACCCTGAACGTGCGCCCATAATCCAGAAACTCTTTGAGATGTACGCGACTTCGGAATGGAGTTTGGCAGACCTTGCGCGTTGGGCAACGGAGCAGGGATTTACGATGTCTCCGATGCGCCGCCGTAGGACTGAAGCAGAAATATTGGCAGAGGAGGAAGACGACATACGACTGGAAATTGAAAAAATAAGTCGCCCTCCCACTTATAACAGCATACACAAAATACTCACCAATCCTTTTTACAAAGGCCTTATACCGGATGAGAATGGTGTATTGATAAAAAGCATAAGTCACGAACCCATCGTTTCCGCAGAACTTTTTGACCGTGTGAAAGAGCGTTTACATAAGAGAAATAAAAGCGCACGATATACGCAAGTACTTGGTCACCCACTCCGCCGCGTTATCACGTGTTCGGACTGTGGACGTGTATATACCCCTTACCCACAGAAAGGGATTATGTACTACGGTGCAAAATGTTATAAGGATTGTCCTAATCCTAAAAAGAGTTTCAATTTTGACTTTATAACAGCAAAAGTTGGTGGGTTGATACATAATTTGTCTTTCACAAAAAAGGAGTTGGAGATGCTTGATGCGAGAACCAATACTGAAATCGCCTTGCTCGAAACGAAACGCCTTAACGAATTAGAGCGCAACGAACGCCGGAAAAAGAAAATTCGTGAGGACTTAGGATATCTCAACACCAATCGTCTCACCTTGCTTCAAGCAGGCGTTTACACCGCAGAGACATATATGACGGAACACGCCAGACTCAATAACGAACTCGCTACTCTGAATGAAGCCGAGAGCGCGTCAGATACTGCTATGGCAAAGACGGTAGAAGAGGTGGTATTGCTATCCGAACTCCTGAAAGACCTTTGTTTCTATTACGAAAATGCACTTCCGAACGAGAAAGAAGAGATTATTACTCAAATCTTTTCCGAACTCTCACTTTCCGGAGATACGTTGAAATACCAGTGTAAAAATGGCTTTCGGGCTCTTGAGAGCCGTTTTGTTGCTAATTGTGACCCTACGGGGAATCGAACCCCGGTTTGATGCTTGAGAAGCATCCGTCCTAGCCGCTAGACGATAGGGCCGTAGCCGAAAAATAGTACCAAAAACTTTGCGCCGTAGCTACCCGTAGAATTTTCTCACACCACCCGGTCTTTCTTCTCTTTTGCAAAATACGGAAAGCTGATGAAAAACAGCGACCACAGTGCCAAGAATGGCAGGACAAAATACAAAACGACGGATCCCTGTTCGATCGTGTATTGGATCAATTCCCACAAGAATACGATGTACACGCTGCTTGCGACATAAAAAAGATACTCCTCGATCGGCATATCTAGTATTCGCCAGCCGAGCGTATCGCGATGATTGAAGGTCCAAAGCCAAACCGCGTCTTTCTTTCCGTGCTTTGTCGCCCAGACATCCCACACGCTCCCTAAAAGCGTTATACTCGTTACGAAGATCAGAAGCTGTGCTGCAGAAATTCTCTCGTACACAAAATACGCTGCGATAACAGTGGGAATCAGAAAGACGAACACGAGGCTTAATAGGTAGTAATATTTTCGCTTGAACATACTACCGGAGTAGCCACTCGGGTTCTTGACGCACGAGGAGGTCGGCGGCTTGTTCCCTATCCGCCATCAATTCCTCCACCGTGCGCTCCATTCGCATCGATTGTGAACCTTTGACGAGGATGATGTCATTTTCTTTCAACTCCCCTCTAAGCTCCTCACCCACACGCTTAGCCTCTGTCCGCTCATACTGACGGACGTTGCTCTCGGGCATCCCGAGCGCGAGCGCCATTTCGGCGATAGCACGGGCTCGAAAACCTACCGTGATCAGCATGCTCGCGCTTTCCACCACTCGCTTCCCGAGCTCCCTGTGCGCTTCGGTCGTATATTTTCCAAGCTCCAACATGTCGCCGAGTATCGCGATCTTCCGCTCCCCTTTCACTTCCTTCAGAGTGTCGAGCGCGCTTTGCGCCGCAGCGGGAGAAGAGTTGTAGGTGTCGTCGATAATGGTCGCCCCGTTTACTCCTTCGATAATGCGTACGCGTCCTGGCGGAGGCGACCAAGTCGAAAGCCTTTGTGCGACGGTCACGCTGTCCACTCCTGCGGCCTCTGCAACGGAAAGTGCCGCCAGCGCCGCATACGTGCGAGATCTGCCGAGCGCTCCAAACACGGTGACTGGGAGCGAGGAGCCGCTTCTGTTGAGACGGAAGCGCACGCCAATCGGTTTGCCTTTTTCGTACACAACACCTTGGTGCGACGCAGAAAATTGATTTTTGTTCGAAAGCCCGTAGGTCGTCATCTTGTCGCGATACTCCTCGCAAAGCGCGACCATCCGCGCATCGTCTCCATTCAATATCAGTTTTCCATCCTCTTTTAGATATTCTGCGAGTGCCCGCTTTTCGCGTACCAAATCCTCCGGCGATTTAAAAAACTCCACATGGACCGGCATGTCGGGAACCCCCGTGATGACCGCGATATCGGGCTTCAGCCACTTGGCAATTCTTCTAATATCGCCCGGCCTATCCGCACCCACTTCCAAAACGAGCCACAAAGGATACGACTCGTTCATGACGAGGAGTTGCACGCCGCGCGCGATGTTGGTGAGCCAACGCACGGGATTTCGCCACGCATTCTCGAGCCCGAGAATCGCGAGCGGCACTCCTACATCGCTGTTGAAACTCTTCTCGCTCTTTCTCACATACAGGTCGTTGGAGAGCGCAGCGTAGATCGCGTCTTTCGTCGTCGTCTTCCCGACACTTCCGGTGACCGCGATTATTTTGGGCTTGTATTTGCGCAAGACCATCTGCGCCTCAAACGTGAGAATCCAGACGACAATCTTCTTAATGAAGTCCACTCCGGAATTGTACCTGAAAAATTGCGCTGATTATCGATCGGGTGGGATTTCGTAATAATTGATCAAGAATTTTGAAAGGTCGGAGAACGGGCGTGCGAGCGTCGCAGAGGCGAATTGCGCGCCCTTCGGCTCCACTGCCATGAGAAACACAATGAAGCGCGGCTCGTGCGCCGGAAAGTATCCAAAAAATGAGTGCAGCCAGCGATCCTTGTAGTAGCCGCTCCCGCCCGGTATAGCGATTTGCGCGGTGCCTGTCTTTGCTGCGATCGAATAGCGGTCTTGTTTTAAAATGCCGCCCAAGAGTGCATCGTCATACACTTTCACCAGCATGTTGCTCACCGTCTGCACTGTTTCGCTCTTCAAAACTCGCGGCCCCTCCGGAACCTCGATATCGCGCACAATTCCGCTCTCGAGTCGGATCGATCTCACAATGCGAGGCGAGGGCAAAACGCCGTCATTCGCAAGGCTACTTAGCCCGCGGATCATCTCAAGCGCCGTCATCGCGATACCCTGACCGAAAGAGGCCGACGCATAATCGACGTCATAGCCGCGCTCGATCGCGCGGATGATGCCGCGCGCTTCGTTGGGCAAATCGATGTTGGTCTTTTCGCCAAAGCCATACGCGTGCACGTAGTCGCCAAAACTTTCCTGCCCCATCTTATCGACAATGAAGGATACTCCTGTGTTGAGCGATTGATTCAAAACCTCCTGCATCGAGACGACACCGCGCGCCTTGAGGTCGTAGTTGCAGATGGTCTTGCCGCTCTTTTCGATGCAGCCGCGGTCGTTGTAGGTGGTGTGCGGTGCGATCGCTCCTGCGTCTATTCCCGCTGCAACAGTCAGTGGCTTCATAATTGAGCCCATTTCGTACACGTTCTCGACCAGAGGATTTGTGAATATTGAAGGATCAGACACCGTGTTGAACGTATTCGGATCGAAGGTCGGCCTCACCGCCATCGCGACTATCTCCCCGCTTTTTGGGTCCATCACGATGCCGGCCGAAATATTTGGCGAATACGCGCCCATCACGTCATCCAACACCTCATCGAGTCGCGCCTGCACCTGCGGCTCGATCGAAGTGATCACGTTGCCGCGATTTCCCTGCGGGTCGTCCGAGAGCGCCGCGCCAAGATTTGCAAAAATTTCCGCAAACGGATTTACGTAAAGCCCCGAAGAGGTTTTGCTAAGTGTCGATTCATAAAATCTCTCCAAGCCGTACACGCCGACCTTTTTGTCCCCTTGATAGCCGACGAAGCCCAGTGCATGCGCGCCAAGCACTCCTGCTGGGTACGCCCGCCATTTGTCTTGCACCAAAAGCACGCCCGGTATCTTTTCTTTCCGTATGCCAGAAGCCTCTTGGTCGTTGAGACGAAATGCTACTTCTTCATAGGGGTCTTCTTTTTTCGCGACACTCGCAAAAAAGCGTTCGCGATCGATTGCTGCAACACTCGAGAGCTTTTGGTATGCCGCTTCAGCATCGGTGATCTCTTTGGGGACGATCGCAACACGCCATCCGGTTTGCATTATCGCAGCGGCGACCAAGCTTCCGTCTTTCTCGCTGAAAAGAATACTCGCGCGATCTTCGGTGTCGACCGAGGTCGCGACATACTGGCTAGCAGCACGTTCGCGATAATCCTCTCCATGCACGATCTGGATGAAATACAAGCGGACCGAAAGAAAGATCGCAACCAAAACGAAAAGCGCCGAGAGGATTCTCGCGCGCCCGACAAACCCGTCGAGTCTTATCGCCTTAGATCTCATCAGAAGGAATTGTAAGCGATGCGGCGCTGCCCGGCCGGCGTATGTATTCGGTCGTTGCTACTGGGTTGAGGCCGAGTCTTCCACCATCCTCGGGTCCAAGGCGCTCCGAGAACGCGTAGTAATCGCGCTCGAGGCTTGCGACAGCACTTGTGAGCCGTTCGCTCTCTGCCCTCGCCTCCTTTCTTTCGATGACGTTCAATATCGACGTGCCGACGAAATATAGATATAAGACAGCCAGCAACCCGATGGAGCCGAGAAGCGCGCGCCACACCAAACGCTCCGCAGGGTGCTCAAGCGTGAGCGAGATTCCTCTGCCTTTTTGTGCAAAATCAAGTCTCCCCTGAAATATCGAAGGGGCGTATCTGCTTATTTTTTGTATTCGAGCTCCCATGTAAAATTGTGTTTGAGATTTTTTGGATCACACGAAGTTTTGCACTGCGGGCCCGCGGATTCGCGAGCGTCTCCTCTCGAGTTGGCGCGATAGGCTTTTTGGAAAATAGTTTGCCATCGCCCTGCTTTACCCATTCAGCGAACAAATGTTTGACGACGCGATCTTCCACGCTGTGGAAGGTAATGACTGCGATCTTGCCGTTATCTTCCAGAAGGCTCCACGCTGCCGTAAGTCCTTCTTTCAGAGCGCCGAGCTCGTCGTTGACCGCGATCCGTAACGCCTGGAAGGTCTTCGTGGCCGGATGGATCCTGCCGTGTCGCGCGCGAGCCGGTACTGCAGAGCGGACCACTTCGGCAAGCTCTTTGGCCGTCTTGATCGGACGCCTTGCGCGTTCGTCTACGATTCCCTTGGCGATTCGTCGCGCGTAGCGCTCTCCTCCGAATCCGTAGATGACGTCTGCAAGCGAGCTTTCTGCCCACGTGTTGACGATTGTCTCTGCGGTGAGTGCGGCGCCATCCGCGCCCGAACGACCGGTTTCTGGTCGAGCAGGCTTGGCGTACGTCATAAGGAGCGGTTCGTCTTTAAGGAACGAAAATCCTCTTCCGGAGTCGAGCTGGTATGAGCTCCACCCTAGGTCGAAGAGAGCCTTCGTAAGTTTCGGTGTATCGCGCGAGGCAAGTTCTGTAGAAATATTTCTGAAATTCGCGACGATGAAAATTGCGTGAACCGCAAGTCCTCTAAACAATTCTCGAGTACGTTCTATGGCGTCTTGGTCAAGATCGAAACCTATGAAGAGTCCCCGAGACCCGAGACCCTTCGCAAGTTCACGAGCATGACCTCCACCACCGAGCGTGCCGTCAAGAACGACGTCGTCTGGCTGAATGTCTAGTGCGTGTTGTACTTCGTGTAAAAGAACGGATTGGTGTCCACCCGAGGGTGACGACACCGAGTGGCTGGAGGAGTTGAGTCGCGTGCGCATATTTTTTTGGGTCCTCCAGCTACTCCGTGCAATCACTGGTGTAGCTTTCGGGATTTTAGAGGGCACCTATTTCGCCAAGCTTTTTTGCGAGGCGCTCCGCGTCGCGGTCAATTTTGGTCTTGTAGCTCTGCCAACGAGCCTTGTCCCAGATCTCGACCCGATCAGACACGCCAGTAAAGACGACTTTTTTCTTGAGCGCTGCGTATTCTTTCTGGTGGTCCGGTATGAGGATGCGACCTGCATCGTCTACGTCCACCTCCGCGGCTCCCGAAAGAAGAAATCTGCTGAATCCTCGCGTGTCAGGCTGTACGAACGAAAGCGAATTGATCTTTTCTGCGACTTTGTCCCAGCTCTCGCGAGAGTAGACGAAGAGGCAGTTGTCCAAGCCTCTCGTCATCACCACTTTTTTTCCGAGTGCTGCGCGAAAGTTTTTGGGCAAAGAAATCCGCTTCTTTTCGTCGAGTGTGTGCTCGTATTCGCCGACTAGAAGACTTGCCATAATCGTTTCACTCATTTGGAATCGCTCGCTCGAACATGTAAACCAGTTTCCATGTTGCTCGCTTCGCTTCTTCCATAGGTTCCCACTTTATCCCACTAGGATTGAGTATACCCCACTATACATCACGCCACCCTACTTATCCACATCGGCGGGGGCTGCCTTGATACTGCCAAAAAGGCCGCCTTTTAAGGCGGCCTGCAGTCGAATGCTTGGCACACGTTACGCTCTGCGGGCGAAGCTTTCGCTACTCATCCCCACGGAACTTCTGGAACTTCCCGTTTGTTCTGCATCCATCTCTTTCATGTGCTCTTTTACGACATTCGGTAGCTGTTCTGAAAGCCAGTTGGCCATTGCTATCTCCTGATTCAATATTTCGCTGCACACACGCGCTGTTTCCGTGTCGCCTAGATCGTTGGCCGTGACGATGAGCGCTGTGTAGCTCGCGATCTCGAAGTGCTCTGCTGCATAAGACGACATGGCATGCTTCACGAGACTATCGTGTGGCATGCTCATAAAGAATCCGTCTATGGCAGACGTGAATTTAGCGAGCGCATCCTTGGTCACCGAAGTGTCTTCTCCATGCCGCTTTAGGCAACTCTCCAGTTTTTTCGACTGCTCCTTGGTCTCCTCCAGGTGTGCCTTTAGCCTCATTTGGATCTCAGGCTTATGCTCGGTCTCTTGTATCTGCTTTTCTAACATTATGATAAGTGCTTCTTCCATCGCGTGGGCATCGCGCAACCAGGCGTGGTACATCTGCGTTTTATCCGCCATACGGTATGTACTGTACGCAGAGCCCATGAACCAATGATGAAATATGCGAAGTGCCAAAAAAATGGTATAGTACTGTTCTCAATGCTCAGGATATTCAAACAAGCTAATCCTGAAACCCTGAATGAAATAGCGGAGGAGATGCGTGTGCGGAAAACCGAGCAATTCGTGATGCTCTTCTCGATGGGCAGCCAGTTCGATCATTTGATCGTGCAGAAAATGGCAAAACTCGGCGCGTTCTGCATCGTCGCCGACCCTGCCAGTGTGAAAGCAGATGACGTAAAGAAAGCCGCGCCCGCTGGAATCATTCTCTCGGGTGGTCCTGCGTCAGTCTTTGACGAGCCGCCACCTTTCGACGAAAAAATATTCGATCTCGGGATCCCCACGCTTGGCGTCTGTCTCGGATTCCAGATGTGGGCGAAACACATCGGCGCAAACGTTACACCGCATGAGAAACGAGAATTTGGAGTACACACCTTTGTGCAAAAAAATAGCGATCCTTTCTTTGAAGGTGTTGCTGCACAAACACCAGTTTTGGAAACACACGGTGATTCAATCGAAGAAGGTTCTGCTCTCGTAAATCTCGGCTCAACTGACAACGCGCCTGTGGCCGCTGGCCGCAAAGA
>Ga0196981_1000352_pt1 | contig 17355 bp, 20 predicted proteins | sample S3_2013CmetaG_FD_155462 | JGI IMG/M metagenome (GOLD analysis project Ga0196981, IMG submission 155462) | Soil microbial communities from Anza Borrego desert, Southern California, United States - S3_20-13C | ecosystem: Environmental > Terrestrial > Soil > Desert | place: USA: California... | reverse complement strand
AACATTCTCCAGGTCGTTCCTGGATTCAATGTTGACCTGGTTGAGGCGGCCGTTCTGTAAGACGAAAACATTAATCATGAGCTCTCCCGGCTGCATTCATGTTGTGAATGCAGCCATCCCCTTATTTGTGTAAGGGGTTGATTCAATTCAGGGAACGCGGCCATGAATTCGGCCTGGTCGCGCCCGCCCACCAATGCAGTTGGCGAGAGGCGCAGGAGGGGATTACCGCTGGAGCGCTATCTCGCCGATCGACCGTGCGATGACGGTTGACTGTGTGTACTAGGACTACCCAAGACGGGTCTCCGATAACGAAAACAGCGCAAGTGTACTGATATCGATGGCCGCAGGCAAGCGCGCGGGCTACCCGAAATCAACGATTGACGGCCTTGTCCATCAGCTTGTCGCGCATGCTCGGCGCACCCTCTCCCTCGGGTGCCGGCGCCACCGGCACTTTCGGGGCTTCGAAGCCTTTTGTATCGTGGATTTGCACCTTCTGGCTGGTCGGGTTGGCCTTGTCGCACTCAACGTTGGAATAGACAGTCTTGCCGTCGATGACGCATTTCTTGATCTGGGCGGGCTCTGTCCTGGCCGCACTCTGCTGCGTCTGCTGGACCGCCTGGCCGACGTCGGTCTTCGTCAGCTTTTTCCACGCTTCGTCGAAATAGTTGCGTTCGTAACGGGCAGACATCAGCGCCACCATCCCTGCCAGGGACACGAGTCCCACGACAACAGCCGTCCACAACAGGCTGAGTCCCTTCTGATATTTCAATCGCATGACATCTCCCCTTGTTATTGATTTTTACGGCAACTCGGCCGCGCCCATGCGCCGAAGGATCAGGTCGGTGCGGCGCGCCAGGTAGGCAGAGCCCCGGTTCTTGTCGTAGAACCGCGGCCGGGGCAGCATGACGGCCAACCTTGCCGCCTGCGCAGGGCCAAGCTGGGCTGCGGAAATACCATAGTAGTGTTGCGCCGCCGCTTCGGCGCCAAACACGCCGACACCCCATTCGACCACATTCAGGTAGATCTCGAAAATGCGCTCCTTGTCCAGCATATATTCGAGCATGTAGGTGATCACGACTTCCTGCGCCTTGCGCAGGTAGCTGCGTTCCCCGGACAGGAAGAGGTTCTTCGCGAGTTGCTGCGTGATGGTGGAACCGCCGGCGACGACCTTGCCTTTCTTCAGGTTCTTCTCGTAGGCCTTTTGCAGCGCTTCCCAGTCCACCCCTTCGTGGTCCGAGAAATTGGAGTCTTCGGCAGCGATGATCGCTCGCTTGAGGTGGTTGGAAATCCGGTCGTAGGGCACCCATTTGTGTTTGAGCCGCGCCTTCGGATCCTTTTCCTGCAGGATGGCCAGCTGCCGGTCCATGAAACTGGTCGAGCCGGGATTGTGATCTTTCCACCACCAGATCTGCGCCACGAAATACAGCTGCATCGCCAGGACGATGGCGATGGGGGCGAGCACAAGCCACAGGACTAACTTGCGCAGGAACTTCATCAGAGACGGGTGCGCAGGTCCGCGTAAACCGGCGCCGTGTCGGGACGCATGCCGCGCCACACGAAGAATGCCTCGGCGGCCTGTTCGACCAGCATGCCCAGGCCGTCGCGCACGGCAGCGCCTTGGGAGGAGGCAAGACGCATGAACACCGTCGGCTCCTTCCCGTACATCATGTCGTAGGCGAAGCTCGCGTCGCCGAACACAACGGGTGGTATCGGCGGCAGCTCATCCGAGAGGCTGGCGGATGTGGCGTTGATGATGATGTCGAACCGCTCCCGGAGTCCCTCGAAGCTGCAGGCGGAAATGCGACCATGCGGCGCGAACTTCGACGCCAGTTCCGCCGCCTTTGAGACGGTGCGATTGGCAATGACCAGTTCGGCCGGCTTCTCATCGAGGATGGGGAGGAGCACGCCGCGTGCGGCGCCTCCCGCCCCGAGCAGCAGGATCTTCTTGCCGTTCATGGGCACACCGGCAGTGCGGATGATGTCGGTCACCATGCCGATGCCATCCGTGTTGTCCCCCAAGATTGCGCCAGAGTCGAACTTCAGGGTATTGACTGCCCCGGCTGCCCTGGCACGCGCGGTGAGTTCGGTGGCGAGCGCATGGGCTTCGAGCTTGAACGGCACCGTCACATTGGCGCCCCTGCCACCGTCACGAATGAAATCACGCACCGCCAACGCGAAACCGTCGAGCGGCGCCAGCATGCGTTCGTACACGAGGTGTTGCCCGGTCTGCGCGGCAAAGCGCGCATGGATGTCCGGCGATTTGCTGTGCGCGATCGGGTTGCCGAAGACGGCGTAGCGGTCCGGTTCGGTGCTCAATTCAGCCCCCTCCCTGCATAATGGCTTCCACGCCATCCTCGCGCGTGAACTTGAAGCGGGTCGTCATGACCCAGACGTCATCGCGGTCGGAGGAGCGCATCTTCTTGTCGAATGCGCCAAAGGGAGCGGCCCGGCGCACGATGCGCCGCGCGGCCTCGTCAAGCGCTGAATTGCCGGAACTGCGTTCAATCACGATGCCCTCGTCGCGATCCCTTGTATAGATTTTCCCGTCCTGGAAGATCGAGATTGACATGGTCAGCTCGCCGTAGAGCTTCCGGCCGTCCTTCTGCGGGAAATTAAGCGTGCCGACGTCTTCGATCTTCTTGCGCACGCTGTCGAAATACATCGCGTAGCCCACCTCGCGGGTGCTGGGCGAGATGAAGGTTTTCTTGGGGCGCTTGTTTTCGTCTTCGATGCGCTTGGAGATCTCGGCTTCGCGGCGGAGGATTTCGCGTGCGTTTTCAAGCGCGTCGCCCATGTCGGCCTGCGTCGGGGTTTCCGTCGGCTTGACCTGGTCCTTCACGGGCGGCGCCGCCTGAGCCGACTTCTTGTTCAACTGTGCGAGCATCCGCTGCTGGCGCTCGAGTTCATCGATCCGACGCTGGATGGCTTTCATGCCTTCGCCATCCTCCGTGCGCCGCATATCGGGCAGCGGCGACTTGGACCGACCTGCGTCGGCATTGCCGCCGCCGTCGAGGTTGGCTTGTGCCAGCGCCTCTGCCTTCATCGGCTTGCGGTCATGCTTGGCATTGACGAGGATGACTTCGAGCCCGGGATCCATGGGCTTGAACTTGAAGGTATCCGGCGGCGCGAACCGCACTGCCAGCATCGCGCCATGCAACAGGACCGACGCCGCGATAGCGATGGACAACGTGCGGTTTTCAAGAATGAGCATGACGCAGGGCAGGACTAGCGATTGCAGAAGCCTTGAATTTTACGATAAAGCCCGTCGCAAATCGGCTTAGTTTTCATTCTTGTACCGATTCCGCATTGGACTCGGTTTCGGCAATGGCAATTTCGTCATCTTCGATCACGACAGCATCGGTTTCCGCAGTCGACGTTGTCACTTCGATCAGGCGTGCTTCCACCGTCAGCTCAACCTCATCCCAGCGAATCAGGTCGAGCTTGACCTGTGTCCCGCGCGGCGACTGCGGAATGCCCGGCAGACGAATGATGAGCGGGATATCGACCAGGCGCAGCACTTCGTCCTTGAGCACGACGGCGTTGACGTGCTTCGCGCTTTCCTGCGCCAGCCAGCGCAGGCACCAGTAGCGCTCCATGCTGGACTGGAAGTCCGCATAGGCGGCATAGGCCGCGTCAAATGCAGAGACGATGGCGAACAGGTCGGCATCCTTCGGCTTGAACGGTGCGACCAGCGGTGCGGTCACGCCGTGCTCTGCACAGGCCAGGATCTGCCACTGATTGACCAGGTCGGTATAGCGGCGCAAGGGCGACGTGCTCCATGCATACTGATCGACGCCGAGCCCCTGGTGCGGAGCGGCGTGCGTCACCATCCGCACCTGCATCTTCGCAGCCCAGCCCCCGCCTCCGCCACCCTGGCTGCGGTAAATGCCGGGTACGCCGTGGTCGTGCATCAGCTTGCCCCAGGTACTGTTGGCGAAGATCATCAGCTCGGCGACGATCTTGTCCAGCGGGGCGCCCCGTTTGCGGCGTACGATCGAGACGACGTCGTTCTCGACATAGAAATTGAAGTCGACGCGGTTCGTCTGCTCCGGCTTCAGGCCAAAGCTCTCGCGCTTGGCCATGCGCCCCTTTTCGAGTACCTGCGCCCATTGCCAGAGCAATTCGATCTCCGCCTTGTGCGCGTACTCTCCAGCTCCGGCCGCGAGGTTATCCTCGGTCACCACCTCGTCGAGGTCGTTGTGGCGGAGGTTGGCGGCGATGGGCACCGCCTCGGCGCGCGTCTCGGTCGATTCGACCGTCCATGTTGCGGGATCAAGGGTTGCGTAGAGCGACAGGGCCGGACAGGTGCGTCCTTCGGCAAGCGTAAAAGCCTCCACCAACTCGTCAGGCAGCATGGTGATCTTGTCGCCGGGCATGTAGACGGTGGACAGGCGCTGCCGCGCGATGGCATCGAGCGCGTCGTTGCGCCTGATGCCGAGGCCGGGAGCAGCAATGTGGATGCCCACCCGCACCTTGCCGTCGGCAAGATGCACAACGGAGAACGCATCGTCGATCTCGGTGGTCGTGACGTCATCGATGGAAAACGCCTTGACGTCGGCAACGGGAAGCGCCGGCACTTCCGGAATGGTAATGGCGGGAAAGCGCGTCCCCTTCGGGAAGTATTCGAACAGGAACTTCGACAGGTGCAACTGTTTGGGCGAGGTAATGCCTCCGGCAGCCAGCATCAGGCGTTGCGGTGTGGTCTGCGTTGCCGAGCTCGCCTCGTCCAGCGCCTTGTATTCGATGCTGTTCTTGTCAGGTTTGAAGAGCAGCTGCATCACGATCGGCTTGAACGCATCGGGAAGCTGGTTTGCCTTGAGCTGTTCGACGTACTGCGCCTGCACGAGCGCCTGCTGCTTCTTCTTTTCGATACCAGCGAGCGCTGCCTTCAACGAGGCCTCGGGCGCGGCCTTGTAGCGACCCTTGCCCTTCTTGTAAAAGTAAATGGGGGAAGTGTGCAGTTTCAGCAGCAGGCCGGCGGCCTCATGCGGCTTCGGCTCGTGGCCGAAGTACTCGCTGCCCAATTCGGCATAGCCGAACTCTTCCTGGCCGGCGACTTCCCACAGGAAATCGAGGTCGACTTCTTCCGCGACCGTCTTCGCCTCGTTCAGGAGTTGAGCCGGGTCGGGCGACGCGAACTGGAACAGGATGTCGCGCGACTTCACCTTGGTGCGCTTGCCGGTCTGCAGTTCGACCTGGTAAGCCTCGCCCTGTTGCGAAAGCACGGTGCCGGCCTTGAAGTCGCCGGATTCCTCAAAGAATAAATTCATCGATTGCCTAGTGTAAGTTGCCTGCGCGGTGCCTTGAGCTCCGCGATCGCAGGCAGGAAAAGTTCCGTCACGAGCAGCACGCCATTCCTGCGGCGATACAAGCAGCGCCGCGCAAAGAGCGGCGCTGCGAATCCTTCATGTCCCAGTGCGGCTCGCGCACGTTCCACCAGCGGATGCTGGGCGCTCAGGCGCGCATACTGCAATTGGCCGCGCTTCACCCTCGGGTCGCCGAATAACGTGGTGCCGAGCGAACGTTCCCCCAATGTGCCGAAGAACGGCCAGTCGGAAGCCGTCGCGGTCAGGGGCACGATCGTGTGCGCAAACACGACCGGGCGGCCGTCGCATTGCAGCAGCACTTCTCGCTCCTGCACATGACTGCGGCGCGGCAGCTCCACCATGTCGGCTTCATCGGTCAGGCACATGCCGCGTTCCTGCCTCAGGCGTCGTACGCGGAAATGCTCGCTGCGCCCCATGAGCTTCTTCGTCAGCGACATCGTGTCCGTCAGCCAGCCGCGCATCTCCCGCGTCGGGTTGACCCCATTCACATGCCAGACCCACCGCGCATGCCCAACCGCATGCCCCCTCACGCACGACCTCCTGCCGGGATTCCGCAGAAGGCAAGCACCTCATCCACATACTGCGCGAACTCGGAAATACCGTGGTCGCTGCCTTCAATAACGTGATGACGCGCGCCGGGGTAATGTGCGGTCATCTCACGCCAGTCGAGCACTTCGTCGCCGGTTGTCGCCATCAGGAAATAGCGGTCGGGACGCGTGATCCTGTTGACTGCCAGCGTCTTCAGCTCATCGATATACTCGCGCTTGAATTCGAAGGGCGCGTCGCTGTGGTATGCGGTCGTCACGCCGACATATTTTTCCAGGTCGCGCGGCGGCTTCACTGCCGGATTCAGCAGGACGGCGCGGCAGCCGAATTTTTCGGCCAGCCAGGTTGCGTAGTAGCCGCCAAGAGAGGATCCGATCAACGTGACGTCCTCCTGACTCGCCGCGATCAGCTCCTCGGCAAGCGCTATCGCCTGGTGCGGAGATGCCGGCAGCTGCGGGCACATATACTCCTGTTCCCGGCCAAGCGCGACCATCCTCTCGCCAATCAGGCGCGCCTTGAACGACAGCGGCGACGAACGAAATCCGTGCAGGTAGAGAATCATTGCGACAGCGCGTCCAGGATCTTTTGATGGACGCCGCCGAATCCGCCGTTGCTCATCACCAGTACGTGGTCGCCCGGCTGGGCCGCTTTCACGATTGCCTGCACCAGCGCGTCCAGGTCATCGAAGGCGCCCGCCTTGGTGCCGAGGGGTGCGAGCGCTTCGCCAAGATTCCAGCCGAGCGCGTCCTTGCCGGCCTTCGCGCCATAGCCGAACACCAGATCGGCATCAGTCAGACTGCCCGGCAAGGCGCCTTTCATGGTGCCCAGCTTCATCGTATTGGAACGTGGTTCGAGCACGGCAAGAATGCGCTGGCTGCCGATCTTCTTGCGCAAGCCGCCGACGGTCGTCGCGATCGCCGTCGGGTGATGGGCGAAGTCGTCGTACACCGTAATATTGTTAACTACGCCGCGCACTTCCATCCGGCGCTTCACATTCTCGAAACGGGACAGGGCTTCGATCGCCAGCGCGGGCGGCACACCGACATGGCGCGCGGCGGCAATGGATGCCAGCGCATTGAGCCGGTTATGTTCGCCTGTCAGCGACCACTCGACCGTGCCCTGCACTTCGCCGTTGAAACGCACGTCGAAACTGCCATCCTCGTGTTCCTTCAGCGACCAGCCTTCGCCATCATTGCCGCCGAACCATTCCCTCTCGCTCCAGCATCCGCGCGCAATCACGCGCTGCAGCGATTCTTCGCGGCCATTGACAACCAGCCGGCCGACCTTGGGCACCGTGCGGACGAGATGGTGGAACTGGGTTTCGATCGCGCCAAGGTCCGGGAAAATGTCGGCGTGGTCGTATTCCAGGTTGTTCAGGATCGCGGTCTTCGGTCGGTAGTGGACGAACTTGCTGCGCTTGTCGAAGAAAGCCGTGTCGTATTCGTCAGCCTCGATCACGAAGAAGTTCGAGTCGTCAGCCTTGCCCGCCAGCCGGGCGGAAATGCCAAAGTTCATCGGCACACCACCGATCAGGAAGCCCGGATCGTAGCCGGCGTCTTCGAGAATCCAGGCGAGCATCGACGACGTCGTGGTCTTGCCATGCGTGCCGGCCACCGCCAGCACCCACTTGTTGCGCAGGATGTGCTCGCCGATCCACTGCGGGCCTGATGTATACGGCAGGCCGCGGTTCAGGATTTCCTCCATCAGCGGATTGCCGCGGGAGACGACGTTGCCGATGACAAAGAGGTCCGGGTTCAAGTCGATCTGTTCCGGCCCGAAGCCTTCGGTCAGTTCGATGCCCTGCGCCTGCAGCTGCGTGCTCATCGGCGGGTAGACATTGGCATCGCAACCGGTGACTTTATGCCCTGCTTCCTTGGCCAGCACTGCGAGTCCGCCCATGAACGTGCCGCAGATGCCGAGAATATGGATATGCATTGTGAAGTTTCAGAATGAATAAAAAACTCTGACTGAAATCGGCCGCAAAAGGTCAAATACCGTGCCGGCCGCCAAATTCTGCAGAACCCGCAATTTTACCCGACCCGAGGTCCTGCGCCCCAGAACCTGATCTAACGTATCATCGAGCCCCATGAGCAATTTCACCACTAATACAGAGATGCTGCGCGCGGAAATCGCTGCCGCCGCGGCTCGCCTGATCGCCGAGGACGGCGCGGATTACGCCACCGCCAAGAAAAAAGCGGCGAAACAGGTGCTGGGGAACGCCAAGGTTCGCGGCGAAATCATGCCGGATAACGCACAGATCGAAGATGAAGTGCGTATATACAATGAACTCTTTTTCGCCGACACCCAGCCCGCGCGCCTGCTGCGCCTGCGCAAGCTGGCCGTTCGCCTGATGGACGACCTCGCCCGCTTTTCGCCCTACCTGACGGGCGCCGTCCTGAATGGGACTGCGGGAGAGCACTCGGATATCCATCTCCAGCTATTTCCGGAGAGCGCGAAGGACGTCGAGATTTTCCTTCTTAACAAGAACGTGGACTTCGAAGTCTCGGAGTCCAACCACTTCAGTGGCCGTGGCGACCCGGTCGAGACGGTCAGTTTCATGTGGAATGATGAAGGCGTGCATCTTGCGCTTTATGAAACCGACGACCTGCGCGGCGCGCCAAAGACCGGCCCCGACGGCCGCCTGGCACGCGCCAATGTGGATGCGGTACGCGCGTTAATTGCAGATTCAGAGAAAAAATGAAGAAAAATGCCGTTCTTTTCGGTGGCGTTGCAATCCTCTTCGCCGTTTTCGGGATTTTTTTCGCCAACGAGCGACTTGCGCCGGCACCGGCGCAACCTTCTGCTGTCAGCACATTTCTGTCGCAATCCATGAAGGATGCAAACGGCCAGGTTCAACCGCTCAGCCAGTGGAAGGACCGAACGCTCGTCGTCAACTTCTGGGCAACCTGGTGTGCACCCTGCGTCGACGAGATGCCCGAGTTGTCGGCATTACAACAGGAAATTTCCTCTCAAAACATCCAGATTCTCGGCATTGGCATTGATTCTGCTTCGAATATCGCCGATTTCGCCAGGAAATACCGTATCAGCTATCCACTGTACGTCGGCGGGATCGACGGCAGCGAGTTGTCACGCGCGTTGGGCAACCAGGGCGGGGGCCTTCCTTTTACGGTCATTATCGGACGCGACGGGCAGGTAAAGAAGACCTACCTCGGCCGACTGAAAATGGAGGAACTGCGGAAATCCCTTAGCGGACTCTAGTCGCCAAGGCATCTTTTTCCTTGCCAGCGCGCATCATTTGGCGGCAAAATGCGGCATCCTCGTCAAACGGAGTAGTAACTCCATGGCAAAAAAACTTCTTCTGGTCAATGGCCCGAACCTGAACCTGCTGGGCACACGTGAACCGGAGGTGTACGGCTCGACGACGCTGGCCGATATCGAGCAGGCTGCGACCGCACAAGCGACCGCAGCTGGCGCGACCATCGCCTGCTTCCAGAGCAACCATGAAGGCGCACTGATCGACCGCATCCAGGCCGCGAGGACAGAAGGCGTGGATGCGATCGTCATCAATCCGGGCGGGCTGACCCATACCAGCGTCGCATTGCGCGATGCCCTCGCGGGTGTCGCCATTCCGTTTGTCGAAGTACATATCTCCAATATCCACAAACGCGAGAGCTTCCGGCATCACTCCTACCTGTCCGCCATCGCGGTCGGCGTGATCTGCGGGCTGGGCGTCGACGGATACCATAGCGCGATCGAGTTCGCACTCAAAAAGCTGTAATTTTCGGTAATTTTCAATATCTCGCCAGCAATCAACTTATAATTGTGGCGATTCCAATTGTAATAAGTACACAAAACTGAGGAATTTCATATGGATCTACGAAAACTCAAGACGCTGATCGACCTCGTCGCCGAATCAGACATCGCCGAGCTGGAAGTCACCGAAGGCGAAAGCAAAGTCCGTATCGTCAAATCCTCGGGCGCACCGCAAAACCAGGTGGTGATGATGCAGCCGCAGTCCATGCCGCAGACCGTCACTGCACCGGCAGCCGCACCGGTTGCCGCCGCCCCCGCTGCCGCTCCTGTCGCAGCCGCCGCAGCCGAACCGGAAGGCCACATCGTGAAGTCGCCGATGGTCGGCACCTTCTACCGCTCGTCCTCCCCGGGCAATCCTCCGTTCGTCGAAGTGGGCGCAACGGTCAAGGAAGGCGACACCCTGTGCATCATCGAAGCCATGAAGCTTCTCAATGAAATCGACGCCGATGCCTCCGGCGTGATCAAGCAAATCCTGGTGGAGAACGGCCAGCCCGTCGAATTCGGCCAGCCGCTGTTTGTGATCGGTTAAGAGGTGCGCAAGCGGCCTCTATATATAGAAGCCGCGCACTTCCACTCCTTCCCAAAACGACACAAGCAAGACACCCCGCCATGTTCGAAAAAATTCTCATCGCCAATCGCGGCGAAATCGCCTTGCGCATCCAGCGCGCGTGCCGTGAAATGGGCATCAAAACCGTGGTCGTCCACTCCGAGGCCGACCGCGAAGCCAAGTATGTGAAGCTCGCCGACGAATCCGTCTGCATCGGCCCCGCGCCATCCTCGTTGAGCTACCTGAATATGCCGGCAATCATCAGCGCGGCAGAAGTGACCGACGCCGAAGCGATCCACCCCGGCTACGGCTTCCTCTCGGAGAACGCCGACTTTGCCGAGCGCGTCGAGAAGTCCGGTTTCGTCTTCATCGGCCCGCGCCCTGAATCGATCCGCATGATGGGCGACAAGGTGTCGGCCAAACACGCGATGATCAAGGCCGGCGTGCCCTGCGTGCCCGGTTCGGAAGGCGCGCTGCCGGAAGACCCGAAGGAAATCATCCGCATCGCGCGCAAGATCGGCTACCCGGTCATCATCAAGGCCGCTGGCGGCGGCGGTGGCCGCGGCATGCGCGTGGTGCATACCGAAGCAGCACTGCTCAACGCCGTCACCATGACCAAGTCGGAAGCCGGCGCAGCCTTCGGCAACCCGGAAGTCTATATGGAGAAGTACCTGGAGAATCCGCGCCACGTGGAAATCCAGGTGCTGGCTGACGAATTCAAGAACGCCGTCTGGCTGGGCGAGCGCGACTGCTCGATGCAGCGCCGCCACCAGAAAGTGATCGAGGAAGCGCCGGCGCCCGGCATTCCGCGCAAGCTGATCGAACGGATCGGCGACCGCTGCGCCGAAGCCTGCCGCAAGATCGGCTACCGCGGCGCGGGCACCTTCGAGTTCCTGTACGAAAACGGCGAGTTCTACTTCATCGAGATGAACACCCGAATCCAGGTGGAACATCCGGTGACCGAAATGATTACCGGCGTTGACCTGGTTCAGGAGCAGATCCGCATCGCCGCCGGCGAAAAGCTGCGTTTCCGCCAGCGCGACATCGAGCTGTCCGGCCACGCCATCGAGTGCCGCATCAACGCCGAAGACCCGTTCAAGTTCACCCCGTCCCCGGGCAGGATCGTCGCCTGGCACGCACCGGGCGGCCCTGGCATCCGCGTCGATTCGCACGCCTACGCCGGCTACTTCGTGCCGCCGACCTACGACTCCATGGTCGGCAAGGTGATCTCCTACGGTGCCACCCGTGAACAGGCAATCCGCCGCATGCAGATCGCGCTGTCCGAAATGGTGGTCGAAGGTATTCAGACCAACATCCCCCTGCACCGTGAATTGATGGTGGACGCACGCTTCATCGAAGGCGGCACCAACATCCATTACCTCGAGCAGAAACTGGCAGACAAGCCCGACCTCCCCAAGAGCAACGGCAAGTCGGCCAAGTAAACAAGGCATTCTTATGAGCTGGACCGAAATCGTCATCGAAGTAGCACGCGACCACGCGGAGGCCTTGTCCGATGCATTGATGGAAGCAGGTGCGTTGTCGGTTTCGGTCGAAGATGCCGACGAAGGCACCGACGCGGAAAAGCCCATGTTCGGCGAGCCGGGCATGGAACCGACGGAAACGGCCTGGGACCACAGCCGTGTGGTCGCGCTGGCCGACGAAAACGCAGACTTCGCCGCCATCGTCGCAGCTGCCGCAGCGGAATGCGGCATCGCGGTCCCGCCGTATACATTACGTGCAGTCGCGGAACAGGATTGGGTGCGCCTGACGCAATCGCAGTTCGAACCGATCCATATCGGCAAGAACATCTGGGTCGTGCCAAGCTGGCACGACGCTCCCGATCCGGATGCACTGGTCCTCGAGCTCGACCCTGGCCTGGCTTTCGGCACCGGCAGCCATCCGACCACCCGGCTGTGCATGGAGTGGCTCGAAGCACATGCACCGCAAGGCCTGTCCGTACTCGACTACGGCTGCGGCTCCGGCATTCTCGCCATGGTCGCGAAGAAGCTCGGCGGCAACCTCGTGTGCGGCGTCGACATCGATCCGCAAGCGATCGAATCCGCGCGCTTCAACGCCGAGCGCAACGGCTGCGAAATCGACTATTATCTTCCCGAAGAATTCTCCGCCGCGGCCCAACAGAAGACCTACGATATCGTGGTTGCCAACATCCTTTCCAGTCCGCTGAAACTGATGGCGCCGATGTTGTCGTCCCGCGTCGCACCTGGCGGGCGGCTGGTGCTGTCGGGCGTCCTTGAACGCCAGGCGGACGAAGTCGCTGCCGCCTACGCCCCCTTCATCAAGCTGTCCGTGTGGGCAGAGCGCGAAGGCTGGGTCGCCCTCGCCGGCCAATTGTCCGCCGCTGATTAAATAGCGATGGCGCTCGCTACCCAGTGCCCACATTGCCAAACGACATTCCGGGTCGCGCATGACCAGTTGAAACTGCGCGCAGGCCTCGTGCGCTGTGGCGCGTGCAAGCAGATCTTCAACGGCATCGAAAACCTGCTTCGTCCCGAAGAACTGGAACAAGCCATCAACCGTCCGGCGCATGAAGTTCCGCACCCTGCCCCTCCTGAACCGAAGCCCGCGCCGCCTCCCCCCGCACAGGAGAAACTCGCACCGAGCGTGGATTTCGACCTCGGCGACCTGAGCGACCTGGAACCGGAACCGCCGAAGGAACCGCCTGCACCGCCCAAGGTCTTCCCTGATTCCTCGGATACCACCCTTGCAGAAGCAGAAAAGGAAGAATTCGAAGCCACTCCGACCACGGACGAGCCGCGCAAGGATGATCCCCTGCTGCGCATGACGCTGATGGACTTCGCCCATGAGCGCCGCGAACCGGTCATCGACACGCCACCGAAAGAGACCGGCACGCGCGAGGACGAAGACCCAATCGAGCAGGCGATCGACGACCTCGAAAGCAAACCATGGCGCCGCGAACACGATGCGTCCGACCTCGCCGACGGCGACGCGCTTGACCATGCGGAAGCCGCGGAATATGAGGAACCGAGTTTCGTCAAACAAGGCCGGCGCAAGCAGCGCATTGGCCGCGCACTGCGCATCGTCATGGCGACGGCATCCGTATTCCTGTTCATCGGATTGCTTACCCAAGGCGCTTACGTTTTCCGCGACCAGCTGGCCGCGTGGTTTCCGGCAGCCAAGCCGATGCTTTCCGAAGCCTGCGCACACCTGGGCTGCCAGGTAGGACTGCCCGCACAGATCGAGGCGGTGTCGATCGAATCAAGCGAGCTGCAGACGCTGGCCCCTGACACCAACACCTTTGCACTGACTGTCCTGCTGCGCAATCACAGCGCAACCACCCAGGCCTGGCCGAGCATCGAGCTGACCCTCAACGACAACAACGAAAAACCGATCGCACGCCGCGTGTTCATGCCGCGCGAATACCTGGCGGAGGCGGCAGACGCAAACAAGGGATTCGGCCCGCGTTCCGAACAGCCGGTCAAGGTGCACTTCGAATTGACGCAACTCAAGGCTTCGGGTTACAGGGTCTACCTGTTCTATCCTTAGAACTCATTTCATAAAGAGGAGGACCCGCGTTCGCACCAGAACGTTTGCTGGCAAGGCGCGCGACGCGTCATGTAGCCGGTGCTACATGCAAGGAGCGCAACACGGCCAGCGAGCGTTCTGGTACGAACCCTCCGGGCAGGTGGTCTGGACGGCGCATTGCGGCGTTGCGACGCTTGCTCAGACACCCAGTCTGAGCAAGCGCCGCGCCTTGCACTGCATCCGTCCAGACCACCTGCGCGGGCCCTCCTCTTTATGAAATGAGTTCTAATAAACTTTGAGAAATCCCCTGGCGGAATCGCGGCGAGTTCCGGCTACAATCACCCATCTTCCTTTGGCAGGCAACCATGACATCCTTAATCTGCGGCTCGCTCGCTTTCGACTCCATCATGATGTTCGGCGGACGCTTTTCAGAAGCGCTGCTGGCCGACCAGCTCCACAAGATCAACGTTGCCTTCCTGGTGCCTGAGCTGCGCCGCGAGTTCGGCGGCTGCGCGGGCAATATCGCGTACAACCTGAAGCTGCTCGACGGCGATCCGCTGATCATGGCGACCATCGGCCAGGACGGTGGCCCCTATCTCGAGCGCCTCGACCGCCTGCAGATCTCGCGCCGCTGCGTGCGCACCATCGACAGCAGCTACACCGCCCAGGCCTTCATCACGACGGATGCCAACAGCAACCAGATCACCGCATTCCACCCGGGCGCAATGACGATGTCGCACCAGAACAAGGTGGCTGACGCGGGTCCGGTGAAGCTCGCCATCGTTGCTCCTGACGGACGCGATGGGATGCTGCAGCACGCCGTCGACTGCGTGGACCTCAACATTCCCTTCATCTTCGATCCGGGCCAGGGCTTGCCGATGTTTAACGGTGCAGAGCTGGAACATTTCATTGAACTGGCCACTTACGTCGCGGTCAATGATTATGAAGCGGAACTCTTGACAGAGCGCACCGGCCTGTCGCTCGACCAGATCGCCAAGCGTGTTGCTGCACTCGTCGTGACGCGTGGTGAACAGGGCGCAGAGATCTTCACCGATGGCCAGCGTATCGATATCCCCTGCGTGCAGGCGGACCAGGTGGTCGATCCAACCGGCTGCGGCGACGCCTTCCGTGCCGGTCTGCTCTACGGGATCACCAATGGCATGGACTGGGCGACCACCGGTCGGCTGGCCAGCCTGATGGGCTCCATCAAGATCGCCTCCCAGGGCGGGCAGAATCACAAGCCGAGCCGTCAGGAGATCGAAGACCGCTTCCAGAAGGCGTTCGGATACCGATTCTGATATCCGCACGCATCGGCATATTCGACGGGAGGCCTCATGCGTGTTCGTGTTCCGATTTCCAGCGTGGCGATAGCCATGACCTTGCTTGCCGGATGCACTTCCAATCCGCCTGCGCCGTTGATGTCGACGCAGGGCAGCACCATCGTCCAGGCGGGACGGGTGACGGACGTACGCGACGTCGCTGTCCGGGGCGGCCGCGCTTCCGGCGTGGGCTCGTTCATCGGCACCATCGTTGGCGGTGTCGCAGGCAGCAAAATCGGAAGTGGAACCGGCAGCACGGTAGCAGGTATCGGCGGTGCCGTGGCCGGCGGCATGGCCGGCCAGCGCGTGGAAGAGGCCGGCAAGGGCAGCGCAGCCACCGAACTCACTGTGCAGCTCGACGATGGCGAGCGCCGCACCTACCGGGTCAGTCCGGGCGACCCCTACCGCATCGGCGACTCAGTCAAGATCACGACCGTCAATGGCGTCTCCACTGTCGCCCGCTATTAATTAGGCAGCTGTTTCCATTACCGATCGGATAGCTGGTCGGATTCAGCCCGCCCCACCCAGCAGTGATGCCCTGACGCGTTCAAGCGCGAGGTCCGACGCATTCACTTCGATTACTTTCCGTTTATTGGTGTGCCCATGGGCGATTGCCACGGCACTCTTCGGGACGGAAAGCTTGTCGGCGAGGAAGCGGACCAACGCCTCATTGGCCTTGCCTTCGATCGGCTGCGCCTGCAGCCGGATCTTCAGCACGTCATCCAGAACACCGATGACTTCACTCTTCTTCGCATTAGGAGTGATCTGGACGGAAATCCGGATCACTCCCGAGGCGACGGAACACCAGTCACGGGTCATGCGAGCGACATGACCATCTGGGTCACGAGCATCAGGCCGATGCGCAGGAGAATGAAGAGAACGAGGGGAGAAAGATCGATGTTGCCGATCAGGGGAACGACGCGGCGCAGCGGACGGAGCAGCGGATCATTCAGCGCGCGAATGAAGGGGGCAAGCGGCGCATGCGGGTTCACCCAGCTGAAGATGACTTCAATGAGAAGCAGGCCCATGAACCCATAGAACACCCATTCAAAGAAGCGCATCAGCGACATCAGTACCAGCGGCTTGGGGTGGAAACTGGACACGACTGCGAGGTTGATCGCGACGGCGATCACGATCACGACCAAGGCAGCAATCAGGCTGGCCCAGTCGTATCCGCCGACGCCCGGAAGCACGCGCCGCATCGGACGGACCAGCCAGTCGGTGAGCTGGAACGTGAATTGTCCGAGCGCAGCCGGTGGCCGGACGCGTACCACTTGCATCCAGAAACGCAGGAGCAGCATGCCGCCCAGGACGGCCGCAACGGTATCGACAATCAACGTGAGGATGCTGTTGAGCACTATCTGATCTCCAAAAATGAAAAAGCCCGTCGTGCGGCACGGGCCACACCACGGGCATTTTGCCTGAACTTAATCAGGCATCCAAGCAAGCTTGGCTATTACGGACGGGTGCCGGTCGGGAACGGCCAGGCCGCTGCCGGATTCAGCACAGTCTTCACAGCAGGAGCTGCTGCAGCGGCAGGCTTGGCTGCCGGCTTCTTGGCTGCTGCCTTCTTGGGAGCAGCGGCCTTCTTCGGAGCTGCAGCCTTCTTGGGAGCAGCGGCCTTTTTCGCAGCAGGCTTGGCTGCGGCCTTCTTGGGAGCTGCTGCCTTCTTGGCTGCCGGCTTCTTGGCGGCTGCCTTCTTCGGTGCTGCTGCCTTCTTGGCTACCGGCTTCTTGGCTGCTGCCTTCTTCGGTGCTGCTGCCTTCTTGGCTACCGGCTTCTTGGCGGCTGCCTTCTTCGGTGCTGCTGCTTTCTTGGCTACCGGCTTCTTGGCTGCTGCCTTCTTCGGTGCTGCTGCCTTCTTGGCTACCGGCTTCTTCGCTGCTGCTGCCTTCTTGGTTACCGGCTTCTTCGCTGCCGCTGCCTTCTTGGCTACCGGCTTCTTGGCTGCTGCTGCCTTCTTGGCTACCGGCTTCTTGGCTGCTGCTGCCTTCTTCGGAGCTGCTGCCTTCTTGGCTGCCGGCTTCTTCGCCGCGGCTGCTTTCTTAGCAGCGGGTTTCTTTGCTGTTGCCATTTGTTTCTCCTTCACGTGATGAGAAAGTTCAAACTACGAGGTTGGAAACCCGCATCGACCATCGCGATGATCCACGCGGATTATTCATCGGCACAAGCAAACTTCTGTTTGCGCTAATGAATTCGGCACCAGCTGAACTGCTGCATCACCTCAGACATGCAGCACTTCAGCCTCAATTGACTACGCCTCTCTTCTTGAAATCACCGCCGCGCGTCGGCAGTGACGGAGGTCCTGGTCGCGCGCTCAGAGGGCGCTGCGAGCCCC
>Ga0196981_1000351_pt1 | contig 17418 bp, 22 predicted proteins | sample S3_2013CmetaG_FD_155462 | JGI IMG/M metagenome (GOLD analysis project Ga0196981, IMG submission 155462) | Soil microbial communities from Anza Borrego desert, Southern California, United States - S3_20-13C | ecosystem: Environmental > Terrestrial > Soil > Desert | place: USA: California... | reverse complement strand
TCAGGCTAAGACCTGGACACTTCCCATACACGGAGCCTAGCATTGAAATTGAAGTATTCAACAAAGAAAGAAAAGAATGGGTCGAGCTTGGCGGAGCAGGAATTTTCAGGCCGGAAGTTACTAAAACACTTTTAGGATTTGAATGCCCTGTCTTAGCATGGGGACTAGGCTTTGGAAGAATCAGCGTACAGTATTACAATATAACTGACATTAGAGACTTCAACAGGAACGATATCAAACAATTAAGATCAATAAAAAAATGGCTGCTTCAGCCGCAATAATTTGATAATATATAATTAATTCATAATATAAACATATTTGCGTGAAAACATGGATGATAAAAAAGTTGCAGAATTAAAAGCTTTAGAACTTTCATATCAAAGGCAATTGATGTATATGAAAATGATGATTTCAGTCGGATTGATTGGAGTTGTGCTCTACATCATAAACATCTACAGATATGACGTGCAATTATTTTTGATTTCAGTCATGCTTGTTGCTGTGAGCATAATAATACTTATGAGCATGGATACAAAATTAAAAGAGATTAGTAAAAAGATACGGAAATAAATTCAGGAATTTAACATGCATTCGCAGGCTCATGCCTGTGAAAATTTCAGAGGAAATTTTAACATGCCAACAATAAAATACAACAAAAAAATGCTAATGGAACTGCTAGGCAGAAGAATCAGCGACGATGTATTAGCAGAGAAAATAACATATTTAGGAACAGCTCTTGAAGAAATGGGAGACAATGAAATTACTGTCGAGATTTTCCCAAACAGGCCTGATCTATTATCAGAGCATGGAATGGCTCGCGCGCTTTTAGCATTCATGGATATCAAGCCAGGCTTCAAGAAATACGATGTCAAGAAAAGCGGCGTAAAAGTTGTTGTTGACAAGTCTGTAAAGACTATTCGGCCTTATACTGCTTGCGCAGTTGTCAAGGGACTAAAATTATCTGATGAAAAAATAAGAGAGATAATCCAGATCCAGGAAAAACTTCATGGAACTTATTGCAGGAATAGAAAAAAGGCTGCAATCGGAGTATATCCATTAGAACATATCAAGCCTCCAATTTATTACAAGGCATTGCATCCTGAAGAAATCAGATTCAAGCCTCTAGACTTAAACAAAGATTTGACTGGCTCGCAGATACTTGCAATACATCCAACAGGACGCGAATACGGCCATTTGCTTGAAGGAAAAGATAAATATCCAGTATTTCTAGATTCAAAACAAAATGTCTTAAGCATGCCGCCGATAATCAATAGCAATAATGTAGGAAAAATCACTGCAACAACAAGAGATGTTTTCGTCGAATGCTCAGGGTTTGAATTCGATTATGTTCATACTTGCCTAAACATGGTTGTAACAGCATTATCTGACATGGGCGGAAGCATTTACAGCGTTGATGTTTCCTATCCTGACAAAAAATATGTCACGCCTGAACTTTCCGGAAAAGAAATAAAATTCGATCCAGCATATACTGCAAAAATATTAGGATTTGATCTTAAGGAAGCCGATATCAAGAAATTACTTTCAAGAATGGGACATGAATACAAAGGAAAGAAAGTATTAGTTCCAAACTATAGGGCAGACATTCTGCATCCGATTGATTTAGTTGAAGATATTGCAATAGCGTATGGATATCAAAATATCGTCGGAACTACCTCGAATTTTTCATCAAGAGCTCAGGAAAGGCCAATCGAGTCTTTCAAGAATAAGCTCAGAGATATACTCGTAGGACTTGGATTAATTGAAGTAAAGAACTATCATCTGACAAACAAAGATGCACAATCAAGATTGATGAATTATAATGTGGAAGTTGCGGAACTTGAGAACAGCGTAACTCAAAATTATGATGTACTAAGAGCATGGATAACTCCTTGCCTGATGGAAACTTTGAAGAGCAACAAGCACTATGATTATCCTCAGAATATTTTCGAAGTAGGAACTGTCTTCAAGCTTGATTCTAGCATGGACATAGGCGTTTCTGAAAATGACAGGCTTGCAATAGGACTGTGTGGAAATGACGCCAACTTCACAAAGATCAAGCAAGTTCTTGACGTGATAATGGACGCGCTCAGTTTGAAATATGAAATAACAGATACTGAACATTCATCATTCATCAAGGGAAGAACAGGAAGAGTTCTTGTAAATGGCGCGAAAATAGCATACATCGGAGAGATTCATCCTCAAGTATTGTCAAACTGGAGCATAGAAATGCCAGTTGCAGTTCTTGAATTAAATTTGACAGAATTATTCAGGAACTTATATAATCCTAAGGTATATTCAGAAGATTTGAAGGATGCATCATTGCAGGAAAAAAAGGCAAGCAAGATTGAAGTGGGAAACAAGCCTAAAACAGAGCATAAGGCAAAACCTGCAGCGAAATCTAAACCTAAGCCTAAAAATGGCAAGAAGAAAAAATAATGCATAACTTTTAATACATTTTATAATTTCTTATTATATTCAAATTAAAGTGATATTATGAATGGAGAAATAATTTCAGTAAATGATTCCGCAATGGATATCAAAGAAGTAACCATCAAATTAGATAGAGAAATACGCTTCCTCAATGGCCAATATGTGATGATTTCTTTCGAGGATAAATCCAAAGACCGGCATGCATACTCAATTCTTTCCCATGACAAAATTTCAAATACAATAACCTTGCTTGTAAAGGCTGCAGGCGAATTTACAAAAAAATTAATGCATTCAAAGCCTGGAGATTCTATTTTTGTATATGGTCCTTATGGGAAATTTACGCTGAAAAAAAATAAGAAAAATATTTTCATCGCTGGAGGAATAGGAATTGTTCCTTTGTATAGCATAATGATGGACGCCTTAAGCAAAGAGGATTCAGAAAATTATTCTACTCATTTGTTCTACAGCTGCAGATATTTCCATGAGATGGCATTATATAATGAATTAAAGGACCTGAAAGAATCAGATGCGAGCGCTGATCTTAGCATAAATTTCTATTTCACGCGCGAGGGCGGGATGGACAGGTTTACAGTTGAAGACATCAAGAGGATTTCTGATTATTCTGAATATGATTATTATATCTGCGGGCCTGATCCGATGATGGGACATATCGTAAATAACCTCAAAGCAATAGGCATCGATGAGAAGCAGATATATACAGAATCATTTGTTCTTGAGAATAATTAATAAGCTAATTAAGTTAATTAAAACTACCGAAGTTTTATAAAATAATTTTCCATACTTGGAGTATGAATAGAACAATTTTATATCAAAATATTCCAGTTCCACTAGAGAAGGCTGTAAATAATATTGTAAATAATCCTTGGTCATTAAGGCTGGCTTGTGAATTCCATGATATAGGAAAGAAATTATTTGTAAAAAATAATCTATATTCAAGAAAACCTAAATTATTTCATATGCAATATGTCAATCCGAGCCGAGGGATGGTAAGAAGGGCAAGTCTAGTATACGATCGAAGATTGTTCTTTATGGGACAAGATGACATGTATGCAAAAATAAATACTGGAGATATATACGAATATGTCAGTGTTCATCGATTAACGGGGGCGCGAAGCGCTCTTATTTTGCAGTCAGACCGACTTTTTCCACGAGATGTGCTGGATTTGTTTAGATATCTGCCGCAAAAATATCCTTATAGAATAACTGCATATAAAGAAAGAAGCGGGATAAAAGAAATACACAAGGATATTGTACTGCTCGATGATATGCTTAACATGTAATTGTTGTTACTTACTAGTAGAATAAAGTTTATAAATGATTATTTCATTCTTTTTATATGGTAGGTCTATTAAAGAAAGAAAAACATCCCGCCGAGTTATCTGATTCTATAAAAGAATTGCTTAATCATCCTTCTTCGTTGAGATTTGCACAAAAAGTTTTTGATATAGGAATAAGAGAGATTAAAAATAATCTAATATACTTTCCTTTAATACCTTACAAAGCAGAAATAGTTTATAAAATTTCAGATGAAAGTTATTTTAGTTTCGATTATCAGAGAAAATATTTGAAAAAACATCCATCTGATTCAATAAATATATATGATTATACTACTGAAGATCCATTCTGTATTTCTATTTTAAGAATTATGGGTGGAAAAGTAATAAGCCATGCGTTTTCCGGAGTTCCAATTTATGGGGCATTTAATCTGTGGAAAGCTAAATATACTATGTACCCAACAGATGTAATAATAAATAAGAAACTTGAAGGTGAATGGAAAGGACTGAAAAATCATAACTTATTCTAATTATACTTTCAAGTAAACAATATTGAAGCGTAGCTCACAGAATTCTTATATGTTTTTTCTTCTTCAAGGTCTGCGCTCGTGTAATAATGCAATAGCTCTACTTTTGGCTTTGTGTTTCCGAAAAGCTTGAGCAGGACTGCAATAGGGAATGTCCCGCATATTGTGCACATTTTTTCATCAACATATCCTACAAACCCGTCGACATTTAATGCTTCGATGAAATTTATTGCCTTCTGGTCCATTTCATAGATATTTTTCTGGACGTCTGATGTGAATGGGACATAATGGTAATGCCTTCCGTAATGCGTGAAGTCGCTGCTTACTATTATTGTGACTTTTTTTCCGGAATCGAAAATAGTCTCTTTCAGGTCAAGGCCGAATTTCATATAATCAATGTCGCTTAATATTATAGGCACGATCTTTAATTCATGCATATGATCTTTTGTTGCGAACTGAAGCATTGGAATTTGGACTTCGATGCTATGCTCGTTTGCGTGAGCCTCATCATTTATTGTCAAATCAGAATTTTTTTCAAGAAGAGATTTCACGAACTCTTGATCAACTCTTGCAACCCCGTAAGGAGTCTCAAAGCCTTCCATTGTCGTGAAGCTTCCAGTTCCTGCATGGTTTGGGCCTATTATTATATAGAGATCAGAATATTCTGCTTCTGCAATTTCCTTATATGCCCAAGCTGCGCATGGACCGCTGAATTGATAACCTGCATGAGGAGAAATAATAGCTTTAATCTGCTTGTCAGAACGCTTTGAAAGCGGCAAAGCTCCAGGACCATTAGTTCCTTCAAAACAGCCTACAATCTGTTTTTCGAGCGCCTGCTCATTTGCTTCATAGAATTGTCCCTTGAATGCTGCTTTTCTGACCATAAAAAAATCACCATTCCAAAAGGAATACTATTCATTTATATTTTTTGCTATAAGAATTTTTACAGAAGAATATTTTACTATTTTAAATCAAACTATTTACTACGGGTATTGTAGACTTCTCTCATAAGGTCTTCCAGGACCTTTCTTCCTTTGCTGTTTATGAATCCTTCATTTTCTATGATGTCATTGTCATCATTAAATTCCGGCTGGTCAAACCCATACCAATCTACCCATAATGAAAGCGCTCCAAACTCGCAAGGGAGGGCTTTATGTTCTTTTTCAACCCTATGCCCGCAATCTGCTAGAACTAGCCTGTAAAGCGATTTTACAACATTGCTAAGCATGATTCTATACTGGTTTTTTTCATTGAACCGATGCACTCCTGAACCGTTCCTTTCATACATCCCTTTTATTTCTTCATAATTATTATATAGTATTTTTGCGCAAAAATCTGTTATTTTATCCATGTTCTCGCATTCACCAAAAGTTGTATCCTGATCTGACCATTTTTTGGTGTTTTTCTTATATTCAGAAGCGACTACTTCAAGCAAATCCTTATCCATTAGCTCACCTCCTTAATTACTCTTCTCTCAATTTATTATAATTTTTGAATGCATTCCAATAATCAATTATTTTTTGGCCTTTCTCGTTAATAAACGCAATATTTTGGTTTTTTGGATTTTCAGAAGGAACATCTGTTCCGCACCAATAAACCCATTTAGAAAGCAGTCCAAATTCGCTTGGGCTCTGATCGTGTTTTTTATATAAAGAATTTCCATAGCTCATGTCAATTAATGTGCTTGTATGCAATACGACTTCTTTGAAAATCAATTCATATTTTTCTTCTTCTGTCAAATCAAATTCTTTCGTGAAATTAAAATATTCTGAATAATAATTGCAGATAAAGGAATAATTTTTTATGAATACTTCGCTTGCAAAATCTATTCCAGCAAGGTATACATCTAGAAGTCCGTCTTTTGAAGCAAGAGATTGTTCTTCTACATATCTCTTGTATTCTTCAACAACTATATCAAAAAGCTTCCTTTCTCTTGGTGTTAATTGCATAGTCATCCCATCCTCTGATAATCATGCGCCCGGTATTATTTATCACAGCAACTTGCCGGACTTTAGTTTCAACAGGATCTGAAGATTTTATTTTAGATGCATTAGATATCAAATCCGATATCATCATAGAATCATCTTTGTTTGCCCAGTATATCCATTCTGAAAGAAGTCCATGATCGGCTTTTTCATCGCCGATCTTATATAATAATACTCTTCCCCTATCGATGTCTAGAAGTTTTCTTATTCCAAGAGCCGCATACTGCATCATGGAAGAATAAATTATTTTATTTTTCTTGGCTGTAAATTCCTGGCTTATAAAAATTTGAGCATCTTCCTTGAAATAAGGATTCTGTTTGCAATAAACTTTTGCTATGTGGTCAAAATATTTCTCTAATATCAAAACAGAATAATCAACAAGCTGCGTCGAAAAATAACTCTTTATTTCGTGTTCTTTTCTTGATCTAGAAATTTCCTGAATGTGCCTCTTATGCTCTTGCGCAACGATATTGATCAAATCAACATCCATTAATATACTAATAAACCTTTGAATTTATAAAGTTAGCGTCTAAGAAAAATTATTTTGCCAAGTTGCTGTTTTTGTATCTTGGGTCGTATGTAACATCTTTTCCAATTGGAATTACCCCACTGATGAAAGTTCTGTTAGGAACTTCAATTTCTGCAATTATAAGATCAGGCCTGTCGTCTATATATGAATCGAATTCAATTGTGTAAAAAGAATGTTTTTTCTCATATCTTACCTTTTTGACGCGCTTTCCCTCGGTTTCTTTCCAGTACTGCAGATAAAGCTCTCTTTTTATACGTTCTTCAAGTTCGTCCCTCTCAAGCATTCCATCTCCCTTTAATGTGAAATAATATTCTTTGTCCTTGTCGCTATCAAAGAAAGATTTTGATCTAAGCCTTGCAACCTTTGGATCGAAATTTACTTGCATGTTGATTATATTAGAAATATCTATTCCGCTTTTTAAGGAAAGATAACCCTGATTTATTATCGAGCCATGCCTAAAGATGTCTAGCTCCAAAAATTTCACTGACTGATAAAGCTTCCTAAATCCAGGCGTCGTATAATCTATCCCATCTTCATAGATAAGGTATTTCAATTCTATCTCTTTGCCAGTATTTCCTGCCATAATCCTGCTTATAGATGCAGATATTTAATACTTATGGATTATATTAGAATAGTTGCTTTTATGATAATCTTTTTATATTGATTAAATAACGTAAAACTATGGATAAATTATTGCCGCTTGCGACCATGGAGAAAATCATGAAAAAAGTTTCTCCGGATATCCGCGTGAGCGAAGAAGCAAAAGAAGCATTAAGAGAGCATCTAGAAGATGCAGGCCTTGAGCTTTCCAAAGCTGCAACTGAACTTGCATTGCACGCAGGAAGAAAAACAATCAAGGCTGAAGATATCAGGCTTGCGGCAAAGAAACGTTAGTTAATTTTATTTTTATCATTAATATTTATTTGAACATTTAGGGGGTTAGTATTTGATTAAAGTAATAGGCCTTACAGGGACAATAGCATCAGGAAAAAGCGTTGTAGGAAATATTTTAAAATCCAAAGGCTTTGATGTAATTTCATTAAGTTCTATAATCAGGGAATACCTCGATACTAAAGGAATAATTGCAAACAGGAAAACAATGCAGGACGCAGGCAATGAACTTCGAAGAAACTATGGCGGACATATTCTTGCTGAAAGATCTCTTGCAAAATTCCCAAAAAATGATTTTCTTGTTATTGACGGCATCAGAAATATTGAAGAGATCGATTATCTCAAGGCAAACTCCATTTTTACATTAATAGGCGTCGATGCGCCTATTGAAGTTCGCTGGGAAAGAGTCAAAAAAAGAAACAGGGATAACGATCTTTTGAACTATGATAAATTCCTGCTTGATGACGCGCGCGATAGGGGATTTAACGAGCCTCTAAACGGCCAGCAAGTAGGCATGTGCCTTGTCCAGGCAGATCATTTAATAATAAATGACGAAGAATTTGAAAAACTCGAGGACAGCAAGATTTATTCTGAGACGCTAGAAATATTGGAATCGATCCAAAGAAAAAATTAGTATCATATTTTTTTCCCAAAATATAATTTATCCTTTTTATTATCTACAAATATGAATTCACTTAATTTGCATACTGGACTATTGCATTTCTTATTTTCATAGTATTCTTTTATCAATGGATCTGTGAAATATTTATTGTCGCCGCTAAAACCTACCACGAATTTTTTCGGAGTAAATATGGTATTTACTGTTACTATTCCATGTTTTTTATGAAAATATTCGTAAGATATAGTGTCCTCTATATACTGTTGTATTTTACTTGATTTGCCTACATATTGTGATATTACATCCCGGTATATATCAGTAAGCAATTTACTGATAGCCTCATTTTTGCTTGAGAACGAAATATATTCAAAACCGGACAGGTTTTCCATGCCTTGTTTATCTATGTCTAGAAACGTCTTAACTTCTAGCGGTAGCCTATCGATTAATGAATTAATAGCTTCAGCCATTAAGAATATAATTTATATTTAAGATTATAAATTTAGTGTTTTAATACTCTTTCCACTCAGAATCAAAGACATCCTTTAAGGCCTTGGATTTCTTAGGACCTATAAGATCTACATCCTGAAGTTCTTTTTCACTTGCGTTGACTATATTTTTGACACTCTTGAAATGCTTAAGAAGAGGGATTGCGCCGCCCATGCCGATGCTTGGAAGAGCGCTTACGAAGTATTCCTGCTGCTCTTTGATTGAGAGAGGTTTGCTGTTGTGATGCTGGAATGTATTTTTACCTTCTTCCTGCTCGCGTTTTGCGATGCTTAGAAGATACTCTGAAGTGTCTCTAGAGTTTCTAGTTTGAATTAATGGAATTCCGTATGAAACAGTGATTGTTGCAATCATTCCCCTGATTGCATTAGGATGGACTTTTCGAACTGCATAGATATCTTCAGTTCCTTCAATGATTATTATTGGTTTGTCATATTTTTTTAATTCCTTGAGTTGAGTTAGAAGCCTTCCATCTAGAATAGAATCGACAAAATCTTGTGTCGTCTTATATTCTACAACTACTCTGCTGCTCAGCAGGAAATCTCCGATCGATAGTTTTTCAAGCCCGAGTTCGCATTTATCTAGAAGTTCTTTGAGTACATTGCTTCCTTTCTCGCGATAGTCTGCAATGATTTTAAGTTTTGATTCTTGGACTGGCTGCTGTACTGTCTCGGATTCTTGATAATCCATCAAAGTTTTCGTAGCCTTTTGGTCGGAATTTTTTGTTGCCTGATTGTTCAAGGCATAATTTTTTGTGATGTCGTTAATAGTCCTATACATTCTCTTTTCTTTATTTTTAGCTACGTGGTAATAAACTTCGTCAATAGTGTCTTTTGTAATTAGCATTATTACTCTTCCATCTTCGAGCCTTCCTGTTCTTCCTGAACGCTGGATTTTCCTGATAGCGCTAGGGACAGGCTCGTAGAATATCACTAGATCAACTTGAGGAATGTCAAGACCTTCCTCTCCGACACTGCTTGAAATTAAAATATTAAATTCATTATTTGAGAATTGTTCAAGCATTTCTTTTTGTTTTTTCTGGCTCAAGCCAGTGTCTTTCTTTTTTGCTTGCCCTACAAATAATTTGCATTTGAATCCTAGACTTGTAAGTTCCTTATTTATTTTTGAACCAGCATCCCTGTACTGGGAAAATATTATTATTTTCTTGTCTAAATTTTCTTTAAGCCTCGGATCAAGCTCTTCGCTCACAATTTTCTTAAGCTCTTCAAATTTAGGATGTTCATATTTCCCATTGAGTTTATCGACCAGGATGCATGCGCTTCTGAAATTTACGTCTTTTACAAGATTTACTGCGGCCTTTGTCTTTCCTGATTTTGCCTCGAGATGAAGTTTTTCTATATATTCCTTTAATGGCTCAATTCCTTGAGTTTCTATTAACTCAATTGCGTGATGAAGCTTGATTATTTCAGCTGTCATGCTCAATGCTTTGAGAGTCTCAAAATCCCTTTCCCCGCCAGCCATTTTTGCGTGTATTGCTGCCTGAAGGCCTAGAAGATTTTTCTTTGAGTATCTTACTGAATCTGTTGTGACTCCTAGATTTTTGAGTTCTGCCATCTTGGATTTGTAACACTTATTTAGATAATCTTTGATCTGTATGAATTCATCAGGAAGCTCAACGAAAACTTTCTTTACATCAACATCTTTTACATACGGCGCAACATCACCGTCAGTTGTGTTTCTGACTTCAATTTTTTCGATGAATAGATTCTGGCAGACTTGATTGACGGTTTCATTGTCAGTCCCGGGACTTGCTGTTAATGCAAGAATTCTTGGATGAAGTGCACGCTTCATGTATTGTTTTGCAATAAAATTATAGCTGTACTCACCTGTAGCCCTGTGCGATTCATCGAATCCTAATAATGAGACATCGCTAATGTCGATTTTATTTGATAAGATATCATTTTCCAGCCCTTGTGGTGTTGAGAAAATAATCTGGGTATTCTTCCAAAGCTTTGATCTCTCTTCAGGACTAATGAAGCCTGTGAATATTGCCATCTTGTCTTTTTCGATGTTGAAATGTTTTTCAAAGACTTGATAGTATTGCTCGATCAATGGCCTGGTAGGGCCTAATAGAAGAATTTTGCTCTTAGGATACATGTTTAGGCGATAGGCTGCCATCATAAGAAATATTGCTGTCTTTCCAACGCCAGTAGGAAGGACTACCATTGTGTTATTCTTAGTACAAGTATCGAAGATATTCTCCTGATACACTCTAGGCTGGAAATCTTTCAAGTAGGAAACAGTAGAATCTTCCTTTTTATAATCTTCAGCCATGAGATCAACGACATCATCCATTATTTTAAAAGTAGATGTTTGTTTAAATAGGCTGCGTGCGGATGGGGAGTGTGGGGAGTGTCGTCTACTCAAAAAATATAAAAATAGCACTTAACTCACATATTTATGAGAGATTATTCTAGAATTCAAAGATATATAAAAAAATCTATTATAATTCACTATTCATGTTCTAGCTTCGAGGACGAGTATCAAGAAATATCTGCTATAGGTATTTATAATGCCAAAAATATGTCAACAATTACTTTTTCCAGATATAATAACACAAAGGAAGATGAAATTCGTTTACTCGAAGAATTTTTCACTTATGTATCTAAAAGAATTGAGAAGAAATTTTGTATTGTTGGTTGGAGTTGGAGTGTTCAATACGGTCTAGATAATATATTAAAAAGATATATTTATTTAACTAAAAAAACTTCTCCTTTAGATATTTCTGAGACGGCATTTTTTGATTTATCACAAATTCTTAGATCGCAGTATAAGTATTCTGGAAATTTAAAAACATTGGCAAAATTCAATAATTTAAGTTTAGACAATTTTATTGATGGAGTTAAAGAAATATCTTTATTTAAAGATCAGAATTTTCTAGCTATAGCTCATTCAATTTCTAGAAAAATAATAATAATGGGCGTTATTTTTTCAGGATGTTTAAATCAAACAATAAAGATACCTACTTCAAATGAGTTATTTTATTTAACAGAAAAGCTTTCTCCATATGATGTATTTAAAGAAAACATGACTAAAATCGAATCACTCATCGATATAAAAAATGTTAATATAGAAAATTCTGATATGCAAAATTTTTTGCGAAATTTACTTTATTCTAACGTAATAACATGTTTGGAAACATTTTTGTCCGATAATTTTATTAGAAAGGTAATTGATGATGAATTATTTTTAAGGAAATATATTTCTGAAAGTTCTAAATTTGAAGAGAAATATAGAATAAGTGAATTATATAAAGAATTGTTTAATGAAAAAAATTCTTCCGGAATGACTTTAAATAGATTCGTTATAAATAAATGTATACTAGATATGAAGACTGTTACTTTTCATAATCTATCTACTGCTTCTGAACTCTATAAAAACGTTCTAGGAATAACATTTCCTAAAGATTTGAAAGAATTGTCAGTGGCTATCTATAGGAGACATAATTTAATTCATAGAAACGGTAAAGATATAGAAGACAATTTTATATTAATAACTTATAATGATTTAACAGATTTAATAAAACTTGTTCGTGATTTTATAAGTTATATCCATAAGGAATCATTAAATTTACGAGCTATTCCGTAATTCCTCCGCTTTTCTCTAAGCAAATCCTTTAAAGAATTCTCACATTGTAAAACCATGTGGGAAATATCGATGATTGCATTGAAGAATGGAAACTATGTGACTTACAAGGTTACTAGAAGGTTTCCTGATTATTATGAGTCTGAGACGAAGTTCTTCTACAACAAGGCAAAAGCTTTGAAGCAGTTCAATGAATGGATTGCTCAAAATTCGTCTTAAGAATGTCTATTAATTTGTCTTGGTTGTATTTGTAAACATCCGGAATATCGAGCGATACTATCCTCTTATGCAGGTATTCCTTTGGGAATCTCTTGGATAGTTCTGTTCGCTGGGAATCTTCCATTACGCATACTATGTCCGCCCATTCTAAGTCTGTTGATTTGACAGGATGCTCGTTATATAAGCCTGCGGATTTAGTTTCAAACCTATTTCGAAATATTTCTTCGGCAGTCTTGCTCCTGTTCTGATTCTGATTGCAGACGAATAGGATTCTCATAGTTTTATTTAAGCACATAAGGATTTAAATTTGACGGAAATAATTAAATTTTTAATGATTTATGTTATCCAATACACTATGGATGAATTCAGCGACAGAGTAACAACGATAGAAGAGCTTAAGGAGATGACAGAATCTTTCTGCAAGAGCCTTGATTGGAATAAATTCAACAATCCAAGAAATGTAGCTTCAAGCCTAAGCGTTGAAGCAAACGAGCTTCTTGAGATATTTTTGTGGAGAGATGAAAAAGAACTTGATTCGTTTTTTGATGATCCTGTTAAACGCGAAAAGATAGAGCATGAACTTGCTGATGTGATGTTTGCGGTCTTGACTTTCTCATACATGTATAATATAGATCTTTCTGAAACTTTCCGAAAGAAAATGGAACACAACAGAAAGAAATATCCTGCAGATAAATTCAAAGGCTCAGCAAGAAAATATAACGAAGATAAATAAATTCTGAATGGGTTACTTCTTCAATTCCAATTTATCGCCATTTTCCTCGATTAAATAATTGTCGATTTCGATTCTTTTATCGGAATATTTCTTGATGAATTCCAAGTCGGAGGGAATCATGTTTTTGATTTTTCCATCCATAACATCCTTTAATTTAAACCATTCAACTCTTCCTTCTTCTTGTTCCATGGCGTTTGTTTCTTTTGTTGTAAGCGTTGTGATAATAAGCAAAAATGAATGCTTGAAATATCCGTTTTCTTTTATTCTCTCATATACAACAGCGTTGCAATTTTCGAATTTTGATTTTATCTTTGCTTCTTCAAAAATTTCTCGCTCCATAGTTTCAGGAATTGTCTCTCCGCTGACTTGCTTTCCTGCAAACAATCCGAAGTATCCTTTGTAAGGCATCTTTTTTCGCTGAATCAAAAGAATCTTGTCTTTATTTTTTACAATTCCAAGAACTACGGGAAGGACTCCGATTTCTTTTTTGAATATCTGGGAAAAATAAGGAATTAGCGTCTGAGCCTTCATGCTTAATTGATATCCGCCTTCGTTATTTGTGACAAAATCTTTTTTCTTCATCAGATTAAGCTGATAGCTTAGCTTGTTAGATCTTATTCCGGAAAGTTCAACAAGCTTATTGAATTTCAGGTTCTTGTTCTCGCACATTATCTGAAATATTCGCATCCTTTCTTTGTTTGTCAGAATGAAGTCTTCCATTAAAAATTAGAAATAGGCGTCAATATATAAATCTTAAGTCAAGAAAGCTTGACTATCTCGCATCAGATTAGTGATGCTTCTGAGAAATCAGATAATCATATGCTCCAAGAGCAGCAACGCATCCGTCAGATGCTGAAACAACAAGCTGTTTGTACGGATTGTTTACGACATCGCCTGCTGCGAAGAATCCAGGGACTTTTGTCATCTGCTTGTTATCTGTAGATAAATATCCGAAGCTGTCAAATTCTATCATTCCCTTGATCGGCTCAGTTATTGGAAGATATCCAACATTCACTATAACTCCGTCAACATGAAGCAATTCTTCATTGCCGTTGTTGTCAATTGCGACTGACTCGACTTTTTTCTCGCCGATGATTCTTTTGACTCTTGAGCTGTTTATGATCGTGACTTTTGGATCCTTTAATCTGTCAACCAGTACAGGATCGCCCTTTATTGTCGGATTTTTATTCAAGAGATAGACATGTTTTGCAATATCTTTCATGTAGATTGCAGATGTCAAGCCGCTGTTTCCAGCGCCAACCACTACAACTGTCTTGTTTTTGAACAATGGTCCATCGCAAGTGGAGCAATATGTTACTCCTCTTGACTTTAATTCCTCTTCGCCCGGGACGTTTAGCGACTTGTATTTTGAGCCTGTTGCCCAGATTACAGTCTTTGATTTGAATGTTCCGCCGTATGTTGTGACCCAGAATAAGTTTCCTTCTTTTTTGACTTCGGTTACAGCATCTTCTATTATCTCTAGATTTTCAAATGATTTCATGTGATCTACATATTTCTGAGCAAGCTCCTTGCCATCAATTGATGCAAAGCCAGGATAATTTTCAACGTAAGTTGTATTTGCTATCTCTCCGCCGAATTCTGGAGAAATTATTGCGAACTTCATTTCCTTTCTTGCCGCGTATATAGCTGCAGCTATTCCTGCAAGTCCACCGCCTACAATGAGTAAATCATATATTTTATCCATAGTAATAGGGAGAAATAAGAACTATATAAAACTTTTGAAAGGATTTCAAAGGCTCGAAACGTTTATGACTGAGTTCTTACATCCCTAATTTTGTTTCCAATCTGCTAAGAATTATTTTTCTACAACAGCAAAAATTGCCAAATCAGTATAACCATAAACTGTCTTATTTCTAGGAAATTGTTTATCTATTACTTTATAATTTTTGAATATTTCTTTTTCCCAGAAATCTGCCGTCCAGAAATTTCTGTATATTCCATTTTCATCAACATTATCTTCAGGATTTTTTTCTGCTTTGAAGGATTTTAATGTATCTGGAGTGTTAACTGGTATCATAGCTATTATCAGTGGTGATATTTCAAATTGTTTTTTAATTAGTTTCTCTAAGTCTTCTCTTTTGAAATGCTCAAGAACACCAAAACTTATACAGGCTTGCACGCCTTTGCCAACATAGTCTTTGTGGAAATTTTCATAAAGATCTCCTTTATGACATATCGTTTTTCCATTGCCGTAATTTTTAGCATTGTTATTGTATAAATCTATTACTTGGTCATCATTATCTATTCCTATGACGTTGTATCCTTTTCTGGCAAGAGGTATTTCAGTCATGCCAAAGCCTGCGCCTATAGAAAGAAGCGAACCTTTATTTTTGGATAGATTTCTATCAAAAAAATCTCCATATAAATTATTTAAAGAATTTTCATATCTTATGCAGACTTGTTCGTCAAATACAGTCGGAACTATTTTATTGAAATAATTAAACCATGTGCCATTTACTTTTTCTGCTTCTTTCTTCATATAGAAAAGACTGGTTTTACTTTTATAAATATTGTGGAAGATACTACTATAAAGAAGTAATTTTACGTATACTTGAAATCAATATCCATGTTTGCTATCTTGTTGTATACTCTTTTTTCCTGGTAGATTGGCCACCATTCATATAACACATCAGAGATAGGTTTCCACATTGCAACCCATCCTCCTATAAGAAGACCTTCGAATAATATATATGTTAGAGTGTTCTCTCCAAATGTAAGAATGTACTCTCCTGCAAGAAGGCATGCAATTAAAAATCCGCTGCCGACAAAGAAACTTAACTCTCCTTCCTTTAATTTTAACTTGATGTTTCTTTCAGCAAGTATTTTTTTGTATTCGAAGAAATGATGTATCGCCCGGCGAACTTCGACTTCCGAGACTTTCTTCTGCTGATTTTTTGGAAAATGAAGAATCATTTTTTGTTTTTTCTTTAATGGATGCTCCTGCACTGAGCTTACAATGTATTCAAACGCATCATCATCAAGATCTTTTTCAAGAAATGGGCTAGGATCAAATGAATTGAATAGCTGCCCGACTGTTTTTATATTTATATTTATTTTATGAACGCTTGGATCTTCAGGAATATGGTCGTGCGACAAGTATTTCTCAGAACTAAACATTTCTCTCCCACCGCTCATGATATTATTTGCGCATTAGTTGTTTATATAGTTTGCTAATGAATTTTTGTAGGCAAAATTTATATATTAAATTGGATTTGGCCAATGATGGCAGACGAAAAAGTTGATATAAAAAAACTTCTAGCAGAACTTGATATTTTAGATAAGGAAATTGTACTACATAACGGCATAAGCGGCATTCTTCAGTGGGATCAATCAACTCATATGCCTAAGGCAGCTTCAGAATTAAGATCAAAACAATTATCTTATATGCAACTTAAATCTCATGAGATGATAACTTCTCCAAGACTTGTTTTTATAGTTTCAGAACTGAAGAAAAAGGAAAACTATGCAAAGCTTGACAAACTCAATCAGAGAAAAATCTATTTGTACGATAGGAAAATATCCTATAACTTAAAACTTCCAAAAAAACACGTCGAAGAAATGGCTGAACTGGAATCCAAATTATATACACTTTGGGTCGAATCAAAGAAAAAAGATTCTTTCAAATCTGTGATCCCTCTTCTTAGCAGGATGTTTGAACTCAAAAGACAAGAGGCAAAATATATCGATCCTAAAAAGAAGCCTTATGATGTTTTCCTTGACAATCACGAAGAAGGAACAAACATGGCGATGGTTGACAAAATATTTTCCGAGCTTAGGGATGAACTCATAAAAATACTTAACAAAATAACTAAGTCAAAGGATTATGCTAAAATAAATTCTGATTCTTTGATAAAACTTGGAAAATTCGATGAAGACAACCAATGGAAGGTTTGCGAGGATTTATGCAAGAGAATACTCCATTATGCAGACAAATATGATTTGACAAAGACTCCACATCCATTCATGTCAAGCGCATCAATTGATGATTGCCGCGTCACATCAGCAATAAGGGAAGATCCAATGTTTAGCTTCGGCTCGACGGCGCACGAATGCGGCCAT
>Ga0196981_1000350_pt1 | contig 17458 bp, 16 predicted proteins | sample S3_2013CmetaG_FD_155462 | JGI IMG/M metagenome (GOLD analysis project Ga0196981, IMG submission 155462) | Soil microbial communities from Anza Borrego desert, Southern California, United States - S3_20-13C | ecosystem: Environmental > Terrestrial > Soil > Desert | place: USA: California... | reverse complement strand
ACTGCGGGAAGAGGATATCGAGATCATCATTCTGACCGGCGGCCCGACCGAGACTCCCCTCCTGAAGCAGGCCGTTTGTGCACGTTTTCCGAACGCGACGCTGTCGGAGGAAAACAAGCTTTCCTCCGTCGCGCTTGGACTTGGCTATGACAGCCAGCGGAAATTCGGCAATTAATTCAACTGCTTTGATTCCGTTTGACGGAGGGCGGCAAACGCCACTATATTCACCGTTATGACAAGTAAACGCACGAAGCTTTTCGCCACCATCGCCGCGACCTCGGCGCTAACGCTCGCCTTCCTCGCGGCCTCGGTACGCCCAATGCGCGCGCAGAACCCGGCGGTCGTCGCGCCCATCGAGCAGACGCAACCGCAAACGTCGCACAGTTACTGGAAGCACCCCGATTACGACGCGATCATCGACTTGTGGACCGATACCTCCGGCATCCATTTCCGCGTCCACGCGCTCAATCCCGAGAACCCGAAGGTGCGCGAGCTTGTGGCCGGCAATGTGAGCAAGGACAAGAAAGACCTGACAACCGCCGATTTCGAAAAAACGCTCAATTATGCGGCGCAGCTGCGCGACATGAAGAACATGGGCAATGGCCGCTGGCAGGGGAAAATATGGATCGAGCAGCGCAAGGAAGCCTTCGGCTTCGATATCCAGCTGCCCCAGCAGGGCGAAAAAAACCTCAAGCTCCGCGGCTATGCCATCAGCGGCTGGAAAAAGGTCGTGACGCTCGGCGGCATTGTCGGCAAGTCGCTGGAACTATCGCCTGTTGCCAACCCGCCGCCCCGCGGGTTGTCGACCGCGCCGAAAGCAACCGTTGATACCGCCGACTATCCTCTGCCGAAGCGCTAGTTCACCACTTCTTGAAGATAAAGAAGGCCGCCGCGACGATCAGCGCGAAGCCGACCGCATGGTTCCACTTGATCGGCTCGCCGAGGTAAAGCACGGAAAAGCCCGCGAAGACGACCAGCGTGATGATTTCCTGGATCGTCTTGAGCTGCGCCGCGTTGAAAATGCCGGAGCCCATCCTGTTGGCCGGCACCTGCAGGCAGTATTCAAAGAACGCGATGCCCCAACTGACAAGGATGACGAGCCACAATGTGACGTCCTTATGCTTCAGGTGGCCATACCAGGCAAAGGTCATGAACACGTTGGAAGCAAAAAGCAGGGCGATTGTTTTAAGCGCGACGTCCATCACGACTCCTATGAGGCTATTTTCTGGTTCCAGAGATAGGCGAGCACGCCGAGGATCATGTTGGTGACGAGCAGCGCCGCCAGGATGCCGGTGAAGCCCAGATGCAGTTGCAGGAACCAGGCGAGCGGCACATAAATGCCAAAAGTCTTCAGCAGGATCAGCGTGGTCGCGGGCAGAGGCTTACCCATGGCATTCAGCGCGGCGTTGCACACGACAAGCACGCCGAGCGCGCCGTAGCTGAGCGGCACCCAGTGCAGGTATTGCGCCGTGTAGGAAATCACCTGTTCGTTCGAATCAAAGAGCGCCGGTATCTGCCGCGCGAAGGCCCAGAGCAGCCCGGCGAGGCACAAGCCCCAGACCATCGAATAGCGCGCCCCTGTGCGCGTCGCTTCCTGGATGCGGCCATAATTTCCCGCGCCGTAATTCTGGCCGGTGAAGATCGCAATCGCCGCCCCCATCGAATAAAAAATAAGGGTCGCCATGCTTTCAATGCGCGTCGCGACGCCCAGCGCCGCGACAGCCTCCTTGCCGAACTGCGCAGCCATCCAGGTGATGATGGCCGCAGAGATCGGGCCGATCTGGTTGGCGATGATCGAGGGCACCGCAACATGGAGGATTCGCTTCCAGTGCGGCACCAGCTCCGGATGCAGTAGCGGGAAGGTCAGGATTTTCTGGCGGAAGATCAGGAAGTACATGGAAACGCAGCTGGTGAGATAGTACGACACAACAAGCGTCGCCGCCGCGCCCATGAGCTTCCATTCGGGAAATGGCCCCCAGCCAAAAATAAAAAATGGGTCGAGGATGATATTGCTGACCGCCAGCAGCGTCATCATGCGGGAGACGAAATGCGTGTCGCCGGTCGCGCGGATGCAGGCGTTGCCGACCATCAGAACGCCCAGGAACGGCATGCCACAATACCAGACCATCATGTAACGGTGGATCAGCGGCATGATCTCGGGCTTCGCCCCCATCAGGCGGAAGACCGGGTCGATGGCAAGCACGCCCAGCAGCGCTGCGGAGACGCTGCACACAACGATCAGGCTCATGGCGTCGGTCGCCATGCGGCGGACTTTCTCCATGTCGCCCTCGCCATAGACCCGGGCGATGACGGAGGTCGTGCCGACAGAGGCGCCGAAGATAATGCCCATGAAGAACATGACGACCGGGATGGTGAACGCCATCGCGGCCAGATAGGTCGTGCCAAGGCGGGAGATAAACCAGGCGTCAAAGACGGAGAAGCTGGTCATCGCCAGCATGCCCCAGGCAAGCGGGAGGGTCAGGCGGCGGATATGCGCGCCCGGATCCCCCTCCAGCAGCGTGGGCCTGGTGATCAAGTCTTCCCCGCTTACGCCTTGATTTTTTGCAAGGTCTTCACGAGGTCGCCGGCGATCGCCGCGACGCCTTTCGCGAAGCGCTCTTCCTTCAGCGAGCCGTCGTCGTTAAACGCCGCGTCCCCGCCCGTCACGGCCTGCATACGCGGGAGCACCGTCACGTTGATGTTCTGCAGCAGCTCGCGCAGGGCGTAAAGCCCGCGCAGCCCGCCGAGCGCGCCGGGGGAAGCCGACATGATGCCGGCATATTTTCCTGTGAAGGCGGACAGCGACGGCTCGCCCTGCTCCGATACGCGGCTGGCCCAGTCGATCGCGTTTTTCAGCACGGCAGAATAGGCGCTGTTGTATTCGGGAGAGGCGATTAGGAAGCCGTCATGCTCTTTCAGCAGCTTCTTGAACTCCTTCGCCTTTGGCGGAAGGCCACTTGCCGCCTCGTCATCGCCGTCATAGAGCGGCATGTCATAGTCGGCGAGGTCGATATAGGTCACGGCGGCGCCTGCCTCCTCGGCTGCTTTCGCGGCTTGGCGCGCGAGTTTCTTGTTGAGAGAATCCTTGCGCGTGCTGCCCGCGAATACGATTACTTTTGCCTTGGTCATTTTTAGTTTTCCTTTTTAACGGGGAAGCTCGAACACGAGGAATTCTGCGTCGGCGGTCGCTTTAATATCCGCCTTGCCGCTCTCGTTATCAAGCCCGAGCGCATCGCCGGCGGTGAGCGGCCTGCCGAAAACATCGGCCGATCCGCGCGCCATCTGCACCCAGTATTTACGTTCGGGCTGCATTTCCAGAGAAACGGATTTCCCTTCCTCCAGTTTCGCCACCCAGAGCCTTGCATCCTGCTTGATGACAAGCGAGCCTTTCTCCCCATCCGGCGAAACGACAAGGCGCAAGGCGTTGCTGAACTCAGCGGGGTTGAATGAGGTCTGCTGGTATCCGGGCCTAGTGCCCGCGACATTGGGCATAATCCAGATCTGCAGCAGATGGACGTCATCCGTTTCCGACGGGTTTTTTTCGCTGTGCAGGATGCCCTTGCCCGCGCTCATGAGCTGGACGTCGCCGGGGCGGATGATGCCGCCATTGCCGAGGCTGTCCTTATGCTCGATCGCGCCCTCGAGGATGCAGGTTATGATCTCCATATTCGCATGGCCATGCGTATCGAAACCCATGCCGGCGCGCACGATATCCTCGTTGATCACGCGCAAGGGGCCGAAACCCATATTGTGGGGGTCGTAATACTCCCCAAAAGAGAAGCTATGCCAGCTTTGCAGCCAGTAGCTGCCGGTTTCACCCCGTTCGTCCTTTTTCCTGATGTTCATCATGGGACACCATCCTTTCTTCCTCAAATATGCACCCTGTTTATTTGGGAATGAATACCGCTATTTTGTAATGCATTATTCGAATTAATCGCATAATGTGAATTATGGATCGATTGGGCAATATCATCGCGTTTATAACGGTAGCGGAGACGCATAGCTTCGCCGAAAGCGCGCGCCGCCTCAATCTCGCCAATTCGGTTGTCAGCAAGCGCATCAAGGACCTGGAAAGCTATCTCGGCACGCGGCTTTTGCAGCGCACGACGCGGCATGTGGCGCTGACCGATGCGGGATACCAGTATTTCGATCACGCACGACGGCTCATCCACGAGCTCGCCGAAGTCGAGGAAAACCTGCGCTACCAGAACGAAAACCCGGTTGGCGACCTGCGCGTGAGCGCGCCGGTCAGCTTCGGCACCAAATTCCTCGGTCCCGCCGTCGCAGCCTTCCTCGAAAAATATCCTGATGTTTCAGTTCGCTTGTTCCTTGGCGACCGTGCGGCGGACCTGTCGGAAGAGGATTTCGACCTCGCTATCCGCATCGGCGATATCGGCAACACCGCGCTCGTCGCCCGCAAATTGGCGGAAAGCCGCCGTGTGACGGTGGCGAGCCCTGCCTATCTGAAGGCGCATGGACGGCCCGAAAAGCCGCAGGACCTTGGACGCCACAACTGCCTCGTCTATAGCGGGGTTAACGAGGGAAAAGCGTGGAGCTACCGCGTCAAGGGACGGCGCGTGCTGCAGCCCGTCGCGGGCCGCTTTACGAGCGATAATGGCATGCTGCTGCTGGACGCCGCGCTGCGCGCTTGCGGAATTACCGTGCTGCCCAGCTTTATCGTCGGAGACCGCGTGAACAACGGCGAGCTCGAGATTCTGCTGGAGGATTTCGAAGAGGAGCCGATGCTTATCCAGGCGGTTTACGTCCCGCAGCGGCATCTCAGCGCGCGCACGCGCAAGTTCATCGACCACCTCGTTCAGTATTTCGCGGCCTTTACGGACTGACATCGCGAAATAATTGCCAGAACATTTGACACTGGATAACATCCGGCGTTACACTACCTATAGATTGTAAGGGGATAGAGCGGCTTTTCCTGCTGCGCCGCGGCAAAACTTCCCCTCGCGAGGTGACGATAAAAGATGACACTGATCGCAATCGGCGGCGCTGAAGACAAGACGGGCAACATGACGGTGCTCAAGCGCGTGGTTGCGGAATCGGGTCTCGAAAAGCCCCGGGTTCTGGTCATCACCTCCGCTACTTCTTTCCCCGACGAAGCTGCCAAGAAATACCAGGAAGCCTTCGGCCGCCTTGGCATCGAGCCGGTCATCCATTACGTCACGCGCGAGCAGGCGGAAGATGTCATGTTCGCGAAGGTCGCCGTGAATGCCGATGTTATTTTCTTCTCGGGCGGCGACCAGTCGCGTCTGACCGCGATGCTGGCGGATACGCCGCTGCTTGCCACTATCATGAAACGTGAATCGGAAGGCGCCGTTGTCGCTGGTACCAGCGCAGGCGCGGCCGCCATGTCCGGCATGATGATCGCAGGCGGTCGTCCGAAAAAAGCGATGAAGCCGGGCGGCCTGAAAATCGGCGAAGGCTTCGGCTTTACACCCGATATCGTCTTCGACACACATGTGGATTATTACGGCCGCGTGCGCCGCCTGTTTGGTGCGGCGGCAAATGACAGCCGCAAAACCGTCATCGGCCTCGACGAAGACACAGCGATCGTCATGCGCGACGGCAAGGCGGAAGTGCTGGGCGCGGGCGATGTCAGTGTGCTGCGCGATGGCGAACTGAAACGCCACAAGGCCGGCGACCGCTTCTCCCTCTAATCCTTATTCAAGATGCGCGTGGAGCATCCAGGCGTTTTTCTGGTGGATCTGCTGGCGCTGGATCGCAAGATCAACCGTCGGCTCGTCGCCGATTTCTTCCGCGGCCTGCAGCACTTTCTCCGCCGATGCGACGATAATATCCTGGTCGTTGGCGAGGTTTTTCACCATCTCCGTCGATTTGGGCGATCCCGTTTCCTCCTTGATCTCGGCGATTTTCGCAAAGGCCTGGAAGCTGCCGGGCGCCTTGCCGCCAAGCGCGCGGATGCGCTCCGCGATCTCGTCGATGGCGGCCGCGAGATCGGTGTACTGCGTTTCGAACAGCATGTGCAGCGAGTTGAAGCTCGGGCCCGTGACGTTCCAGTGATAGTTCTGCGTCTTCAGCTGCAGCGTGTAGCTGTTGGCGAGCAGCGCCTCCAGCGCTTCGATGACTTTCTTGCTTTTCTCGGACATGAATAATTTTCCTTTTTAAATGGAGACGGCTTGTGCGGCGGCAAACAGGACGGCGGCGATGCGCAGGGTATGCTGCACGCCGACCTTGGTGATGTCATGCGCCTGCGCGCCCTTGGCATGCGCGGCGAGGCAGGCCGAGCAGCCGTTAATGGCGGAGACGCCGAGGGAGTACAGTTCGAAAGTGACTTTATCGACGCCCGGGTTGCCGATTACATTCATGCGCAGGCCTGCGGGCAGCTTGCCGATTTCGTCGTCGCCGACCATGTAGGTCGAGCGGTAGTAGATATTGCTCATCGCCATCACGGTCGCGGCGGCCTTCGCCGCATTGATTTCTTCGGCGGTCAGCACGGCCGCGGTTTCGCCCTCGAGAGCGGTCATGATCGTCTTGTTGCGCGTCGCATAGGCGCAGGCAAGCGCGACGCCATAGGCCTGGTTGAGGTTGAGCCCGCCCGCCACGTCATCCGCCTTGATGACATTCGACAGGTTCAGCCGGATATCCTTGGCGAAGTCGGGGAGCAGTTCTTTCAGGGTTTCGATATTGATGGCGGTGCCGGTCATGATATTTCCTTACGCGAATTAAACACTGGACACGGATATAAGTTTCCAGCCCGCTTCGCCAAGGGGGAAAATGGCGTTAATACGGCTTTTGCCGTAATATCAGGCAGCTGCGGATTTGTGTTCGTTTTGAACGACTTCCGCGCAACGCGCGCAGATGGCCGCGTGATGGGCATTGCTGCCGACATCGCCCGTATAACGCCAGCATCGCTCGCATTTCGCGCCTTCGGCTTTCTGGAATACGACTCCGACCCCTTCGACATTGGCGAGGTTGAACGCACCTTCCGGCGCCGCGCCCTGCTGCACATCGATACCGGACGTGATGCAGACATCCGCGAAGTTTACGCTGGTCAGCACGCCCGCCAGCGCCGTATCGGCAACGTAAACTTTCGGGTTCGCCTCCAGCGACGCGCCAATCTGCTTTTCCGCGCGCTTGATTTCGAGCGCACCGGTGACGACGCCGCGCACCGCCGCGATCTTGTCCCATTTCGCGGCAAGGTCAGGATTCTGCCATTCCTTCGGCGCTTCCGGCATGACGGAAAGATGGATGCTTTCCTTCGTATCGTCGAGCGACAGCCCTTTATACGACAGCCAGGCTTCTTCCGCCGTATAGACGATGACGGGTGACAGCCAGTGGACGAGGTGGTTGAAGACATGGTCGAGCACGGTCAGCACGGCCCGGCGCTTTTCGCTGCCGACGGCCTCGCAATAAAGCGTGTCCTTGCAGACGTCGAAATAGAAGGCAGACAAATCGCGCGCGCAGAAGTTATGCACGACCGTCGTGAGCTTCAGGAAGTCAAAATCATGGATGCACTGGCGCACGGTCTGGTCGATTTCATACAGGCGATGCAGCACCCATTTGTCGAAGTCGCCGAGCTTCACATAGGGCAGGCGATCCGATTGCTTGAAGCCCGTGACCGAGCCCAGCAGGTAGCAGAAGGTGTTGCGGATGCGGCGATAGATATCGACATGGCCCGAGAGGATGTTTTCGCCGAACTTGATGTCTTCGGTGTAATCCGACCCCGCGACCCAGAGTCGCATGACGTCGGCGCCGTATTTTTCCATGAGCGCATTGGGCGAGGTCACGTTGCCCGTGCTCTTCGACATCTTGTAGCCTTTTTCGTCGAGGATGAAGCCGTGCGTCAGCACCGCCTTGAACGGCGCGTCGCCGCGCGTACCGCAGCCGACGAGCAGCGACGACTGGAACCAGCCGCGATGCTGGTCGGAGCCCTCGAGATACAAATCAGCGGGACGATAAAGATCCGGACGGTTTTCGAGCACGAAGCCCTGCGTCGAGCCTGATTCAAACCAGACGTCGATAATGTCTTTCACCTGCTCGTAATCATCGGCGTTGTAACCGGACCCGAGGAAATCGGAAGCCGGACGCGCGAACCAGGCGTCGGAGCCTTCCTTGTGGAAGATATCGATGATGTTCTTCAGGACTTTTTCGTCCTTCAGCGGCTCGTTCGTTTTCTTGTTCACGAAGATCGCGATCGGCACCCCCCAGGCGCGCTGGCGGGACACGCACCAATCGCCGCGCTGTTCGACCATCGCCGCGATGCGGTTTTCGCCGCGCGCGGGCACCCAGCGCGTTTTCTTGATCTCCGACAACGCCTTCGAGCGCAGGTCGTTCTTCTCCATCGAGATGAACCATTGCGGCGTGTTGCGGAAGATGACGGGCGCCTTGGAGCGCCAGGAATGCGGGTAGCTGTGCTGGATCTGCGCCTTGGCAACCAGATTGCCGGCCGCGTCGATTTCCTTCAGCACGAATTTGTTCGCCCAGCCCTTTTTTCCGTCGGGCAGGTAGACCGGCACGCCCGCAAACAGCGGCACATCCTCGAAATATGTGCCGTCGCCCTTCACCGTATGCGGAACTTCGATGTCGTTCTTCAGGCCGAGGCGGTAATCGTCCTCGCCATGGCCCGGCGCGATATGCACGAAACCGGTACCGGCATCCGTCGTGACGAAATCACCCTCGAGCATGGGCACGTCGAATTCGTAGCCTTTGCCATGCAGCGGGTGGTGCAGGACCGTGCCTTCAAACGCTTCGCCCTTCGCCGCTTCGCTCTGCGTGCTGCCGGTGATCTTGGCGCTTTTCAGGAAGGCGTCGAGCAGCGGCGCTGCGACGAGCAGCTTGTCGCCGGCTTTCACCGTGGCTTCTTCACCAACCGCGCCGACCGTCACAACGACGTAATCGATATCCTTGCCGTAGGCGACCGCGCGATTGCCGGGCAGCGTCCACGGCGTGGTCGTCCAGATCACGACGGAGGCGCCTTCGAATGCAGCAGGGAATTTCGCGCCCTTGGTGGCGACGGGGAATTTCACCCATGCCGTATCAGACGTTACGTCCTTATATTCCACTTCCGCTTCCGCGAGCGCGGTCTGTTCGGGGACTGACCACATGACGGGTTTCGAGCCGCGATAGAGGCCGCCATTCAGCAGGAATTTATGGATCTCCTGCGCGATCGTCGCTTCCGACGATGCGGCCATGGTGCTGTAATAATTCTTCCAGTCGCCCATCACGCCGACGCGCTGGAATTCAGAATTCTGAACATCAACCCAGCCCTGCGCGAAGGCGCGGCATTCGGCGCGGAAGGCGACGGCGTCGGTGTCGTTCTTCTTCTTGCCCTCGGCGCGGTATTTTTCCTCGATCTTCCATTCGATCGGCAGGCCGTGGCAATCCCAACCCGGCACCAGCAGTGAATCCTTGCCGGTCGCCTGCTGGCTGCGGCTCACGAAATCCTTCAGCGTCTTCGACAGCAGGTGGCCGAGATGGATATGGCCGTTGGCGAAGGGGGGGCCGAAATGCAGGATGAATTTCTCGCGGCCCTTCGACGCCTCGCGCTGCTTCTTATAGAGGTCCATATCCGCCCAGCGCTTCTGGATTTTTGGCTCGAGCTGGGCTAGGCCGGCGCGGCGCGGAAAATCGGTTTTCGGAAGGTGAACGGTTGCGCCGTAGTCGATGGTCATGGCTATCCTCTGGATTGCTGAATTGCTGTAGCAAAATGCCTGAATTCGCTATTTCGGTCTATTCTCTAATTATTTTCATAACGAAATTCCTGCTTATCACACATGGTTTTTGCCTCCGCCGCTGTTGCGTGGAGGTGAAACGCGAAACAGGCGGGAGGGAGGTTATTTAGCGGCTAATTGAAACGTCGCGCTTTTCGTCGCGGTCCGCAGCGCCGAGCGTGTAGCGCTCGCCCTGCAGCGAGGCGTTGATGCGCGCGGAAAGTATTTCGGTGAGGGCGCGCTGGTCGCTGTTGGTGCGGGCGATCTGGATCGGCTGGACCGTTTCTTCGGCCTGCACGGGAGCAGCGATGAGGAGCAGCGCGGCGATGATGAAAATGTTTTTCATGTCCAAACCTTTGACCAGAATATGCCTAATTAAGTGTTAATTTGCAAGCTTAATCCCAATCCAGCCTGGGGCTGCCGGGCTTGCGGATCTTGAGGTTTTCCGGCTTTTTCATCAGCAGGTCGGCGGCCGCGACCGCGTTTTCAAGCCGCGTCTTGAGCGGGCCTTTGTCCTGCAGGTTGGCGGCGCTTGCGATCTTGTTGCGTTGGTCCTCCAGCTGCTCGAGGCGGCGGGCGTCATGCTCGCCCTCGGGCGGGTAGGTTTTCATCGATTCAATCTGCGATTCAAGGAAGTACAAGCCGGCCGCCGCGCGCAGATTGACGGCTTCCGGCGTGGTCGGCGCATTATCCGCCCCGTCCGGGCCGAGCCGCGCCCAAGGGGAGGTCTGCTGCCAGAGCTCGCCAATGCGCGGACCAAAATCTTCGGGCTTCTTGTGGCCGGGGCGCAGTGTGCTGTACTGATTTAACAATGCCGCGCCAATCACCTCGGGATCGCTGGTGACGCTTTCGGCAACCACGCGGGCAATCGCCGCATTCGTCTGCGCATACCCGCCAAGCGGATCGCCGTCAAACGCCCAGGCTTTCATCTCTTCATACACGCCCCGGATGGTCGGATGATCGGGCAGACCGGTATTTTCGAATTTCAGTTCATTGACGCGTTGCGCGACCACGTTCGCAAGCGCGTTTTGCGCCGATGCCAGCGCAGTTTGCGCGGCCTGCAGCATTTCCGGCTCTGTCGTGCCGTCGCGCGCGATTTCAGCGAGGCTGCGCTCGTTCATATCGATGACGCGGCTGACATTTCGGTATTCGATGACATGCGCCACCTCGCCCGCCGCGATTTTTGCCTGAATGGCTTCAAGGCCGATGACGGAAGTTGCCAGCAACACTTGTTGTTCGCCAGCAGTTGAAAATTTCGGGTTTTCGAGATCAAGCGCGTAAAACTTTTTCAGGTAATCCGCCGCGCGCGGGCTGACGGATTGCTCGAACTGCTCCGCCTCGTAAGGAATAACCATACCGTTCATCAGCACGCTCGCCGCGATCGCATCGGGGTCGGGATTTTTCGCGTTGGCGGTAATGATTTCCCCCGCCCGCACAGCCTCCCGCGCCCAGTCGTCGCCATCGGTGAAGAAGGTGCGCATGACGTTATACGCCTTCTCGACGGTCGGGTGACGCAACAGCTTGGTGTCTTCGAATTTCATGGCCAAGGCTCTGGATAATTTTGAGGTGGGCGGAGGATACGGGATGCGGCACGTTATGTCAATGACACTTCTATCCCATTGATTCTTAGGAAGATTTATTCCGGGATTCGGCGTAAGCCAATCGCTTCCCGTACATTCGACAGCGTTTGGCGGGTCACTTTGCGCGCCCGTGCCGCGCCTTCTTCCAAAATGTCGTCGAGCTTTTTCCGGTCCGTCATCAGCTCGTTATACTTTGCGGTCGGCTGCTCGAAGTTGCGCTCCAGCGCCTCGAACAGTTTCTGTTTCGCGTCGCCGTATCCCATGCCGCCCTTTTCAAACGCCTCGCGCATCGCTTGCACTTCCTCGGGCGTGCCGACATGGGCATATATCTGGAAGATCACGTTTTCGTCGGGGTTCTTCGGCTCCGCCGGAAGCTTGGAATCCGTGACCGTCTTCATGATGAGCTTGCGGCGCGCCGCACTGTCGATGAAGACGGGGATATGGTTGCCATACGACTTGCTCATCTTGCGGCCGTCGATGCCGGGCAGCACCGCGCCGCCCGCCTCGAGCTGGTATTCGGGCAGCTTCAGCACATTCTTCTTGAACGCGCCGTTGAAATAGCCCGCCATGTCGCGCGCGAATTCGATGTGCTGGACCTGGTCTTTTCCGACCGGCACGATATCTGTATTCGCGATGAGGATATCGGCCGCCATCAGCAGCGGATAGGTGTAGAGCCCCATATTGACGTCGGCGTCGGGGTCGCGGTTTTCCTCGGCGTTGCGGTCTTTCGCAGCTTTGTAGGCATGGCTGCGGTCCATCAACCCCTTGGGGGTGACGGCGGAGAGGATCGTGACAAGCTCCGGGATCTCAGGAATATCCGACTGGCGGTACAAAATCGTCTTCGCGGGGTCGAGCCCGAGCGCAAGCCAGCAGGCGGCGACCTGATAGCTGTCTTCCTTGAGCGCCTTCGGGTCATAGACGGCGTTGAGCGCGTGGTAATCGGCGATGAACAGGTAGGATTTCTCGTGCGAAGCCGCGAGGCGCAGCGCGGGGCGAATGGCGCCGACATAGTTGCCGATATGGGGCGCGCCGGTGGGCTTCACGCCTGTCAGAATTGTCTTGCCCTTTTGGTCCGCCATGGCGAAAATCCTCATGTTTTTTGGAAAGCGACTATATCATGTGCGGCCGCTATAAACAAATCAGCCTTGAGGCTTTCCTGGCCGGAATGGGCGTCGCCTTGCCAGCGGAATTCGTCGATGCCGGTATCGTTGCGCCCGGCATGATGGCTCCCGTGCTGCGCGGCGGCGCTCTGGAAACAATGTATTGGGGCTACCTGCCGCGCTGGGCGAAGGAGGGCAAGCCGCTGATCAATGCCCGCGCCGAAACCATATTCGAAAAACCCTCCTTCCGCGACAGCGTGCAGGCGCGGCGCTGCGTCATTCCCGCCGACGGCTTTTTCGAGTGGGACAAAACCCAGCGACCGACGCAGCCCTATGACATAGAGCCGGAGGGTCTCGTCGCCTTTGCCGGCATTTGGGATACCTGGCAGGGCCGCGACGGTTTTGCCATCCTGACGACAGCCGCTCTGCCGGCCATATCGCGGGTGCATGACCGCATGCCGGTCGTTTTGCGCTCGGCCGAGGAATGCCGCCGGTGGCTGGCCGCGCCCGACCCCCGCCTGCTGACCGCGGATGATTCGTTGGCCTTTACCCTGACCGCCACGGAGCAGTTCACGCGGCCCGCCAATAGCGATTTCCCAGAAGACAATAATCAACTGTCGTTGTTCTGAAATCTTGCCATAACGCGTTGACTCGTCCCGCATGGCTGCTAGTCTGTGGCCATCCGAAATTCAAAGAAAAGGATGCACAGAAGATGGGCCTCAAAAATTTCCTCGATAAGCTGAAGCAGAAAGCCGAAGACCACCTGAAGGAAGAAACCGATCCCGCGAAAATTCGCGCCGCCAAGAAAGAGGCGAACGAGAAGAAGATGAAGCGCACCGCCGCCGCCATCAAGCTCGCGCAAAAAGGCCTCGCGACCGCGAATGACGTGAATGAAAAAATCGAAGCGGTGACCGACGCCGCCGCGATCAAGGTCGGCGAGCTTGCTGAAAAAGCTAAGCCCCTTGCCGAGAAAGTCGACGGCGTCGCGGGCGTCGCTGGCGAAGTCATCACCGGCGCGTTCAACGCCGCGAAAGACAAGGCGATCGAAACCGGCCTCGCTGCCGGCGCGAAGATCGAGGAGATCAAGAAGGACAACGAAGGCAAGCCCTCGACCGGCTCCAGCCTGCTCGACCTGATCGCCCCCGTCGTGCCCGACACCGACGCGACCAAGCCGAAGCCGAAAGCGCCCGAGGCGCCCAAGCCGCCGAAACTTTAATCGGTTGGAGAAGATGAACAAGGGGCGGCTCGCGAGGGCCGCCCTTTTCATTTCCGTGCATCCTGAGCGCTGCGAAGGATCACAAACGAGTGCTGCGCCGCACCACCAAATCGCATCTATGACAACTTCCGCATATGACAAAACAAGCGCGCTTTACATCGTGTTTTCGTGCTGTTACCGTTTCCCAAAATCAGAAATGATTTAACAAAAAAAGACGGCGGTGTGCGGGTGTGGAGGCTTGCCTTTCCGGTGACGGAAAGCGGCTTTTCAGCAACCACTTTTCAAAGAGTGCCCGAGCATGACCGACGTCGCCGCCCCCCAGCCGCAAGGAAAATACCCCTGGAGCAACAAGTATCCGGTGGATATCGACTGGGATATGGACGTGCCTGTGTCGACCATGACGCAGATGTTCGAGGATTCGGTCCGCAAAAACGGCGACAAGCCCGCGCTGAATTTCATGGGCAAGACGCTCACCTACAAGGAACTCGGCGCGGAAGTCGATAAATTCGCGAAAGGCCTGCAGGACCAGGGCTACGGCAAGGGCAGCCATGTCGGCCTGTGCCTGCCGAACACGCCCTTCTATGTCATCGCCTATTTCGGCGCGCTGAAGGCGGGCGCGACGGTCGTCAACTTCAACCCACTCTATGCCGAGCAGGAAATGCGCGGCCAGATCAACGACAGCAAGACCGACGTGATGGTTTCGCTCGCGGTCACCAAAATCCAGCCGAAGATCGACAAGATGCTCGACGGCACGACCTGCCTGAAAAAAGTCATCGTCGCCGACCTCGCCGATGCACTGCCGGGCGTGAAGGGTTTTGCCTATAAAGTCCTCAATACCGTCAAGGGCTGGTTCGGCAAGGCCGATACGGTGAAGGTGAAAAACGACGACAAGCACATCCCCTTCTCCAAGATTCTCAAGAACAAGGGCAACCCCGCGCCGGTCGACGTGAAGCCCTCCGATGTCGCTGTGCTGCAATACACCGGCGGCACCACCGGCATTCCGAAAGCGGCGATGCTGACGCATGCGAACCTCTCCGCCAACCTCAACCAGGCGGATTTCTGGTTCACGAGCGGCTCCAAAACCGGGGCGGGCCAGCAGGAAAAAATGCTGGTCGTGCTGCCCTTCTTCCACGTGTTCTCCATGACCGTGCAGATGAACCTCTCGATCAAGCTCGGCGCTGAAATCGTCATGCTGCCGCAGTTCGACGCGAAAACGACGCTGAAAACGATCGACGCCGAAAAGCCGACGATGTTTGCCGGCGTGCCGACGCTCTACAAGGCGCTGATGGATCATCCCGATGTCAGCAAATACGACCTCTCCTCGCTGAAGATCTGCCTCTCGGGCGGCGCAGGCCTGCCCGAAACCACGCAGCAGCGCTGGACCAAGCTGACCGGCACGGCGCTGACCGAAGGCTACGGCCTCTCGGAAACCTCGCCGATCGCGGTTGCCAACCCCGTGCACGGCGAGAAGAAACTGAACTCGATCGGCATGCCGCTGCCGAAGACGGAAGTGAAGATCGCCAACCTTGAATTCCCCGATCAGGCCTGCCCCATCCGCGTCGAGGGCGAAATCTGCCTGCGCGGCCCGCAGGTGATGCAGGGCTACTGGAACCGCCCCGATGAAACCGCCAATGTCATGGACAAGGACGGCTATTTCCACACCGGCGATGTCGGCTACATGGACGAGGAAGGCTATATCTTCATCGTTGACCGCATCAAGGACATGATCAACGCATCCGGCCTAAAGGTATTCCCGCGCAAGGTCGAGGAAGCGATCATGCAGCACCCGAACGTTTCCGAAGTCATCGTGCTCGGCGTGAAGGACGAATACCGCGGCGAAACGGTCAAGGCGTTCATCGTCTACAAGCCCGGCGCCGAAAAAATCGACGACAAGACCATGACGGCGTTCCTGCGCGATAAACTCGCGCCCTACGAAATGCCCAAGCAGTTCGAGACCCGCGACAGCCTGCCGAAGACCATGATCGGCAAGCCCGACAAGAAGGCGCTGAAGCAGGAGGAAGCCGCGAAGGAAGCGGCAAAGGCGAAAAACAGCCCCCCCGCGCCCAAGCCGCCCAAGATGTAACCGACGCAAAATAGACCCGAGGGAAAATGGAAGGCATACTCATACTGCTGGCGCTTGGCCTGCCCATTTTCATTTTCGTATCCTGCGTCGCCGTCTGGAGCCGTACCAATAACTTAAGAGAAGACGTCGAAAGCCTGCGCCGCGCGGTCAGCGAAATGCGGGTGCAGTTGTCGAACCTTGCCAAGCAGCCGCGCGGGGCCGCCGCTGAACTGCCGCCGGAAACGCAAGCCGCCCCCCCGCAGATGCCGGCTGCTCCGGCTCCGGCTCCGGCTCCGCCGATACCGACGCCCGCGCCCACAATGGCGATCCAGAACCGGGCGCCGTCCATCCGCGAAACCGCGCCGCCCGACGATGCCGCCGGCAGCATGCCCAAGGCGTCGCCGCTGCCGCCCGCTTCGCCCATTCCCCCCGCAACCCCCGTGACGCCGCCCGTTGCGCCGGACTCGACCCTGTCGCAGCACTATACGCCGCCCGCTGAAGTGCGCGCCGCCTTCGAGCGCGAGCAGCAAAAGATCCGCGCCGAACAGGAAGCGCGGCGCGCGACAGCCACGCAGCAGACTGCGAACCCGGCCGCGCCCGCGTCCACGCCCGCCCCCGCCGCCGCATCGCGTCCCCCTGTTGCGCCCGCGCCGAAGAACGAAGGCTTTGAATTCCAGTTCGGCAAGCGCCTGCCCGTCTGGATCGGCGGCGTATCGCTCGCGCTGGCCGGATTTTATCTTGTTAAATATTCGATCGAGCAGGGCCTGCTGACCGAACAGGTCCGCATCATTTTCGGCTATATTTTCGGCGCCCTGCTCGTCGGCGGCGCGCGCTATATCCGCGAGAAAAAGCCCGACATGGCCGATGGCACGCGCATCGCGCAGGCACTGGCCGGTGCCGGCATCGCCGATTTTTATGCCACCACCTATGCCGCCACCCAGCTTTATCATTTCTTTCCGCCGCTGCTCGGCTTTGTCGGCATGGCGGCCACGACGGCGCTTGCCGTCGTCCTTTCAGTGCGTCACGGCATGGCAATCGCCGTGCTTGGCATGATGGGCGGTTTCGTGACGCCCGCGCTGATCCGCACCGACCATCCCTCCGCCCCGATGCTGTTCTTCTACCTGTTCTGCCTTGTCACCGGATTGTTCGCGACATTCCGCCAGCGCGGCTGGTGGGTGCTGTCGGGCCCCATGATGATCCTTGCTTTCGCCTGGGTGCTGCTCTGGATGGTCAGCGGCAATTTCACGAGCGATGACGGCATCGTGCTGGGCCTGTTTATCCTCGGCGTCTCGGCCGTCGTCATGGTGCCAAGCCAAGCGGAAAATGAAAAACTCTCGCTCAAGGACCGCACCAGCATCAGCTCCCTCAACGCCTTCACGGCGGTCGGCGGCCTCTGCCTCATGGGTCTTGTCACGGCGAAGAGCGCCTTCGGCCTCATGGATTTCGGGCTGTTCGGCCTGCTGGCGCTGGGCGGCATCATCATGTCGTTCTTCCGCCCCGCGCAGTTCAGGTACGTGCCCTGGCTGTCGCTTGGCATCAGCCTGTTCCTGCTCGCGATCTGGCGGCATGCGCCGGATGCCGAAAGGGCGCTGGTCGAGCTTGCTTTCGCCGCCGTCTACATCATTCCCGCCTGGTTCTTCATGCGGCGCTATCCTGCGCTGCGCTGGGGCGGGCTGCTGTCGGCGGCCGCGCTCGGCTTCTACGGCCTCGGCTACCTCACGATCGGCAAGGAAATCTATCCGCTGCTGAATGTGATCCAGGGCGATGTGCTGCATCTCTGGTCGGCGATCGCGCTGATCCTCGCGCTGTTGTTC
>Ga0196981_1000349_pt1 | contig 17505 bp, 18 predicted proteins | sample S3_2013CmetaG_FD_155462 | JGI IMG/M metagenome (GOLD analysis project Ga0196981, IMG submission 155462) | Soil microbial communities from Anza Borrego desert, Southern California, United States - S3_20-13C | ecosystem: Environmental > Terrestrial > Soil > Desert | place: USA: California... | reverse complement strand
TGCCACGCGTGCGCATTCTTTTTCCTTAAATCCGCGTGTCGTGATAGCGGGCGGCCCGAAGCGGATGCCGGATGGATCCATAGGACCGCGCGTGTCGTCTGCGATCGAGTTTTTGTTGAGCGTGATTCCCACTTCGTCGAGAAGACTCTCCGCGTCTTTGCCTGGCATACCGAGAGAGCCAAAGACATCGGCAAGAATAAGGTGGCTGTCGGTGCCGCCGGTAAGCATGCGGATGTTGGCATCTTTGAAAACCTTTTCCATTGCCTTTGCGTTCTTCAATACCTGTCCCGCGTATTCTTGGAATTTCGGAGAGAGCGCCTCGCCGAAGCACACCGCCTTTGCGGCTATCGCGTTCATCAAGGGGCCGCCCTGGAGGCCGGGGAAAATGCTCTTATCGATTTTCTTCGCCACGTCTTCATTCTCGCGTGTGAGTATCATGCCGCCGCGTGGGCCGCGAAGCGTCTTGTGCGTCGTCGTTGTCATGACATCAAAGCCCGCGTCGAAGGGATTTTTCATTGCCTTACCCGCGATGAGTCCTGCGATGTGCGCAATGTCCATCACGGCGTACGCTCCGACTTCGCGCGCGATCTCGACAAACTTGTCATACTGAAGTTCGCGCGGATACGCAGAGTAGCCTGCCAGCACGATCTTCGGCTTTTCGCGCTTTGCGACCTCGCGCATCTCGTCGTAGTCGATCTCCCCGGTGTCGGGATTCTTCATCTTATAGCGCACGAATTTGAAAATCTTCGTGAGATAGGTGACAGGGTGGCCGTGCGTGAGGTGGCCGCCGTGCGAGAGATCCATTCCGAGAATAGTGTCACCGGGCTCGAGAAGCGCGAAGTAAAGCCCGATGTTGGCGTTTGCTCCTGCGTGTGGCTGTACGTTGGCAAATTTGCAATTGAAAAGCTGCTTCGCGCGATCTCGCGCAAGGTTTTCCACGACATCGGTATACATCTGGCCACCGTAGTAGCGCTTGCCGGGATAGCCCTCGGAATATTTGTTGGTGAGGATCGAAGAGTTGGATTCGCGCACGGCCTTTGATACGTAGTTTTCAGATGGGATTAGTTCTATCCCTTCTGATTCGCGATGCTCTTCTCCCTCGAGGGCTGCGTAGACTTCCGGATCCTGTTTCTTTACGAATCCGTAGTCGCTCATAAAAGTGATTCTACTATGCTTCGTACTTCCGTCCAGACCTCCTCCTCGGGTTTTTCAGCATCAATAACGAATGGCGTCCCGAATTCTCCGACGTGCTTATTGAGCCCTTCGCGGACGCGCGTATGGAAATCGAGCGAGGCTTTGTCGAAGCGCGTCGGTTCCTCCGGGCGCGAATGTATACGCGCGATGCCGATCTCAGGTGAGAGGTCGAGGAGGATGCAGGCGTCGGGCGTGCAGCCTTGAAGTATTTGCTCCGAAACAGAGTGATACAGCGGCAGAAGCTCCGGCCTTTGGTGTCCGTATATCTGGTAGGCGATAGAGGAGAGGCCGAAGCGATTTGAGATAACATTTTTCCCCGATTCGAGTGCCGGCTTTATCACGTCCGAGACTAGTTGCGCGCGGCCAGCGAGAAATAGAAGAAGCTCTGCACGTACATCGAGCGCCTTGGCTTCGTCTGCCATGAGAACTAAGCGGATTTTCTCTCCGAGCTCGGTGCCGCCCGGATCTTGCGTGTAGACGACATCGGGGAACTCCACCTTGAGACGCTCTCCCATCGTCGTCTTTCCTGCGCCGTCGCCCCCTTCAAGAATGATAAATTTCCCGCGCTTCATGACTTCTTTCCGTGCAGCGTTTCGTTGTAGCCGCCGGCGATGGTGAGTTCGGCTTTAATGGGTGGGTGCGCCTCGTAATTATTGAGCTGCACATATTCGGGCTTGAACTCATCGAGAGATTTAAAATCCTGCGTGAATGAAATCGTGGGAAGCGGTTTCGGTTGTCGGGCGAATTGTTCCTCTGCCTGCGCGCGATGATTCTCATAGATGTGCAGATCGCCAAAGGTGTGCACGAATTCTCCTGGCTCGCGGCCCAAGATCTTTGCGACGATGCATGCAAGGAGGGAATAGCTCGCGATGTTGAAAGGAACTCCGAGGAAAATATCAGCGCTTCTCTGATAGAGCTGCAGGCACACGCGGCCATTCTTGATGTTGATCTGGTACATGTTGTGGCAGATGGGGAAGCGTGCGCCTTTGCCGGGGCCCGCCATAGAGTAGAGGTATTCAGGATTCCACGAGGTTACGAGTGTGTTGTGCGCGTCCGGGTCTTTGCGGAGCTCTTCTATCGCCCAGCCAAGCTGATCGACACTTCGGCCGTCTTTGGCAGGCCAGCGGCGCCACGATTCGCCATAGATGTGCGGCAGCTCGCCGTGCTCCTTTGCAAACGTCTCGTCATCTTTAATTTTTGCGATGAACTCATCTTTTGTCATCGTGTTGCCGTGCTTTTCGACGTAGATCTTATATGGATAGTCGTCCCAAATGTGGACGTTGTGGTCGACCAAGTACTTGATGTTGGATTGCCCCGACATGAACCAGTAGAGCTCGTGCAAAACGCCATTCCAATACACTTTCTTGGTCGTGAGGAGCGGAAATTCTTTGGTGAGGTCGAAGCGTATCTGGCGCCCAAAGATGCTGTAGGTTTTTACTCCCGTGCCTTTGTCCACCTGCTCCTCGCCCGCACGGAGGGTTTCTTTCAAAAGATCGAGGTACTGGTGTTCGGCGTGGCGCATACTATTTTTTGCGACGAGCGTTCTTTTTTGCAGACACGAAATGTTTCCAATTGTCTTTCGCGAAGCGGCCGTTTTTACGGTAATTCTGCGCGGTAGGAGAGGAAAGCATGGAGAACGTTATCTGCGCTATCTCCATTCCGGGACGCAGGATTATTGGGATGTTGTTCTGATTGGTTATCTCAAACGTGATATTTAAAAAGTGTCCCGGGTTGATGATGCCGGCGGTGTTGTGGACCATGAGGCCTATCCTCGCAAGCGACGACTTGCCACCCACCTGAATCAGAAAGTGGTCCGAGCCGAAATATTCTTTGGAAGTCCCGAGGACGGAAATGCCGGGGTGTAGTACGAACTCCGCACCGTCTTTTAATTTTATCTCGCGGGTCTTTGCGAAGATCTTTTTTACAGGGTCGATGACGTGCGTGACGTTCTCGTCGTTGACCACAAACTTGTTGCCGAGCCGAATGTCGTAGCTTGCGGGCTGGAGCTGCTTCGTATTGAAAGGAGTGAGCGTTATCTTTCCTTGGTCGATACTTCTTTTTATATCTCGGTCGGAGAGAAACATAAGGAGGTTTATTCTACTACAAAGATCTTGTCGGTGCCGTAGTACTCCTGCCAATGGGCGTTATAGAAGGCAAACATTCGCTCCAAGCGGTCCTGCGGGAGCTCCTCGACGCCCAATTCGGCCAGAAGCGCGCGTATTTCATCGCGCGCAGCAACGAGCTTTTCGGGGTCGTCTACCACGCGCTCGAATTCCGCAAGCCAGCCGTAGCCTGCATTCTTATCAAGTGTCACGTTCACGCCTTTGCACAGATATTCCTCGCGTTCGCGCGACCATTTGGCTTGGTAGGTAAAACCAGCGGAGACGACTAGTCCATCGAGTTCGGCAAGCGAAAGCGGAACCGTTTCTTCAAATTCTATGCGCGCGATGCCGTTCTCGCTCGTCGTGTCGTCGACAGACGCCTTCACGACGATCAATACCTCACCGTCTTTGTCTCGCGTGCGCACCGAGAAGCTTTTGGCGCGTGCTGCGACATCGGCAAGTTTTGCGCGCGCGTCTTGTGAGAGGTGAGAAGAAACCGCGAGCGCGAGCTCTTGAATCGTGCCGCCCTCGAAATAGTGGTTGAGTTGCTTATTTTTCGAAAGAAGTTTGCACGAAGGGTCGGCTTTTTTCATCGCCTGCCGCACTTCTTCCGCGCGCTCCGGCGAGCCGAGCAGAGATTTTATTTCGACTTCGTAGCTCTGCATGGAATGAGTATACTGGAGCTATGAAAGGCTCGGTAGTTGCGGCGGTCGTTGCGATAGGGCGCAATAGGGAGCTCGGCAAAGACAATAAACTGCTTTGGAAAATTCCCGCGGATGTGCAGCGTTTTCGCGACCTGACCCGCGGCCACCCCTTGATCATGGGACGCAAAACCTTTGAATCCATCTTGGGTTATCGCGGCTCGCCATTGCCTGACAGGACCAACATCGTCATCACGCGGGACAAGGCATACAAGCATGAGGGCGTCATCACGACGCATTCATTAGAAGAGGCGCTTGAGGCCGCAAGGAAGGCACCGGGGGCGGAGGAGATACATATCGGCGGGGGAGCGGAGCTCTACAAAGAGGCGCTTCCTATAATTGACAAGCTGTATCTCACACTCATCGACGCCGAAGACGAAGCCGACACTTTTTTCCCGCCTTACGAGAAAGAGTTCACGAAAGTGTTGCACGAAGAGTCGCACGAATGGGAAGGCATCAAATACAAATACGTCGACTTGATGCGAGGTTAGCGAATACCTTCTCGTTTGAATCGGGATTCGAGCTCGTCAAAATGCTGCTTTACCACAGGAAATAATTCAAGCGATCCTCCAATCCGCCGCCGTACCTCATCTCGAGGTAGTATTTGCATTTTCGACAACTTCCCTCGAGTACGCGGGTCATATATGTATTCTTGCGCCTCGAAAACATCATAGACTTTTACACGCCACGAATCCCCAACGAACGGAAGTTTGTATCTATCAACCTCATATTCTTGCAAGTGCCTCCAGAACGCCTCGTTAAAAGCTTCTGCTCTTGGCGCGAGCTCTACCGCAATGTCTACGGCATCATCCCATTCTTGAAGGGAGTGCTGTTCCGTTTTGAGAGGAGCAATAACATCACCTCTGATTACCTCGGGCATATCGTGCGCGAGTATTTTTGCATTTCCTCCGTACAAAGAAAGGCGCTCCTTTTCTCGTTGGCGCGGATCCGCTTTGATTGCTGGTAAAAAGTATCTTTCTAAATAGAGTAAAGCTGAAATATGCTCGGGCACCGTATCGTTGTGTTCCTCATCCGATTTTGTTTCCTGTCCGAAACGCAAATGCCTTTTTAAACGTTGAAGGCGAAGAAGTCTATCGTTTTCATCGCGCACATCAATTTTCCGCGGTTTTTTAAATTCTGGCGCGCTAGCGAGAAAAAGACTTCGGGCCATCTCCGGTCGCATGACTTGATTGCGATAAACTCTTGATTCCGCAAAGTATCGTCTTTGATGGAATATTCTTTCTATGCGGACATAAAATTTCCGCAGGGGGGGAAATTCTCGGCAAAAAGGCTCTATTCGTTCTCTATAGTCTTCAAGCGCATATCCTTTTCCGCCGACCAAACTCTTACGGAGTTCGTCAGTGGGTCGCGACAAGACATATAACATCGTTTCGAGTCCGTTCAAGGCGCGGACGAAGCGTGCTTCTTGAGTTTCCTGTCCTAAGTATTCCGCGTATGCAAAAAAAAGATCCTTGTTAAAGCCTCTTCTTTGGGGAAGTCCGTCGAATACTTTTGCCGTGGCCACTATTTCGTCTCGCCTTTGATCGAGGTCAAGCTGAACACCCGGCATGGGAGGTGTATTACCGATATCACCGATGTTGTGTGCCAGCACCATGTCCAAGACTTTTTCATACTTTAGATTAAGACCCTCTTTTTGAACCAGAGGCAGAAAGTAGTGCATGAGATATGCGGTCATTGCTGTTTGATCTCCTGCGGACTCAGACACATTCTCTCGTGGCTTGTCGATGTCTTTATCCGGGATCTTTGCTCGGAGACGTCTGGTGAGTTCGAAGATCCCCAGCACTGCTTTTATTTCTTCCGCCAAGGGTGTCTTTTCATTTTCTTCTCTGTCGCGAAAGGGGGACTTTGGCACCTGCTCCATCATGGGGCGAGTTTACCATGCACTATTACTATATTGACACAATATATTTATCGTGTTATCATGAATTTCGACTCAAATGGGAACAAGGAGGTGGGCCATGATCCCACAAATGCAAATGGTAATTGCGGGAACTTGCCTAGCTACGTGGCAAATTTTCGCCGGATTAAGCGGTCTTCCGGGACCGGTCGCGAATATGTGGGTGCTCGTTTTAAGCGCCCTCGTTGCGGTCGTAACCGCAGTAGGCCTTACTTCTTGGGGAAACCTCGGAATTCTGGGGGGCCTTACCGCGATCTTATTCTTCGCGGTTGTGGTGGTGTTCCGGCACGTAGTGCCGGTAGCCATCACCCCGTACCTTTTCGGAGCGATCGCGGGATTACTCAGCGGAGTTGCCGTCTGGCAACTCAACGATGTGCTGAGTACTGCCTCGAAAAGCGAGATCGGCGCTTTGCTGGTGATGATGATGGCGGCACAGATCGCCACGGCTGCGACCTACGATATTGCGGCAAAGTTGCTCGTTGGTTCCTTTTCGTTCAGAACCTTGGCAGCGATCTTCCTTACGTTGATAGCAGGGTATCTGCTTCACGTAAAGTAACTTCGGCGCTTTCGGCGCTAGCCGAAAACCTTGGGGCAACCCAAGGTTTCTTTTTTATTTCGCGAGGCTTTTGAGGACTTTCAGATAAAGATTCTCGACGATCTTTTGTTGCGCCGCTCCTGTCTGTATGTAGTGGTCGAGCCCGGGCGCGGCGTTTACTTCCAAGATCCAATATTTTTTTGGCTTCTGGCGAATGTCGCCGTCGACCATGATGTCGACACCGGAGAGGCGAAGGCCCATGTCGCGCGTGAGGCGTACCGCGAGTTTTTTAAAATCCGAATGAATCGGTTTCGTCACGTCGACCGCCTCGCCGCCACTTGAGAGATTCGCGTTGTCGAGAAGGTAAATGCGTTTGCCGCGTTCGGGCACCGAGCGGAGTGCCAGATTTTGCATCCCAAGCTTGTGCGCGATGCGCATGTCGTCGAGTCGAATGTTGGTGTCGCGACTTCCTGCGCGGAAGCCTTTTTGTTTTCTCTTCAAAAGTTTTGTAATGCTCGATAAGCCGTCGCCGACGACAGAGAGCGGAATGCGCTCATACGCGGAGATGACTTGGTTGTCCAAAACGACGATACGGTAGTCGCGGCCATATACCACTCGCTGCACGAGTGCCACCCGGCTCTCTTTGAAAATAAAGCGCATCGCTTTGTAAAACTGCTTTTTGTTCTGGACCAAGAAGACTCCTTCGCCGTGGCTCCCGCTGTTAGGCTTTACGACGACGGGGAAGCCGAGCTTCCGCGCATACGTGTATGCCGCGTCGATATTTCGCTTTGAGCCAATGAGTTTCGACCACGCGTCTGAATAAAACGCTTTTCCGCGCACCGTTTTGTAGCCCATCTTTCGCATAAAAAAATCAGCGTAGTCCTTGTCTTTCGCGATGTCGGAGGCTCCCACAGGATTGAGATCCAGCGTGTTGTAGCGGAAGTAGCGCTTGGTTCCGTCCTTGCCTGCCCGGCCAGGGAACACGATCTGTCCGGCGATGCCCCATTCGGGCTCGACGTATACTTTTGCGCCGAGGCGAGGCGCGATTTTCTTGAGAAGCTGCGGCAAAAGCAGGCTTTCTTTGGCGTTTTTCCGCATGGCGGCATCATGCTTGATTTTTCTGTCCAGTGCTAGTATGGTGGGGTATGACAGCTCGGATAGCGGTCTCATCGACAATCGAGGACGCGCACGCCGACAAACTCCTACGCAAACTCACAAGCCGCTTTCCAGAAAGCGGTCTTTCTCGTATTGCGCTCACGCGTCTGTATACGACAGACGCCAAACTCTCCGAAAAAGAACTCTCACGCGCGGCAGCAGTGCTCGCCAACCCGATCACCGAAACTTCGTCGACCAAGAGCGTTCTGGCGCCCAAAGACTATTCCTACGCAATAGAGATCGGGTACCTCCCGGGTGTCACCGACAACGTCGGCACCACGGCGCGCCAAATGATCGAGGACTCGATCGGAAGAAAATTCAAAGACGGTGAGAGCGTGTATTCATCGTACTTGGTATTCCTCGAAGGCTCGCTTTCGAAGAAAGTAGCGCAAGAAATAGCGGGAGAACTATTTAATCCGCTCATCGAGCGCGCGTCTATATATAAAGGAGGAGAAAAGATCGCGCTCGTGATTCCGAAAGTAAAACTTCACGAGAAGGTTCGAGCGGAGGAAGTTGATCTCAATGTGAGCGACAAAGTGCTTCAAAAAATCAGCAGAGAAGGCATTCAAGGTCGTGGGCCTCTTTCGCTATCGCTTGAGGCGATGAAGACAATTCGTGATCATTTCAAAAAGGTGGGAAGAAAACCGACGGACGTAGAGCTCGAAGCTTTGGCTCAAACGTGGTCGGAACACTGCAAACACACGATATTTGCAGATCCCTTAGACGAAGTGAAAGACGGAATCTATCGCCGTTATATCAAAGGAGCGACGCAGAAAATTCGCAAACAAAAGAGCACCAAAGACTTTTGCGTTTCCGTTTTTAAGGACAATTCTGGTGCCATCGCCTTTGACGACAAATGGCTCATCACGCACAAAGTGGAAACGCATAACTCTCCATCCGGGCTCGATCCGTTTGGAGGCTCGGTTACGGCGATAGTCGGGGTCAACCGCGACTGCCTCGGTTTTGGGCTCGGCGCTAAACCGATCGCAAATACGTATGGTTTCTGTGTCGCAGACCCCAACGAGACGCGCGTACTTTTCCGCGACAAGGTAAAGAAAAATCTGCTTCTTCCGGCTCGCCGCATTCTTGAAGGCGTGGTGCAAGGCATTAATGCAGGTGGAAATGAAAGCGGAATCCCAACACCGCTCGGATTCGTGGCCGTCGATCCGAGTTTCCGCGGGAAGCCCTTGGTCTTTGGCGGCACGGTTGGCCTCATTCCGAGAAATGTAAAAGGTAGAAAGCTCTACGAGAAAAAAGCGCGTCCGGGTGATTACGTCGTGATGCTCGGAGGCCGGGTGGGGCTCGACGGAATTCACGGCGCTACGTTTTCTTCCGAAGCCCTTTCCAAGGGTTCACCTGCCACGGCAGTACAGATCGGGGACCCCATAACACAGAAAAAACTTTCCGATGCCATTATTCGCGAAGCTCGCGATGCGAATCTCTACAACTCAATTACCGACAACGGCGCAGGCGGCCTTTCGGGCTCGGTGGGCGAAATGTCGAGGGAAGCTGGCGGGTGCATTGTCGATCTCGAAAAGATCCCGCTCAAATATCCAGGGCTCGCGCCATGGCAAATATGGATCTCGGAATCCCAAGAGCGCATGACGCTCTCGGTGCCAAAGAGCAAATGGCCGGCATTCAAGAAAATAATGGATCGGCACGATGTTGAGGCGACGCGGATCGGAGAATTCACGAATTCCGGCTCCTGCGTCGTGCGTTATGCGGGAAAAAAGGTCATGGACCTCTCGCTCGAATTCCTCCACGACGGCCGACCAATCAAAGTTCAGAAGAGCAAAAAGGTCGTGAGAAAAGCGGCGAAAAGCTCCGTGCGGGATGCGTCACTCGACGAGTCCCTTTTGCGAATTATTTCGAGCCCAAACATCGGCTCGATTTCATTCATCTCCGAGCAATACGACCATGAGGTGCAGGGCAATTCCGTCACCAAGCCTCTGCAAGGCCGCGGGCGAGTGAATTCAGACGCAGGCGTCATAAAGCCCGTGCACGATTCATCGCGCGGTGTCGTCCTTGCTCACGGATACGCACCCTGGTACTCGCAGATCGATACGTATGCAATGGCTGCTGCGTCAATTGATACAGCGGTACGAAATGCGATAGCAGCCGGGGCTTCGCTTGAGCATCTCGCGATCCTCGACAACTTCTGTTGGTCTTCCTCTGACACGCCTGAGCGCCTCTACGAGCTCAAAATGGCGGCGAAGGCGTGCTACGACATCGCGACCTCATACGGTACGCCGTTTATTTCCGGCAAAGATTCGATGTTCAACGACTTCCGCGGCTTTGATTCCAAAGGGAAACCGATCCACATCGCAGCACTCCCGACACTTATTGTTTCCGCGATCGGCGTTATTCCCGACGCGCAAAAAGCGATGACGATCGATTTCAAATCTCCTAGTGATTCTGTTTATATAGTAGGGGAAACGAACGACGAGCTTGGCGCTTCCGAATATACTGCGCCCGGCCGTGTCCCGACCGTGGACGTAAAAAAGAACGCAAAGGCGTATGCGGCGGTTTCCAAAGCGATACGCGAAGGTGTCATTTCTTCCGCAATTGGAGTGGGTCGCGGCGGACTTGCCGTTGCACTCGCCAAATCCGCAGTGGCAGGACAACTAGGGGTCGCGGTAAATCTCACAAAGATCCCGGGCAAAGCCAAAAAGCCTGAAGCCATTCTATTTTCAGAAAGCCAAGGCCGTATGCTTCTATCGGTGCGCCCAGGTAGCGAAGCGAAGCTTGAAACACTACTCAAAGGAACGTCTTACGCAAAGATCGGCAGTGTTGCGGAATTCGGCCTCTCGGTAGAGCTTCAGAAGACGAGAGTCGATCTCACAATTTCAGAGCTAACGGAGCGCTACCGTTCCTTTTTCAAACTATGGTAAACATGGAAAGAATTGAACACCTCGACGAAACTACAAAAAAAGTGCGGGAGTTTCGTTCCAAAGTGATTAAAGAAATAAAGGAGAGGAGTGATCGAGATTCTACTTCTGTAGTAATGGAGGCATGTTTCCAATGGGCGCGAGATATAAAGGAAAAGCATCCTGATACTTACACAAAGGTACGTTCCTATTATGCGATGATAGGCGGAACTCCGCCGGAGGAGCGAGTAAGCGAGAATGATTTTAGCGGCGAAGATTCTGCCTTTCTATTTCTTGAGAATCTGCGTAAACGACTCTTAGGTCCTAAATCAATATGAACAAACCACACGTCATAATTTTTTCTGGCTACGGCCTCAATACGGAAGACGAAACAAAGGCCGCATTCGATTCTGTCGGCGCAACGGCAGAGATCGTGCATCTCAACGACATCATCGCAAAGCCAAGCATTTTGCAAAAAGCGCAGATACTTATTTTTGGCGGAGGGTTTGCGTATGGCGATCATACCGGAGCTGGAAAAGCGTATGGAGCGCGCGTGCGCGAGCACCTTGGGAAAGAGATAGAAAAATTTCTCGCACGCGACACGCTTATGGCGGGCATATGCAATGGCTTCCAAATAATCACTTCCTCGGGATTCCTGCCGGGCGCCCTGATCGCCAACGAATTTCCACGCTACAGCGCGCGTTGGGTGGATCTTCGGGTAGAGAACGACAGCCCGTGGCTCAAGGGAATAGAAACACTATCGGTCCCTATCGCGCACGGTGAAGGAAAATACTACGCGCCACAAGAGACGCTCGAGAAATTAAAAGCGGAAGACTCGATCGCACTCCGATACGTAGAGGGGGAGACCGCAGAATACTTTGATGTACCTGCAAACCCGAATGGCTCGCTGGAGAACATCGCAGGCATCACGGGATACGGCGGCCGAGTCTTGGGACTTATGCCGCACGCCGAACGTGCCGTGCGCTTTACACAACTCCCACACTGGACCTACCTCCGTGAGCAGTATGCGCGCGAAGGGAAGGCGCTTCCCACAGAAGGGCCCGGGCTTCAACTATTCAAAAATGCTGTCAATTACTTTACATAAAACAGAAGTCGCCCGAACGAGCGCGCGACCTCCGCATTTTCGTTCAGGCGATTTTCGAAAACTCGATGCGATCAGGATCCCAGATGAGCACGGTGCTAATCTGAGGTTCACAACCAAAGTTCCAATCCTCAAGGGCGTTCGAGAATCCGGCACGTTTGGCTGCTTCTGCGAAAAGATCAGCAAGGATATCTGTCGCTTCTACTATGAATCGTCCCGGCTTTGGCGTATGAGCGTGTCCTATCCTTTGCAGATGAGCCTTTTCTGCTTCGGACAGCCAGATTTTCAGGAACCCGTCTTCGAGGAAATACCCAAGAAGCATGGGGCCCAAATACTCGGCTCTTATCTTGCAAATATCGAGCCGTCTAGAGTGAGTGGCCATGAGCGTCCTCCTTTTTGGACTGAGTTGGCCGTTTGGGATCATTCCCGTCGGAGTTATACAGATTCCCAACAATGGTGTCAATTTAGAAGTAGTACGCTAAAATACGCGCATGAATAAACCACTCGTAGGAATATTAATGGGTTCGGATTCGGATCTTTCCATAATGCAGGAGGCAGCAAAGGTTCTCGAAGAATTCGGCATAGGGAGCGAGGTGCACACACTCTCCGCGCACCGCACCCCCGAAGCTGTCGTCTCATATGTAGAGAAGAGTCAGGAGGCCGGATATAAAGCGTTCATCTGCGGCGCAGGAGGTGCCGCACACCTCGCGGGCGTCGTTGCAGCTCACTCATCACTCCCAGTCATTGGGGTACCGATTGCGAACGCAAAAATGGGTATCGGCGGGGCAGACGCACTGTATTCGACCGTGCAGATGCCGCCCGGCATTCCTGTGGCAACAGTCGCCGTCAATGGCGCGAAGAACGCAGGTATTCTTGCGGCGCAGATAATTGGCGCAGGAGATGATGCGGTGCGTGCAAAGGTAGTGGCGTACAAAGAAAAGATGGCGCGCGATATCCAGAAGAAGGACGCGGAGCTTCAAGAAAAAGGTGTTAAAAAATATCTGGAGGAGAAAGGCCTCATATGAAAATAGGCGCCTACGCAAAAGCAGGCGTTGATGTCGAGATAGAGGCAGAAGCTTCGAAAATAATGTACGAGGCTTCGAAGCAGAGCTTCGAAAATCGCAAAGGAAAAATCGGTGAGGTACAGGCGCCGTTTGACGACTTCGCCGGATTGAAAATGGTGCCGATAGGCGCGCTTCCACAAGACGCATACATGTCGATTGGTTTTGATACAGCGGGGACAAAAGTGGAAATTGCGCAGCGCGTAGGAAAGCACGACACCATTGCGTATGACCTTCTCGCGATGGTGTGCGACGACGCTTTGATCCGTGGCGGCGAGCCGATCCTTGTGGGCACTAATCTCGATATAAAAAGTCTTGGGAGTGATGATGCTTTCCTACCAGTGGTGCGCGAACTAGCGGAAGGCTACGTTGCTGCGGCAAAAGAGGCAGGAGTTGCGATCATCAACGGCGAAATAGCACAAATGGGCTCATTGATGCACGGATGGGGCGACTTCCCATACCACTGGGGCGCAGCGTGTGTATGGGTGGCACGAAAAAGTAAGATCCTCACCGGCAAGGAAATACAAGTGGGCGACTCGGTCGTCATGCTTCGAGAAGAGGGCTTTCGCGTGAACGGCTGGTCCCTAGTGCGCAAGATATTTGAAACCGAATACGGCAGTCACTGGCACGACGAAAAGTTTGAAAAGACAACGCTCGGACTCGCCGCGCTCACTCCTGCAAAAATATATTCCCGCTTTGGTGTAAAGCTCCATGGCAGCTTTGAGGAAGAAGGAGTCGCCGAGGTGCATGGTTTCGCACACATCACAGGCGGCGGAGTCCCGGAAAAAATGGCACGCGTGCTCCGCCCATCGCGCCTCGGTGCCAATCTCGACAACCTTTTCATGCCGCCTATGGTGATGGCACATTGCCAGGAGGTCGGACGCATTTCGGACTACGATGCCTATCGCGCATGGAACATGGGACAAGGGCTCGCAATAATTACACCGGAACCAGAAAAGGTGATCGCAGAGGCGAAAAAGGCGGGCATCGAAGCGCGGCTTGCGGGAAGTATTACAAAGGATCCGAGGATCACTATTAAGAGCAGGGGAATCGAAAAGCCTGGACAACCCTTAAGTTTTGATGTATAAAGATATATGACAGACGTACTCAAGGAAACCAATTTCTCCACTCTTGGAGCCAAGAAAACCGGCAAAGTGCGTGACATCTACGAACAGCCTGACAGGCTGGTTTTGGTTTCTACAGACCGTCATTCCTCCTTCGACCGCATCATCGCGCACATCCCACACAAAGGGCAGGTATTGAACCAATCCTCTGCGTGGTGGTTTGAGCAGACGAAAGACATAGTGCCTAATCATGTGCTTGCTCTACCGGACCCCAACGTCACCATAGGAAAGAAAATGAAAATGGTGCCGGTCGAGGCCGTGATGCGTGGCTATCTCACGGGTGTGACCGACACATCCATTTGGACGCGCTACCAGAAAGGCGAGCGAAAGTTTGGAGATCTCACACTTCAGGATAATTTAAAGAAAAACACGAAATTGCCGATGCCTGTTTTTGACCCGACGACAAAAGAAGATACGCACGACCGTGCCATTTCACCGGAGCAAATGATTGAAGAAGGCCTGATCACGAAAGAGCGATTCGTGGAAGTGAGAGAGATCGCGACAAAGCTTTTTATCCGCGGGCAGGAACTGGCTGCAAAGCGCGGGCTTATCCTTGTCGACACAAAATATGAGTTTGGCACCGACGAGAATGACAACCTAGTCCTTATTGATGAAATACACACGCCGGACTCTTCGCGTTATTGGCAGCTAGAAGGTTACGAAGAAAGTCTCGCTAAAGGCAGTGAGCCCAAAAGCTTTGACAAAGAATTCCTACGCCTTTGGTTCAAAGAAAATTGCGACCCGTACAAGGATGCGATACTTCCGGAGGCACCGAGCGAGCTTGTGGAGGAACTCTCGCGGCGCTACATTCAAATGTATGAGCAGATCACGGGCGAGAAATTTATCCCGGGAGAGCAGCCAATAATTCCGCGCATGGAGCGCAATCTAGCGTCATATGCAATTTGATCCACTCACAGCGATAAGTTCAATCGACGGAAGGTACCGTGACTCGGCCTCGAAGCTCGCGGAGTATTTCAGCGAATTTGCGCTCATCCGCGCGCGTGTGAGGGTCGAGTGCGAATATTTGATCGCACTTTCGGACACGAAGGGCATCGGCATCAGAAAACTTACCGAGGCAGAGAAAAAAACCGTGCGCGCGGTCGCTGATATTTCCGAAGAGGACGCTCGCATCGTAAAGAAAATCGAGCGCGAAGGATTCGAGGAGATACCAGCGACCAATCACGACGTGAAAGCAGTGGAGTATTTCCTCAAAAAGAAACTCGCGGGTACGAGTCTCGCCGATGTATTGGAGTGGGTGCACTTTGCAACGACCTCTGAAGACACCGACAACATTGCTTACGCACTTTTGTTGCGCGGGGCGATACTCGATCTTTTGGAGAATGCACTTGATCCTATACGAGACACACTCGACCAATACGCGAAAACGCATGCTGGAGCACCAATGCTTGCCCGCACTCACGGCCAGAGCGCATCTCCGACGACATTCGGCAAAGAAATGCGCGTATTTTATGCGCGCCTTGCCAGACAGCTCGACGAGCTCGCAAAGCGGCCGATTCTCGTGAAATTCGCGGGTGCGACGGGCAACTGGAGCGCTCATTCGGTAAGCGTCGCGGATGTAGATTGGATAGGTTTTAGCGAGAAATTCGTCGCTTCCTTCAACGCAAAAGACGTGCCGATCAAGCTCGAGCTCAACGCCTTTACCACGCAAATAGAACCACACGATACCTACGCCGAAATGTTCGACAACATGAAGCGCATCAACGTGGTTCTTACAGATTTTTCCCAAGACATGTGGCGCTATATTTCTGACGGCTGGCTCGGGCAGAAGGCAAAGGCAGGTGAAGTGGGCTCATCCACCATGCCGCACAAAGTAAACCCGATAGACTTTGAAAACGCAGAAGGGAATTTGGGTGTCGCAAACGCACTCTTCGAGCATTTTTCTCGCAAGCTTCCGATCTCACGATTGCAGCGCGACCTTTCGGACTCCACGGTAAAGCGCACTTTCGGTACCGCATTTGCGCATTCCTTTATCGGTTACAAAGCGCTTTTGCGGGGCTTAAGCAAAGTAAGCATCAACACGGAGGCGATGAAGCAGGCGCTCGAAGCGCACCCGGAGGTTATCGCAGAGGCGATACAAACTGTCATGCGGGCTGAAGGCTTGGAGGTGCCCTATGAAACATTAAAGAAATTGACTCGCGGCAGACAGGTATCGCTCGAGGATTTCGCTGAATTCATCAACTCCCTCGACACATCAGCGGACGTAAAGAAACGGCTCAAGGCGATAAAGCCCGAGAATTACATCGGCCTTGCAAAAGAAGTCGCACTCAAGCGCTAATTGTATTTTCCTAAGTCGAGCGCGTCTTCGTTTTCATCCGCCGTGCGTTCTAAATAGGCATTCAGGACGCCGAGCGCGTTAACGATACTTTCTGGATTCTCGGCAATAGCCTCAACACCCATATCGACAAATCCTTCGATCTCGTCCTCCAGTACCTTTAAGCCTTCGAGTCTTCCGCGGCGAGTCCATATCGCCGTGCTTTCATCAATGTCCAGTCGAGTGATGTGGAGGTCTGGATCGGCAGCGATTATCTCTTCGAGACTAGTTCGGGTGTCGACGGCGAACTTTTCCATTCCGCGCTCATCTTCAGGATCTTCTCGGCGCTCGACGCTTGGCTTGCCCTCGCGTGTCATGCCCTTTGCTGTCCCAAGTCGCTGCGCCGCAGTGGGGAACTTCCGTATCTTCTTGTCGTCATTTCCGCCTTCGAGTCCTTTTCCCATAGTTATTGTTTGAGGCCCATTCCAGTCCTAATGAAGTACCAGTTTAAGGCCACCAATACCGCGATCATACCAAAAAGCATGCCGACCGCGATCGAGACGGGAATGTCAGCGGTCCCGAGGAATCCGTAGCGGAAGCCGTTGATGAGATAGAAAAGCGGGTTGCCATACATGACTGCTTGCGCCCATGCGGGCAACACGTGCACAGAGAAAAAGATACCTCCGAGGTATACGAGCGGGGTCAAAACGAATGTTGGCACGATGTTGATGGCGTCAATTGATTTTGCATAAATGCCGTTGACGAGGCCGGCAAGTGAGAAGACGAACGCCGTGAGGATCCCGAACCCTAGGATTATCAAAAGACTATGTATGGAGAGCGAGAGTCCTGTAAAGAATACAGAGATCGCAAGCACCAGTGCGCCGACTAAAACGCCGCGGACGACACCACCGGAAATGAAGCCTGCGATCATGACCCACGGCGGGGTGGGGGAAACGAGTATTTCATCGATGCCGCGGAAGAAAAATTTGGACTGGAAGAACATGAACGACGTGTTGGCATACGCATTTGTGATAACCGCGAGCATGACTAAGCCCGGCACCACGAACTGCATGTAATCCACTCCCTGCATGTCGCCGATGCGCGGCCCCAAGACCGAGCCGAATACGAGGAAGTAGAGGACGGAGGTCACAACGCTTGGCAAAAAAGTTTGCGCCCAAATGCGGAACATGCGCACAACGTCTTTGCGGAGCATCGTGTAGAAACTTATCCAAATGCGGTAGTTATCCATACAATTATTTATCTTTCGTTTCTTTGATGAGACTCATGAACACTTCTTCGAGTTTGCCTCCTCGGTACCCGTCTTTCACAGTTCCCGCTTCATCATGCATCGCCAAAACCTCGCTCATCGATCCCGAGGCCACGATCTCGCCCTTGTTGATGATGGCTAGATTTTTCGCGAGCTGCTCTGCTTCTTCGAGATAGTGCGTCGTGAGAAGAATTGTTACACCTTCGC
>Ga0196981_1000348_pt1 | contig 17513 bp, 13 predicted proteins | sample S3_2013CmetaG_FD_155462 | JGI IMG/M metagenome (GOLD analysis project Ga0196981, IMG submission 155462) | Soil microbial communities from Anza Borrego desert, Southern California, United States - S3_20-13C | ecosystem: Environmental > Terrestrial > Soil > Desert | place: USA: California... | reverse complement strand
TCGAGCTGCAGCATCGCGCCGCCCTGCGCCAGGATCTTGTCGAAGCTCTGCTGGTATTTGGGCGCCTCGCGCAGCACGTCGTTGATGTTGGAGCTCACCATTTTGTAGAGCAGGAAGCCGACGGCGACGATCACGACATGCGCCAGCACGAAGCGCCAGAGGCGCGGCAGCTTGTAGCCGGAGCGCGTCGAGAGCAGCCCGAGGAAGCGCGCGATCGCGTTAATGAGGTACCAGATGAACACCGCCACGACGAGCGGCATGATCACCGCCGCGCCGATGCGGCAGATATAAATAAACAGGCAGGCGGCGATGAAGCCGAGCGCAAGGCTGTGCGCGTTGCTGGTGCCGGATTTCCCCGTCATGGCTGTCTCGTATGGCCGTGGCTCGCGATATCGCCCGTCTTCGACATCAGGATCGCCATCGGCTTGGTGTTGTCAAACTGCGACATGATGATGACGGCTGCCGAAAGGATCGGCACCGCGAGGAACATGCCGGGCACGCCCCAGAGCACGCCCCAGGCGCCGATCGCCGAGATGATCACGATCGGCGAAAGATCAAGGCTGTCGCCCGTCAGCCGCGGGTCAAGGAAGCTCGTGCAGAACACCTGGATCGAGGTGAGCGCAAGCATGAGCGTCACCAGCTGCGTCATGTCGCCCATGTCACCGAGCTGCACGAGCGCGGCCACGCTTGGCAGCACGACCGCCGCAATCGCGCCCGCGAAGGGAATGAAATGCAGGATGAAGGCCATCACGCCCCAGAATTCCGAGAAATTGATCTTGAACGCGGTGAGCAAAATCCAGGTCGAGATGCCGGCAACGGCGCTGACCAGCGTTTTCACCCAGATATAGCGCTGTATTTTCGTCTCGATGTTCTTGATGGTTTTATGCACGCGCGCTTCCGATGCCTTTTCGCGCATCATTTCGGCGAGCTTGCGGCCAAAGAATTGCTGCTCGTACAAGAGGAAGCCCGTGTAGAACAGGACGATGACGGCCTTGCCGGCGATGCCGGTGAAGGCCTGCACCAGCGACTTGATGAAGCCGCCGATATCGAGGAAGCCCCCCAGCTCCGCCGGGCTCATCTGGTATTCGGGCGGCAGGCCCGTCATCAGCCGCGGCAGGAACGCCATCAGCTTCTTCTGGTAGACCGGCGCCGCGCGGACGACCTCCGCCGCGTTGACCGAGATCAGCTTATAAACGAACCACAACCCGCCGACGAGCGCGAGAATGGCCAGCAGGAAGCACAAGAATCGGGGCAGGTAACTGCCGCCCAGCTTCATGCGGGAAAGCCCCCGCGCCATCGCATTGATGAGATACCAGACAAAAACGGCGATCACGAGCGGGATAAGGATCGCGGCGGCGACGTAGAGGATATAGGTGATGAGGCAAAAAACAATGAAACCAAGCGCATAGCTTGAGACCAGCACCGGTGTCGGCGCGCGCTGCGATGATGTCGACATTTGTTTTATTTACCCTCAGTGTTCCTTTAGTTGACTTTAGGGCAAGAGACATTAGTGTCAATCGAACAAAGCGACCGCCATGCGGGAGAGACCGGTCGGAAGACCGGCGCCGAAGGAGCAATCACCCCGGAAAACTCTCAGGCAAAAGGACCGCGCGGCGACTTCGCAATCTGGAAAGCGGCTCAGCCGCGCCAAAGGAGCAAGCATCTGGCCGAATATGGCGTGGTGCGGAATCTCTAAGGCAAAGAAGACAGAGCGGGGCAAGTTTCCGACGACTATGTAAAGGAATTTGCCTTGGAAGCCGCTCACAAGCAAGACGCCCCTCTTCTGAAAACCGCGCTCTGGCCGCTCCACACATCGATGGGCGGCAAGATGGTACCGTTTGCCGGTTATGACATGCCCGTCCAGTATGACGGCATGGGCGTGCTGAAAGAGCATGTCCATACGCGCAGCGAAGCCGGGCTGTTCGACGTGTCGCATATGGGACAGGCGATCCTGACTGGAAATGCCGAAGACCCCGCGATTGCGCTCGAAACCATCGTGCCCGGCGACATCATCGGGCTGGAACCCGGCAAGATGCGTTATACCGTTTTGTTGAACGACGATGGCGGCATTATTGATGACCTGATGGTGACGCGCTGGGATGCGCGCACGCTGCTGGTCGTCGTCAACGCCGCCTGCAAGGACAAGGATTTTGCCTTCATCCAGCAGAAAATCGGCGACCGCACCAAACTACAATATCTGGGCGACCGCGCGCTGCTGGCGCTGCAGGGGCCGAAGGCGGAACAGGTCGCCTCGATCTTCTTCCCCGATGTGCTGACGATGAAATTCATGGAATCCGTGAAGACGCAATACAAAGGGCATGAGATTTTCCTGTCGCGCTCGGGCTATACCGGCGAGGATGGCTTCGAGATTTCAGTGCCGAACGGCTTTGCGGAGGAATTCACGAAGGAACTGCTGCAGGAACCGGAAGTGAAACTGATCGGCCTTGGCGCGCGCGACAGCTTGCGCCTTGAAGCGGGCCTCTGTCTTTACGGCCATGATATCGACGACCATTCGACGCCAATCGACGCCAACCTGAAATGGGTGATCCCGAAGCGGCGCCGCGAACAGGGCGGCTTCCCCGGCTATGACAAGATTAAAAAGCAGCTCGACGGCGGCACCTATATATTGCGCGTCGGCATCAAGCCCGAAGGTCGCGCGCCGATCCGCGAGAAGACCGAGCTGTTCATTGGTGACAAGAAAGTCGGCGTCATCACCTCCGGCGGGTTCGGCCCGACGGTCGACGGCCCGGTCGCGATGGGCTATGTGAATGCCGATGTGGCGAAGCCCGGCACGAAACTGAACGCCATGCTGCGCGGCGTCGCGCGGCCCTGCGAGATCGTGGCGCTGCCGTTTGTGAAGAACAACTATAAGAAAGACTAAAACAAATCCCCTCTCCCACTTGTGGGAGAGGGTTAGGGAGAGGGAACAGAGCAAAATTCGACGGCGGCTCCGAAATCAGCCGATTGCTCTCGTCCCCCTCCCCGACCCTCCCCCGCTAAAGCGGGAGAGGGGGCATAAAAAGGGAAAAAAAGAATGACCAAAATCCTCTTCAGCGACGACCATGAATACATCCGCATCGAAAACGGCGTCGGCACTGTCGGCATTTCCGATTTCGCGCAGAAGGCGCTCGGCGATGTCGTTTATGTCGAGCTGCCGAAACCGGGCGCGACACTGACCAAGGGCGGCCAGGCGGGCGTCGTTGAATCGGTGAAATCGGCGTCAGAGCTGTATTCGCCTGTGTCGGGCGAAGTCGTCGAGATCAATAACGACCTCGCGGGCGACCCCGCGCTCGTCAACAGCGACCCGATGGGCAAGGCCTGGTTCTTCAAGGTGAAGATCGCCCACGAAAACGAGCTGACCGGTCTGAAAGACGAAGCCGCCTATAACGAATACATCAAAGGACTCTAAGCCGATGCCGACGCCGATCCAGGATCTTGAGCAACGCACTGATTTTATCCGCCGCCATATCGGCCCGTCGGAAAGCGACATCGCCGCCATGCTGCGCACGGTTGGCGCCTCCAGCCTCGATGACCTGACCAGCAAATCGGTGCCTGCCGCGATCCGGGAAAAATCCGCGCCGTCAACCGGCGAGCCGATGACGGAGCATGACGCGCTGGCGCTGCTGGAGAGCATGGCGAAGCAGAACAAGGTCTATCGCTCCGTGATCGGCACCGGCTATTACGACACCATCACGCCGAATGTGATCCTGCGCAACGTGCTGCAAAATCCTGGCTGGTACACGGCCTATACCCCCTATCAGCCGGAAATTTCCCAAGGCCGGCTGGAGGCGATGATCAACTTCCAGCAGGTCACGATGGACCTGACGGGCATGCCGCTTGCGAATGCCTCGATGCTCGATGAAGCAACCTCCGCCGCCGAAGCCATGACGCTCGCAAAGCGCGTCGGCAATTCGACCAGCAATACCTTTCTTGTCGCCGATGACTGCCACCCGCAGACGATCGCGGTGGTTGAGACGCGCGCCAAACCCCTCGGCATCGAGGTGGTGATCGGCAAGCCCGCGGATCTCGTCGAAAAGGACGGCTTCGCGATCCTGCTGCAATATCCGGGCACCTCGGGCGCGGTCGTCGATTACGGCGCGCTTGCGGCGAAGGCCAAATCGAAAAACATGGCGGTCGCGGTCGCGACCGACCTGCTGGCGCTGACGCTTTTGAAGCCGCCCGGGGAATGGGGCGCCGATATCGTGTTCGGCTCGGCGCAACGATTTGGCGTGCCACTCGGCTACGGCGGGCCGCATGCGGCGTTCTTTGCCGCGCAGGATGCCTATAAGCGCTCGATCCCCGGCCGCATCGTCGGCGTATCGGTCGATTCAAAGGGCAAGCCCGCCTACCGCCTCGCCCTGCAGACCCGCGAGCAGCATATCCGCCGCGAGAAGGCGACGTCAAATATCTGCACGGCGCAGGTGCTGCTGGCGAATATCGCCGCCTTCTATGCTGTCTGGCACGGGCCGGAAGGCCTGAAGACGATCGCGCTGCGCACCCACCGGTTGGCGGCGATACTGGCCGAAGGCCTGCGCAAGCTCGGCTTCAGCTCGACCCACACGCATTTCTTCGACACCGTGACCGTCGATACTGGCAGCCATGCGCAGGAAATCCTCAACCGCGCAGCCGCCAAGGAAATCAACCTGCGCGATTTCGGCGACGGGCGCATCGGCGTCTCGCTCGACGAGCGCTCCACGCGTGATGAAGTGTTCCATCTCTGGCAGGTATTCTCCGGCAAGGGCGCGCTCGGCTTTTCGGTCGAGGCGCTTGATGCCGGCGTGCCCGACGCTATTCCACAGTCGCTGAAACGCAGCTCGGAATATCTGCAGCACCCGACGTTTCACCAGTACCGCTCCGAAACGGAAATGCTGCGCTATCTGCGCCATCTCGAGCAAAAGGACATTGCGCTCAACCGCTCGATGATCCCGCTCGGCTCCTGCACGATGAAGCTGAACGCGACCGCGGAAATGATTCCGGTCACCTGGCCGGAATTCGGCAACATGCATCCCTTCGCGCCGCTCGACCAGGCGCAGGGCTACAAAGCGATGCTGAAAGACCTCGAAGCGAAGCTTTGCGCGCTGACGGGCTTTGCCGCCGTGACGCTGCAGCCGAATGCCGGTTCCCAGGGTGAATATTCCGGCCTGCTCGTGATCCGCGCCTATCAGGCGTCGAAAGGCGAAGGCCACCGCAATATCTGCCTGATCCCGTCTTCTGCGCATGGCACCAACCCCGCAACCGCCGTCATGGCGGGCATGGAAGTCGTCATTACCGCCTGCGATGAAAACGGCAACGTCGACCTGAGCGACCTGCGCGCGAAGGCGGCGCAGCACAAGGACAAGCTCGCTGCGCTGATGGTCACCTACCCCTCGACACATGGTGTGTTCGAGGAAGAGATCCGCGAAATCTGCCAGATCATCCATGACAACGGCGGGCAGGTGTATATGGATGGCGCGAATTTCAACGCGCTGGTCGGCCTTGCCTGCCCCGGCAAGTTCGGCGCGGATGTGATGCACATGAACCTGCACAAGACCTTCTGCATTCCGCATGGCGGCGGCGGCCCCGGCATGGGACCGATCGGCGTCGCGGAGCACCTCGCGCCCTTCCTTCCGGGCCATCCGTTGCTGGAGGGCGTGGGCGGCGAAGAAGGCATCGGGCCGGTATCCGCCGCGCCTTATGGCTCGGCCTCGATCCTGCCGATTTCCTGGGTTTACATCACGCTCATGGGCACCGAAGGGCTGAAGCGCGCGACGCAGGTCGCGATCCTGAACGCCAATTACATCGCGAAGAAGCTCGAGAAGCACTACACGACGCTCTACAAGGGCCGCCAGGGCTATGTCGCGCATGAATGCATCCTCGATACGCGGCCGCTGAAAACTTCCGCCAATATCAGCGTCGACGATATCGCCAAGCGCCTCATGGATTTCGGCTTCCACGCCCCCACGATGTCCTTCCCCGTGCCCGGCACGCTCATGATCGAGCCGACGGAAAGCGAGAGCAAGGCGGAGCTTGACCGCTTCATCGAAGCGCTCATCGTGATCCGGCAGGAGATCGAGAAGGTCGAAAAGGGCGCATGGCCGCAAGGCAACAACCCGCTGCAGCAGGCGCCGCATACGCTGGCAGACCTGACGGCGGAGAAATGGGAGCGGCCCTATTCGCGGCATGAAGGCGCCTTCCCGGCGGCGCACCTCGTCGGCGACAAATACTGGCCGCCGGTCGGGCGCATCGACCATGCGGCCGGCGACCGCAACCTTGTCTGCGCCTGCCCGCCGATCGAAGCCTATTCGCAGGCGGCGTAACTTTTACGCAACAACAATGCCCCGCCCCGCACAGGGCGGGGCTTTTGCTGAACTTAATCCAGCGCAGGCATGTTAGGCTGGGCCATGCGCGCCCTCCTCCTGCCCATTCTCTCCCTCTGCCTTTTATTCCCTTCCCCTGCGCGCGCGGCGGAGGAAAAGGAGACGTTGCAGCAGCAGGTCGCCCAGCGCCTCGTCAACGTCAAGAAACGCGATTTCATCACTTTCAGCTCCGAAAACGACCTCTATGGCGGCGGCGGCGACCAGAACTACACCAACGGCGCGCGCGTCACCTTTTTCGAGGCCGGCAAGCGCCCGCCGCAGATCTTCGACGTCGTCGACCGGCTGATACCAACATTCACTATCAACCCGACCACCAGCATCTACTACACGCTCGGCCAGAATCTCTACACGCCAAAGGACATCACGCGGGTCACGCAGGACCCGAATGACCGCCCCTGGGCCGCCTTCCTCTATGGTTCCGCGGGACTTATCAGCATCACCGATAACCATATCGACGAGGTTGAGGCGACGCTTGGCATCGTCGGCCCGGTGGCGCTCGGCCGCCAGACGCAGAGCTTCGTGCACCAGCATATCTCCGACAGCCCCACGCCGCGCGGCTGGGACAACCAGCTGAAGAACGAGCCCGGCCTGATGCTGAGCTGGCAGCGCCGCTTTCCGGAGCGCTACGGCTTCGAGGGGCCGTATGGCTTGTCCGCGGGCGTCGAGCCGCATTTCGGCGTGACGCTCGGCAATATCTACACTTACTCCAATCTCGGCCTCAGCCTCCGCCTGAGTCCCGCGGACGGGCGGTTCCAAGACGACCCGACGCGCGTGCGGCCCGCGATGCCCGGCACGGGCGCCTTCATCGTCGACGACGGCAAGTTCAGCTGGGAGCTGTTCGGCGGGATCGAGGGCCGGGCGGTCGGGCGCAATATTTTCCTCGACGGCAATACCTTCGCCGACAGCTACAGCGTCGATAAAAAGATTTTGGTCGGCGACCTCAATGCCGGCCTTGCCCTGACCTATGGCCGCACGCGGATATCCTACGCGATCATCTACCGCACCCCGGAATTCGACCAGGCGGATCACGGCGATGTTTTCGGCAATGTCTCGCTCGGTTTCCGCTATTGATATCAGTACCTTATTTACGGGTTGCCATTTCCCGGTAATCGGTTAGCCTGCGCCTCCGTTCAATTTGAGGTGCTCTGCGATGTCGGGTGCGTTCTTCGCACAGCTGGGAGAAATGGCGGCGCTGTCGCAGAAGGCCGCCGTGCAGACTCTTGGCGTGGTCGGCGATGACACGGCGATTGCCTGCAACCTGCTGATCGGCGGCGAGCGCTCCCGCAAGCTGCCGATGGTCTGGGACGTGTTCAAGGGCTCGCTCAGGAACAAGCTCATCCTCATCCCCGCGGCGCTCGGCCTCACCTTCACCATGCCGGGGCTGATCGTGCCGGCGATGACACTCGGCGGCGCGATCCTCTGCTATGACAGCATGGAGAAGATCGTCCACCGCAAGATGAAGCCCCCGCCGCCCAACAGCGACGAGGCCCATGCGCCGGATCATGCGGGATGGGAAAAGAACCACGTCAAAAAGGCGATCCGCACCGACCTGCTGCTCTCGGCGGAAATCACAACGGTTTCGCTGTGGACCGTTGCGGGGCTGCCGTTTTTCGTCCAGCTCGGCACGCTCGCCGCCACGGGCTTCGTAATGACCGGCGCGGTCTATGCGACCGTCGCAGGCGTCATCAAGCTCGACGATATCGGCCGGACGCTGGCGAACAAGGCGGGCGACAGCGGCTTCTCGAAGGCCGTCCGCGCGGCCGGCCGCGGCATCGAGCGGATCGCGCCGAAACTGGTCAAGGCGATCGGCGTGATCGGCGCGGGCGCGATGTTCCTCGTCGGCGGCACGATGGTCGCCCACGGCATCCCGGGCGGTGACCATCTCGCCGGCCTTGCGCTCGGCGCGCTGTCATCGAATGCACTGGTGCAGGGGGTCGCCTCGCTTGCCATTAACGGCGCGGTCGGGATTGCCGCCGGACTGGCTGCGCTTCCCGTCGCTAAGGTCCTCCTGCCGCCGATGAGAAAAACCGTCGCCCTCGTGAAAATGCGCTGGAAGAAAATGGCGAAGGCAAATTTGCAGCCCATGAGCCGCCGCCTGCCCGCGCCGCTGCCGCCGGAACCTGCCAACAGCAACTTCGCCGCCCTGCCGGATGCGAAGGCAGCCTTCTCCGCCGCCGTACAGACGCAGCAGGCGCTGCAACCCGTTCCGGTTGCAGCGCCTGTGGTGAAACCGCCGAAAGCGGCAATCTGATTCTTAAAGTTTGTTCTGCGGCGTTTGCTGCGGCATGACGACCGGCTGCACCGCCAGCTGCGTTTTGTCAGCTGGTTTCGACGCGCGGCTGAAAACGGGGCCGAGCTTCGCGCCGCTCCAGGCCTTCAGGCTTTGGCGCACATCCGACCACAGTTCGCTTTTGAGGCCTTTGCTCAGGCTCACGAGGCCGGTTGATCTGTCGCCGCCGTCGATCATGCCCTTGCCGAAGATCGCTGTCGCGCCGAAGGCGGAGGCAACGACAAGCGTGCCAAGCGTAGCCAGACCGACCGGATTCACGACCGCCGCGACGACCGCGAAAGCCGTCCCGATCATGCCGACTGACTGGAGGAGGCCGCCTGCCGCGAGACCGGCGACACCGGCAGCTGCCTGGCGGTCTTCCGCCGGCGCATTTTTCGCCGCGGAAAATTTGGATACCCAATTCGTGAGCGTGTTGACTGTGAATTCCTCGCCCGCTTTGCGGATTTGCTTGAACATCTGATGACCCTCTTTGCTGTTCGGTTTTTTGCTTTTGTTGCCCATGGTTGTATCATTTGCCATAAATTCTGTCAAATGTCGCCGGGTTGCAGACTAAAACGCTTCCACGCCTATCTGCCTGAAAACGCTTGCGGTATTATAATACCATTGCCGGGCTCGCCGGAATCACCTAGGCTTTTGGCATCGCAACCAACAGAAGGACATTCATGGCCGCCACCGGTCTTCTCGCTCTGCTCGACGACATCGCCGCCCTCACCAAAATCGCTGCGAAGAAAACAATCGGGATATCAGGGGACGACCTCGCCGTGAACGCACATACCCTCGCCGGGTCCACGGGCGGCATTGATCCCAAGCGCGAACTGCCAATGGTCTATGCGGTCGCGAAGGGCTCGCTCAGGAATAAATTCTTTTATCTCATCCCGGGCGCACTCGGTCTCAGCCTTGCGGCGCCCTGGCTTATTACGCCGCTGATGATGGCGGGCGGCGCCTACCTTGCCTATGAGGGCGTCGAGAAGATGCTGCACAAAAACAAGCATGACGATCCCACCACTGCGCCAGTCGGACCGGCGCTGCTCGAGCAGCAGAAAATCAAGTCCGCCGTGAAAACGGATTTCATCCTGTCGGCGGAAATTGTCGTCGTTGCGCTTGGCGCGCTGGCGACCGCGCCCTTCCTGACGCAGCTGGGCGTGCTTTCGCTGATCGGCGTCGGCATGACGGCCGGCATTTACGGGCTTGTCGGTGGCCTGGTGAAGCTCGACGATCTCGGGCTCAAGCTGGCGCAGCGCGCCGGCGACCGCCCAGCCGACAAGTTTGTGCGCAGCTTTGGCAGGGGTCTTGTCAAGGCCGTGCCGACGCTGATGACGGGGCTCTCCTTCCTCGGCACAGCCGCGATGTTCGCGGTCGGCGGCGGTATCCTCATGCATGGCGTGCCAATGCTCGAGCATCTGGTGACAGGGGCCGCGCATCTTGTCTCGGCAAGTCCTCTGGTGGTCGGCATGCTGGAAACAGCCGCGACGATCGGCGTCGGCATTGTGGCCGGCGTCGCCGCAATCCCGGCGGTCAAGTTTTTGAAGGAACCGGTCACGACGGCAATTGGCATTGTCAAAGACCTGTTCACCGCGCATGTCCAGACGCCGCTCCAGGCGCTGGCGCGAAGACTGCGCGGTCAGGAGACAGGCGCGCCGCGAAACGACCTTCCCGCCGCTCCTGCGCCCAATGACGGCGCCGCGCCCGCACTATCCGCCCTGCCCGACGTCAAAGCCGCGCTGAACGCTGCGTCGCCGAAAGAGGAAACCGGGTTGCCGCCCGAGGTGAAGCCCGTTGCGCCGGCATTCAAGGCGTTTGAGAGCGCGTTGGAGCGCAACTTCGGTAAATAAGCCGCGCCAAACAACGCGGCACGACACGCGGCCGAAACACCATTTAGCTTTGACTCCGGCGATGCAACAATTTACCATATCGCGAATTTGAGTTTCAGGAGCGATAATGGCTATCGGCAGTTTTTCATCCCTGCTGGCGCAATCCGCCGAACTGACTGCTGTTGCCGTTCCGAAGGCAGTCGGCATCATCGGCGATGATATCGCGGCCAATACCAAGCAGTTGCTCGACCTGCCGCCGGGCCGGAATTTTCCCGCGCTGTTCAAGGTCATCAAGGGCTCGCTTCTTAACAAGGCGGTGCTGATTCCGGCAGCGACGGCGATCAGCTGGGCTGCGCCCTGGGCCGTGCTGCCCCTGCTCGCGGTCGGCGGGTTTTTCCTGACCGCCGAAGCGATGGAACAGCTGCGCGGCAAGGGCCACGGTCACGGCGGCGACAGCCACGATCATTCCCATGGCGGGCATGCCAAGGATGCGAAGCGCGTCCAGACCGAAAAAGAAAAGGTTGCGGGCGCGCTCAAGATCGACGTCATCCTGTCGGCGGAAATCACCGTCCTGACCCTGAGCGTCGTTGCCGGCGCGCCGATCCTGTCGCAACTGGCGGTGATGGCGGCGACCGGCGTCGCGCTGACCGGCATCCTTTACGGCATCATCGGGGGCGTCATCAACATGGACGATGCCGGCAAGTGGCTCGCGAAGCGCGAAGGGGATAAACCGCTCGCGCGCGCCGCACGCGGCCTCGGCCGCGCGATGAGCAAATCCGTGCCGCCGCTCATGAAGGGTATCTCGGTCGTCGGCACTGCCGCGCTGTTCATGGTGGGCGGGGAATTGCTGCTTGCGGGAATTCCGGGCGGCTCCGCCCTGCTTTCCGCCGCGGTCGCGCAGGTACCGGCGCTACCCGTGCTTCAGCCGGTCATGGAACACGTTCTTATGGCGGCAGCCGGCCTTGCGGCGAGTTTGATTTCATACCCGGTCATGGAAAAGCTGGAGGCTCCGCTGGCGAAGGCCGGGCAGTGGTTCAACAAAACGCGCGACCGCATTTTCGGCAAGGCTTCCCCCGTCGCCCGCGATCATGCGCACGAACCTGCCCACCAGCATGCGCCCGGCATGGCGACGGAGCTCGCCCCAATCGGGCACGCCTTTGCAGCGGTGCCGGATGTCAAAAGCGCGCTGAACGACCACGCGGCACCAAAGCCCGCGGCCGACGCAACGACGCCAGCGCCGGTAAATCCGCCGAAAATCGCGCTTTAACGGGGTCGCGGCGGCGAATCCCTTTCACTCCCCGGAAGAATCCATTATCTTCGCGCTGAAAGGAACATCCCATGGCCGTTGGCGGACTGCTGGCATTACTTGACGACATTACTGTGCTGCTCGACGACATCGCCGTGCTGTCGAAAGCGGCCGCGACGAAAACCGCGGGCATCGTCGGCGACGATCTGGCCGTGAACGCGCAAGCGATGGTCGGCATCGATCCGAAGCGCGAATTGCCGATCGTCTGGCGCGTGGCGCTCGGCTCGTTCAAGAACAAGTTCGTCCTGGTGCCGGCCGCGCTGATCCTGAACCTTATCGCCGAATGGGCGATTACCCCGTTCCTCATGCTGGGCGGCGCGTTTCTTTGCTACGAGGGAGCCGAGAAAGTTTTCCATGCGCTGCGCCCGACGCGGCAGGACAAGAAGCACGAAGCGGATGTGAAGGCCGCATCGCATGTGAGCGCGGACGCGCTGCTTGCGCTCGAAAAACAAAAAATCAAGGAAGCTGTCAACACCGATTTCATCCTTTCCGGCGAGATCGTGGCGGTCACGCTCTACCTCGTGAAGGAGGAGACGCTGCTGACGCAGGTGGCGGTGCTGTCGGGGATCGCGCTGGCGATGACAGTCATCGTCTACGGGCTGGTCGCCGCAATCGTGAAGCTCGACGATCTCGGCCTTTATCTCGCGACGAAAAAATCGGCGGCGATACGGAAAACCGGCGCGGGCATCCTGCGCGCCTGCCCCTACCTCATGAAAACCCTGTCGGTGATCGGCACGGTTGCAATGTTCTCGGTCGGCGGCGGCATCATGCTGCATGGCATCCCCGCCGCGGCGGAGGCGATGCATCACTGGGGCAAGCTTGCGAATATCGGCGCGGCGACCGGCGTTGGCGTGGTCGTCGGCGCGATCTGCGTCCCGGTCATGCATATGCTGGAAAAGCCGATCGGGAAACTGAAGGCGAAATTTGCGCGGAAGAAACCGGCAAAAGCCTGAACCGCCACCCCGGCATGGCGAAAGCTTAAGACCGCGGCCCGTGTTTATACCTGCGCATCAGCTTCTGGTGCTCCTTGCGCGCCGCCACATCGTGAAAGGTGCGGCCCGGGCGCGCGCGCCAGACGATCTTGTATTTCGCGCGCAGCTCCTCCGCCTCCTCGATCTCATAAGCGAAGGTATTCTCGCCCATTTTCTTCATGAGCTTGATCTGGCGGTTGAGCGCGGAGATGTCGCGCTTCAGGTCCTCGGGCGTCATCTTGCGGAAATCGGGTGTGGGGAGCGTCATGCGCCATCATAACGCGCCCTCTTGTCTCCGCAACCCGCTGCGGTGCGGATTATGACAAAATTCCAGTTGGAAATCCGTCTGCGGAAAACCCCAACCGGTTGCGCGAATCCCCCCGATGCTGCATGGTGCGGAGGCATTTATAAGGAGCATATGCACGATGTCATCCGCACAAGCCGCCAAGCCGAAAGATACCGCCGCCGCCAGCCATAACGAGCTCGCGAACGCGCTCCGTGCTCTCTCGATGGACGCGGTGCAGAAGGCGAATTCCGGGCACCCGGGCATGCCGATGGGCATGGCAGATGTGGCGACCGTGCTCTTCACGCAATTCATGAAGCACGACCCGTCGAACCCGACCTGGCCGGACCGCGACCGCTTCATCCTCTCGGCCGGCCATGGCTCGATGCTGCTCTACTCGATCCTGCACCTGACGGGCTACGAGAAGATGACGCTCGACCAGCTCAAGAACTTCCGCCAGCTGCACAGCCTGACCCCCGGGCACCCCGAAGTCATGCCGGATGCGGGCATCGAAACAACGACCGGCCCGCTCGGCCAGGGCATCTCGAACGGCGTCGGCTTCGCGCTCGCGGAGCGCATGATGAACGCCCGCTTCGGCAACGAGCTGGTTGACCATTTCACCTATGTCATCGCCTCCGACGGCGACCTCATGGAAGGCATCAGCCACGAGGCCTGCTCGCTCGCCGGGCATCTCGGCCTTGGCAAGCTAATCGTGCTTTACGACGACAATGAAATTTCCATCGACGGCCCGACCTCGCTCTCCTTCACTGACAACACGCCGCAGCGCTTCGAGGCCTATGGCTGGGAAACCTTCACGGTCGACGGCCACGACCCCGACCAGATTGCGAAAGCTATCGCGGCAGCGCAGCTCAACCCGAACAAGCCGAGCCTGATTTCCTGCAAAACGAAGATCGGCTATGGCGCGCCGACCAAGCAGGGCCTCTCCTCTTCCCACGGCTCGCCGCTCGGCGACGAAGAAATCACGGGCGCGCGCAAGAACCTGAACTGGCCGCATGTGCCGTTCCACCTGCCCGAAAATGTGCTTGAAGCCTGGCGCGCGGCGGGATCGCAAAGCCAGATGGACCGCAAGAACTGGCAGGCGCGCCTCGACCAGCTCGACGGCGAGAAGCGCATGCTGTTCGACCGCATGCAGAGCGGCGATGTCTCCAAGACAATCACACCTGTCATTTCTGCCTTCAAAAAGAAAATGACCAGCGAAGCGCCGAAGATCGCGACCCGCGCGGCATCAGGCAAAGTGCTGGAGGCGCTGATTCCCGCGCTGCCCGAAATGGTCGGCGGCTCGGCCGATCTCACCGGCTCTGTGCTTACGCTCGTCAAGGACATGGGCAAAGTGACCAAGGAAGATTATTCAGGCCGCTATATCTACTGGGGCGTGCGCGAGCATGGCATGGCGGCCGCGATGAACGGCATGGCGCTGCATAAAGGCCTGATCCCCTATGGCGGCACGTTCCTCAGCTTCACCGACTACTGCCGCCCGTCGATCCGTCTCTCCGCGCTCATGAAGCAGCGCGTCATTTACATCATGACGCATGATTCCATCGGCCTCGGCGAAGACGGCCCGACCCACCAGCCGGTCGAGCATCTGGCCGCGCTGCGCTGCATCCCGAATGTGCTGGTGCTGCGGCCCGCGGATGTGATCGAAACGGCGGAAGCCTGGCAGATCGCGCTCGAGCATACGACGGGCCCGAGCATCCTCGTGCTCACGCGCCAGAACCTGCCGCTGCTGCGCAAGGCCGGCGAGGAGGAAAACATCTCCAAGCGCGGCGCCTATATCCTCGCCGAAGGCTCGACCGACCCCGTCGTCACGATCTGGGCGACAGGCTCGGAAGTCGAGATCGCGATAAAGGCGCGCGAGATGCTGGAGGCGGACAAGATCGCGACCCGTGTCGTATCCGCGCCGTCGCTGGAGCTGTTCGCGCAGCAGGACGAAAAATACCAGGCTTCGCTGATCGGCAGCTCGAAAGTGAATGTTGCAGTCGAAGCCGCCGTCCGCCAGGGCTGGGACCACATCATCGGCCGCGAGGGCATCTTCGTCGGCATGAAGTCCTTCGGCGAAAGCGCGCCCTACCAGGAGCTCTACAAACACTTCGGCATCACGGCAGAAGACATCGTGGCGCAGGTAAAAAAGAAAATCTAACGGTAACAGAAAAGGGAAAATAAAAATGACTGTAAAAGTAGCCATCAACGGCTTCGGCCGCATCGGACGCCTGGTGCTGCGCTCCATCATGGAAAGCGGCCGCAACGACGTGACCGTCGTCGGCATCAACGACCTCGCGACGTCGGAGGCGAATGCCCACCTGCTGAAATACGATTCAGTCCATGGCCGCTTCAAGGGCGAAGTGAAGGCAGCGAATGACAAGCTGATCGTCAATGGCCACGAAATCCGCATGACCGCGATCAAGGACCCGACACAGCTGCCGTGGAAGGACCTTGGCGTTGATGTCGCGATGGAATGCACCGGCATCTTCACCAAAAAAGACGATGCGATGAAGCACATCACCGCCGGCGCGCGCAAGGTGCTGATCTCCGCCCCTGCAACCGATGAAGACCTGACGGTCGTTTACGGCGTCAACCATGACAAGCTGGCCGCCAGCCACCTCGTCGTATCGAACGCATCCTGCACCACCAACTGCCTCGCCCCCGTCGCCTATGTGCTCAACAAGGCGGTCGGCATCAAGCACGGCTTCATGACAACGATCCACAGCTACACCGGCGACCAGAACACCGTCGACACGATGCACAAGGACCTGCATCGCGCGCGCGCGGCCGCCATCAACATCATCCCGACCTCGACCGGCGCCGCCAAGGCTGTCGGCCTCGTGCTGCCGGAGCTGAAGGGCAAGCTCGACGGCACCTCGCTGCGTGTGCCGACGCCGAACGTCTCGGTCGTCGATTTCAAGTTCACGGCCGCCCGCGAAACGACGGTCGATGAAATCAACAAGGCCATCACCGACGCTGCCAACGGCCCGCTGAAAGGCATCCTCGGCACTTATTCCGAGCCGCTGGTCTCGACCGATTTCAACGGCGATCCGCATTCCAGCATCTTCGCGCTGAAAGAAACCAAGGTGGTCGAAGGCACTTTCGTGCGTGTCCTCAGCTGGTACGACAATGAATGGGGTTTCTCGAACCGCATGTCGGATACCGCGGTCGCAATGGCGAAGCTGAAATAACCTTCTTCCCTGAAACGAGTCGTCACGAAGCCCCCGCGCCGCATGGCCGGGGGTTTCTTCATTGGCTTCCATTAAACCTTTGTTCCCCAACGCTATTCGGCCCTACACCGATCTTTTAACACTTTATGTTAAACTGGAAGGGTAGGAGTAGGTGTCGCGTATGGCTGACATCGTCACAACGTCTTTCCTTGCCCCGGTCGCGAGCCGCTTCGCCGTGACCGGGACGGGGAAACTCAGCCCCTCCGCGCTCGAGCTTGGCGCGGAGACGCTGACGCGCAACCCGGCGCGCGAAGCAATCGCGCGGCTGTTTTCGCCCGCGAACAATGCGGGGTTGCTCGCCCGACTCGACACCCTGCTCGCGGCGCAGCAATCGCAGACGCCTGCAAACGCCAATACCCTTCGCTCCAGCCTTAAATCCTCGACCGGCCTCCGCGCCCCCGCGCAGAACGGCGATCTTATAAACGGGCTGTTCTCGCGCACCGAAACCGGCGCCGCGCTGCGGCTGAAGGAATTGCTGAATGCCGCCCCCCGTTCCGCGGCGGCGCCCCCTTCGGCGCCTGTCGCGGATCTCCAGAAACCCGTCGAGATAAAGACGAACAATTCCCTGCGCGTCGCGGAAGGCGGCGCAGCGGTCATTTCCAGCCTGCGGCTGCAGTCGGCCAGCAGCGCCAGGGCGCGGGACATTGTCTATACGCTCGATGAGGATAACGGGCTCCGACATGGGTCGCTTGAATTTATCGCGAAGCCGGGCGAAGAAGTCACCAGTTTCACGCAGGAGGATGTCGACCTCGGCCGGCTCCGTTACGTGAACGACGGCAGCGAATTCACGACAGACAGCTTCCGCTTCGGCGTCAGCGACGGCAAAACCGAGGCGCAGGGCAGTTTTTCGATCCAGGTCCGGGCCGTCAACGACGCGCCCACGGTCGTCAGCGTCGCAGGAGCGAACGTGGATGAAGGCGGGGGCGTCACGCTCGCGTCAAACGCCATCGTTGGCCGCGATGTCGACAGCCGCAATGCGGATCTTGTTTACACCGTCACGCGCGGCCCCGAGTTCGGGCGGCTGGAACTAGCGGGGGATCCCGGCGTCGCCGTGACCAGCTTCACGCAAGGCGACCTTGCCGCGGGCCGCGTCCGCTACGTCAACGACGGATCGGAAGAAACGGCGGACAGCTTTACCTTCCGCATCAGCGACGGCAGCGCTTCCTCCGCCACCTCGAGCTTTGCCATCAGCATCAACCCGGTCGACGATACGCCCGAACCCTTCGTAAATACCGGCGCAGTCGTCGAGGAGGGCGGCGCGACGGC
>Ga0196981_1000347_pt1 | contig 17585 bp, 20 predicted proteins | sample S3_2013CmetaG_FD_155462 | JGI IMG/M metagenome (GOLD analysis project Ga0196981, IMG submission 155462) | Soil microbial communities from Anza Borrego desert, Southern California, United States - S3_20-13C | ecosystem: Environmental > Terrestrial > Soil > Desert | place: USA: California... | reverse complement strand
TTTATTTTTTTATCTTAATTTACCAATTATTTACTTAATTCTACTTAATTTTTTCATGAAAGTGGGATCTAGAAATGGAGCGATAAAATATGCTCCTGCAGCAATAGCTTCTTTTTCTTTATCTAATTCTTTTTGTTCTTTTGAAGTTCTTCCTCTTCTTTCAACATACATGTCATAGAAAAATTTCTGATGGTTTTCTGGAGTGTATTCTGATGCCTTTGATTCGAATATTCTTATTACTTTTTCACAATACTCACTGAATTGTTCGTCATAATGAAATTTTTCAGCTCCTGCTCCCTGAGCAAGATTTACCTTAGGATTTTTGCTAACTCTCTTGTATGCATCAACGAATTTGCCATTGCATATTATTGCCCTGATGGAAGAATATTTCCTATTTATCCTAGAATCAACAAATGGCTGAGCAACAGCTAGTGCGCTTTCAAATGAAAAATCGTTTTTATCTACGAAATCCTCAATATATGTTGTTTTGGCATTTTGAGTATTGTAGAATTTTAATATCCAGGAATAAGGAGGAACCATATAATATACTTGAAATTTTAAATCGAATACTTTACTGTCGATTCCAGCAGATCCTCTCGCATCATAATATTTTCTTAGCAATTCTTTTTTATCTATGAATTTCACGCCTTTGCCGCAATAGCCTAATACAGGCTTTATCACAAATTTTTCTGCTTTTTCATACAATTCTTCTATATCTGAATCATTAGAAAATCCAAGGCCTACAAGTGCACTATGAGGAATATCTTTTCCAATTTCTGTATCCTTAAGCAGTTCATATTGCAAGAATTTATTCGAAGCAAACTCTTCTGCAACAAAAGAATTTACCGTCGGATGAGGTAATATGTCATTTATGAAATTTAGGACTACGGATTCTTGGCCTTTGTAAGCTTCAAATTTTTTTGGCTTAAGTGTTGCCTCTTCTTCCTTTCCTTCGCTAAGTTTTTCTTTAAGCCATTCTATTTCTGCTTTTTTTGAGAGATGGAATGGATTTCTTTCTTCTAATAATTTTTTGAGATAGGGAACTTTGTCTATTTTCTCTATTATATTAAATATTCTAGAAAGTATAGGTCTTTTTTGCCTGAATTCTATTTCTCTTTGACTTGCCAAAATTCTGGCATATGATCCGTCGTTTTGAGTTAGTGTCCCGTATTTTTCCTGAAGCATTGAATGGACTTTTTCTTCTACACGGTTATCTCCGTATATTTTCTCAAATCCCTTCATTCCGCTTCGGACGCCGTTTACTTCTATTATATGCCTTTTGCCGTCCCTATCAACAATCATATCAAGTCCGTATAAACTCATTTTAATCTCTTTTAGAATATATCCTGTTAATTTCTGTGTTGATATATTTTTTTGTTATAGAAAATATCATTTCAAGAGTTTCTTCTTCCGGAAGAGAGCTTTTCATTTCTTCAATATTTACTTGAGCATGTTTTGCAATTTCAGGATCCTGAGCAGCCTTATATATTATCTCTACGCATTCAATTAATGTTAACATGGATTTATTGTAATATGATTCAGCATCTTTCCTATTAGGAAATAGTTTTCTTGTTATTTCGTCCCTGTATTTGAGGTTGGAAACAGTTTGCACAGGAGTTATTGCTTCTCTTCTCGCAATATCTTTTGCTGCATACGCCTTCTGGATTAAAATTTGTTCATGCACTGGGAAGAATTCAGATACTTTTTTAGTGAATTCTGTCAGATAATCATATACTTTTTGCATCTCAGGCTTTATTGCTGCTCCTGCTGATGTTTTTGCTTTGATTAGTTCTACTGCCCGGATATATTCATGAAGAACTTTTACATCATCTAAAAAATCGGATTTTTTATTGGACTCATTCATCATAGCATTATACGCTTGGTTTACTGATTCTGACATAGAAGGATATTCTTCCTGAATAATTTCATATAGTTTGCCCGCCCCGTACTTTTTTTCTTCAAAGGCATACTGGTTTATTATTTCTCTATTTACAGGATTATTTAATTCGAGCTTTCTTTCAAGAGCGCGTACATTGCTTTCTACAATCTGTGTCAAATCAGCCATAGTTTTGCTAAGACAGGGATGTTTATAAATTTTTCGAAAATATTGCTACTAGCAAGGAGTTACATAATTTAGCGTGCGTGTCAAGTAATAAATAAGCAACAAACTTAATAAATCCTCTTCCAATAAGGAATTTATGGATAAAAAAATGAAGAAATATGACCTGCATATGCATTCTTATTATTCTCCATGCAGCAGAAATAAGCCTGAGGAAATACTCAAGGCTGCAAAGCGCGCAGGATTAAACGGGATTGCAATAACGGATCATGATTCCATTTCATGCTATCTTGTTCTTAAGAAATTAAACAAAGATAAAAATTTCGAGATAATATGCGGCGAAGAAATCCATACGCAGCATGGGGATATAATTGCGCTCTATCTGAAAAAAGAGATAAAGAGCAGGGATTTTTTCATGGCAGTAAAAGAAGTCCATTCCCAAGGAGGAATAGTAATAATACCTCATCCTCACAGGCAAGTATATTGGCATAAATTCAAATATCCTTTATCTAAATTAAAGGGGAAGATAGATGCTATTGAGACTTTCAATTCAAGGAACACAAACAAGGCAAACCGCAAGGCAATAGCTGAAGCCGAAAAAAACGGCTTTGCCCAGACAGGCTCAAGCGATGGCCATTTGATATTTGATATAGGAAAAGGGTATACGATGTTTCCGGCAAATATGACTCTAAAAGAAGCCATTAGGAATAAAAAGACAGTTCCTGGCGGAAACAATAACTTCGGGACAATCTCAGCATTAGTATCTGCATTTTACAAGCGCATATTGACTCCTCTGTTTGGAATGAGGACAGATAAATATGATCAAAATGAAGTTTTAAGGCAGAAGAATAAATCCAATCTTAAAGATAAAAAAAGAAAGTATCAGGTCTTGAATGCAGGAAAATTAAAAAAATAAAATGGTTGAAAAATGAACGAAATATTACTAGTAGTGCTTCAGAGCGTGTATCTTCTTGTTCCTGCATATTTTGCAAACATGGCTCCACCTATATTTAAGAAATTAAAATTATTGAAGTCTCTTGACAGACCAATTGATGGAAATAAAAAATTAGGTGGAAAACCTATATTTGGAAAAAACAAGACTTATAGGGGCTTTTTATCTGGAATATTATTTGGTATTGCAGGAGCATACCTTCAGATGATCTTATTCTCATTGAATTTAGGATTTTTCAAAAGCATAAGCATTCCAGGCATAGATTATACTAGTCATGTTGTTGTTATACTTTTAGGATTCTTGCTTGGATTTGGAGCTTTAGCAGGAGATTTAGTCGAGAGTTTTTTCAAGCGCAGAATTGATATTCCTTCAGGAGGAAAATTCATACCTTGGGACCAGATAGATCATACAATAGGCGCTTATTTGTTTATCCTGCCGCTGCTAGCAGGACTCCTTTCATGGCAATTGTTTGCTTCATCAATAATAGTCGGGTTCTTTTTGCATGTTATAGTTAATCACATATCATTTTATATCGGCATAAGGAAAGAGAAATGGTAAAATCTATTACAAAAAAAGGCAGGGAAAAAATAAAGCAAAGCAAGGAAAAAATAGACCTGATGCTCCAGAAAAATTTAAGCAATAAAGTCTGGACAATTCCTAATATCTTGACAATTGTCAGGATCTTAAGCGCTCCATTTTTATTTTTCTTATTTTTGACAGACAGGTATTTCCTTGGCATAATCCTAATAGTGTTTGCAGCAATAACAGATCTCTTAGATGGATATATTGCTAGAAGATATAATATGGGCAGCTCAATTGGGCAGACACTTGATCCTATTGCAGACAAGATAATGATATTTACGCTGATAATTCTATCAATAATCAAATTTAATTTCCCTATATGGCTAAGCATAATAATAGTTTCCAGGGATATAATGATACTTCTTGGCGGGCTCTTATTAATAGCATTGAATAGAAATAACAGGATTCTCCTATCACCTAATATTTACGGGAAAATATCTACATTCACGCAATTTACAACAATCGGGATATATTTATTTGCCAAAATCTCAGGACTCTATGCCCAGCATTCCACTATAATAATTATATTGTTATATTTGACATGCATAATAACTGTACTTTCAGGGCTTCTTTACATAATCAAAGGATATAAGATATTCAGGGAAAATAGGTTATCAAAATCCGGAAATAAGTCTTTCAACCACAAGCTCTCAGGCTCGAAAAATAAAAATTTCAACATTGCAAATCTCCTGACAGTCTCAAGAATTATATTCATAATTCCTTTCATTATTTTGCTTGAGGGAAATTTTCCTTACAGGGAATATATTGTCGCATCGATTTTCATAGCACTATCATTGTCTGATCTTCTTGACGGCTATGTAGCAAGAAAGCGCTCTGAAGTCACAAGCTTTGGCGCCATGCTCGATCCTCTTGCAGACAAGCTTCTCGTCATAACTACATTGATTTTCTTGATTGGCCAGGATAGTGCAGTTAGGGCATGGATGGTTTGCGTTATAATCGCAAGAGAATTGCTCATAACTGCATTAAGATCGCTTGCCTCAGAGAATGGAAGATCTCTTCCTGCAAAATTATCCGGCAAGATAAAGACTGCAAGCCAGATGGTTGCAATAGTGGTTGTCATACTTGGAGCACATTTAACTTATCTTGAGATCTATGCATATTATGCCATGCTTGCGGCCACATTAATAACGATATACTCAGGCCTTGAGTATCTTTGGATCGAGAGAAAATTGATCAGGGATTCTTTCTAAATAGTAAACTTTAAAACCTCTTGATGAGAATTTATATTGGTGGTTTTATGACTAACAATCATTTAGATAAGAAAATAGGATTTTCTATTTTAGTAGTATTTGCATTATTTTTTGGATTAATTTGGGTTTTCTGGGCATTTAGCGTTGTACAATACAACGAATATGCTTACGAAAGAGAATTCGGAAAGCTTTCTTCAACTATTAAAGAGCCGGGAATTCGCTATGTTGGATTTGGATCTTTAGTTAGGGTTAATAATCAAGTCAGAAGCTATAATATACAAGTAGATGCTGCGACAAGCGATATGCAGGAAGTTAAATTCGATGTCAATATAAATGCAAGATTAAAAAAAGATGAATCATATAATTATATCAGGGATTACGAATATGAAGAAACTTTCATTGCGTATGTAAACAGCAAAATACAGGAGAAAAGCAAGACTATAATATTCCAATACAGCGCGTCAGAAATGCTTGAAAAAAGGCTTGAAATATCAGAAGCAGTATATGAAGCTGTAAAAGATATTCCTGAATTACAATATTTCGAGGTTGAAGATATTTCACTGAGCAATATTGATTTTAGCGAAGAATATGATCAGATACTAGAAAGAAAGGCAAGATTAACTATAGAGAAAGACATCATATTGCAGCAGAAAGAGAATTTGGAGCTCCAAAAGAAAAATATTGACTCGATCGATGTTGACAAGTATTTCAAATACCAGCTTATAGAAAAATGGGATGGAAGCGCTCCATTATTTGTCGGAAGCACAATACTTGGATAAATTTATAATGCCTTCTATCTATAGGCAATAGATATAAAACTAAAAAATAGAATAAAAACACAGGTGATTATATGAATATCAAATCTAAGACATTTAACATGGCAGCTAGCATGAGCGCATTCCTTGTCGGCTCAGCATACGTTTTAAGCGATGGAGCGAGCATAACTGCAAATGTGATTGGTTCAAGCGGAGGAAGCTCGGGCCTAACTTCAATTATGGGAATAGTCATAATTGTCGGATCTATAGGATTATTTATAGCGTCAATGCATCATCACGATAATCCAGCTTTCGAAAGAGAAAGGCATGTAAGAGAATCAAACCATCACGAGCACATAAATGGTGATTCTGAAGCCGAAGAAGAGAATTAATTTTTATATTCTTATCTTACTTTTTTATAATTATATTTTATACTTCTAAAATTTCCTTAGCTTCCTAAATAAACGACAAGAACTCCTGCTATAATCATTACGCCGCCTATAATTACTGATTTTGACAAGTGAGACTGCCCTAAAATAAGCCAGGAAAATAACACTATGAATAGCGGGTAGGATACTTCTATTATTCCTGCAAGCGTGGCATTTTTTGCGACGATGCTTGAAAATATGGCTATGCTCCCAAGAGTGAATGCTATTATTGAAAGTATTACAAACATTGCAAGTTTTTTATCTGTCCATATAGTTTGAAGATCAGTTGCTATAGAGCCTTTTAGCAGGCCTACAGTAATTACAACTATTAGTGCAAAGAACAATTCAAGAGACATCAATGTAGCAACTGATATCTGCTTTAGTATTCTTTCTCCAAGTACATAATTGAGTCCCCAAAATATTGCTGCAAGTATTGATAGAATTATCCATAACATAATGTTAATTAAGCAGCATCATTTAAAAAATTAATCAAAATAAGAAATTTTAGAAAATAAAAATTATTTTTAAACAAAGTTACTTAGGATCCTTTGCTCCGACAACTTTGATTATATCAACTGTCCTGTTCGAGTATCCCCATTCATTGTCATACCATCCCCCAATCTTGAGGAATGTTCCGTCAATTACCATCGTGCTTTGAGCATCAAATACTACAGAATGAGGATTGTGAACTATATCTGTACTTACGATAGGATCTTCATTATATTCAAGTATGTCTTTCAAATGGAAATTTGCGACATTTCTGAATAGGGTATTTACTTCTTCAATGCTTACAGGCCTCTTTAATGTGCATACAAAATCAGTAAATGATCCGTCAGGAACTGGCACGCGCAGGGAGATTCCATCAAGTTTTCCTTTAAGCTCTGGAATTACTTCAGCAACAGTCTTTGCTGCTCCTGTTGTCGTTGGAATAATGCTAACTGCTGCGCTTCTTGCCCTTCTCAAATCTTTATGAGGAGCATCAACTAATCTTTGATCAGCTGTATATGCATGCGCTGTTGTCATAAAGCCATGGACGACCCCGAAATTATCATTCAAAACCTTGACCATTGGGGCAAGACAGTTAGTCGTGCAAGAAGCGTTGCTTATTATGTGATGCTTCTTTTTATCATATGTATGCTCGTTGACTCCTTTTACGATTGTTATGTCAACGCCTTTTGCCGGAGCGCTTATTATAACTTTCTTTGCGCCTGCAGTCAGATGCTTCTGGGCTCCTTCTCTTTCAGTGTAGAATCCTGTGCTTTCGACTACGACATCAATGTCAAGGTCTTTCCAAGGCAATTTGCTCGGTTCTTTTTCAGACAATACTTTGATGAATTTTCCAGCAAACATTATACCGTCAGATCTTGCTTCTACTGGGTGCTTTGATCTTCCATGCACAGAATCATATTTTAATAAATGAGCAAGAGTTGCCGTATCTGTCAAATCATTGACTGCAACCCATTCAATATTTGGATCTAGAATTCCTGCCTGAAGAACTTGTCTTCCTATTCTGCCAAAGCCATTAATAGCAACTCTTATCATAATCTCACACCCTCTCGTTTTTGAAAATATTACAATATAATAATAAATATGTAATACTAGATATTCTGATGCTTGAAATTTATAAATTTACTGCCGCATTTACTACAAATGCATTGCCATCAGCTAGCGAGCCATCGAAATATCAATCGATTGCGTCTAGACTCGTAGGCGGGAATCTTGAACAGAATGAGATGCGAGTCCTGATGGCAAATTCTATCTACTTAGATGCTTTCCTTATTCTTCGAACTCTTTAGAAGTTCATCACTGACATCATCTTTTAATTCAACTGGTTTCTTCATCAATTTCTCAAGATCGACCCTTATGTCGCTGAGTATCTGGGCGTTTTCCAGGGTTATCGCATTGATATTTTTCTCGAGCTTTTCGATGTTTGTCTCGTGATATTTTATTTTGTCTGTTGTAGCGTTGATCCAATACTGCTGCTCTGACAAATTGAGCGAAGCGCTGTTGTGAGTTATTTTTGCCTGAGCTCTTTGTTTTTGATCTTCTAATTTGAGAATTTTTGCCTGGGCGTCTTTGAGGACCTCGAATGTTAATTTATCGATAGATTCAATGCAGTGTTCTTTTTTCTTGTCTTTCAAATCTATCTGATCCATGATTATGGCTTTTTTAACTTCAACAAGAACTCTCACTATATCTATGTCTTTGTCATTAAGGACTGCTTCTTTGATGTCTTCAAGATATGCCTTAATGATTTTTTCCTCAGGATTTCTATAGTAGTATTTTCGTAATGCTGTATCTAAAACTGAGAAATTTGCGTTTAATCCTTCGATGATTTTCTTGATTTCTAATTCTGCAGAACCTTTTTCCTGCCTGAATCCTTCAAGCGCCCGGTAATCAGTTCCGCTTGTTATAATTTTTATTCTATCGTTTAGCCTATCTATTTTTTCCTGATGAGATGCTATCTCTGATTTTTCTGTGCTGAGCTGTTTTCTTAGATCATTTATTTTGTAGATATTTTCTGTGAATGTCTTTATATCTTTCTGGATTTCTTTTAATTGGACAATTCCGTTCTTTTCAAGAAGTATCCGGATTTCAATTATGTTCTCCTCAAGATCGTGAAGCGCCCTGTTGGAGTTTTTTATCTCGTTGCTGAAAAAATGCTGCAAGACAAAAATATTCTTTTGTATATCTCTGTTCAATTGCTCGATGTTGCTTGAGAATTTGACGCAGTAGTCGTATAGTTCGAGATATCCTTTCGGCAAATCTACTGAAGATGTGAAATGTGTTATTTTTCTTACATAATTTTCTCTGTTTCCGTCCATTATCTGTATCTCTCGTTCAGGGATATTGAGATTCATTAGTTTTGCACGCTGGAGTTCTCTTAATGCCAGGATTAATTTTTCCCGCCTGCTATTGATAATTTCTGATTTCTCAATTATTATCTTATTTATTGATCCGAGATTTTCCCTTAGTATGAAATTCATATGTTTATCTATCTTGGAAAGAAGGATTATTTCGCTATCAACTTTTGGCTCTTTTTTGAATTTATTAAATAAATTGGTAAACATATTACGTCCAAAGTTGATTAATTTATATTATTTGTGAAATGAGCACGACAAGCATATTTTCCCTCACAGAATTTATAAATAATTGCGTGTGTATTATATTATGAATCCTAAAAATGCCAATAACAACATGGTAGTTTCGCGAATCAGCAAATTGTTCTCCGAAGCTGAAGTTATGTTCAAGGATCATCCAGAGCTAAGCAAGAGATATGTTGTTCTTGCAAGAAAATTATCGACAAGGTATAAAGTGAAATTTACTTCAGCCCAAAAGAAATTATTCTGCAAGAAATGCAACTCTTATCTAAAGAACGGTATAAATTCACGTGTAAGGTTGACTTCAGGAAAGCTAGTTCAGACATGTCTTGTGTGCAATGCAGTTAAGAGGATGGATTATAGGAAGTCTCCTGCAAAAAAACGAAAATAATTCTTTATCACTTCTTAGTGACAACAAAACGAAACCTTTATATACTAGTTCTGCCATCTTAAATTAATAGGAAATTAAGCACAAAAAAGAGCTATACTAGGATAATTATTTAAAATACTATAAAAATCCAATAAACAAGCAAACCACAAAATGAATCAAAAACAAAAAATAAATTGGTGCGAAGGAAGATTCCAGGAAACCAGGATTTCATTAGGCTACGCCCTGGATCTTGTTACAGTCGAAGAAAGCGGCAAATCAGGAAAAAAATTTGAAAGAGTGAATGGAAGGAAAAAAATCGATGATATAATATTGAAGGAAGTTCATGAAATAATGTCAAATGAACTATATATTCATGATGTACGAGATCCATTTTTTGATTCTAGCTACGACGTGCTTAGAAATATGCCTCAGAGAAAAGACGCCGATGCTTATGCTGACTTAGTTCCTCTCGTAGCTAAATACTATTCAATAGATGATGGTGTAAAACAGACTTATCTTTCACGGTTAAATATTCCGAATGTAAATCTTGCTCTATTATCAAGATGGATAGGGGGTCAAGATACTCCTAAAGGAACTTTAGATTTGGAACTCGCGTTAGACATTGATCTAAAGACTAAATACATTTCTATAAAGAAAAATAAGATTTTAGATCACGAAAAGGCAAAGAAGAATAAAGAGCAGTCTATATCATTATGCCCTGAGCAAGTCCCTCTCAAAGGATACAAGCTTAGGACACAATTTGGCATCGGATGCTCTGAGCAGCATGATGATCTTGTAGTCCCTGATGCGCCTTTTGGAATAAGGCTATATAATTCTCACGACGAGTTAGTGCTACATTTAGGATTTTGGGCTAAAAACGATCCTGCAGATAACAAAAGTAATTTCATATTAAGTCAAATGCAGCAGCCTAGCCAAATCAAGGGTCCAAATATTCCGGGAAAGGAATGCGGCGCCCAATTAGGAATCGTCGGTCTGGAGATTGCAGAGTTAGTTGCAAGAGAAATGGGATTTGATAAAATTTCAACTTATTCAGCAGAAAAACATCCGATGTTTATGCAGTATCCTGATAGGAAACCTCAATTCAAGGGAGGATTTACAGAATATTACGACAGCAGCGCTAAGGCGCTTGGATACAAAGGAAGCAGAAGCACATTTTATGTCAAGAATTTAAAATAATATACGATATATATGATATATAGGATACATACATAAGAAAAGAAGCATTCTATTATATCATGGAATTAACAATGTCAGAAACCAAAAAAAAGCAAAGAGAAAATGCATGTGAAGGCAGATTCCTTGAATTAAGGAAGAGCTTAGAGGAAGCTATTGACCTCACTGGATACGAATTAGATTCCAATATATTAAATGAAATTCATGAATTAGTAAGAAGCGAAGCATATAAGGCTGATATACGGGATAATTACTATTTGCCTACAAAAGATGATTCCAGGCCTCTCCCTGATTTTTATAATCCAGTTTCATTATTGCCTTTAATTCCTAGGGAAGCAGAATTCAATTCTGATCTAATCAAGCAATATTTGATTTCAATAAATCCACATATACATCCTACAAGCCTTGAATTTTTAAGCAATTTTAGAAATAGGGATTACTTGAAGGGCAAATTCCAGAACGATAAATATAAATCTGATTTTTTCATAAAAACTAATTTTGGGATTGGATCATCCGATCTGGATAAAATAACATCAGATTCTCCTTTCAATATTGAATTATGGAAAAGAACTGGTCGAACAGCATCAGGAGAAGAGATAAAGCTGGAAGACAAAGATATTGACAATGCTGAAAAAAATAAAGATATCAAAATAATGCAAGAAAATATTTTGACTGTAGGATTCTGGTATGCTAATATCAATAATTCAAATGTAATGCTTGTTGATCAGATACAAACTGTAAGGGCAGATAGCGTCGTAAAAGATATCTATTTCAAAGGCCTTGATGTTGCATGTGATATTGCAAAGACCATAAAACTTGATGAAGTTAGAGTTTTCCCAGCAGAAAAACATCCGATGTTTTTGCTTCATCCTGAAAGATGGGGAAGAATAGTTGCTGATCTAAAGAATATATATGATGCCAATTGCCAAAGGCTGAATTTCCGTTTAGATTCAAACGGATTTTATTATAAGAATCTTCATGAAGACCCTATGGTTGAATTAAAGAATACTAAATTACATTCAAATTAATCAGCAGCCCAAATAAATTCTAACTACTAACAAGTAACAACAAAAACGAAAGATTTATATATGACTTATTTTTACCTATATTAATAAAATTTCATTCAAAAATTGGGGGAAAAACATAAAATGGAAGACGAATCATACGAAGACAAGGATTTCGAATTCGATGAAATCCGTGGAGCTCACGGAAGAAAGCCTAAGATGGCTGTATTGAACAAGACTAAGCTCTCTAAATACGAGATGGACGACTTGTTTACATCAGAAGATGCTCCAGACGCAGCATCTGAGGAATAAACGAACGATACTATGCCTAAGACTCTATTAAATCCAATAAAAGAAATAACAGTTGATTCTAATGATATCTATAGAGTCAATGGCAAGTCTCTTGATATACATCTTCTAGATGCTTTATTCAAACCATGCCATGAAGTTGCAGGATGCAGAGATATTGCGAAAGCAAGAATTCAGAGCTACGAAGCTACAAAAAATCTAAATAGTCCTATATCTAAATACGGCTCTCATGTCCTGGAAGAATTGCTTGCAGTTCCATCGCCTAACAATAATAATTCCAAGCTATATATCATCAGGCCTACATCTTTGCAGTCTTCTCTAGTATTGAAAAATCTAAAGAAGGCATCTGAGTCGGTCAAAAAAAATTCTGAGCATTTTCTTGAAAACTTTAACGTAGAAAAATATTTACGTGATGAACTAGGAGAAGACAATTACTTGGAGCTAGGGAGAAGCACAAAATTCTTTTCAAAAGATTTCGGAAAATCTAAGGAAATGAGGTTCTTGTTCGGCGACGAGAATGCCCAAAAATACGGTGAATTGATACATAAGACTTCAGGAACAATTGATTTTAGCATATCAACTGTCGATCAAGGATATATCATGAAACATAAAAAACCATTTGCAAGATCTCTTTACATTTTCCCTCTAAGCAGAGGATCTCATCTTACGGGATATAGTTCTTTGGACAATCCTACTTCCATACGTGGAATCGCAAATGCCAAACTTGGCGGCTATTGATTGGCAAAAAAACCTTCAAAATAAAAAATTATTTAAATAAATTCATTCTACATAATAATTCAAATAATTTCAAAAAATAAAAATAACGAAAGGCGGAGTGAAATATTATAGAAATGATTGAATATAAGGCAATTTTTGATGTTGACTGTGGCCGTATGGACAAAAAAAAGGTTATTTCTCATCAGTACGGGCGCAATGATTCTTTTAAGGCAAATAATGATGCAGAGGCATATGATTTGGCAATAATTACTGCCAAAGAAATGGCAAAGAAACTATATGCAAATCCAGACAATGGGTGCACGACTATAAAGCTTAATGCATTGTATAATGGAAAACGCATATCCTTCAACGTTCTCGAAGGAATAATCCAATATTCTCACAAAGATGATAAGTTCCTTTATACCTCTGATAAGGGATTTCAAGAAGTCATCTTTAAAGGATATTCAAATTTGAAATGATCTTTTGATTATTTTTTTTAATTCTTCTTTCTAATATCCATAAACCTTAAAAACAATAGAATTATATTTCTTATTATGGGTAAGGTTGGCAAGTCTATTATTGGCAGCGGCGCTGAAGCTATAATCTCAAAAGATTCAAAAATCGTAACTAAGGACAGGATTAAAAAAGGCTACAGGCACGAGTCTATAGACTCTGGATTGAGAAAATCCAGGACAAATAAAGAAGTTAAAATACTAAAGGCCCTAGAGACGTCTGGTTTCGTTCCTAGAATAATGGGCGTTGAAAACAACCTCATCAAAATGGATTTTATTGACGGAATCCAGCTGAAAAAAATACTTGACAGGGATCCAAAGCTTGCAAAATTGATCGGGAAAAATCTTGCAATAATGCATGATTTGAACATAATTCATGGTGATTTGACGACAAGCAACATGATACTTTCGGGCAAGGGAAAAAACCGGAAATTATTTTTCATAGATTTCGGCTTAAGCTTTGTGAATCCAAGGGTTGAAGATAAGGCTGTAGATATTCATGTCTTCAAGCAGGCTCTTGAAAGCAAGCATTATAAAATCTACAACAAAGCTTATAGTGAATTTATCAAAGGATATAATCCTAAAAACAAAAAAGAGGTACTTGAGCGTTTAAACACTGTAGAGCAGAGAGGACGTTATAAGGAAAAAACATGAGCAAATATTTGAAACTACTAATTATATTATTGTTGCCACTTGCAGCATTTTCTTCATATGCCGCTTCCGAATACTCTGGAAAAATAGATTTGCTTACGGTTTCAGAATCGAATAATACTGAGCGTGGAGGTATTGCTCACTTGTCTCTTGTTGTAGAGCCAGGAAGCGGAAGAATATTCATAGATTCTTTCCCATTATCAAAAATAGATACTCAAATAACAATGAGGTTTGCTTCAGAAGTAGCATGCGATCTTTTAGAAAGGGATTGTTCAAACTACGATTTCTTTTATACAATTACTGCAAATAGCGCTGTAGTTGGAGGGCCAAGCGCTGGAGCTGCGGCGACTGTCTTGACGGTTGCAGTCCTGGATAATCAAATTCTTGATAATAAGACCATAATGACAGGGACAATAAACAGCGGAAATCTTGTAGGCCCAGTTGCTGGAATTCCTGCAAAGACAAGGGTAGCTCAAGATAGGGGATACGAAAGGGTAATAATTCCAAGATGGGATAATGTCAATAACACTCCTGATGAAGAATTATCTATTGAAGTAATCCCTGTTTCAACGCTTGAAGATGCATTATTTTATTTCACAGGGAAAAATTATTCTAAAAATATTGTTTTCGACGAATCAAGCAAGGCAGGATATAATGAGATAATGAGAGGAGTTACTGCTGATCTTTGCAGCAAATATTCAAACGTCGAAGAAGGCAGTTATTCTGAAGATGATATAGTTCTTCCAAGCCTTTCAAATTACGGCATAAATTCCACAATAAATAATTTGACAAATATAAGCAATGATAATTTCTTGCTTGCACAAGACGCTTTGCTTGCAGGATCTTATTATAGTGCTGCAAGCTTCTGTTTTGGAGGAAATGTCAAGATAACTCACTCTATCCTCAAAACGATGAGCAATAGTGAAGTCCAGCAAGAATATGTAAGGCTTCTTGCAAATTTAACAGAAGCTAAAAGAGAGCTTGAAGTTCGGGAAGCTTCCCTGAATACTATATCTGAGCTTGAAACTTATATGATTGTTGCGGAAAGACTATCAGAAGCTTCAGAAATACTATATCAAATGAATCCTGAAAATGTCTCAAGGCAGGAATTTGCCTACGCAATAGAGAGGTACAATACTGCAAAGATTTGGTCGAGATTTTACGATCTTGAAGGGCAGGAATTCGTCATGGATGAAGACTTGATGAAAGTTGTATGCTCTAAAAAACTATCAGAGGCGGAAGAAAGATTAAATTATCTGGAGATGTATTATCCTGATTCTGAAATAAGATATGATCTTAGCAAAGCATACGATTATTATTCTAGAGAAAATTATCCATTATGCATATTTACATCATCAAAAGTCAAAGCAGAATCTGATGTAGTTCTAAGCGCTATATTTATATCTGCAAATGATACAGTGAGACTGTTTGATGAAAAAATGTTTGCAGCCCAAAAGGCCATGGCGCGTCAGGCAGAAAGTAATATATTCCCAATACTTGGGTATAGCTATTACGAGTATGCAAATAATCTAAAAGATGCAGACATCTACTCGTCGCTTCTTTATGCAGAATATTCTCTTGAATTAAGCAATCTGGATATGTATTTCAAGAAAAAAGAATTGCTCATGCTTCCTCTGGATGATTCTAATGATGCATTATTTATGTTTGTTGCAGGCCTGATACTTGGAGCAGGAGTAACTCTTATAGGAGTTGTGACTTATCTTCAGAGAAGAAACAGGAATAATGTAAAGAATAAGCATACTTCTCACGAGAAGCACAAGAAGAAATAATTTTATTGATTATTTTTAATAGCTTATTTTACAAGTATATGCTCGTCTTTTGGACCAGTCGATATGAATTTTGCAGGTTTTCTTACTATTTTTTCAACGAGACCAACAAGATCTTTTGCCTCCTGAGGCAATGAATCAAATTTCTTAGCTCCATGAATTGGCTTAAATCCTTTAAGAGTTTGATATATTGGTTCAGGGTTCTCAGTATTATCTTTGTATCCTAAACACACTTTGAATTCTTTCAATCCCACGTATGAATCTATTTTTGTCAAGGCAAGCATATCTATTCCGTTTTCCCAGGCAGATCTTTTTACCATTCGCAGATCAAGCCATCCTGTAGCCCGAGGCCTGCCTGTAGTAGTTCCGAATTCGCCAGGAGGAAGATTTCTGAAATACTTTCCTATTTCTTTATCAGTTGCTTTTCCTTGGTTTATTTTTTCTCTTAATATTTTTAATTGTGATTGCAATTCTGCTTTATCAGTAGTAAGCCTCGTTTCTGGTCGTATTTCACTGTATTGTCCTAGTGCTGTAGGGAAAGGCCCTTCTCCGACCCTGCTCGGAACTAATTTCACAACTCCTATTTTATGATTTAGAAGATTAGGATTTATCCTAAGACCTGAAATTAATCCTGAAACGCCGCAATTTGATGAAGTTGTATAAGGGTATGATCCTCCTTCGATATCTAGGCCAGCTGCTTGGGATCCTTCTGCAAGCATATTTACTCCTTTTTCCAGGCGCAAATATAAATATTCTGCAGTATTTTTTATGTGAGGTTTCATTGATTCAGAACTTTTAATTAAATCATCAATCATCTGATCACAGTCTAGATAGATATTTGAAGGATCTTTGCTTAATGATACATATTTTCTAAATATGTCTTTCTTTAATATTTCAGATCTCTTTTGTTCTTTCTCAGAATCTAAAGAAACATTAGCATAATATAATAACTGATTTTCTATGGTTCCTTTATGTAATTCAAAGTATTTTTTCAATGAGTCTTTATTATATAAGTTTTTTACCTTTAATGCATCTCTGCTGACTTTATCCCTATATGTTGGCCCGATTCCTTTTCCTGTTGTTCCTCTGCACATGACCAGATCTTCAAGCAAATCCATCATTTGATGATGAGGCATTGTTATTGTTGCATCTTCGCTTACTACTAGATTGCGCGGATTTATATCAAGACCGCCTCTGATTAGATCATCTCTTTCTTTTACGAATTCTTCTGGAGATAATACTACTCCGTTTCCTATGACTGAAACGACTCCTTCTTCTAGAATTCCTGATGGTATTAGATGGAATGCGTATTCTTTTCCATTCCTGTTAACAGAATGCCCTGCGTTGCTTCCGCCATTATATTTTGCAACAATGCCATATTTGTATCCGAAAGGATTATTATGCGTTAATGTAGAAACTATTTTTCCTTTGCCTTCATCACCATATTGAAGGCCCATTATCAAATCTATTTTTCCAGCCACTTAAATCCCCGCGCATTCTTTATTCTGTTTATTGTTTGAATGAAACCCTGGAAGGCACTCTCTTGCGAGAGTGTTCTTCCCGGGAAAAAGAGGTGAGTATAAAATTTTAGAAATGATCCCCCACTTCTCTGTCTTGTAATAAAACCATATTTCTGAATTATATTTAAAGGTTTCGTTTTGTAACTATTGAAGAATGATAAAACCTCGTCAGAATATTGTTCCAATCTGGTGACGAAATCTAAAAATCCAGATTGCTTGTATCTTTATGATAAAGCGTTTCTATTTCTTCTATTGCCTGCTTGCGGTTTTTTTCAGTATCGGCTGATCCGAAATATTTCGAGATAAATAATTTAGGCATATATTTAAGTTCATATATTGTTGTCGATCCAAGTCTTTTTCCTTCATCAAGAGAATTAATTATTGGCTTGAAATTTTCATTTAGCGCAGATAATTTTTGAGAATATTCCCTGAT
>Ga0196981_1000346_pt1 | contig 17629 bp, 17 predicted proteins | sample S3_2013CmetaG_FD_155462 | JGI IMG/M metagenome (GOLD analysis project Ga0196981, IMG submission 155462) | Soil microbial communities from Anza Borrego desert, Southern California, United States - S3_20-13C | ecosystem: Environmental > Terrestrial > Soil > Desert | place: USA: California... | reverse complement strand
CGGAGTACGCCGGCGTGGCGGACGCAGGACGAACGCGGGCCGCCGAAGGCACTACTCGTCGCCAATTTTTGGCTCCTTTTGGTGACTCGGAGGTCCCAAAAGGTTTTGCCAAAAATGGCGACGCAATCGTCGGATTACTATCGTCCGATCCCCGAACTCGACCACTGGCTGCGACGCCGGGTGGGCATGTGCTACTGGAAACAGTGGCGCTACGTGCGGACCAAGGTCAACCACCTGTTGAGCCTGGGGACGGGCAAACGCCAGGCGATCCTGACCGCGTCAGCAGCAAGAGCTACTGGCATCTGTCGCGGACGCTGGCGACGCAGACCGGAATGACCAACCACTGGCTGAAGACCCAGGGGCTGATCTCGATCCGCGATCTGTGGATGAAGGCCCATGGTTATGCCTGATCTCGTCAGGCGCTCCCTTCTGGTGAACCGCCCGGTGCGGACCCGCATGCCGTGGTGGTGTGGGGACTGGGGGTTAGAAACCCCCGGTTACCCGATTAGGCGCTAGCCGCTCCCCAAGACATGCAGAGTTCCACACCAAACCATTGGCCCCGATTTCTCCTGGGCTTTCATGTCCTACGTCCGCTCTCTTGCCGTCTAATGTTTGAGGTAACCGGAGACGAAGGCCGGAGGGAAGCTGCAAGCGCGCCTTGCAGGCGGCCCGGTTGACCAAGAGGTTAGGCGGCACTCTTCCCACGCTGAACTTCGGAGGCAAGGCGCTCAAGATTCTGCTCGTTGGCAGAAGCCACGAACTCGGCTATGCGCTGGTAGTGCTCAACAGTGTCAAAGGTCTGACACCACTTCACCTCGGTGCCGCCATCCTTTGGTTGGAGCTCTATGGTCAGTATGAAGTGATGTCCGGACAGGTGCTCGATCTCGAAAACCTTGTCAGCTTCGATTCGGGTGAAGCGGCTCTCATTCGGATAGTCCTTCCCGTCCGGCCCGTGCATTGTTAGAAGCCACCTTCCCCCCGGACAGAATTCGAACTGGTGAATGGAGTTGGTGAAGCCCGCTGGCCCCCACCATCTGGCGATTCGGGCAGGATCGCTCATTGCGGCGAAGACCTCGGAAGGACTGGCTGCGAGCATCTTGCTTCTGGAGTCTGAACGGTTCTTCATTGGTTCCATCTTGCGCCTCTCGTGATAACTCGATTAGGTAAGCCACCGCCTCTGGTGGTGGACTCCGTAAGGCTCTGCCACTCTCGCAGGATGACCTTCCTCTGGAAGGCGGTCATCCTGAGAGAGTGGCAGAGCCAATCTTATGTCGGATAGTACTGCAAATATCACCTCGTCTTCGTGCCCAAGTACCGGCGGCGCTCGATTTATGGATCGCTGAGGCGGCAGGTCGGAGGCATTTTTCACGAACGGTACGGTCTATCGTTTTTTCCGGTAACGCTCCTGGATCTGCCGGTTCACGCGGTCGGTCAGGTCGTCGGCGATGTTCAGGCTGTGGAGAAGCATCGGGATATTCTCCTGGAGGCTCAAGTTGAGATGGATGGGCCGGCCGGACTGCCAATCGGGATTGTGGCCCTTCAATTCGACCCGGAGGGTCAAATCCCCCTTGGGAGTGCTGTCGGCTTTGACCTTCAGCGTTTTGTAGCGGAGGTTGCTCAGGGCTTGGTTGACGAATTGCAGGCTCACATTGTCCTGCGTCATCGCCCTGACTTTTTCCGTGGGCCGGTAGCGAATCCAGCCTCCGGGCGGGCGGGCGCGAAGTTCGCCGCCGCGGACGGCGACGTGGGTTCGGGCGATTTCCAAAGGCAGCCGCCCGTCCAGTACGCCGGAGCCTTCCAATCCCTGCTGTTTTTCGAGGGCGACGATCTTGTCCAGCGACAAACCATTCAGGTCGAGAACGACCGGCGCCTCGGGATGGGCGGCATTCCAGCGGAAGGGATCGCCGCGGACCGTGCCGCCGAGAAGATGGGCGGCGAACTGCCGCAGGTCTATGACCGGGCCGGCGCTTCCGGAATGGCTCGTGACCGCCGCATCCACGCTTAGGTCGGTGATCGGGATTCCCGCATCGATGCGCGCCACGCTCAGCCGGGCGGGATCGATCGTTCTCAGCCCGTTCCGATCGGTCAGGGTAAGGTGGGCGTCGAGATCGTTGAACGCCATGGTCTTGATGCGGCCGGCGAGACCCTCCGCGTTCACGGCGACTTCGTTTTCGAAATGCAGGCTTTCGCGCTTGCCGTGCGATGCCGGGCGGGTCCAGGAACTTCGGACCGACGCATCGACCCGGCCGGCGTGGATGTCGAAAGGATAAGGCCAGGATTCCAGCAGCCGGCTCAGTACGAAGCCGGATTCGCCGAAAACAACCGGGGCCAGTTCGAGCTGCGCCGATCCTCGCCCGCCGTCGAACGGTTGGCGCGCGCGGCCCTTCAGGATCAATCTGCCTTGGGACAGCGTCGCGGTGCTTTCCAGGTCGAGCTGTTTCGAATTCCCTTGGAATTCGATCAGTACGTCGCCGCCGGGCAAGGGCTTGTTCCGGATCGTCGGTTCGAGACCTGCGACGCGCAGTTCGCCTTTACCGGCCCATTCGGCCTTTTCGCCGCCGAGTTCGGCGATCCCGAAGGTCATCGTGGCGGTTTCGATCGCGCCGTCGCGCCAATTGAGGGACACCGGCTTCGTCGAGAGGGCGAAAGGCTCCACGGCCCATCGGCCCGGATGCGGATCGTAGCGTAGCATCGCGCCGCCGGCGAGTTCGATATCGATTCCGGAGGATGAAACGCCGTTCCATTGGATGGGGGCAAGATGTAGGGGAAAACCGGGCGTGAAATGAAAGATCCGTCTTTCCGGCGCCATTTCGACCAGGCCGGCCAGCCCGTTCGGGAAAGTCATCGCGACCACAGGCTCTGCCTGAGAATTCATCGGATCCTTGAAGCGCGCCGACAACGCCGATTCGTTTCCGATGCGCCAGCGGATTCGGCTCCCTTCGATCCAAGCGTCTGCCCGGATGCGGAACTCGGTGTTTCGGATCGCTCCCGTCGAGGATTCGATCCCGATTCTGACATTGTGATCGCTGCCGATCGCCACGCCTTCCCATGTCCCGCCCGCAACCGGAACGGCGCCGTGCCAGCGGCTTTCAACGCTCCCCTCGATCCGTGGCGGATCTTCGCCGGATCCGAACCAGGGGCGCAGCAAACCCGCGATGCCGTCCAGTTTCGCCCGGGCCGAGCCGTCGATGTTCAGATGGCCCGTCTCCTTTTCGTCCGCGCGATTGGCGATATGAAGAATCGGCGGCTCCGGAACTCCCGGCGCCCGGACATTCAGTTCAAACTCGCCGCTTGCGGCGGCATGCGCCGAGAATGTGAACGGTTGCTCTTCCGCCGGACGGATTTCTCCGGTCAGCACCGCCTGTCCGTCCCGGATATGGACCGCCGCGTGCGCCGTGAAATGGCCGCCTGCCGGAGTTTGGAAATGCAGATCCAATTTTTCGAGAGACACTTCATCCGCCGGCAAGCGGGACAGCCAATGGCCCGGAGCGAAAGCGAGGGGACCTAAGCTTTCGGCGGCGTCGTCCTGAGCCGGCGCTTCGCTCTCGACGGCGCGGCTTTCGATCTCCGCGTTCGCGCCCCGAATGGCGATGAGCCGTCCCGACAGCAACTCCGAAGGCCGGTAGCGAACCGTTAGTTCCGCTACGCGAAGGGTGGATATCCTGTTCCCGGAGCGGCGGCTCAGTTGAAGGGTGTCGAAGCGAAGTTCGTTCCACGAAGGCCGCCCGGCACGCACATCGATTTGATCGAATCCGGCCAGGGCGAGCCGGTATCCGAGAAATTCCGCGATGACGGCCGGAAGCGCCCAGTAGAGCGCGAGGATGGCGGCCAGCGGCAGGAGGAGCCGGCGTCGATTGCGGAGGGTGCGTCCGATTTCTTTGATGGCGAACATCGCGTGTATTCTTGAATCAAATCTGGCTATGAACGATCGGAGGGAGCGTCATGCCCATGATGAAAACCGGATCCGACAGCGAAAGACTCGATCGAGTCGTTGCCGAAGCGCGGCGCCGCCGGGAGGAGCGGGAACGCGGCTACCGGGAGCGGGCTTTGAAACTGTACCCCTGGGTTTGCGGGCGTTGCGCCCGTGAATTTTCACACGAAAATCTCGGCGAACTTACGGTCCATCATAGAGATCACAATCACGACAATAATCCGCCGGACGGCAGCAATTGGGAACTGCTTTGCATTTATTGCCACGACATTGAACATTCCCGTTACCTTGAGGCGGAGCGGCCGGAAAGAGGAGAGCGCCGGGATGCCGCCACCTTCCGGCCGTTCGCCGGTCTCGGCGCCTTGTTGAAAAAGCCGGAACGATGAGGCCTAATCCGCTTTTTCCATTTTGAAGGCCGAAGCATGATCGAAGAACGCTTGGTGGATTTGGAAACCAAACTCGCCTATCAGGAAGATACGATTCAGGCATTGAATGAGGTGGTGTGCGAACAGCAAAAGCAGATCGATCAACTGGAGGCGACTTGCAAGCTTCTCATCGACCGTATCGGACAATTGTCGGCGGCCGTCGATATGGACAAGATCGTGGATGAGAAACCGCCCCATTATTGAACGTGCGTCCGCTGCTCGTCGAGTGCCGGACGACTGCCGCAACCTGTAGAAAGAGGACTATGAATACCCTGACAGACGTCCATCCCTTCTCGTCCCTGACGCCGGATTGCGTCATGAATGCGCTGGACAGCGCCGGATTCCACGGCGACGGCAGCTTGCTGGCGCTCCACAGCTACGAGAACCGCGTTTACCGGATCGGTATGGAAGGCGGACCGCCGGTGGTGGCGAAATTCTACCGTCCCGGACGCTGGAGCAATGCCGCCATACTCGAAGAGCACGCTTTTGTGCGGGAACTTGCGGAATCCGAATTGCCGGTCGTGCCGGCCCTGGCGGGTTCGGGAGGCTCGACATTGCATGAATTCGGCGGTTTCCGCTTCGCCGTGTTTCCGACCCAGGGCGGCCACGCTCCGGAATTCGGCGACTACGCCACGCTGGAGCGGATGGGGCGGCTGATCGGCCGCATGCATGCCGTCGGCGCGCTCAGGCCCTATCGCGAACGTCCGGCGCTGGATATCGCGAGTTTCGGCGAAGAGCCGCGCGATTATCTGCTGTCGCACGATGCGATTCCGGCGGACATCCAGGGCGCCTACCGCGATGCGGCGAACCGGGCACTGGAGGGTGCGAGACGCTGTTTCGGGCGCGCCGGCCCCGTGCGCTCGCTGCGCCTGCACGGCGACTGCTATGCCGGGAACATGCTGTGGACGGATGACGGTCCCCACTTCGTCGATTTCGACGATAGCCGCATGGGGCCGGCAATCCAGGATTTATGGATGCTGCTGTCGGGCGACCGCGCGGAGATGACGCGGCAATCGAGCCATCTGCTTTCCGGTTACCGGAGCTTTTTCGAGTTCGACGTCCGCGAACTCCATTTGATCGAAGCGCTGCGCACCTTACGGTTGATTCATTATGCCGCGTGGATCGCCAGGCGCTGGGACGACCCCGCTTTCCCCATCGCGTTTCCGTGGTTCAATACGCCGCGTTATTGGCACGACCGGGTCATCGAACTGCGCGAACAGGCAGAGGCCATGGAGGAGCCGCCGCTTGGCCCGGCATAAGATCGGGCAGGGCAAGCTATCGAAATGTCGCGCCGGCGCGTTCCGGGAGGGTGGTTCGGCCGGTAATTTATCCCGGCCTCTCCTGATCCCAGGAGAGGCCGGGAAGATTTTTCAACCGGCGCCGAGCCAAGGGGCTCCGGCGCCGGTTTAGCGAATCTTAATAGCGGTGTCCGCCGCCGAATCCGCCGCCGCGTCTGCCGCCGCCACCGCCGAATCCGCCGCCGGATCTTTCTTCGCGGGGGCGGGCCTCGTTCACGGTCAGGCTACGTCCGCCGACTTCCTTGCCGTGAAGGGCGCTGATTGCGGCGCGGGCTTGCTGGTCGGTACCCATTTCTACAAAGCCGAAGCCTTTGGAGCGGCCGGTTTCGCGATCCATGATCACGTTCGCGGATTGTACCGTGCCGTGCGGGGCGAACAGCTGCTCCAGTTCGCTGTTGTCGATGCTGTAGCTCAGGTTGCCGACATATAGTTTCGTACTCATCAAAAAGTCCTCGATAGGGGTATAAACAAAAAACTTAATAAACACAGACCGAGCCCGTCATGACGGGTGCGCTGAATCTATTAATAAACACCTTTTCTGGAAAGGATTCTGTAGGTAAATGTCCGTGTACGGCGCGTAATTTCTCCGCGCCATTCCAATTCGACGGCCGGCGTTTAACGGCGGCGGCCACGGCCGTTCCGCTCGCGGGGCCGTTCCTGGTTGACCCGCAGACTGTTGCCGCGCAAGTTGCGGCCGTTCAGCCCGGCGATGGCCGCGCGCGCCTCGTGGCCCTCCATCTCGACGAAACCGAAACCGCGGCAGCGGCCGGAAAAGATGTCGCGGGCCAGCTCGATCGAGCGTACCCGGCCGTACTCCGCGAACAGTTCGCTGAACTCCCGCTCGGTGGTGTCGGCCGGCAGATTTCCGGCATAAATTCTCAGCATGGATTGTCTCCTGTGGGCGCAACCAAGATAGGCGGCGTCATGGTTAGATGATCCGACGGCGTAGAGCGGTCGATCCACGCCTCGGGGTTGGTTGCCGCGCCGGCCGGGCGTCCTGTGAACCAGAATTTCCGACGGTCTGCGGGATATAGCCCTCCGGTGAAGGAAGAGCCGGAAGTTTTCGGCCGAGCAGCCGCTCGATGCTTTTGAGCTGCGAGGTTTCCTCCTGGGAGACCAGCGACACCGCCTCGCCGGTCGAGCCGGCCCGTCCGGTGCGGCCGATGCGGTGCACGTAATCCGCCGGAGCATGGGGCAGTTCGTAGTTGACGACGTGCGGAAGTTCCTCGATGTCTATTCCCCGGGCGGCGAGATCGGTCGCAACCAGCACCTGCACCCGGTCCTGCTTGAAATCGGCAAGCGCGCGGGTCCGCTGGGTCTGGCTCTTGTTGCCGTGAATGACCGCGACCCGGAAACCGTCCCGTCCGAGCTGTTCCGCCAGGCGGTTGGCGCCGTGCTTGGTGCGGGTGAACACCAGGGTCTGCCCCCACGGCTCGCTGCGCAGCAGGCGCGATAGCAAGGCCTGCTTGCTTTGCCGGGGAACGTGATAAACGCTCTGGTTTACCGTTTCGGCCGGCGAGTTGCGCGGCGCGATTTCGATGGCCAGCGGATTGTTCAGGAATCCGGTGGCGAGACTATAGATTTCCTTCGAGAAGGTCGCGGAAAACATCAGGTTCTGCCGCGCTTTCGGCAATAGCCCGAGAATGCGTTTAAGGTCGTGAATGAATCCCATGTCGAGCATGCGATCGGCTTCGTCCAGCACGAGAAAGCCGATCTTGGCCAGATTGGCCTGACGCTTTCCGACGAGATCGAGAAGCCGGCCGGGCGTTGCGATCAGGATATCGACGCCTTGTTGCAGCAGATCGATCTGCGGCTGCATTCCGACGCCGCCGAAAACGATGGCCGCTCTAAGCGGCGTGTACTTTCCGTAAGCGCGGACGTTCTCTCCGACCTGCATCGCGAGTTCTCGCGTCGGGACAAGCACCAGCACCTGCGGAGAGCGTCCCGGCCGCAATCGTTCGCGGTTCTCGGCGCCATCGAGCAGGTGTTGCAGCAAGGGAAGGGTAAAAGCGGCGGTCTTGCCGGTGCCCGTCTGGGCCGCGGCGAGCAAATCACGCCCGTTCAGTACGGCCGGAATGGCCTGGGATTGGATCGGCGTGGGGGCCGCGTAGCCTTGGTCGGCGACGGCGCGCAATAAGACGGTGGATAGGCCGAGAGAATTAAAGGGCATGTAATCATAATTTCCTGGCTCTTGCCTGCCGCGACGAGCGTGGCACCGGTCGAGCACGAGCATGGGTTGCTGTGACCACAGGGCGGCCCCGAGGGACGCACCGCGTGCGGTTTGCGGGAGGAGGCGGGGACTAGCAGGTGCCTTAGGGCATTGACTGAAAGGGAAATTCCGTATCCTCGTGGCGAAGACCGGTCTTGCGCCGCGACAAACTGAGTGCAGCCTACTCTAATTCTTGCAAAGAAGCTAGTCCGATTTTAGGTGCCTGTGCCAACAGGCCGTTCGCTCCGTGGGTGTCGAAGGGCCTGAACGGAACCGACGGATTCAGCGGGCGGGTCAGGAGGCGCGGAGCGCGTCAGGTAGCCGTTGCGCGGCAACCTGACCTACGATGGCTTTCCCCTTCGCCAAGGCCAGCCGGTTCATTTCATTACCGGGCGAATGCCTGGGTCTTTACCAGCTTGTAGCCGGGGCTCCGGGAAGCGGGCGAAGAATGGGGCGGTGCGCCGGCGGTTTTCATGTTGCCGGGAGAACCTGCCTTGATCTCGGGCGACGCCGTCGTATGTTCCGAATCTTGCGCCGCCAGGCGGTTTTGCTGCGAGCGGTACGCCATCTGCCGGAGCGTGCCCGAGGGCAGCCAGACCGCCGTACCGGCGGGCAGAGCCGCCTTGCCGGATTTCGCGGATTCGGTCCACGCCGCATTCAAGGCGATAAGCCGGGATTTGTCGGTATCGTATTGACGAGCCAGAACCGGGACCGTGGCGTTTTGCGTCAGGACGACGCGATCCCAATCGAGAGGCTTTTCATAGCGTAGCCCTTCGGCAAAGAAATGCTCGGGCCGATTGGCGACTTCCCGCGCTGCGAGAAACTCGGCGTAGAAATTGCGCGAGGCGAAACCGAATTGCGGATGGTCGTAATCGGAGACGATCCGCATGAAGTCGTGGCCAAAAAACTGCTTGGCCCGGAGCATGCCCGAAATGCCGTGATTGTAGGACGTGATCGCCAAGGGCCAACTGCCGAGCTTGCCGTAGGCATGGCTTAGATAACGGGCGGCGCCGTGGGCCGAAGCGATCGGGTCCAGCCGCTCGTCGAGCGTCGCGTTGACGCTCATGAATCGCTCGGCCGCCCCACGGGTAAACTGCCACACCCCGACGGCGCCCGCCGACGAACGCGCTTGCGTCTGGAACGACGATTCCACGTGCGGCAAGTACGCCAGTTCCTCGGGGAGGCCCGCCTGGCGGAAAATCTCCCTGAAATGGCGATCGTAACGGCCGCTGATTTCCAGTCCTCTCTTGAAGCGCTCGCGCAGGCCGCGCTGGCCGCGGAGCCGCTCGCTCGCGCCCGCAAGCGACGTCTTGAGACGGCCGTGCGGAGCGATCTTGGAAGCCAGGTTCCGGTCGTCGGGAGTCAAAGGCGTTCCCGCGGCGGCTTTCTGCTCCAGATCGCGCAAGCGAGACCGCCAATAGTCCGTACGCTCGCGCACGAGTTCCTTCTGGCCGGGGGTATAGCCTTCGGTGATCTCGCCGGGAAGCTGGATGACCTCGTAGATCACATCCAGGAAACGATTGTCGTGCAGGACGACCTGAGACCGGCTCCAGACGCCGTAGACGTTGCGCCAGAAGGCGACCTGCGTTTCAAGCGGGGCGGGTTTTGGGAAGACGCCCGAGGCCATCGGGGCGGAGGGGGGGGGGCGAAGCGCCGGCGCCGTCTCGTCAAGGACGGGCGCAACTGTGTTTTGGTGAAGACTCCCCTGGTCGATCCGCTGGCCTTTGTGCGTGGAGGTGTGACTGGAACATCCGCCGGCCAGAAGAACGGGCAGAACCATCAGAAGACGCTGGATCGGTCTGTGAGTCATCGGCGAGCCCCCCAAGCCGGCTCAAGATATTTTTTGCTGAAACGTTCTTCGCCGTGAACTCAAGCGACCCGCGATTGCGGTTCGAAATACGGCTATGTGGATAGCATCATTGTAGCTCGATCGCGCGGAAAATCAGGGAAGTTTCAGTTACCGGAGTTTTTCCGATTTTAACGCCTGCGGCCGCCTCCGCGCCGGCCCCTCGGCCGTTCTTCGTTTACCCGCAGCATGTTGCCGCGCAGGTTGCGGCCGTTCAGTCCGGCGATGGCCGCGCGCGCCTCGTGGCCCTCCATTTCGACGAAACCGAAACCGCGGCAGCGCCCCGAAAAGATATCGCGCGCCAATTCGATCGAGCGTACTCGTCCATAGGCCGCAAACAGTTCGTTAAACTCCTGTTCCGTGATATCGGGCGGAAGGTTGCCTGCATAAATTCTCAACATGGTTTTTTCTCCTGTGGCGCCGCCCGGACGGGCGCGCATTGGGCCGAAGGGGACGGCGACGTTCGGGACGGTTTCAAGGGGGGCGGAAGGGAAGAAAAGGGCATCCACGGTTCCCGGCCATGCCCGTTGGCCAAGCCGCTTGTCTTGGCAAGATCGAACCGGCGGCGGTTCGGACGTCAACGGATGACGAGGACCGGCCAGCAGGCCTTCGTGCCGCAGTGCCGCCAGCACCGCGTTTCCTCGACGAATCGGGCGAACGGCTCGTGATCCGTGTAGACGGTTCCGTCGGATATGTAGAAGTGGTCGAAAGGGCCGAACCGTTCGGACGCGCCGCCGAAGGTGTCCTCGAAATGAATGGACGCACCGGTTCGGCAGTCGCACCGGGAAAATAATCCGCCTTGAATCTCCCAGAAGTGGCGCTGATAGTAGCCGACGATTTCGTTCTCGGGACCTTGGCGAATGAGATGGCCGCTGATCCGGAAATACGGGGCCGGACCCAAGGTAACGGCGTGTTCCGGAACAACGGACTCGAAGTTTAATCGGACCATAATCGCATCGCTCCATAGAATTTCTTGAATCGCTTTTCCTTCCCGACACCGAAAAGGCGTACTGGTTCACTGAGCGGTCGGCGAGGGGCTATGGCGGCCGCGAAGTTCCATGGATTTTCCTGTCCCGCGGCCGGTTGCGCATCGGCCGCCGTTTTCAGGATGACATGATCGAGGTTAATAAGGGTTCCGGAAGGTCGTCTCGGGTTCCATCGGTTTTTCGGCCGGGCGCAAGGGAAAGGTCCTCTGTCCGAATTTCCGTTCCTCTTCGGCCAGGGCGGCGAGGTCGGCAGCATAGCCCTGCAATCTCTCGTCCAGAACGGCCCGCTGTTCGGGCGTCGCGGAGGCGATCACCTTGGCGATCAATTCGGCGTTCGACTGGCGCAGGGATTGAACGAAAGCACGCCGCCGCGGATCGGCTTGGCCGCTCAAATCGGCGAAATAGTCTCGAATCCAGCTCGTTGCGACCCGTTCTTCCGGCTTTTTCTCCTGAATTTTCGAAAGCAGGGCCAGAAAGCCGAGCTGCCGCGCTTCGCGTTCGTCCGCCCAGGTATAGTCGCCGTTCTCGCGGCGGGCTATCGCCTCGCGGATGAGGGCTCGCTGCTCTTCGGTAAGCTTTCCGAGCCAAAATTCGGCGCGCTTGATGAAAAGTTTCGCCCTGTCCGCAAGTTCATTGCCGGCGCCGTTGTGCGAGTAACCGAACTTTTTGCGGAATCGCTCGTTGTCGTCGTCCAGTTCGCGACGCACCCGTGCGATCTGATCCGGGCCGAGCGTGAGGGCCAGCCGGGCGATCTCCGGCGCGGCGCGTTCGCCGAGCGCTATCAGCCGGCGCTCGATCTTCCGCTGAAAATCGGCTACGTCGGATGGGGTTACCGGCCCCTTCAATTTCGTCCGGATTTCGCCGAGCAATGCCGAATAATCCTGCAACTGCGTCGAGCGGTGCCAAGCCAGCAGCGTGGCGATTCGACTCTTGGCCAGTTTTTTCTGTTCCTTTTCGAGATCGAGGTACTGATCGAGCCGGAACGTCAGCCAGGTGTCCGCGTGGTTGTAGCCGAACCGGATGCCGGTACAGGCCGCGAGAGGCAGCAAGACGGCGGATGCGACGATCGAACGGATGAGGGACGATAGGTTCATTGGCCTTCCCTGTTCTGGCGGACACGCGTCCGGATCCTGTCGTGGGATACGCTATCTATTAGAAGGGAAAAAATCAAAACCATTGCGAAAGATTTCGGGAGACGACGCGGGGCCGGTCAGATTTCGACCACGGTTCCGAGTTCGATCACGCGATCGGGAGGTATTCTGAAAAAATCCATGGCGCTTTCGGTATTCCGCGCCAGGCGGATAAAGAGGCGCTCGCGCCAGAGCGCCATGCCGGGACGCGGGGTCGAGATCACGGCTTCCCGGCTGAAGAAAAACGAGGTATCGCTCATGTCGACCTCGAGGCCCTGCTCCTTGCACAACGCCAGGGCGCCGGGCACGTTCGGCTCCTGGTTGAAGCCGAAATAAATCTTGACCCGGTACAATTCGTCGCCGAAGTGCCTGATCTTGATCCGCTCGGAGCGGGGAATCCACGGCTCGTCCTTGACGATGACGGTCAGCACGATCACCCGTTCGTGCAGAATCTTGTTGATCGCCAGATTGTTCAAGAGGGACTGCGGAACGCCCCGGCGCCCCGCGGTGAGATAAATGGCGGTTCCGGGAATGCGGCGCGGCGGGTCGGCATGAAACCGCATGAGCAAGGTTTCGAAGGATATCGCACGTTCGTTCAAGCGCTTTCCGAGCAAGGTGCGTCCCCTTTGCCATGTGGTCATCACGGTAAACAAGGCGACGCCGACCCCGAGGGGAATCCATCCGCCGTGGCTGAATTTCAAACTGTTGGCCATGAGAAACGCCGTGTCGATGACCAAGAAACAGCCCGCGGCCGCCGCGCTGGCCGCCCATCCCCATTGCCAGAGCCTTCGGAGCACGAAAAAGGCCAGCAGGGTCGTGGTGACCATCGTGCCGGTGACGGCGATCCCGTAGGCGGCGGCCAGCCGTTCGGACGACTCGAATTGCACGACCAGGGTGAAGACGGACGCCAGCAATAGCCAATTGACGGCCGGAAGATAGATCTGGCCCGGATGGAACAGGGAGGTGTGATAAATGCGTACCCGAGGCAGGTAACCGAGCTGAATGGCCTGCAAGGTCGTCGAGAACACGCCGGAAATGACGGCCTGGGAGGCAATCACCGTGGTGATCGTCGCCAATGCCAGCAGCGGTAGGGTTCCCCATTCGGGGGCCAGAAGGTAAAACGGATTTCGAGCGGCCGCCGATTCGCGCAGCAGCAAGGCTCCCTGGCCGAAGTAGTTCAGCAGCAGGGCCGGAAAAGCCACGGTAAACCAGGCCGTGCGAATCGGCCGGATGCCGAAGTGCCCGATGTCCGCATAAAGCGCCTCCGCCCCGGTCACCGTCAGGACGACGGCGCCCAGGACCACCAGCGAATACCATTCCTCTTCGATCAGGAACCGGGCCCCGTACCATGGATTCGCCGCCGCCAATATCTCCGGAGTCAGGAAAATACTGTGCGCGCCGAGAATTCCGAGGCAGGAAAACCACACCAGCATGATCGGGCCGAACAACCGGCCGACGCGGCTCGTGCCCTTGCGTTGCAGAAGAAATAACAGGGTCAGGATGGCCAGCGCCGCCGGCACGACAAACTCCTTGAGCCTCGGCGCCGCCACCGCCAGGCCCTCGACGGCGCTCGTCACGGTTACCGCCGGCGTAAGAACGCCGTCGCCGTAAAACAAGGCGGCGCCGACGAGCCCGATCAGAACGATGGCATGCCGCCGCCGGGGCGAGTCGATGGCCGTGCGCGACGCCAGCGACAGCAAGGCCATGATTCCGCCTTCTCCCCGGTTGTCGGCCCGCAGCATGATCGCGGCGTATTTCAGGCAGACGATCGCGACCAGCGACCAGAAGATCAGCGACAGCACGCCCAGTATGTTGGTTTCGCTGGGTGCGATGGCGTGGGGTCCGCTGAAGGCTACCCGCATGGCATAAAGCGGACTGGTGCCGATGTCGCCGAACACGACTCCGAGCGTGCCGACGAGCGTGACGGTTCTGCCGGGCTTCAGGCGTTGCCATGTCGTATTCGCTTGCATCTTTCCGGGGTATGGCGGCTTGGACTGCCGATGGTTGCATTTCGGAATGCGGAGGTCCTTGTTTTCGATCAATGACGCCCTGCGGCGGACCTTGCCTTTTGACTCCCGGGCGGCCCCATTGCTCCCCGGTCCGATGCCGAGCGGAACGACATCGGCGTCCATGCGCTCTCACCCTTTAAATTAAACGCCTCTTGGAGATGGCGCGAGAGCCTTCCCGGTCAGGATCGGCCTATGGAGCACGCCATGGATGTCAGGATTCGTTCGCTCAATCCGCCTTGCCGGGAGGCCCTTCTTGTCCTGGCATTCTTTCTGGCGATGGCGTTCTGTTTTCGCTTGACGGCGCCATCGTTCGCCGCGGATAAGGCCGAACCGGCCTTTGTCGATCCGGCACGCCTGGAGGCGCATGTCCGAACCTTGTCGGAGACGTTGGGGCCGCGGGATGCCGGCCACCCCGGCAATCTCGACCGCGCGGCTTCGTACATCCGGTCGGCGTTCGAGCAAACGCGGGGCAAGACCTGGGATCAGCCGTTCCAGGTCGGCCGAACGACTTACCGCAACGTCGTGGCCGCTTTCGGGCCTCCTTCCGGGGAGAGGATCGTCGTGGGCGCGCACTACGACACGGCCGGTCCCTATCCGGGCGCGGACGACAATGCGAGCGGCGTCGCCGGATTGATCGAACTCGCGGGACTGCTGGGCAAAGCCCCTCCCGCCAGCCGGGTGGACCTCGTTGCCTATACGCTGGAGGAGCCGCCGTTTTTCAGGAGCGAGCACATGGGCAGCGCCGTGCACGCTCGTGCCCTCAAGGCGGAGGGCGTGGCGGTGCGGGCGATGCTCTCGCTCGAAATGATCGGCTATTTCACCGATGCGGAAGACAGCCAGACATTTCCCGCGCCCGGACTTTCGCTTTTTTATCCGACCGCCGGAAACTTCATCGCCGTTGTCGGGAGGCTGGGAGAGGGAGGACTCGTGCGAAGAATCAAGAAGGCCATGTCCAAGGCATCGAGCCTGCCGGTACACTCGATCAACGCCCCGCGCTTTCTCTCCGGCGTCGATTTCTCGGACCATCTCAACTATTGGGAAGCCGGCTATCCGGCCGCGATGATCACCGACACGGCGTTTTACCGGAATCCCAACTATCATGCCGCCACCGACACGCCCGACACGCTGGACTACCGGCGGATGGCCCAGGTGGTGGCCGGAGTCTATGCCGCGGTGCTCGACCTGGCGCGGTAGATTCTCGTGCGGCTATCCGGCGCGAACGATGTTTTCCAGGTGCACGCCCAGCGCTTCGGCGATGCGCTTGAGCTTGTCGATTCGGCAGGTCGGCCGCCCCCGGTCGACCAGCGCGGCGAACGATTCCGTTACGCCGGCGCGCTCGGCCAATTTCTCCAGCGACAGCCCGCGGAACTCGCGCCAGATCCGGATCGGGTTCTCTCCGCCCAAAAGGCGCGCCCTCAGGTCTTCGGGAAGTTGCTCTTCGCTCGGCATCAGCCGTTCCTCCGTCTCGACGCCGGACGCCATATCCGTCGCCAATTCGGCCAACTCCATGAGGGATACGTAGTCGTCATACGGGATCATCGCCCATTTCGCGTCGTCCTTCTCGATGATTTGCACATCCATTCCAAGCCTCCTGAACAGCAGCGGTCTCGTTCTGATTTGATCGGAATCGCCGCCTTACGGTTCAGCGGCTTCGCGGAGGGCAAGGGCGGGCCTGACGAAAAGCCCCTACCTTGGCGGAGAAGCCGTTGCAAAATTGTCAAAAACCGAAGGACGAACATTTGCCGACAGAGGTGCAAGAATCATGGAAAGAGCGATTCGAGAGCTGAAAATCGACGTCGCCTTGCCGGAGGCGGTGATTTCGACCGAATACCTGATGGCCGGCAATGGACCGCCCCTCGTCTTTCTCCACGGCATTGCCGATAGCGCACACACCTGGCAGTGGGTCATACCGGCACTGGCGCGGAATTATCGGATTTTCGCTCCGAGTTTTCCCGGCTTCGGGCTGAGCGATAAACCGGCCGTTCCGTACTCTCCCGAATTCTTCACCAGGTTTGTCTTGGCGTTCGTGGATGCCATCGGTCTGCCGCGAGCCTGTTTTGCAGGCAATTCGATCGGCGGCCTGGTGGCGATGCGGCTTTTTCTTTCGGCGCCCGCCAGGGTTTCCGGCTTGGCGCTCATCGGCAGCGCCGGGCTGGGGCGGGCGGTCAGCATGACGATGCGGCTGCTTAGTCTGCCCGGAATGCGGAAATTTGCGACGGTCTGGTTTAGGACCCGTCTCGGCGCCCGCCTTTGGGAATCTTTACTGACGGCCTTGCTGATAGCCTGTCACAGCCCGTCTGGCTGGCGGGAGCGACTGCATCGAATGGCTCGCATGCCCGGCTATCTGGAAGCGGTGACGGCGGCGACCGCGAGCGCCGTCAACCTGAGAGGCCAGCGCGAGATTCTGTTGGATCAGTTATCCAAGCTGACGGTGCCCACGCTGGTCCTATGGGGAGAACGCGACCGCATCGTTCCGGTACGCCACGCCCAGGCGGCAGTCGCACGGCTCGTGCAGGGGCGGCTCGAAGTGCTGCCGGACTGCGGCCATCTGCCGCAAGTCGAGCAGCCGAATCGGGTAGCCGACATCCTCGGCGGTTTCTTGAAAAGAGCCGATCGGTTCCAGGTCGGCTGATCGGCCCCATGCGGCGGAATACGCGATTCCACTCTACACGAGCTAAATATCGAGAAGCCAAAAACAAGCTCACTTTCGGATAAGTTCGGCCCTGACTCAGGGAGTGATGAATTTCACTATCTGCTCTGTCAAAAACGTCGGCGCTTCCTCGGGCACGAAATGCCCGCTTTCTTCGGCAATAACGCTCTTGAGATTGTCGGCTTTTCGCGTCATCGCCTTGAACAGATTGTCCGAAACTCCGTATCGCCCGGCGATGGTAAGAACCGGCATGGCGAACTTCCTGTCTGCATAAGCCGCGACAAACTTGGCATCATCCGGCAATGCCCGATAGTAATTAAACCCGGCGGTCATTCCTCCCGGAGTGGCATAATGCTTGGCATACTCATCGAGTGCATCTGGGGTTATTGCATCTTTCTGGTGAGACCACTTCGTCATCTGTGCTGATATATATTCCCGTTCCCGATTTTCGGTCAGCATTTCCGGGAATTCCGCAGCCATATGAAATCCATAGTGCCACATTCCTCCTTTGGCGGGATCCATATTCTCGGTTCCTGGCGGCATGCAATCCACTAGGACGAGTTTCGTCACCAATTCGGGATACAAGAGGCTTAGGACATAAGCCACTTTTCCTCCCATGTCGTGCCCCACGACCAACGCCGATTTTTCTCCCAAATGCCTAATCAGGGCTGCCATATCTGCGGCAAGGGTGTGTTTGTCGTATCCGGTCAGTGTCTTCTCCGAAAGCCCTAAACCCCGCAAGTCTGGAGCAACCACGGTAAACTTGCCGGCAAGGGCCGGCATAACCTTTTTCCATTCGTACCAAGTCTGCGGCCAGCCATGGAGAAGAATAAGCAACGGTCCTTCGCCCATCTTGACGTAATGCATGCGAATGCCGTTCACTTCGGCGAACTGACTTTCTGCGCTTTTGGGCAAGTCTGCGGCATTGGATGAAAGAGGCAAGCATGAGAGCATGAAAATCAACCATATAAATTTATTCATTTCTGTGTGGTCACGTTGCGTAAATTCGGAGAGAAAGTAGAGTTGTTTCCGATGCTAAGCGATTGTAAGTCATGAAATTTTATAGTTCCAAAGCCCTGCGGAAAGCCAGAAGAAGTAATCCACGAAGGTATCCAAGTGATTTCTAATCCGATGCATCAGGCAGT
>Ga0196981_1000345_pt1 | contig 17639 bp, 15 predicted proteins | sample S3_2013CmetaG_FD_155462 | JGI IMG/M metagenome (GOLD analysis project Ga0196981, IMG submission 155462) | Soil microbial communities from Anza Borrego desert, Southern California, United States - S3_20-13C | ecosystem: Environmental > Terrestrial > Soil > Desert | place: USA: California... | reverse complement strand
ATAACAAATAATAATGCAAGCAACCAGACAAATGCTAGTATTTCCTGGAACCTCTATCTCGATGATGGAGCTCCAACTATCTCGGTTGCGAGTCCATTGAACATGACATACAACGACTCGAAGATCGACCTCAATTATAGCGCAAGCGATTCGATTTCAGGAATTGATGAATGCTGGTATTCTGTTTCCGGAACTATCAATATTTCCAATACTACTCTCTCATCTTGCATCAACGCGACATTATATCTTATGAATGGAAATTACACATTAACGCTTTATGCAAACGATACTGTGAATAATATTGCAGCAAAAACTGCATTATTCAATATCAACGACACTCAGATGCCGACAATTTTATCTACTAGTCCTAGCGGATTCCTTGCTGCAACCAGCTCGACTACTCTCAGTGTGAACACAAGCGAGAATGCAACCTGCAGATTTGACACTAATGACGCTCCTTATGATTCTCTTAACAATACACTCACGGCATTCACAAACATTCACAACACGACTTATTCTGTTTCGGAAGACACTACATATTTGCTCTACGTAAGATGCAAAGATCTTGCAAATAACACTAACAATGTTTCATCATACATTAATTTCACTGTAAACTCCTCAGGCGGAGGCGGAGGAGGCGGTGGCGGCGGATCAGGTGGCGGAGGTTCTGGAGGTGGAGGCGGCGGAAGCTCTAGCGGAGGATTTGCGTTCAGCGGCGGAAACGGCGGCTCAACAGATAATATAGAAATTATAGGAGGAAGTTATAGCAACGCATCATTTGACGACGATGAGATTCCGATATCAAATATAAGTATTTATTCAGATGTAAATGCGACAAATGTTATAATAACGGTGAAGAGAACTACAAGCGTTCCTTCAAACTACACAAGCAATGTGAGCGAATACATCAATGTAACGCAGCAAAATATCCCTCCTGATTCAAACATAAGCGTTAAAATTTATTTCAACGTAAATAATACTTGGGTTGATATAAATAATATCACAGAAAATGATGTAATACTTGTCAGATATAATAATATAACAAATGAGTGGGAGAAATTAAATACGAGTTTCCTCTTTGAAGATAATGAAAGCTATTATTACGTCGCTGATAGTCCGGAATTTGGAATATTTGCCATAAGTTATGATAATGAAACTGGAGGAAATGGGGTGGTGGAAGTTGTTCCAGTCCAAAATGAGACAATAGTAAAAAATACTACTCCGATGATACATTCTACAGAGACTCCTAAAACGACTGGATCATCAGGATCAGCTGCAAGTATTGATAAAATTGCAGAAATTGTCGAGGCCCAGATGAAATGGATTGCATGGATCTTGATCGGAATGGTTGCAGTTATAGGAATCGTTGCATATAAGATTAGAAAAACAGATGTCCGAAAATACGAGAAGGAAATAATCTCCGAAACAAAACAAGAAATAAAGCATATTGGAGTACCGAATAATTTATACAAAGGAAATATACCGCAGCTTCCAAGCTTTGAAAATAGGCAAAATCAAAACAGGAATCAGAATAATGAGCTTTATCCTGGACAAAACAAGGATATAAGAAATCCGCAGAATGTAGGCAGGGCCTACAGGAATTTCTTCTTTAATAGCAGAAGGCCTCCAAGGCCGCCTAATACTGGCTTTGGAAATAATATTGTAAGAAAGAAATGATTTGAGCTATTCTGACAAATCAATTATTGTAGCAGTTATCCCGTCGGAGAATATTTTTATGTTTTTAGGCTCTCCCATATAATTCAAAATTGATATATCGTAATGTTGCAGAGGCCTGAACATTTCATGAGCTAAAAATCCTCCGGCTCTAGGATATGTAAGCCAGGCTTTTGCGTTAGGGAAAACTAGATCTATATTTGTAGTTGTAGAAGTACCAAGACCAAATGGTCTTTCTTCATCTTGCTCGTTTATGCATGTTTCTTCTTTTATTGCCTTCTCGTTTTGTTCAAACACCCTATCATAATAGTTTTTTGTAATTACTTTTAATTCCAAGCCTTCAGGGTTAGTGATTCCAAAGACTAATTTTTTTGTACTTAATTTTTCTTTTGGATATTCTGAATATGATTCTTTTTTATTCTCCCAATTTGCTTTCTGTTTTGGCTTGAAAGAGGTAAATTGGTATATTGATAACGGATCAGTTCCAAATTCCATATTGTACACATATCCTGTCTGGAATTTTTCAAGAGATTCTATATGTTTGTAATACTCTAAAGCTTGTTGTATCTGTTTTTCAGGAAGTTCTTCTGATTCTTCGCGTGTGTAAAGTGAAGAGAAATAATTATTTGCATCGTAGAATTTCTTGCTATCTTCATCATATAAGACGTTTTTATTTCTATATGCTTGTTTTCCGCTTATGAATATAAGATTATCTCTGTGAGGGTGCCTCATCATTCCCATGTTCCAATCTGACTGGGACTTCTTTTGAAAGAAAGGAATCATTTCTACAGGACTTGATAAGTCGTGTATTTGCATATATTTTTTTATTACGTCGCTATTTACGGAATTCATAACTTCTTCAACAGAACTATCGCCGTAAAAATCCGTTGTATGCAGAAGGCCTGCAAAACTTTTATCTTTTAAACCTTCAATCGGGGAGGAGCTTCTTACAAGTGAACTTCCTAGGCTCTGAATTTTGTCTTCGTATTTTTTCCAAGGCTCGCCTTTTGGAATTAGAATATATGGTTCTATAGGTATGCCTGGTGTGCTATTTTTTATGTAATCCAATACTGCTGCTTTAGTTCCGTAAAGTTGTATATTCTCTTCGAAAGACATGACTCAAGAATTACAATATTCATTATAAAGTTTATGTTTACTATAAAGTAGTTAAGAAAAGTAAATAAAATAAATATCAGACTCAAAACTCAATACTTCTTTCTCCAAAACTTAAATGCTTGATATTATGCGCATTGATTACATCGTGCTGTATGTCCTTGTATTTCTCATCAATCACTAGCTTTTTGACTTCGTCCTTTAGTGATTTTCCTGCTTCTTTCTTGGATTTCCAGATGAAGCTGTTTAATTCTATGATGTCGTCTTTTGTCAAGTTAACATCTTCATGTATCTTCCAAGGATCGATGAATTTCTCGAAGTGTATATCTTTGCCGTAGATTTCTTTATATAATCTATATGTCAAAAGAGGCATGATTGGCGCTAGCATCTTCAAGACTGCATCAAGAACATGATGCAGGGTGTAGATTGCTGCATTCTGCTGATCTAATGTGAATTCTTTGTTTTGATTGTAAGCCCTGTTCTTGACAAGCTCGACATATTGCGATGCCAGGGTTTCCCAGATGAAGTGTCTTACTTCAACAGCAGGAGTGTGCATGTCATACTTTTCATAATGCTTATGAGCTTTCATGATAATAGTATTGCATTCATTTAATATCCATTTATCAAGCGCTGTCAAATGCTTCTCTGCAGCATCTGATTCTTCTTGAGTCAATTTCTTGAACATGTGGATGAATTTTGCAACATTCCAGAGCTTGCTGACTGTCTTTCCTGCGCCTTCGATTCTATCAAACGAGCATCTGAAATCCGATCTGTCGATGTTTCCTTCAAGAGCAGCCCATAATCTAAATGGCTCTGAGCCGAATTTATCAAGAATATCTTTTGGATCAATTCCATTGCCAAGAGACTTTGACATTTTCCTTCCATTTTCGTCAAGTACATAATAATTGATCCATACATTCTTGAAAATGCAATCTCCTGTGAGCAAGTAATCTTTTAGCAGCGTATAATATAGCCAAGTCCTTATGATTTCTCTTCCTTGAGGCCTCAAATCGCATTGCCGAACTTTCTCGAAGAATGAATCAGATGTATGTTTTCCATGTGCATCGAGCTCTTTTCCGTACTTCAATATATATAGCGGGCTTATTGATGAATCAAACCAAGTGTCAAACACTCTTTCTTCACCGACAAAACCTGTTGAACCGCATTGAGGACAGGAATCTATTGGGCATTTGTCGATCCACGGCCTGTGATATTTTCCCCTGTGAGGAACGTAAACATATTTGCATTCCTGGCAATACCATAATGGGATTTCAGTAGCATAATATCTTCTTCTCGATATTGGCCAGTCGATGCTGATGTTGTTTATCCAGTCTAGAAGAATTTGCCTTGATTCAGGAGCATAGAAGTTTGGCTCTTTTGCTATCTCTAGCATCTTATTTTTGAATTCAACTTGCTTTAGATAGAATTCTTTCATTCCAATAAATTCGATAGGATCCTTGCTTCTCTCGCAGATCGGAGTTCTATGTTTTATTCTTGTCTGTTTATCCATTAGGCCTAGAGCCTTTATCTCATCGCATATTGCACGCTGCGCATCTTTTGCTTTCATTCCAGCAAACTTGCCGGCGTTCTCATTCATAGTTCCGTCTTTGTTGATCGCAATTGTTGCCTTGATTCCATTATCCCTGAAGAACCTAATATCAGTAACATCCCCAAAGCTGCACATCATCATAAGGCCAGTTCCTTTATCCATCTGAGCGACTGGATCAGCCTTTATCGGGACAACTTTTCCAAATATTGGAGTAATGGCATTTTTTCCCTCTAGATATTTATATCTTTCATCTTCAGGATTATAGCATATCATCTCGCAAGTGCATAATAGTTCAGGTCTTGTAGTTCCAATAATTATATGTTCTCCAGTTTCCTTTACTGTGAATTTGATGTCGTTGAAGAATGATGGGAGTTCTGCGTAATCTATCTCAGAATCTGCAATTGTAGTCTCGCATCCCGGGCACCAGTTATTATATCTATAATCTTCATATATCAATCCTTTATGCCATAATGTGATGAAAGTATCTTGCGTTAAAGCTCTGTATTCGTTGCTGTCAGTTTCGTATACATCTCCGATTTCATTGCCGAGTTCCCAGCTGTTGAAGCTTATCCCAAGCTTTAGGAACGATTCGCATGAAGCAAGCGATGCGTCTTCAAGAGCTTTTCTGCAATATTCTAAAAATTCTGCCCTTGGCATGTTATTGAATTTAATGTTGAATTTCTTCTCTGCTGCCATCTCAATCGGAAGGCCGTTTCTATCTAGGCCTAGCGGGAATAAGACTTCATGGCCAGTCATCCTTTTGTATCGTGCAAACATATCCATTAATGTATAAGTAGTTGCATGGCCGATATGAACTGGAGCATTTACATAAGGTGGCGGAGTATCTATAGAATATACTTTCTTTCCAGAATGCCTGTTGAATTTGTAAGCTTTGGTATCTTTCCACTGCATGTAGATGTCTTTTTCCATCTCTCTAGTCCAATTTTTCTCATCAAGAGCCATAAATCACCACATTCACTGAGAGTGGATCAAGGTATTTAAATGTTGCTTTTTAGAAATATTTAAATATAAAACATAGCGAATGCCAGCATGAATATTTTATTCTTCATGTACATAGTCATTATTTCCTTGACTATATCCCTGACTTGGACTATAATTGGCAGAAATGAATACTCTTACAATAGAAAATTCCCAAAGTTCTTCGGAGTGAACTCTTTCCCTCTAGCTGGATGGACAATTGGATTAGTAGTCATCATGGTTCTTTATTACTATCTTGAGAATCTCTTGCAAATAAAATTATTTTATTATCAATTTTTATTTTTCCTGCTATTGTATTGGACTTTACTTTTTGCACTTGAATATGTTGGATATCATATTCTAAATATTCGCAATAACGGCAAAATGAATTATAAAGGACTTCCGTTAATCGATGTTATTCATGTTGTCTGGTGGATGAAGATAGTCTATTTAAGCTTGGGGCCTATTATGTTTATAGTTTGCAAATTGATTCTTTAATTTTAGAAAGAAACTACATACTGTTGAAAGTCAATAAATATATAAACCCCTCGCCCCAAAATATTCTAGTTATATGATATTATATTAATATCAATGGCGAGGTGTTTTAAATGCGTAAATTAATAGGTTTATTTGTATTCTTGGTATTTGTATTGTCATTATTGCCAAGCAATGTATATTCTGAAGAAGGAAGCAATACTGATTCTATGAGTTCTGATGCAACGGTTGAAATGGAATCTGAAACTAAAGTAGAATCTGAGACTGAAGTTGAGTATGAGGAAATCGAAAAAGATGAAGAAATATCTGCAGAAGAAAAACTCACGCTTGAACAAAAAATGAGGCTTGAAGTCGAGACTAAGGAAAGAATGATTACATTGGCTAAAATCGATGATTCATCATGCACTGTCGATTCTGAACTTCAGAGAAAATTATACGATTTAAACGCAAAGCTTATTGCAGCAAAAGAGAATGGCGAAGATTATACTTCTATAAAGATGGAAATTGAAGCAGTAAACAAGAGAATAAGACTTCAGAAAGAAGAATGCATCAAAAGAGCAGATTCTTCTAGATCAGGCTCGCATACTGGAAGCGATCCAACACAGCAAGCAAAGGCTATAGCAGTCGGAAAAGTATGCGAAATATCTGACGATCTAAAAGAAGATCTTGCAGCATTGAAGGAAAAATATGTTGCAGCAATAGAAGCAAAAGACTTTGAAGAATCAAAGAGGATTAGAGAAGAAGCAGCTAAGCTTGAACAGAAGGCTCAGGAAGAGAGAAGAAAATGCTTTGGAGAGACTGCTCCTGGATTAGTCAAGGAAGCAAGATCTACAACTTGCCAGATACCTCAAGAATTATATGACAGGCTTGAGAAAAACAGATACAGGGTAAAGGAACTCAGGAGCATAGATGTTGAATTGCCTGAAGATTTAAAGAAAGATATTGCAGATCTAGAATCAAAGATTGCTGAATACAAGGCTAAGTGCAATGCTCTCAAAGTAACATCAGATGTCGAGACAAAAGATGTCAGGGCATACTATGCTCAGAGAATGTCTGAAGCTTTAGAGACTGAAGATGAAGACACAAAGATTCAGGAATTAAAAGAAATCAGAAGGGAAATTGATGAAACTATAAAAAATCTTGTTGAGCAAAAAAAGAAGCTCAAATTCAGCGAAGTCGACGGATTAGTTGATGAAGTGAAATTCAAGGCAAAATCAACAAGCCTTGGAGATTCAGAAACTACTGAAGACGTAGAGGTTGAAGTGGAAGTTGAAGGATCGACTGTAACAATCGAATCAAACGATGAAGAAGTAGTCTTAACAGAAGGAGACTTGACTTTCACAGCTGATGATATCACTGTTGATGAAAACGGGATATATGTAGATGGTGTATTGGTCAAGAAACTGCCTCGAGCAGTATTTGAACACAACAAGAATCTTGAAAGGAATGCAAAGAAAATCTCAGAGCTAAGGCTTGAAGCAGAAGATGAGAAAGCTGTCTACAAGGCAAAGTACGAGGAAAGAAGAAAATTATTTGGTTTCATCGGAGTCAATGCGAAAAATGATGTAAAAATCGATGCAGAGACTGGAGAGACAATATCTGAAGAAAAACCATGGTGGAACGGCCTGAGCACCGAAGTTGAATCTGATGCAAGCGCAGAACTAGAGGCAGAAACTTCAGATGATGTAGCAGCCGATGCAGCTCTTGAAGCAGATACAGAGACTACTGTAGCTGTAGAAGCTAATTAATTTTAATTTTTTTCAAATTATTTTTTTATTTCCATTTTCTTAAAGAATATCGAGTATTTCCTTGCTATGGGTCTTTGTATCAACTTTATCATAATGCTTGAGCAGTTTGCCGTCTTCTCCAATTACGAATGTCTCCCTGTTTGTTCCCATGTATTCCTTGCCCATGAAGCTTTTTTTCTTCCAGACGCCATACGCGTCAACAACAATTTTTTCCGGATCTGATAGAAGGGTGAATGGCAGGCTGTATTTCTCTGCAAATTTCTTGTGGGACTTTTCATCATCTGTACTTATGCCAAGTATTACTGCGCCTTTTTTCTTATATAACGCGTTATCATCACGGAAATTGCATGCTTCTGTTGTACATCCTGGAGTGTCATCTTTCGGATAAAAATATAATATGACTTTCTTTCCTTTGTAATCTGATAATTTATGTTCCTGTCCATTTTGATCTTTTAATTTGAAGTCAGGAACTTTTTTTCCGATCTGTAGTTCTGCCATTTTCATCCCTCAATATAATATGTTAAAGCTGTTTTATTTTCATTTACTGTTTATTATGCTTATGAGTTTTCGATGCAACACAGGATTTGCAGCAACCATTTCTACGTCGCCAAACTTCCATTCAGATCCGTCGAGTTTGCTTATCTTACATCCTGCTTCTTTAAGCATCAATGCCGAAACTGCAAAGTCCCAGACGCCGCCTTTTGCTGAACTTACATACCAGTCGCGTCTTCCGCAAGCGGTATAAGATGCGCTTAATGCTGCACTTCCAAGCGCTGCAATGTAAAATGTCTCTTTGTTTGCATAATTTGCAAACTTAATCCAAAGTTTTGAATTGACGGTTGACCATTTAATGCTGCCTGCACCATAGCTGTGCTCTAAATCTTCATTTGAACAATATACTCGTTTGCCGTTTAGAGTTAATCCGATTCCTTTCTGCGCGTAAAATAATTCTTTCATTACAGGAAGATAACATCCTCCGACTATTACTTCGCCATTATAGACTAGAGCAATGAACACTCCAAACAGCGGAGTTGTCAATGAAAAATTCTTTGTCCCGTCAAGCGGATCAATTACCCAAGTATAGCCTTTCCCGACAACATGCTCTCCTTCTTCAGATAATATCGTATGATTAGGATACTTTTTTGCTATCGCGTCGCATATTATTTTGTTTGATGCATGATCTGCGTTAGTCACTATGTCTGCTTTTGAAGTCTTCTCTTTTGAACCCAGGCTTTCCTTGCCGTAATACTTCATTATTTCTGTTCCTGCTTCAACTATTGTCTTTTCTACAAATGATCTTACTTCTTTGAAATCTATTTTTTCTTCTTTTGGCATTGATTCACTTCTTAGCTTTTGGTTTTTCTGCTTGCGCTTCTTTGTAATATTTCAAGACTTGATCCCAGTTGATTACATTCCAGAAATTCTCTACGTACTCTGCTCTCTTGCTTTGATATTTTAGATAATATGCATGTTCCCAGACGTCAATTCCAAGGATAGGGGTTTTTCCATCTGAAATCGGGTTGTCTTGATTTGCTGTTGATACTATTTCAAGCTTCTTTCCGTTGACAACTAGCCATGCCCAGCCGCTTCCGAATCTATTCAACGCTGCGTCTGAAAATTGCTTCTTGAAATTATCAAAACTTCCAAAGTCTTTTGTGATGGCGTCGCTCATAGTTTTATTTATCTTTACATCTTTCTTCAATAAAAGCCAGAACATTGTATGATTATAATGCCCACCGCCATGATTTCTTACAGCATTCTTTAATGCTTCAGGAATAGTATTCAGGCTTGTGAGCAAGACTTCAACAGGAGCTTTTTGCAATCCAGCATAAGGCTCTAGTGCAGCATTCAATTTATCTACGTAAGTCTGATGATGCTTTGAGTAATGGATTTCCATAGTTTTTGCATCGATGAACGGTTCTAATGCATCGTATTTATAGCTTAATTTTGGCAATTCATGTTTAGTCATTTTATTTCCTCCAATCTGTCAAGGATATCTAAAATCACAGGTATTTCCCGAGTCTTAGATTCCTCATAATGCTTTTTATCATGCTCAATTATTATCTGGCAACCGAGCTTATCTTTAAATATTTTGGAATTTGGCTTCTCATCAACAAACTTATCATTGTCTGAAAATATTGCAAAACTTTTTCCTTTTGGAAGCCTTATTTTTGCAGTGTTTATCTTGTTTGTTATCCAGGGTTTTGCAATTCTTCTTGCTTCTTTTTCTGTCTTAGGATCTTCCATGAATGTCTCTTCCTTAAGATCAAACCATCCTGCTACAAATATTGCCCCTCCGATTTTTACGTTATATTTCTCAAGATATCTAAGTATTGCCTGGCATCCAATGCTATGGCCTAAAAAGTAAGTGTTTTCATCCGTGTTCTTTGAGATTTCAAATATCTTATCAACCCACGGCTTTATTTGAGGCTCTCCGTGATTTGGCAGCTGTGGCGTTAGGACTTTATAGCCTCGTTTTTCAAGCTCGATCTTTAGCCACTTGAACCATCCTATGCGGCTATCGCCGTCCCATCCATGGATTATGATGAATGTCTTCATTAAAATAAATAAAAATTATGAGTATAAAAATTTACTCAATAATATTTCAGTGCTTGTTTATTTGAGATTCCTGTCAAGGAAATTCAATGTCTTGCTCCACGCATCTTGAGTTTCTTGCGGAGCATAATTCTGGCCTGTAGGATTTGCAAATGCATGGCCCACGCCTGGATAGATGTAGATTTCATTTTCAACGCCTGCATCATTTAATGCTTCTTCAAATTCTACAACTTTGTCTACTGGAATTGATGTATCCTTGTCTCCGAATACTCCAAGAACTGGCCATTCTATTTTCTCAAGCTGAGATTCATCAGTTACGAGAGTTCCATAATATATTACGGTTGCATCAAGATTTTCATTGTTTAAAGCAAGCTGCATGGACTGTCCGCCTCCAAAGCACCATCCAAGCGATCCGACAGTTGTTGAATCTCTATCTTTTAGATAATTGAATGCTGTATTCATGTTTTCTATTGCCTGCGTCTGATTAATAGATCTGCTGTAATTTCTTGCTTCATCAGACGTTGCTGCAACTTTTCCATTGTATAAATCAACTGCAAGAACATTATAACCCTCTGCTGCAAGCTTTTCTGCATAAGCCTTTATTTCAGCATTTAATCCCCACCATTCGTGGATCATTATAACTCCGGGATAATTTCCATCTACTGATGGATGGGCATAAAATCCATTTACTCCATTGAAATATTCAACATCACTTGATTCTACTTCGTATTGCATGCTACCTGTATCGACAGCTGCACCATTGCCAGTATCTGCTGGTCCTGTTGTTCCTGTTTGCGAATCAGTATTGCCAGTGTTGATGGTTTCAGTATTATCGATAGTTGTGCTTGTCTCGCAGCCTGTAAATGTCAATAAAATTCCAAGAAAAAGAATTGTCATTAGTATATTTTTATTCATAAAATATCCCCTCGCATTAGTTTTCTGTAATACTGATATAAGGGAATGTTTAGTTATATATTTTGTGAAATTCTAGGTATATAAAATAGAATGCCATAAAATATAAATTAGAATAAGTAGAAAAATACCAAATAATAAATAATAATTCAAAAATAAGAAGAAATAAATTAAAAAATAAATAAATTAAATTCTAATTGTCGTCATCCTCTGTTGTCATTCCATTGTCTGTTTCATTCATCAGATTCATTGCAAGGAATTCAACAGTATCTTCCATAGATTCATCTAAGTCTCCAGAATCTGCATCTTCAGCTGATACGCAAAGATTTTCATCTCCGAAATATGCTATTATTTCTTCATCGTCGCTTGATGTAGTGGATGTAGTCATGCCTCCTTCAGCTTCAAATGCTGTAGTGTGCGATGTACATGAGACTAGAGCTATGTTATCTGCGCCTTTATCCCTGAGGAATGATTCAGCGCCGCGTATATTTCTCCATGCATCTTGCTGGTCAAGATCTTCTATGCTTCCTTCATCTTGCTCTTCATCTTCAGTTTCATTCTCATCTTCATCATTGTTGTTTGGCGTAGTTGTCATTCCTGCTTCTTCTCTCAAGTCAATTGCAAGAACCAAAAATCCGTAAGATGCCAGGTTTTCAGCATATGTTTCTACATCATTATCAAGGCCGAATCCTTCATGCACGATGATTACTCCAGGATATTCTCTTCCTCCGCCTATTTCAGAAGGATATGCATAGAATCCGTCAACATCATTATAATAATTTACTTCCCTAGAATTAGTGTCATATACAGTCATAGTCTCGATACTTATGCTAGAATCATCTTCGTCATCTGCTGTCGTCATGTCGTCTTCATCGTCGTTTATAGTTGTCGATGTACTAGTAGTTCCGTCACCAGTTGTTCCAGTGTCTGTTGTATAGTCAGTAGTTGTGTCATCAGATGTATCGATTACTATATTTCCTGTAGTTCCAGTGCCTGCACCTGATCCAGTATCAGTTTCAGTTCCTGTCGTTATCCCGCTATCAGTTCCGGTTCCAGTAGTGGTTCCGTCACCAGTAGTGTCTGTATTAGTATCTCCAGTGTAGTTGCCTGTAAAGTTTCCGTATGTGCTGTCTTCACATCCTGAAAGCGCCAGGCCAAATAGCACCAAAGCCATAAATACAAAGCTGGTCTTTTTCATAGTATCACCTCGTTGTTTTAATATATGATGATATAGAAGCTTTTACCCTATTTAAGATTTATTAAACTGGAATTCGATTCTCTCGACGATAAACCAAATTATATATGCTGTATATACTCTAGAAAATTAAAATGAAACTATAATTAAAAATAGATAAATATAATTACAATTTCTGCCAATGCTTCTGCATAAGCCTTGCATCATCTTCAAGGTTTGGAGACTCACATATAACTACGCCTTTGATCTTATATTCTTTCCAGACTTTTAGCAAGTCCTTCCAGTTCAAATCGGAATCTTCAAGGAATAAATGATTCTTCTCTCCTTTCTCTCCGTATTCAATGCCTGACATATGTATGTGCATATTGTTTAATCCCTCGCGGCCAAGAGTCTTCTCTATCATCGTTAGCATTTCTTGGAATTCAGGGATAGTATTATTCTTTCCGCCTGTACGCGCATGCATATGCGCGAAGTCTACGCATGGCATTACTCCCTCGACTTCGCTTGACAGCTTTAGGATTTCCTTGAGCCCTGCCCACTGTACTGGTTTTCCTGTTGTTTCTGGCCTTATCCAGATATCATTTCCATTATCACGCAATTCTTTTATTATACTCTGTATTTGAGTTTTTACAGTAGGATAAACTTTCTCCTCAGGCATTCCCTTATAGAATGCAGAATGGAATGTATAGGACCAGGCTCCTGCAAGCCTTGCCATGTTTGCTCCCTGCATGATTCTCATCCTGCTTGCGGCAACTTTTTCTTTTTCTGAAGAATTAAGATTGATATAATATGATCCGTGGCATGTAAGCATGACATCAGATGCCTGCCTTTGGACATTGACAGCTTCTGCAGTTATTGGGTTAAGATTTACCGAATGCACGAATTCAAGCTCCATTGCCTCAAGCCCAAGATCCCGAATTGTCTTAACGCCGTCATGGGTCTTCATGCCTTTAGCGGCTATTGGTATCCCGCCGGTCCCAAATCTCAATCTGTCTTGATTGCTTATTTTTATTTTTGAAAAATCGAATGTTGCCATTAAATCACCTTTTGTTGATAGTTCTATTGAATTATCTTTATTCTTATATTATTTCCTGAACACATCATATCCATCTTTTTCCAGGATATCGACTAATTCCTTGCCGCCTTTCTTCACTATCTTTCCGTCGAGCAAAATAAGCACATGATCTGGATTGATGTAATTTAGCATCCTTTGATAGTGTGTTATTATTAATATTGTCAAATCTTTCTTCTCAGTCTTTAATGTATTTATGCTTTCGCAAACTTTTTTCAATGCATCAATATCAAGTCCTGAATCTGTCTCATCAAGTATTGCAACTTTCGGTTCAAGAAGCGCCATCTGGAGTATCTCCATCTTTTTCTTCTCGCCGCCTGAGAACCCTTCATTCACATATCTTGAAGCAAAGTTTTTTGGAATATGAAGGAGCTCCATTTTTTCTTCAAGAAGCTTTGTGAATTTCAATAATGATATGTGTTCTTTCTTGTCTTTTTTTCTTGAGTTTAGTGCTGCACGCAAAAAACTTGCAATAGTTACTCCTGATATTTCAATAGGATTTTGGAATGACAAAAATAGGCCTTTCTTTGATCTTTCATCAGGATTTGCAGGAAGCTCTTCTCCGTCGAGAATCACTGTTCCTGCAGTGTCATAATTAGGATGCCCCATAAGGCCGTTTGCAAGAGTTGATTTTCCTGATCCGTTAGGGCCCATTATTACATATACTTCTCCTTTGTTTAGTTCAAGGTTTATTCCTTTGACTACTTCCTTATCGTTTACTTTTACATGAAAGTCTTTTACAACAAATATTTTTTCTTTTTCTGTCATTTTAATTATCTCCTTAGTAATATGATTTTTATTCAATTATCCTTTTGCGTTATCATCAAGCAATCTTGCTTCATAATCAAGTATGCCTTTTTTCATCGTTACAAGAGGAAGCATTGCGCATTTTACTCTCGTCGGAGTAAGCTGAAGCTTTATCATGTCCAAGAGTTCATCTGTATTCATCTTCTTGATATCTGATATAGTCTTTCCAGCCATCTCTTCAGTTAATATTGAGGCTGTTGCCATGCATATGACGCATCCGGTTCCCTGGAATTTTATTTCTGCTATTTTCTTGCCGTCAATGTCAGGCTTTCTAGATTTTGATTTTACTTCGTCATTATCCAGCTTGATGAACATCTCTACATCGTCCCCGCAGCTGATATTGATGTCTCTTTTCTGTATATCTGCGTCAGGCATTTTTTCCTTGTTCTTCGGATTGTGATAATGATCCAGCAAATATTCCCTGTATATGTCGCTCATTTTATTTTCCAAGTATTTTTCTTGCTTCTTTTAATGCCTTGATTGAATTGTCGATATCTGCTTGATTAGTGTATGCTCCTATGCTTATTCTTGACGTCGCGTTAAGGCCTAATTTATTCATGAAAGGCTGGGCGCAGTGATGTCCTGCACGGATACATACTTTATATTCATTGCAGATTGTTGCAATATCGTGAGGATGAAGTCCTTCTATTACGAAACTTATTACTGGGCCGAATTCTGCTTTAACTCCTGGCTCGTGCCCGATTATTTTCAAATCAGGAATTTTCTTTAATTCCTTTAATGCATATTTCAAAAGTTCATCTTCTATCTCTGAAATATATTCCCTGTTTTTGTCAAAAAATTCTATTGCAACTGATGCTGCAACGATTCCTGGCGTATCGATTGTTCCAGCCTCGAATTTATCAGGGACTTCCGCCCAATCGCTGTCATATACGTTGACTTTGTTGATCATATTTCCGCCGTAGCTAAATGGTTCTATCTTATTCAAGAGCTCGAATTTTCCATATAATATTCCAACGCCTGTAGGACCGTAGATTTTATGTGCTGAAAACACCAAGAAATCAGCGTCTAAATCTTTTACATCAATAGATTTGTGAGGGGCAAGCTGTGTCGCATCAATTATTATGACTGCATTAGGATTTATTTTTCTTATTTTTTCAATTGCTGATTTCACGTCTATGATTAATCCAGTGACATTGCTCATCGCTGTAAATGCCACTATCATCGTATGATCATCGACGTATTTCGATATTTCTTCAAGCGTGTTTGTCTCGTTGTCATAATCTACTATTCGTAGCTCTGCCCCCGTTCTTGAGCAAAGCTGCTGCATTGGAAGATAGCTGCTATGATGCTCAATTACTGTTGTTACAACATTATGCGCAGGATCTATCATTAATGTTTTTTCAAGGCTTGCTGCGATATTATTGAAGCCTTCAGTCGAATTTTTTGTAAAAATTATTTCTTCAGGAGAAGCGTTTATGAAAGCTGCAATTATTTCTCTTGATTTATGCAATAGATCTGTTGATTCTTCGGATAAGTCATATATTCCCCGATGAGCATTTGCATTGTTCTGCTCGTAGAATTTCTTGATAGAATCGATCACTATCTTTGGCTTTTGTGTTGTCGCAGCGCTATCTAAGTATGTGATTTTTCTGCTTGATATGATTGGAAATTCTTTTCTTAGCTTGTTGTTTTTGATGTTTACCATTTTATCTATTTTTTAATCCTCAAGTATTTCAGTCTTGATCGATTCGCGAAGTGATTCATCGCTTATGCCGTTTAACGCCTTGTCATAAAATCCTTCGATTATTAACTGCTCTGCATCTTTCTTCTCAAGGCCTCTTGACTCAAGATAGAATATTTTCTCTTTGTCTAGCTTTGTTATAGTCGATCCATGCGTGCATTTTACGTTATGATTGTGTATTTCAAGATCAGGAATTGATATCCCTCGGCTTTCATCGTCGAGTATTAGCATGTCTGATTTCTGATAGCCGTTGCTGCTATGCGCGTTTTTATTTATCTTGACGAGTCCCTTTATTATTGCCTTGTTCTTTTTTAGAACCGACCTGTTTTGCATCAGAGATTCTGTATTTGCTCCAGTATGCTCTGAAATATTATATATGCAATATTCTGAATTTTTCCCGCAAATTATGTTATTCATTGTACTTTTGGAATTATCTCCGAAAGCATTTGAATGCTGCTCGATGAGCGAAAGCCTGGAATCTTTATCGATATTAGTCCATTCAAGTTTTGCTCCAGATTCTAGTGTTGAATTTTTTCTTCCAAAAACTACGTCTTTATTTGATAGAGATCTATGCTCGACAAATTCCATCATGCTGTTTTTCCCGAGTATTATATCTGTATAGTCTGTAATTATGCTATGAATATTATTAGAGTTAGATTCGTGTGATGTCTTGAGATATATCTTTGAGTTGCAATTGTCGCCGGTCAAAACTATGATATGATTGTATGAATTTCCTTCTACGGTTCTTTTTATCTCAAAGAATTTATTCGAATTGTAATTGTCGGGCAGGACAAAAATCATGGCGTTTGAAAGAGCAAGATGAAGATGCTCAAGCTTGCTGTATTGCTTCTCTTTACTTCCAGAAACTGCTTCTGAGAATTTATTTGAAAGATATTTTACCATCATTTCTTTGTATACTGGATCAATATTTCCGTCATGCAAAAATTCGTTTAACTTGTAAATTGTAATTCCTTTTATTTCCTGATGAGCATTGAATAATTCTCCATTTATCTTGATGGTTGTCTTTCCTTCGCTCGTCGCTGAATCGTAGTCGATGAATTCGAGATCTGTTCTAACTCCGAGGCTATGCTTGAAATTCTTTTTATTTTCTTCCTGGAATTTTTCAAGAGAGTTCAATCTATCATCGTATAGGCCTTTGCGTTTTAGCCTGTTGTTCAATTCTTCTGATATGTTTAGCGCGTTCATATATTTACCCGAGAGATCCTTCCATCTCAAGTTCAATTAACCTATTCATCTCGACAGCATATTCTATCGGGAGTTCTTTCATGAGCGGCTCGATGAATCCTGAAACGATCATCTGTATTGCCTGCTCCTGCGATATTCCTCTTGATTGCAGGTAGAATATCTGGTCTTCTGATATTTTCCCTACGCTTGCTTCGTGAACTAGATCGGCATCTTTTTCTTCGACATCAATTGTCGGGTAAGTATTGCTTTGCGATTTATTGTCAAACATCAATGCGTCGCAGTTTACTGAGCATTTGCTTCCTGTTGCGCCTTTTGCAATTTTTACGAGGCCCCTGTATGCTGTAATTCCGCCATTCTTGCTCAGGCTCTTGCTTTTGATTGTACTTGTAGTGTTTGGCGCAAGATGATATACTTTTGCTCCTGTATCCTGGTTTTGATCAAATCCCGCGTACGCGATGCTGATGTGATCTGCTTTTGCTCCTTTTCCGATCAAGAGGCTTGCAGGGTAAAGCATTGTAACTCCTGAACCAAGATTTCCTGAAACCCATTCCATGGTTCCGTTCTCTTCGACGTTTGCTCTTTTAGTGTTTAAGTTGTATGTGTTTCTTGACCAGTTCTCAACGCTGCTATAG
>Ga0196981_1000344_pt1 | contig 17645 bp, 12 predicted proteins | sample S3_2013CmetaG_FD_155462 | JGI IMG/M metagenome (GOLD analysis project Ga0196981, IMG submission 155462) | Soil microbial communities from Anza Borrego desert, Southern California, United States - S3_20-13C | ecosystem: Environmental > Terrestrial > Soil > Desert | place: USA: California... | reverse complement strand
CCGCCACTTCGCCTTGAATCTCTTGCGCCACAACGGTCACACCAACATCCGCGCCGCCCTTTACGACAACGCCATCGACCTGGAGCGCGTCTTGAACTATCAGGGCATCAAGCATTGAACAGCCCTGCCCACCTGGCAGTGTCAGGGTCAATCAGAGCAAACCCTTTTCCGGAACCCTGCCATTAAATCAGGACCTTCACAACATCTCCCCGGGAAGGTGATCGTATTTTTCGTCGGCTGGTTCGCAGGCTCGACGTTACAAACTCCGGTATCTTTTAGAAATCGACTACGGCCGGCGCGAGAAATATCTGTTTAGCCATACCACTTCGTTAGCTGACTTGATGACGAAGAAGCCATTGGCCGTCCTCCTTCCGCCACAGATGGGGAGATCTGGCACGGTCAATGATATTCCAGAACCGCTCCTCGTTGATATTCATATAGTCCAGTATCTCTGAAAAATACTTTGACGGGAATTCCGAATCGTAACGACGAACCAGGGACACTCCCTCTTCCCGGGTTATTTTACCCGACCGGATTTCCTGCGCCGCGTCATAGGACGCCCGCCCCAACCCGAATTTAATATAGGTCGTGTAATAATGTAATACATCGATCCTGTCGTCTATGGAACTGTACTTTGAATAACTACCTTCCGTTCGCTCTGGATTCGGCTTGAATCCTGTGTGTTCGGTTGCGTAATAGTAGTTTTCCTGCGGGTCCCACTTCACATAATAACCGAAATAATGCACCTGGGTACCGACCTTGCACAGGCGCTCTCCGTCCAAAGGAATATAAGGATTCAAATCATTGATGCTAACGCCGAATTGATTTACGAGTTCCCGGACCGAATACCCACCGAGATATAAGGAATTGAAGTCGCGACTGCTGTCGTAGAAGAAAGACATGTCCATCGTCGGATTATCGTTTTCCTTGATATCGTTTCCGTACTCGGCCGGATTTTCACCGTAAAATACCAGCGGAATGCCGTACAGCGCCGAGAACCGGGGACCAATCATACGTTGGCCGATAATGAAAGGCTGGAAAGGATGGCACAGGTTCTCGAAAGCAAGCCGGGTAAGCAGCCTGTGCACTTTTCCGTTCGGGGTGTAAAGAATGTTGTCAAAGCCCGCGTGTATCCAACTCTGGAAATTCTGCCAGCCGATGTCCGTGTATTTGTGCGGCGCCCAGGTGACCGTCAATGGGTTCATGCCGTATTTGTACTTCAGCATGTGCGACACGAAAGCACTGTCTTTTCCGCCGCTCCCCGGCACGATGCAATCGTAGGAACCGTCCCGGCTGCGGAATCGGTCGCATAAGACCGCCAACTCGCGTTCCCGCGCGGCCCAATCGATCGCTTGTTTGATTTCCGCGTAGCGACAAGCCTCACAGATTCCATCTTCGCCAAATCCGATGGTAGGCTTTTTGTTGGCGGGCCGGTTTTTAAACTCAACGACCGAACTCGGACGCTGGTTGGAAATGACACATCTTTTGCAAAACTCGACTTCTGCGGGAAGACCGTAGTAAGCCACCCTTTCGCTGTCTCTCGCATCTGTCATTGTTGACGTCTCACGAGCATGAAGATAGGTTGAACACGCATCGTTAATGTTTTCTTCGCTTCCTCGACGAAATTCCGACTCAGTGATTCGATTCTGAGACTGGCGTCACATAGGTATAGCACAGGTCGTGCCCTGGTGGACGATCTTGCACTTTTTACCTTCCAACAATTTCCCATGTCCTTTCAAGAGATCGTGTACCTTTTCGAACTTCAAGATTTCTTGCCGCTGGGACGTCCCATAGGAAACGATTCCTTGTAATTCGTTCGCCCCCTTTCGAGCGGGTTTTGCGGGAGAAACCTACCGTTCGTGGCGATTTCCGCGCTGAATCCGCAACAGTAGCGTCATCGAAGGAAACGATTGGCGCCCCTCGTGAGCCGAAAAATGCGAATAGCACCCCGAATGGGAAAAAAATCTGGCATTTCGGGAGCGGCTGGGACGAGACGTGGTTTAAATACACCGGCCCCGCGGTGGCCTTGAACCAGTTCAAGCTCAATCGAAACGCATACAAATAACGATCCTTTAAAAGTCAATGACATGAGTTAGCTCGTCACTTGGCACGGAAGTCGCCTTGTCGGACACGGTAATGACTACTTTGTGAGTAAAGCCCAGTTGACGCGTTTCCGTACCGGCTCTCCATGAACGAAATGACCGCCATAGCCCTCTCTCCGCTATCCATCCCGTTAATCCGGTTTGCCGAGCCTCGTACGAAGGCTTTGGAAACGGAGTATCAGGCCGCGCACATCATCGACATGCTGTGCCGCTGTCCTCAACGGCGGATCGAATTGGACTTCACCGGTCTTACCGATGCGAGTTGGGCATTCTGCGACGAATTCTTCCGGCTTGCGGAGCGCGCGCTTCCTGAAACCTGGCTGGTCCCGCGACATTACGACCATCCGTCCCCATGCTTGGTCCACGGCCTGGTGAGCCGATTGGAGCGGTTGCGCGAAAAGACCTGGATCAGGGGATGCGAGTCCTTTACGACTGGATGCGATGCGCCACTATCGGGGAAACCCGGATAAACAAGGTTTCATGATCGACGCGGAAAAGGCTGTTTGGCAGCCCTTGCAGGTCAGTAGCCGCACCGGCGACTGCCTGACGGACAACTCGTCAGGGAGCGCTCCGCGCCCCCCTTCGACAAGCTCAGAAAGAACGGTCTGCGGAATAGATTCGAAATGGCGTTCACCCGCCGTTTGCCCGCGTCATTTCCACGCAGGCAATGCGCCTTGGCGGGTGCCGAGATAGCCGATCGTCGCGCGGTGCAGGTTGCGCCACTTCTCGCTCAGCTTTGCAATCACCAGGTCCTTGTCGTGTCCCGTGTAATTTTTATCGATGTCCTCGCCGGGATGCTGGAAATTGCTCATGACGTAGGCAAAGCCGTGAGCATTTTCCACGACCTGTAAGCCGGCCGCCTCCGCCCCCATCGGCGCGGAAAGAATCCGCGCCAGTCTATGACCGTCGACGTTGTAGGCCCAAACGTAGTTGTTGTTGCGGCGGCTGGTGTCTTCGCCGATGAAGAGGGTGCGGCTCGCGGGCGAGAACTTGAGATTGTCCGGTCCGCAAACCTTGTCCTGCATGCAGCGGTTGCCCTCGGCATCCTTTTTCTCCTGGCCGTTTTCATCCTTGCCCAGCCATCCGCCCAAAAGCGCCGGTATCGATTTCATGGCCGATGCCACGAACCGGCTGTCGATTCCGGCTTCATGGCCGTCGGTCAACGTCAGTTCGTAAACCGCTCCGCCATCGTTTTGAGCCAGGCGAATGTCGCCGCCGCCATCGGCCATCCCTTTTTCGATCCGGGAGACGGCGATGTACGCCTTGCGTTCGACTGGATCGTGAGTCACGCCTTCCATTTTGGAGAATTCCGTCGTGGCCCCGAGATAGGCGGCATAACGGCGGGTTTCCAGGAAGGCTGCGGCCTTTTCCATGTGCGGCTTGAGCCGCAGCCATTCGGTGCCGGCGTAGGTGGCGACCTTCTTGTAGCTTGGATCGTTGGGATCGGCGATTTGGGCGTCGAAGATGTCGCTGAACTTGATGCCGCTGTCCACCAGCGCCCTGATTTCGGCATCCGTGGCCGACCCCAGCTTGATCCACGCGAGCTTTGCCGCGCCTCCGCCGGACGCCCTGGTCTGCTTCCATTTGGCCGCGTAAAGCGTGCCCGAAGACAAATCCTCGGGACGGTCGGCGACGAACATGATCAACCCGGTATTGACGCCATCATCCCCCATGTAAGCGGTACGCCGATCGGGCATCATCTCGGCCAGTTCGCGCGAAAAACGTCCCAGGGCATAGTGCTTGACGACCGATGCGGTTCCGCTGGCTTCGACCTTCACCTCGGGCACCAGGCCGTAGTGATAGGCGTTGGCCTGTGTAGCGTCGCCGAAGTAATACCGGCTGAACGAAGCGATATCGGTGGTGTCGTCGCTGTTGTCGGCTTTGCTGCCGCCGCCCCGGACCTTGGCGTCCGGTTCGTATTCTTCGCTGCCGAGGTGGGTGTTCCAGGGCGAGAGCGACGCGGCACAGGCGATCCAAAGGCCGTTCACGCCGGCGAAGTCGATATTTTGGTAATCCGCGACCTCGAGGACGCCGGTGGACTTGTTTTGAGCCAGCCTGGCCAGGCTGGCGGCTGCCGGCAGCTTGCTCCAAAAGCGCCCCGTTTGCCCTGCGGGCGGCAACTCTTTGTATTCGTATTGCGTGACCAAGGCCAAGGCTTCGTTCCGAACGGGATCGGACGCCGTCATGCCCGGTATCGTCATCAGCGAGTTGCCGTCCGGGGAATCCGAGGCAATCGGTCCATCGGCATCGGTCAGAGGATGTTCATGGTCGTCGTGCAAGCCGCCGACGACGTGCCCGTTAATCGCATCGGCGGTGCCCATCAATTCGTGGTAGCTCAGATCGTAAATCCGGCTTTTGCCGTTCCGGTGAATCACCTTGACCTGGGCTTTGCTGTAGACGTCGGTTTTTTCGTCGGCCGTAACGGGCGCCGGCATCCCGATGAATTCGACCGACTTGACGGCTGAAGCGGCGCCGGCCGAACCGGCAAAGGCCAGCAGCGAGAACGCCGCGGCGAAAGCGTTCGGTTTCATGATTTTTCCGAAATCGCTGACCTTAAGCGACGTTTGTTAAAGTTTTATGACAGCGGAGGTGCGCAAGCGCGCAAAAGAGCCCGGGATTCGGGGATTACCGGTAAAGCCCTTCCTCCTGGATGAAATGCAAGACCGGATCGGGGACGAGGTAGCGGGCGCTTTTCCCGGTCTTCACGGCGACCCGGATATGGGTCGCCGAAATATCGAGCTGGGTGACGTCGACGAAATGGATCGATCCGGATGGCTGAAGATCCAGGACAGCCGGCTGGTCGGTGCGGCGCTCCGTGACGTGCGGCGCCAGATCGCCCGCAAAATCCGGCGCCGCGCCCGGCCGCCGCATGACAACGATATGGGCGAGACCGAACAGCTCGCGCCAGCGGTGCCAGCGGGGAAATCCGAGGAAGGCATCCAGCCCGACGATCAGGCACAAGGGCCGAATGCCGGTTTCGCTCCGGATCGACGCCAGCGTGTCCACCATGTAGGACGGTCCCGGCCGGTCGAGCTCCCGGGTATCGAGGCGGAATCCCGGCTCCCCGTCGCGCAGGGCCAGTTCCACCATCTTGAGGCGAAGCTCGGGGCCGGCCTCCGGAACGGCGCGATGCGGCGGTAAACGGCAGGGGACAAAGCGGATTTCCTCCAGTCCGACCGCCTCCTTGACTTCCAGCGCCGCACGCAGATGGCCGTAATGGATGGGATCGAAGGTTCCGCCGTAGACGCCGATCATGTGCCTTGAAGATTTCTGAGGAGGCAAGTGAAGCCGGTACCGAATCCCTTTCAGCTCGCCGCTTCCGCTCGTGCTTGCGGGTGTCTCGGATGGCCATTCGGCGGGTTACGACGCGCATCGAGCGGACTCTCAAGCTTCGGCATCGCAGGAATGCGCGTCTAACCCGCCCTACCTGCGGATATGTCCGTCGCCCAGAACGATGAACTTCTGGGTGGTCAATCCTTCCAGCCCCACCGGGCCACGGGCGTGCAGCTTGTCGGTGCTGATGCCGATCTCGGCTCCGAGGCCGTATTCGTAGCCGTCGGCAAACCGGGTGGAAGCGTTGACCATCACCGAGCTGGAATCCACCTCCCGGAGGAAGCGGCGGGCGCGGGTGTAATCCTCGGTGACGATGGCGTCCGTGTGTTGCGAACCGTGCCGGCCGATATGTTCCAGCGCCTCGTCGAGCCCCTCGACGACGCGGATCGAAAGGATCGGCGCAAGATATTCGGTGTCCCAGTCTTCCCCGGTCGCCGGAACGCAATCCGGCAGGATTTGCAGGGTTCTCGGGCAGCCGCGGAGCTCCACGCCCTTTTCCCGATAGAGATGCGCCAGATCCGGAAGGAGAACGGGCGCGATCGGGGCGGCGATCAGCAAGGTTTCCATGGCGTTGCAGACGCCGTAGCGCTGGGTTTTCGCATTCAGGGCGATCTTGATGGCCTTGTCGAAATCGCAGCGGTCGTCGATATAGACGTGGCAGATGCCGTCCAGGTGCTTGATCACCGGGATGCGGGATTCCGCCGCGATGCGTTCGATAAGGCTCTTGCCGCCGCGCGGCACGATGACGTCCACATGGCGCTCCATGCGGATCAGTTCGCCGACCGCCGCCCGGTCGGTGGTTTCGATCAGCTGCACGGCATCGCGGGGGAGTCCCGCTTGCTCCAGACCGCCTCGGATGCAATCGGCGATGGCCTTGTTGGAATGAATGGCTTCGGACCCGCCCCTGAGGATGCAGGCGTTGCCGGATTTGAGGCAAAGCGCCGCCGCGTCCGCGGTCACGTTGGGGCGGGATTCGTAAATGATCCCGATGACGCCCAAAGGCACCCGCATCCGGCCCACCTGAATGCCGGAGGGCCGATAGGCGAGGCCGGTGATCTCGCCCACCGGGTCGGAAAGCGCGGCCACCTCGCGGAGTCCCTGGGCCATGGCGTCGATGCGCTTTTCGGTGAGATCCAGGCGGTCGAGCATCGCCGCGTCGAGTCCCCTTTGCCGTCCGGCTTCAAGGTCCTTGTGGTTCTCCGCCATCAACAGCTGGGCATTGCCTTGCAGGGCGGCGGCGATGGCCAGCAGGGCGCCGTTCTTTGCGGCGGTTTCCGCGCGGCTCATCGAGCGGGCGGCCTCGCGAGCCTGCTCGCCCACCGTAAGCATGTAAGTTTGAAGGTCGTTTAACATGGCTCGATCGGGTTGGTAGGTGAAAGATTCAAATTGAAAAACCAGTATAACGGCCGGGTCCCGGCCTCGCTCGCCTCCTGAAACCGGGAAAAACGGCGTGGCCCGCGTCCAGGAACGAACGCGTCAGCCGGCTTTAACCGTTCCGAGGCGTTCCGCGGGCGCGGCCAGGCTGATGCAGACCGACAAAAGCGCCTCCCACGGATCGCCCGTTTCCATGCCCTTGATCACTCGATCCGCCTTGGCACTGAGCAAAAGAGTCCGGTGGACGCTGTCGCGGTTTAGGCGTTGCAAGGCCTGGAGCACGGTCGATTTTCGCTTGTCCCACACCAGGCATTTGGCCAGTGCCGATTCGGTCGGAGCGCCTTGGGAAACCAGAACCATGATATTGCCGATCAGACGAACGTCGCGGGTGAGCGCCCACAGCGCGACCGCCGGCGCCACGCCTTCCGCCTTGAGCCCCGTCAGCACTCGGCAGGCTTTCGCGGCGTGGCCGCGCAAGGTTTCTTCGGCGAGATCGAAAACGTCGTAACGGGCGCTGTCGGCAACGGCCTTGACGATCCGGTCGTCGTCGATCTTGCCCTTGCCGTACAGGATGTGTAGCTTTTCGACCTCCTGCGCGGCCGCCAGCAAATTGCCTTCGACGCGGGCGGCCAGGATCCTTATGCCGGATTTATCGGCCAGAAGGCCCTTGGCGTTCAAGCGCCGGTCGAGCCAGCGCAGCAATTGCTCGCCTTCCAAGGGCCAGACCTGGACCGTCACGCCGATTCGGTCGATGGCTTGATACCAGCGGCTCTTTTGTTCCGCGCCGCCGATCTTTGCGCTGCCGACAAGGAGAATGGCGTCTTCCGCGGGCCGCTCCGCGTAACGCGCCAGGGCGGCCGCCGCCGCTTTATCCGGCTTCGCGGGAAGACGCAAGTCCAAAATGCGTTTTTCGCCGAAGAGCGAAAACGAATCGGCGGCCTCCTGCAAGGCGCTCCAGTCGAAGCCCGTATCGGCGTAGAACAATTCGCGGCTGCCGTAACCGGCGGCGCGGGCCGCCTGCCGTACCGCATCGGCCGCTTCCGCGAGTTGCAAGGGCTCGTCTCCGCTCAGGAAGTAAACCGGAGCCAGGCGCTTTTTCAGCTGCTCTCCCAGCTGCTCGGCGGATAGTTTCACGACTTCTTCGCGGGCTGGTGGCTCAGCCGATAAGTGACGCGGCGAAAAAGGATCTCGGCCGCCTCGCGCTGCATTTCCATCTGCATTTGGGATTCCTCCTGGGTTTGACTGAGAGGAGAGGTCTGATCGTTGAAATAGTCCCGTTTCAGCTCGAGCTCCTGGCGCGGCAGCAAGATCTCGCCTTGAGGCGTCGTGACTTCATAGACGACGCGATAGCTCAAATCGAACAGGTAGGCGCGGCCTTGCTTGCTCAGACCGATCGGCCGGCGGTCCTTTCTCGCCGTAACGATATGAATTACCGCGCCAGCCTGGCTGGGACTCGCCGCGAGACTGCCCCCGGAATAAGACAAAATCTGCGAAAACTCGCTAACGAACGGATCTCCGCTCCCCAGGCCCTCAATATAAAGAGTTTTGGCGATCATATTGTCCGGAAGCGCGCCGCGAAGGTGGAATCCGCAAGCGGAAAGCATTGCGGCGAGAATTGCCGAAACCGCGGCTCTTGCGAGAAATCGCCTTGCCATGAGTTACACCACGATATTGACCAGCTTGCGCGGAACCACGATGACCTTTTTGACCGGCTTGTCCTCGACGAAACGCTGTACGTTGGGATCGGCCAACGCCACTGCCTGTACCGCTTCGTTTTCCGCATCGGCAAGGACCGTGATTTTACTCCTGAGCTTTCCGTTTACCTGGACAACCAGCTCAATGCTGTCCTGCACCAGTGCGGCTTCATCGACCTGCGGCCAATCCGCCTCGAGAACATCCGAGCCGAAACCCAGTTCCCGCCATAGCACATGGGAGATATGCGGCGTAATTGGCGCAAGTAGCCTGAGAACGATACTCAATCCTTCAAAGACGAGGGCATGGTAGCTGATTTCACCGGTTTCCACCGGAATTTCGCTGCCGCCGACATCGTAAAGCCACTGCCCAGGACGGCGCTCGGTATCCAGAATATTCACGATTTTCATCGCTCCGGACACGACCGTATTGAACTGGTGGCGGACATAGTCGTATCCGGCCTGCCTGAGTATCAGGTGCAGTTCGCGCCGCTGCTTGCACTGACCGTAATCGCTGGGTAAATCGGCCCAGCGGAAATTTTTGAGTTTTTCGACATCGGGACGCTCCTGAAGATGAGCATGGCATACGCGCCACAAGCGTCTCAGAAACCGGAATGCCCCCTCGACGCCGCTGTCCGACCATTCCAGCGACTGTTCCGGCGGGGCCGCGAACATCATGAACAAACGGGCGGTATCCGCGCCGTAGCGGTCGATCAGCGCCTGCGGATCGACGCCGTTGTTCTTGGACTTGGACATCTTTTCGGTGCCGCCGATCGCGACCGGCTGGCCGTCGGCTTTCAGGGCCGCGCCCAGTGGCCGTCCCCGTTCGTCCAGTTGCACGTCCACGTCGGCCGGGTTGTAGTAGTGCTTTTTGCCGTCCACCTGTTCCCGGTAGAAGGTCGGCGCCACCACCATGCCCTGGGTGAGCAGATTGGTGAAGGGTTCGTCGCTGTCCACCAGCCCCACGTCGCGCATCAGCTTATGGAAGAAGCGCGCGTACAGAAGATGCAGGATGGCGTGCTCGATGCCGCCGATGTACTGGTCGACCGGCAGCCAGTACTTGGCGCGCCGGTCCAGCATGGCGTCGTGGCTGTCGGGGCAGGCGTAGCGGGCGTAGTACCAGGACGATTCGACGAAGGTGTCCATGGTGTCGGTTTCCCGTTCAGCCGATCCGCCGCATTTCGGACAAGCGGTTTGATACCACTCGGGCATCTTCTTGAGCGGCGAACCCACGTCGATTTTGACGTCCTCGGGCAGCACCACGGGAAGCTGGTCTTCCGGCACCGGCACGTCGCCGCAGCTCGGGCAATGGACAATGGGAATCGGGCAGCCCCAGTAGCGCTGGCGGGAAATGCCCCAGTCGCGCAGGCGGAACTGGGTGCGCTTTTGCCCGAGCCTCTTGGCCTCCAGATCGGCGGCGATGGCGTCGAAGGCGTGCTGGAAGTCGAGGCCGTCGTATTTGCCCGAATTCACGCACGCCCCATACTCGGCATAGGCGTCGATCCACTCACTCTCGGGATCGACCGTTTCATAAGCGCCCGTTTTTGAAGCAATGACGGTTTTGATCGGCAGTTGGTATTTATTGGCAAACTCGAAATCCCGCTCGTCATGCGCCGGCACCGCCATCACCGCGCCTTCGCCATAGCCCCAGAGGACGTAATTGGCGATCCAAACCGGCAGTTTTTCTTGGGTCAGCGGATGGATGACGAAGCGGCCGGTGGCCATGCCCTTCTTTTCCATGGTGGCGAGATCGGCTTCCGCCGTGCCGCCGCGCTTGCACTCCTCGATGAACTCCGCCAGTTCCGGATGGCCTTCCGCAGCCGCCAGAGCCAGCGGGTGCTCCGCCGCCACGGCGACATAGGTCGCGCCCATCAGGGTGTCGGGGCGGGTGGTGTAGACCTTCAGGACATCGCTGCCGTCCTCGTAGGGAAAATGCACTTCGCAGCCGTGGCTCTTGCCGATCCAGTTGCGCTGCATGGTCTTCACCTGCTCGGGCCAGCCCGGCAGCTTGTCCAGCCCGGCCAGCAGTTCCTCGGCATAGGCGGTGATGCGCATGAAGTACATGGGAATGTCGCGCTTTTCCACCGGCGCACCCGAGCGCCAGCCGCGGCCGTCGATGACCTGTTCGTTGGCCAGCACGGTCTGGTCCACCGGGTCCCAGTTCACCGGGGCGACCTTTTTGTAGATCAGTCCCTTTTCGAACAGCTTGGTGAACAGCCATTGCTCCCAGCGATAATAATCGGGCTTGCAGGTCGCGATTTCGCGGCTCCAGTCGATGGCGAGCCCGAGGGACTTGAGCTGCTTGCGCATATAATCGGCGTTCGCGTAAGTCCACGCCGCCGGCGCGACATTGTTCTGCATCGCGGCGTTTTCCGCCGGCAGGCCGAACGCGTCCCAGCCCATCGGTTGCAGCACGTTCTTGCCTTGCATGCGCTGATAGCGGGCGATCACGTCGCCGATGGTATAGTTGCGGACATGGCCCATGTGCAGCCTTCCGCTGGGGTAGGGAAACATGGACAGGCAGTAGTACTTTTCCTTGGCCGGGTCTTCGACGGCGCGGAAAACGCCTTGGGTTTCCCAGGCGTTCTGGGCTTCTTGTTCGATGGTCTGCGGCTTGTAGATGTCTTCCATACGCGGGGATTTCGGTCGCCGAATTAAACCCTGTAGGATACTAGAGCATTCGCCGGTCTCGCAAATGGCCACGGATGCCGAGATATCGACGCGCTCCGGCCTGAATAAGGCTTTTGACAGATTGTCTTAAGCGTGTTGTACGCAGCACACTTTATCATTCTTCTCCGGCCATCGTTCCAAACAGCCTTTTCGGGAGAAAAACATGCGCACATTGATCGCGGGCTTGGTCTTGATACATACGCTTCTCTTGAGCGGATGCGGATACAACACCTTGCAGCAGCAGGACGAGCAGATCAAGGCAAACTGGTCGGAGGTCGTCAATCAGTATCAACGCCGGGCGGACCTGGTGCCCAATCTGGTCAACGTGGTGAAAGGATATGCAGGGCATGAAAGGGACGTGCTGACCCAGGTGACCGAAGCGCGGTCGAGAGTCGGGTCGGTTCAGGCCACGCCGGAACTGTTGAACGATCCTCAGGCGTTTTCGAGGTTCCAGGCAGCTCAGGGCGAATTGTCCGGTGCGTTGTCGCGGTTGATGGTGGTGGCGGAAAATTATCCTCAGCTCAAGGCGGATACCTTGTTCCGCGACCTGCAGGCACAGCTGGAGGGTACCGAAAACCGCATCACCGTGGCGCGCAACCGCTATATCGCGGCAGTTCAGGACTATAACGTCACGGTCCGCTCGTTTCCCACCAATCTCACCGCCCGGATCTTCGGCATGGAGGTCAAGCCGAACTTCACGGTGGAAAACGAACGGGAAATAGCTCGGCCGCCCACGGTCGATTTCGGCGCGCCGGCGCCGGCGCCGGCTCGATAGGCGAACGTCGACATCGATGCCTAGCCTGTTTCCGATTTGGATTTTCGCCGCCTTTCTGACGCTCGTCGGTTTCGAGGCTAGGGCGGAAATGGTGGTGCCGCCGCTTCAGGCGCGCGTGACCGATCTGACCGGAACCCTGAAGCCGGACGAAAGAGCGGGCCTTGAAAGCCGGCTGGCCGCCTTCGAGGCCGAAAAGGGCAGCCAGATCGCGGTATTGCTGGTGCCGAGCACTGAGCCCGAGACCATCGAACAATATGCCATTCGGGTGGTGGATGCCTGGAAGCTGGGCCGCAAGGGAATCGACGACGGCGTCCTGATCCTCCTGGCCAAGCAGGACCGGACCGTCAGGATCGAAGTGGGGCGAGGACTTGAAGGCGTCATTCCCGATGCCGTCGCCAACCGGATCGTGGAGGATGTGATGATCCCGTTCTTCAAGCAAGGCGATTTCTACGGCGGCCTATCCGAAGGCGTCGACAGCCTTTTCGCCTTGGTTCGCGGGGAGCCTCTGCCCGCGCCCGCCGGCGAAAGAGTTCCGGATACGGATGTGGGCGGCGTGTTCGGGCTTTCGATCCTGGGCGGCATTTTCGGCGGCCGGATACTTAGATTTCTGTTCGGGCCGCTTCTGGGCGGACTCATCGCCGGGACGGGCGCCGGGGTGTTGGTCGCGCTGTTCGGCCTGCCGGTCCTGTTTGCGCTGTTCGTCGGCTTCTTCGTTTTCATGGCGGTGTTCGGCGGCATGGGCCGGGCAGGACCGGGCGGCTGGTATGGCGGGCCCGGCGGATTCGGCGGTTCCTCCGGAGGTGGTGGGTTCAGAGGAGGCGGCGGCGGTTTCAGCGGCGGCGGAGCCTCGGGGCGCTGGTGATGTTCAAGCATCTCGGTCGTATCCTCAAACATCTGTGTTACGGACCCTGGCGGCTCCGGCGCGTGCTGCCGCGTCATTCGCTGAAAGCGATCACGGAGGCGATCCGCGACAGCGAACGGAAGCACGGCGGGGAAATCCGCGTCGCCGTGGAAATTTCGCTCGACTGGCGGCGGCTGCTGCGGCGCGAGACGCCGAGGGAAAGAGCCCTGGAAGTGTTTTCCGATCTCCGCGTCTGGGATACGGAACGCAACAACGGCGTTCTGATTTACCTCTTGCTGGCGGATCGGGACGTCGAGATCGTCGCCGACCGTGGCATCGACCGGCTGGTCGGAGCCGAGGCCTGGGAGGGAATCTGCCGCGAGATGGAAGCGGCCTTCCGGAAAGGCGACTTCGAAACGGGGATCGTCGCCGGCGTTCGCGCCGTGGGCGCCCATCTGGAGCGCCATTTCGCGGGGCCGGATTTGCACGGCGACGAGCTTGCCGACCGCCCGATTGTTATCGACGGTTGAGCCTATTCAGCCCCCCCCCGCAGAGCACACCCTTGTTTCGGATCAATCCTAAAAATCTCAGTTGAAGCGTGTGACAGGCCGTTCGTGCCGAGCCTGTCGAAGCACGAACGGCCTGTCACACACTGACCCAATGGTTGAACCTGCCAAAACCCGTTCACCCTGAGTCCAGTCGAAGGGTGAACGGGTTTTGGCAGGTTCAACTGAGGTTTTCAGGTTAATAGATCAGGTCTTCTAGCCGCCGTATGCCATCACGTCTTCAAGTTTTGTCGCTTTAACAAACCGCGCCGGGTTCTCGCCTACGGCGAGAGCCTCGAAGTGCGCCTCGCCGCATTTGATCTTGGCGCTTTCTTTGTCGCGAAGGTCGCCGGCGAAGAGGCTGCCCTTGGTCTCCACGACAAAATAGAGCCGTTCAGCGCCGTCCTGCTCCACCAATACCGCCCAGTCCGGGTTATAGCCGCCTAGCGGCGTCGGAACCTTGAACCAGCCCGGAAGCTTGGCATAGACCTTTACCGCCTCGTTCTTTTCCAGCTGTTCGGCGAAGCTGCGTTCGATCCCGCCGGAATCGTAGACGACGTACTCATGGGCTGACTTTTCGACGGCCAGCATATTCTTGAGATAGCCGGTCAGCTCCTCCTGCTCAAAGAGTTCCTGGGCGTAGTAGTGCTCGTCACCGACGCGCTGATATTTGATGCCATCTACCAAGGCCATGCGTTTCGTGCGGTTGATGGCATCGGCCGCCAGTTCGATAAACTGCTGGGGATTCCGCGCAAAATCATTTAACCGGTGGCTCTCGTTGAGGATGGTGACCAAGCTGCGGCGGGTAAGATGGGTCTTGTCCTGCAGGTCGGTCAGGATATCCGGCAGCTCGATATCCCGCTCGTCGAGCGTGATGGACGCCGCTGTAGCGGTCTCTTCAGCGATAACCCCTCCGCGGCCAATGGCGAGGTCGGCCTTGCGGATATTGACCCGCGTTTTGGTGATAGGCGGGCAGTCTCGAATGGCGTTCGCGCAGTCGGCCAAAAGCTTGGCGTTATCGAACTTCACCCGATAAGTGGTCTTGTGCTTGATGCGGTTCCAGAGGGCCTGGAACTGCTCACTGTGTAAGATCGCCTGCCGGGTCTTGATCTGCTTACGCTCGTTGGCGTCCTTGATCTCCAGTTTTCCAGCGAGCTTGCGCAGGATTTCCTTCACTTGCGGCAGTTGGGCAGCAAAAGCCTCCGGCACAGACAGCGTGTTTTCCTTGATCGCCTTACGCAGCGAATCCTGCACCTTACCCTTGGCATCCAGGTATCCCGCTTCCTTGAGGTGATTCCAAAGCGCTTCAGACTGGTTCACACCCAAAGGCTGGGTTTTCCCCGCCTCGTCCGTCACCGTAATCGCCGCAAACTGATGCTTTTCCACGATGCCGAACCGGATGCCGGTGTCGGCCTCGATCTCCTTCTGGAGATTTTCGGCAAATTGCTCGTAGCTCTCGGCAGCAATGACGGTCAGCGTATTGATGTCAAAACCACGCAGCCGCTCGCCTTTCTGGTTGACGCAGAGGCGTAGCCCGCGTCCGATGGTCTGCCGACGCTCGCGTTCCGTGCCGATCTCGCGCAGCGCGCAAATCTGGAAGACATTGGGGTTGTCCCAACCTTCGCGCAAAGCGGAGTGGGAGAAGATGAACTTGAGCGGCGATTCAAAGCTCAGAAGTTTCTCCTTGTCGCGCATGATCAGGTTGTAGGTATCGTCATCCGCTTTGGAATCGCCGCGCGTGTCCTTGAAAACTTCTACGGTCTTATTGCCGACCTTCTTCTTGTCGATGGAAAAATAGCCGCCATGGACCTCTGAGGCCTCTGCACTGAAATCCACTTCCTTAAACAGGCTCTGATAATCCGGGTGAGCGGCCCAGCGCCGATATTCCTCTTCGAACATCACCGCGTATTTGCCTTTTTCGGGCGTCCCGTCGTCGGCATGGCGCCGATAGTGTTCCACCACATCGATGAAGAACAAGCTCAGCACCTTGATCCCCTGAGGGCGAAGGCGGAGTTCCTTGTCCAGGTGTTCCTTGATTGTCCGGCGGATCATCAACCGCTTGAGGGCATCGGCATCCACATCGCCAATGGCTTGGCCGATCCGTAACCAGTGTTCACCGCCGGGTATCTTGATCTCGACCAGCTCATTGCCTTTCTCGCAGCGAATTTCGCCGATACGGCAGTTGGCATAGATGGCCCGCCCCGTGGTCTGCTCCAGGTCATCTCCATCCAGAACGGTGACCTCCTCACGGCTGATGCGCGCTCCGCGTTGAACGTCCAGTTCGACCCTGGCAGAAACGACGTTGCGCTTGTTGCTGACGGACAGCAGTTTCACATAGGCCTTGTTGTATCCACCGTCCACCTGGAGGGAAGCGACCTCAATCTGCTTCACCAGCTTGCGTTCATAGGCGTCCACGGCATCGAGCCGGAATACCATGTGGTGTTTGTCCACGTGGGTTGCGGAGTAGCGCAGAGTGCAAAGCGGGTTCATCGCCCCCAAGGCCTCTTTCCCGCGGCCTTCCAGACCTCCATCCACACTTTGCGGTTCATCGACGATGACGATTGGGCAAGTCGCCTTGATCAGGTCGATCGGCTTCTCTCCGCCGGTCTTCTCGCTGTCCTTGTAAAGGTTGTTCACATCCTTCTTGTTGATGGCGCCGACCGTCACCACCATGATCTGGATACTCGGACTGGTGGCGAAGTTTCTTACCTGACCAAGCTTATTGGAGTCGTACTGGAAAAACTCATAACCCTTGGCACTCGGATACAGGCTTTCGAAATGGTCGCGGGTGATTTCCAGCGTTTTGATCGTGCCTTCCTTGATCGCAACGGAAGGAACCACCACGACGAATTTGGTAAATCCGTAGCGCCTATTCAGCTCGAAAGCCGTGCGCAAATACACATACGTCTTGCCCGTGCCGGTTTCCATCTCCACGGTGAAGTCGCCGGAAGCGAGTGATGCGGACGGCTTAAGACCGTTGCGAAGTTGGATGTCGCCAAGATTGGTAAGCAGTTCATCGTCCAACAAGTGCAAGCGGTTGCCGATGCCCAGTTCGTTCTGGGCAAAAGCATCTAGCTGGCGACCTACGGCACTATGAGTGACTGTGAACTCCGTACGGCAGATTTCCTGCCCCCGAAACAGGTCACAGACGGACTCAATGGCAGCGTGCTGGTAATCGAGGTTGGGTTCGAAGTGAAGTTTCATGGCGTACTTCCCTGTACGCCACCCTGTGGGCGCACTAACGTGCGTGCAAATTCTTGTTCCTGATAATTTGTCATCTTCCCCACCTCACAAGCTGCGCACGTTTTCCAGCCCATGCTGCTGGAGAATCGCCGTCAGATTGGTTTTAGCTACGTCATCGGTGAAGGCGCTATCCCGAAATACGAGCTGAGTATCGCCGGCCGGGGCCAATTGCTTATGCCACTCCACCAAGCCCAGAGCCAATGGTTCGACCTCCTCGTGGCTGATCTGCGGATCCAAGCAGACCATCAACACGCCTGCACCGATGCTGTGAACGGTTTTGCCAGCGATAGCCTTCTGCTCAATGGGGACAGTCAGGTCCAGGCCCAGCTTCAGCAGCAGCTCGAACAAGATGTCCTGTTCCGTACGATCGGTTTTCAGATGCTCGGCAGCGTCGAACAGGGATTGGCCGAGATTGTCTCGATCTGGCTCCCAAGTGTGGATGTTGGAGGAATCGAGCTTGAATACGCGGAAGCCTGTATCGCCATCCCAATCAGGGTTGTTGCTCCTAATCTTTTCGGCAACACGACGAAGACGCTCTTTAGTTAACTCAGAAACGGTACATGGCCGCTTGATATGCTCCAGAAATGCAAGAGCAGGTTTAGCGCCCTTGGCCTTAGGACTAATAACTTCTGGTAATTGAACTAAGACGTAGCGAACCGACTTGTTCTCAGAGGCATTCAACTCTAAGACTGCATGGGCAGTGGTGCCCGAACCAGCAAAGAAGTCCATAACAATGTCCTCATCGGAAACCCCGACGTACGAAACCCACCTAGCGATTACTTCTTTGTCTTTTGGATTGTTAAAAACTTTCTTTCCAAACAATTGATTCAGTTCGTTACTTGCCTGCAGGGCACTTCTGTAGAAATAACTTCCTGCCACTTGAATAGGCACATCATCCGAGTCACCTTCGTCGATATCTGAGTCATCAGAATCATCTTCTTCATTAGAGTTGTACCCGCTGCTAATGTGTGGTATTGATGACGTGATCTAATACTTATATAAAGTAGAACATAAAGTCTTTTACCCGTGATTTACGAAAAATTTAGTCGAGTAACCGATGACCGTATTGTC
>Ga0196981_1000343_pt1 | contig 17695 bp, 15 predicted proteins | sample S3_2013CmetaG_FD_155462 | JGI IMG/M metagenome (GOLD analysis project Ga0196981, IMG submission 155462) | Soil microbial communities from Anza Borrego desert, Southern California, United States - S3_20-13C | ecosystem: Environmental > Terrestrial > Soil > Desert | place: USA: California... | reverse complement strand
CCGAAATCCAGGAAATCCTGGCCGCCGCCCGGGAAAAGCGCGAAACGCACGCCATCCTGCGTAATTACGGCAAGGACGGGCGCATGTTCTGGAGCGACGCCTACCTCGCCCCGGTGCGTGACGAGTCGGACGAGGTCAACCATTTTGTCGTTGCGCTGTACGACATCACCGCGACGAAACGTTACCAGGCCGAACTCGAGTTCCAGGCCAACCGCGACACACTCACCGGCCTTGCCAACCGCAACCTGCTGCACGACCGGCTGCGGCAGGCGAGTGCCTATGCGGAACGGTACGGGCATCCGGTGTGGGTGCTGTTCCTCAACCTCGACCGCTTCAAGTTCGTCAATGATACGTTGGGCCATCGTGCCGGCGATCAATTGCTGAACATCGTTGCCCAGCGCCTGCGGGAATCGGTACGCGAATCCGACACAATTGCCCGCCTGAGCGCCGACGAATTCGTGCTTATCCTGCCGGAAGGGGCCGACGACAAAGTGTCGCCGGCGGCGATCCAGCGCATCATGGCATCGATTGCGCAGCCGATCGTCATCGAGGGTTACGAGTTCGTGATGGGTTGCTGCATCGGCATCGCGGTCTGCCCGACCGACGGCGACGATGCCGACACCCTCATCAAACACGCGGGCATCGCGATGTACCGCGCCAAGGAAAACGGGCGCAACACCTTCCAGTTCTATACCTCGTCGATGAACGAGCGCGCAATGGAGCGCCTCAGACTTGAGGGCGACCTGCGCAATGCACTGGACCGCGACGAGTTCATGCTGCATTACCAGCCGCAAGTCGACCTTGCCGCCGGAAGCATCCTGGGCGTGGAAGCGCTCATCCGCTGGCAGCATCCGGTGCTCGGCGCTGTCTCGCCGGCCCGCTTTATTGGCCTGGCCGAGGAACTTGGCCTGATCGTACCGATCGGGAACTGGGTTCTGCGCACGGCATGCCGCCAAAGCGTCGACTGGCTGCGCGCGGGACTCGGCGAGATACGCGTTGCGGTAAATCTCTCGCCGCGCCAGTTCTACCAGCAGGACCTCGTGACCACCATCGAGGGGGTCCTGGAAGAGACGGGAATCGCGCCGCACCTGCTGGAGCTGGAGCTGACCGAAAGCATGATGATGAACGATGTCGAACATGCGGTCGGCATCCTGCACAAGCTGAAAGCGCTCGGCGTGCATCTGTCGATCGACGACTTCGGCACTGGCTACTCCAGCCTGTCCTATCTCAGGCGCTTCCCGATCGACCTGCTCAAGATCGACCAGTCTTTTGTGCGCGACATTACGGTCGACCCGAACGATGCCGCCATCGTACTGTCTATCATTTCTCTCGCGCACAGCCTGCGCCTGACGGTAATTGCCGAAGGCGTGGAGACGGAAGCGCAGCTCAGCTACCTCCAGCGGCACGGCTGCGATTTCATGCAGGGATACTTCTTCAGCCGGCCGGTGCCGTCGGGGGAGTGTGAGGCTTTGCTGCGCAACCGGCACCGCCTGCCGCTGCCGCCGTCGCTCAACGGGGCGCGACGACAGACCCTGCTCATCGTGGACGACGAGCCGGGTATCGCTTCCGCGCTCAAGCGCTTGCTGCGACCGGACGGTTACGATGTGCTGATCGCCATGACGCCGGAAGACGCCTTCGAGCTGCTTGGGCGGTACCAGGTGCAGGTCGTGGTGTGCGACCAGTGCATGTCGGCGATGGCGGGCAGCGAGCTGCTCAACCGGATCAAGACCTTGTATCCGGACACGGTGCGCGTGATGCTCTCCGGCCATGCCGCCCTTGACGGCGTCGTCGATGCGGTCAACCAAGGCGGGATCTTCCGCTTCTATACCAAGCCCTGGGATGAAGGCATGCTGCGGGAAGGCATACGCGACGCGTTCCGTCACTACTGGTCGGCACACCCTGCGGAACTTGATGCCTCGGCCGAGGGTGTCCCAGGGCAGGCCAGCGTCGGGACTTGATGCGAGGTTCGCGCTTCGGGGTAAGATGCTGGAATTGCTGCCTCGAAGGGACCACGCTTGAACGCATTCCAGCTTGACACTGCCGCCGTTGCCATCAGCGTCTCGCTGATCGTTTCCTATTACGTCTTCCTTGCATCGCGTGTGCGTCGCAATCCGGACTACACGATCCAGGCGATCAACCACAAGGCGCGCATGCTCTGGGTCGAGGCCGTGATGCGTGACCGTTCCAAGGACATCATGGCCGTGCAGGCTCTGCGCAACTTTGGCATGGCCGCGACGTTCAAGGCATCCTCGGCCGTCCTGCTCATCATCGGCACGCTGACGCTGTCGGGACAGGCCGAAAGTCTTGCGCGCACCTGGCATGTGCTCAACATCGGCGGGTCCCAGGCGCCGGAACTATGGATCGTCAAGATCCTCTGCCTGCTCACCGCATTGCTCGTCGCCTTCTTTGCCTTTGCAATGACGATACGGGTGCTCAACCACGTGGTCTTCATGATCAGCCTGCCGGCGGACGCGGCGCATGGAGCGCTTGCACCGGAATGGGTCGCGGCGCGGCTGAACCAGGCGGGCGCTTTCTATACGGTTGGCATGCGCGCCTATTTCGTTACCGTGCCGCTTGCATTCTGGCTCTTCGGCCCGGTACTGCTGGTCGTGTCCACCATGGGACTGGTCGTGATGCTGTATTACCTCGACCGCAGTCCATTCTCACAGGAAGGTTGATTTTCAGCCGTCAGGCCTGACACCGGAACGCTGGGACGAGTTGCCGATCAAACTTCACAACAGATGGGGGTGAAGCATGGATCAAACGAGAACAGAGCGGGACACTTTCGGGCCGATCGACGTGCCCGCCAGGCACTTGTGGGGCGCGCAGACACAGCGCTCGCGTGAGTTCTTCAGCATTTCCACGGAGGCGATGCCGCCCGAACTGGTGCATGCGCTCGCCGTCGTCAAGCGCGCCTGCGCGGTCGTCAACCGCGACCTCGGCCGGCTTGACGCGAAGAAGGCCAACGCGATCATCCGGGCGGCCGATGAAGTCATCGAAGGCCGGCATCCGGACGAGTTTCCCCTGTCCGTCTGGCAAACCGGCTCCGGCACGCAAAGCAACATGAACATGAACGAAGTGCTGGCCAACCGCGCTTCGGAATTGCTTGGCGGACCGCGTGGCGAAGGGCGGCTTGTGCATCCGAATGACGACGTCAACCTCGGTCAGTCATCCAATGACATTTTCCCGACAGCGATGCATGTGGCCGCCGCCCTCACCGTGACCAACAGCCTGATGCCCGCATTGCACGCACTGCGCGCGTCGCTGGGAAGGAAAGCGGGGGCGTTTGCCGACATCGTGAAAATCGGCCGCACCCATCTGCAGGATGCCACGCCCCTGACCCTGGGCCAGGAATTCTCCGGCTATGTCGCCCAGCTCGACCATGCGCGTTCCGTGATCGAGGCCATGGTGCCTGGCCTCTGTGAACTGGCCGTCGGCGGCACCGCTGTCGGCACGGGACTCAATACCCATCCAGCCTTCGGCGAACACGTATGTACTGAACTGGAGAACAGCAGGGGAGTACCGTTCCGCAGTGCCGCCAACAAGTTTGCGGCCTTGGCCTCGCATGACGCGATGGTCGCCATGCACGGCGGCTTCAAGACGCTTGCCGCCGCGTTGATGAAGATCGCCAACGATATCCGCTGGCTCGCCTCGGGGCCGCGCTCCGGCCTGGGGGAGATCACCATTCCGGAAAACGAGCCGGGAAGCTCCATCATGCCGGGCAAGGTCAATCCGACACAGTGCGAAGCGATGACCATGTTGTGCTGCCAGGTGTTCGGCAACGATGTCGCCATCAATTTCGGCGGTGCGTCGGGCAATTTCGAGCTGAACGTGTTCAAGCCGCTGATTGCCCACAACTTCCTGCAGAGCGTGCGCCTGCTCGCGGATGGCATGCGCAGCTTCGATACGCATTGCGTGCAGGGGATCGAGGCCAACCGCGAACGTATCGCCGAGCTGATGGAGCGCTCGCTCATGCTCGTGACCGCGCTTGCACCCCACATCGGTTACGACCGTGCCGCGCAAATCGCCAAGCGGGCACACCGTGAAGGGACAACGCTCAAGCAGGCGGCGCTGGCATACGGCTATGTCACGGAAGAGGACTTTGACCGGTGCGTGCGCCCTGAAGATATGACGAAACCGGCGGAATGACGGCAAGAGGTGAATCTTGGTTCATATCTAAATGTTCCTTTTAGTAAGCATGGAGTAATCTTTCTGCCTCATCATCGCGCGCAGCGGAAGCTTCCGCTGCGGTCTTTTGACGACCGCGCTCTCCACCAGCCTTCCATGTTGCTTGCCGCCCATACGTGATCTCACCGGGGTTGAGCGGTCGAAACATGTTGAACAGTGGTCGTGCTGCCGTGGTCCGGGATAAATAAAAAAACAGGGGGGATTCAAGATGCAAACTCAAGGACGACGGTATCTATTGCTGCTTGTCGCCGCCATGCTCGTCAGTGCCGCGCTCGCTGCGTTCGAGTGGTTCGGCGGGATTGCAGTGAATCCCTTTGTCGCCGCTTTCATTGCCTGCGCGTCCGGCATCGCCCTGTCGATGGTAGTCAGCGCCAGGAGCAGCAATGGAACGGAGGCGTTCGCCCACAAGATCGGCGACGAAATCGACCACCTGATGATCGGCGCTGCGGAAACCTCCTACTTCGTCGACTCCATCAAGAAAAAGGTGGATGTCGACCTGCAAACCACCGAGGAGATCGCCGGCAGCGCGCAGGAGACGGCGCATACCACGGAACAGATTGCCATCAATGCCGAGCACGCCGCGAAGGTGGCGGCCAATGTGTGTTCCGAGAGCGTGGCGGGACGCGCGGAAGTGGACCAGGGCCTGCGCCAGATCAGCAATGCGCGTGAAGATGCGCAAGCCGCTTCTGGCACGATGGGCAAGCTGCAGGACAAGGCGCGCCGCATTCACGGCATTACCGAAGTCATCAACGAGATCGCCGCCCGCACCAACCTGCTTGCGCTGAACGCTGCCATCGAAGCGGCGCGCGCCGGGGAACACGGGCGCGGCTTTGCTGTCGTCGCCGGCGAGGTGCGTCAGCTGGCGCAGCGAACGACCTCTGCCACCGATGATATCGGCAAGATGGTGCGCGAGATTAATGAAGAAGCAGAGCGCGCTGCCACGGGCATGGGGGCATTGACCGACAAGGTGATGGAAGCGGCGCAGAATGTGGAGAAGGTGCACGGCTTCCTCGACAACATCGAGCGTCTCGCCGGCGCATCGCAGGGCGAGATCGAGGAAATTGCCGCTGCTTCGCGCGAACATGTGGAAACCACGCGCCGCATTGCCGAGGCGATTTCCCGTATCCGCGACGGCATGCTGGCGACGGAAGCGGAACTGCCTCTGGCGTCGAAATCGGCAATGATCCTCAACGACCGCGCCGAAGGCTTGTTCGATGTGGCCTCCGCATGCAACGCCAAGACCTCGCACGACGAGATCCGCGCTGTCGCCGAGCAGGCGGCACGCGACATCGGGAAGCTGTTCGAGCAGGCGATCGCGGCCGGGCAGATCACGGAAATCGCGCTCTTCGACCGCCACTACAAGCCGATCCCGAACACCAATCCGCCCAAGCACAAGACCGCCTTCGATGCCTTCACCGACCGCGTGCTGCCGGCGATCCAGGAGCCGATCCTGGAAAAAATGCCGCACATCGCGTATGCCGGCGCTGTCGACAACAACGGCTACTTCCCGACGCACAACCGCAAGTTTTCACAACCCTTGACCGGCAACTATGACATCGACCTGGTGAACAACCGCACCAAGCGCATCTTCAACGACCGTACCGGCTCGCGCTGCGGCTCCAACACGAAGCCATTCCTGCTGCAGACCTACAAGCGGGATACCGGCGAGGTGATGCACGACCTGTCCGTGCCGATCTATGTCAACGGCAAGCACTGGGGTGGCTTCCGGATGGGATACCGTTCCAGCAGTCCGGCGCCGGCCATGGTGAAAGCGGCGGCACCTGCTCGCCGCCCCGCGCCGGCAGCCCCGCGGCTGCGGCAGGTCACGTAACGGACTGCATCACCTGCTCGCGGAACCAGCGGTTGGCGGGATCGTTGTCCACGTTCGAGTGCCAGTACAGGAACACGTCGAAGGGCGGCACGTCGAGCGGGAAGGGCAGGATCTGGTTGCCGAACTGTTCGTTGGCGATGCGGGCGTAGCGCCCCGGCATGGTGAGCACCATGTCGGTCTGGCTGACCACTCGGCAGGCGGCGAAGTAATGCTGGCAGCGCAGGCAGATGCGCCGCTCCATGCCGAATCGGCTCAACTCGAAATCCTCCAGCCCGGGACCCCGCCGGCGCGAACTCGCGAGGATATGGTCCTGTTTCAGGTAAGTCTCGATGTCGACCGCGCCGTCGATGTCCGGATGTCCCTTGCGTGCCACCACCACGGTGGAATCCTGGTAGATGCGGGTGTGCATGATGTCGCTGGGCAGCGGCAGCAGCACGTCGATCGCCACGTCCAGCGTCCCGTTCGCCATTTCGCTCTGCAACTCGCGCCGCTCGACATGGCTGGCGGCAACGTCGACCAGCGGCGCGCTCTGCCGCACCTGCAGCATCAGGGGCGGCAGGATGGTGGCCTCCAGGACATCCCGCAGGGCAATATTGAAACGTTTCTGGGTGGTCTCGGGATCGAAGGCATGTACGCCGTTGAGGGTGACTTCCAGGCTGCGCAGCGAGCGGCGGATCGGATCAATAATGCTGCGCGCCAGCGGCGTGGACACCATCGTATGGCCCTGGCGCACGAACAAGGGGTCGTCGAACATCTGCCGCAGCCGTCCCAGCGCGTGACTGATTGCAGGCTGGGTCAGGTTGAGTTTCTGGCTTGCCCGCGTGACGCTGCCCTCGGTGTAGATTGCCTCGAAGACAGTAAAGAGGTTCAGGTCGACGCGGGAAATATGCATGGCATTTATCGAATTAGATAATAACTATTCATTTGATCGATTCTAACCCCGGCGATATGCTTTCCACAACCCGCAATTCAGCGACAGGGAAGGCAAGCAATGGGACAAATCTATCTGGTCCGGCACGGACAGGCATCGTTCGGAAGCGCGAACTACGACCAGTTGTCCGAACTCGGCCTGGAGCAGGCGCGCCTGCTCGGCGAGTGGTTCGCCAATTCCCGCCAGAAGTTCAACCGTGTGGTGACAGGCAGCCTGAAGCGCCACCGCCAGACCGCAGACGCTTGCATCGCCATGCTGCCAAAGGCACATCGGATCGACACCGATTGGGAAACCGATCCCGGTTTCGATGAATACAACCATCATGAAGTGCTCGTGCGCCATCGCCCGGAGTTCGACGACCCGGAGGAGGTGAAGCGCTTCCTCGCCTCCAGCCCCAAGGCCAAATACGCCTTCCAGGACATCTTCCAGGCCGCGATGTCGCGCTGGATGAGCGGTGAGTACGACGGCGACTACGTGGAGTCGTGGCCGGTATTCCAGAATCGCTGCGTCGACGCGCTGCAACGTCTGGTCGAGAGTGCCGACAAGTCGCAGAACATCATCGTTTTCACTTCCGGTGGAACGATTTCGACGATCTGCCAGCATATCCTCGGATTGTCGAATCGCCAGACGGCTGAGATGAACTGGACGCTGGTCAACTGCGCGATGACCAAGCTTTTCTATCAGCCCGGGCGCGTGACGCTCAGCTACCTCAACAATTACTCCCACCTGGAATGGCTGGGAAAACCCGAATCCATCACTTACCGTTGAGGGTGTTATGAACTGGATTGGGGGTCGCGTTCTTGCGAGAAGGGATGCAGTGCTAGGCGCGGCGCGCCGCTCAGACTGGGTGTCTGTGCAAGCGCCGCAACACCGCAATGCGTCCCTTCTCGCAAGAACCCGAAGGGCAGCCCCGACAACCGGCCGCCTGCGGTGTTGCAGCTTCTTGCCGTGGAACCACCACGGCGCGGCGCTGCGCCTAGCATTCGGCCGGTTCTCGGGGCTGCGCGACCCCCAATCCAGTTCATAACACCCTCAAGGAAAAGCATGACCAACGCAAACCTGTTCGACCTCTCGGGCAAGATCGCCCTTGTCACCGGCGCCAGCCGCGGCATCGGCGAATCGATCGCCCGCACCCTCGCTGCCTACGGCGCGCACGTCATCGTTTCCAGCCGCAAGGTGGAAAGCTGTGAAGCCGTGGTCGCGGCCATTCGCGAAGAGGGCGGCTCCGCCGAGGCACTTGCCTGCCACATCGGCGAGATGGCGCAGATTGAAGCACTGTTTTCCGCGGTCGAAAATAAGCACGGTCGTTTGGATGTCCTCGTCAACAACGCCGCGACCAACCCGTACTTCGGCCATATCCTCGAGACCGACGTGTCGTCCTTCCAGAAGACCGTGGATGTCAATATTCGCGGCTATTTCTTCGCATCCGTCAATGGCGCGAAGCTGATGAAGAAGAATGGCGGCGGAAGCATCATCAATGTTGCCTCCGTCAACGGCATCATTCCCGGCGACATGCAGGGCATCTACTCGATCACCAAGGCCGCGGTTATCTCCATGACGCATGCCTTCGCAAAGGAGTGCGCGCAGGCCGGTGTACGCGTGAATGCGCTGCTGCCCGGCGCCACCGACACCAAGTTCGCCGCCGCGCTGGTGCAGAACCCCGCGGTGCTCAACAAGATGATGCCGCATGTGCCAATGCGCCGTGTCGCGCAGCCGGACGAGATGGCGGGCGCCGTGCTGTATCTCGCATCGAACGCGGCAAGCTACACGACGGGTACCTGCATCAACGTCGACGGCGGGTATTTGCTGGGTTAAGGGTTTTTGGCAGTGAGCGTGGCAGGAGACAGCAGACCATAAAAAACGGCAGCAGGACGGGCGATCCTCGTCCTGCAAAGCCTCCGTGATACCGACAGGGGAGCAGCGGACAATTTCCGAGAGAACGATGATGACCACGACCATGCATGCTCCCAACCCTGCCTTCGCCGACGCCCTGCGCCGTACTGTTCTCGCCATGCCGATGGCCAAGGCCGTCGGGCTGCAATTCACCAGCATCGAGCCGGGTGAAGTGAACCTGGAAATTCCCTACAGCGAGTCGTTGAGCTTCCGCCCCGGGCAGATGCAGGCAACGGCGATCTTCGCCGCTGCCGACTTCGCGGCAATTGCCGCGGCCGGCACTTTGCTTCCCGAAGGATGGATCAATGCCAGCATCGATTGCACGCTGAAGATTGTCGGTCCGGCCAATGGCGACAAGCTGGTGGCCTGCGGCCGGGTCGTCAATGCCGGCAAGCTCATCACGCTCAGCATGGCGGACGTGTACTCGGTGCGCAACGGACAGAAGACCTTGTGCGCGACCGCGCTGGCCACGGCACGCAACATCGAACCGAAACAATAAAGAACACGCATCCAACCGCAAGCAGCACAACAAGACAACCAACCCCGCGTGCGCCCGCGCACACTTTCATGGAGCAACACATGGACTTCCAGTACAGCGACAAAGTCAAAGAACTTCAAAAGCGCCTCAATGCGTTCATGGACGAACACGTCTATCCGAACGAGGACACCTTCTACAAGGAAGTCGAAGCCAACCGCGAAAAGGGCAATGCCTGGATTCCGACCAAGATCATGGAAGAGCTGAAGGACAAGGCGAATGCCGCAGGCCTGTGGAATCTCTTCCTGCCGGAATCCGACAAGGGCGCCGGCCTGACCAACCTCGAATACGCGCCGCTATGCGAAATCATGGGCCGCGCACTGTGGTCCGCTGAAGTATTCAACTGTTCCGCCCCGGATACCGGCAACATGGAAACGCTGGAGCGCTATGCCAGCGAAGAATTGAAGGCGCAATGGCTCAAACCCCTGCTGGCAGGCAAGATCCGCTCCTGCTTCGCCATGACCGAACCGGCTGTTGCCTCGTCGGATGCAACCAACATCGAAAGCCGCATCGAGCGCGACGGCGACCATTACGTGATCAACGGCCGCAAGTGGTGGTCGTCCGGCGCCAACGATCCGCGCTGCAAGGTCTTCATCTTCATGGGCAAGACCGACCCGAACGCCGAGAAGCACAAGCAGCAATCGATGATCGTCGTCCCGCGCGACACCCCCGGCATCACCATCGTGCGCCACCTGCCTGTGCTGGGCTTTGACGATGCCCCGCACGGCCACGGAGAAGTGTTGTTCGAGAACGTGCGTGTGCCGGCAAAGAACATCCTGCTGGGCGAAGGCCGCGGCTTCGAAATCGCACAGGGCCGCCTCGGGCCTGGACGTATCCACCACTGCATGCGCCTGATCGGTCTCGCCGAACGCGCGCTGGAAAAAATGTGCAAGCGCACCCTGAAGCGCGTCGCCTTCGGCAAGCCGATCGCCGAGCAGACCGTCACGCTCGAACGCATCGCCGAGGCCCGCATCCTGATCGACCAGGCACGCTTCCTGGTGCTGAACGCGGCCGACATGATGGACCGCGTCGGAAACAAGGCGGCGTTGAAGGAGATCGGCATGATCAAGGTTGCGGCGCCGAACATGGCTTGCCAGGTGATCGACTGGGCGATCCAGGCGTATGGCGGCGGCGGCATGGCCGACCCGGTGCTGGCCCACGGTTATGCGAGCGCACGTTCGCTGCGCATCGCCGACGGCCCCGATGAAGTCCACCGCAACCAGATCGGCAAGCTGGAACTGAAGAAGTACAAGTAATCACGCCGCGCCGCAGGGACACCTGCCTGCGGCGCATGACTTACAGGAAGGGATGGCATGGGCAATCAGGGATTTTCAGGCAAGTCGGTCCTCGTGACCGGCGCAGCAGGCGGCATTGGCCGCGCGGCGGCGCTCGCATTCGCGCGCGAGGGTGCACGTGTCGCGGTGGTGGATGTGGACGGGAAGGGCGGCGAGGAAACCGTCGCGCTGATCGCGCAGGCGGGCGGCGAGGCCTTTTTCTTCAAGGCGGATGTCTCGCAATCGGCCCAGGTCGAAGCGATGGTCGGCGCCGTGGTCGAGCGCTATGGACGCCTCGACTGCGCCTTCAACAATGCCGGCATCGAGATCGAACACCTGCCGTTGGCCGAGTCGGATGAAGCGACCTTTGACCGCGTGATGAGCGTCAACGTCAAGGGTGTCTGGCTGTGCATGAAGCACGAGATCCGGCAGATGCTGAAACAGGGCGGCGGCGCAATCGTCAATACCGCGTCGGTCGCAGGTCTCGTTGGCGCGCCGGGCATGCCCATCTACGCTGCCAGCAAGCACGCCGTGGTCGGCATGACCAAGACCGCGTCGGCCGAGTACGGCAAGGCGGGCATTCGCGTCAATTCCGTTTGCCCAGGCATCATCCGCACACCGATGCTGGAGCGTGCGCTGGAGCGCGAGCCGCGGCGCGAGAAGAGCATCCTGAAGGCGCATCCGATCGGCCGGCTCGGAGAAGCGGAAGAAATCGCGAACGCCGCCGTATGGCTGTGTTCCGACGCTGCCTCCTTCGTCACCGGACACCAGTTGGCTGTCGATGGTGGACTGACTTCGATTTGAGCGCAGCAATCATTTTCCCCTTGCCGCCCCGGCGCCGGACGAAGCTGCTTCATCCGGCGTCCGGGGCGGTGCCGTATTCAACCTTGCATGATGGAGAGAGCCAGGCATGAAGCGCAATTCGCAGTTCCCGTGGATCAAATCCTACCCGCCGGGCATTCATTGGGATGCCGAGCTGCCAACGATGCCGGTGCCGCAACTGCTCGACGTCGCGGCGGCGAAATGGCCCGGCAATGCGGCGATCGACTTCATGGGAAGGCGCTTTACCTACCGAGAGCTGCAGGACCTCGTCAATCGCGCTGCGAAGGGATTCCAGGCGCTGGGCGTGAAGCCCGGTGTGCATGTCGGCCTGTACCTGCCCAACACGCCGCATTACGTCATCAGCTTCTTCGGCGTTCTCAGGGCCGGCGGAACGGTGGTTAACTACTCTCCGCTCGATGCGGAAAGGGTGCTGGAACACAAGGTCGAAGACAGCGAGACCGACATCATCGTCACGCTCGATCTCGCGCTGCTGTATCCGCAAATGGACCGCCTGCTCGGTGCAACGCGCTTGCAGAAACTGGTCGTGGGCAGCATGGGCGAGATGAGCGGCAATCCCGAGGCGGTGCATGCGCACATGCACAAGAGCGGGCAGCTGGCCGAGGTGGCGGACGATGAGCGCCATGTGCGCTTTGCCAGCCTGCTTGACAACGATGGCGCGTACGAAGCCTATCCGGTCACCGACCTCGACAATGCGCTGGCCGTCCTTCAGTACACGGGCGGCACGACGGGGCTGCCCAAGGGCGCCATGCTCACGCACGCCAATCTGACGACCGCCGTGAGCCAGCTGTGCGCAGTGACCGGCGGCGAAAACCGCGTGCTGGAAGAGGGCAAGGAGCGCGTGCTCGCCGTACTGCCGCTGTTCCACATCTATGCGCTCACGGTCAACATGCTGTTCGGCGTGCGCCTCGGCGCCGAACTGGTCCTGCATACCAAGTTCGACATCGACACCGTGGTCCGCGACCTGGCGGCGAAGAAAATCACGGTCTTCCCCGGCGTGCCGACAATGTACACCGCCATCATCAATTATCCCGGGATCGAGAATCACGACCTCAGCGCGCTCAAGTTCTGCGGTTCGGGCGGCGCTCCCCTGCCAGTCGAAGTGAACCAGCGCTTCCAGCATCTGACCGGCTGCTGCCTGGTCGAAGGCTGGGGCATGACCGAGACCTCGCCCACGGGTACCTTCACCCCCGTGTACGGCATGCAGAAGGTCGGCTCCTGCGGCATGCCGACCGTCGGCGTCATCCTGAAATTCGTCGATGTCGACAACCCTGGCGTCGAAGTGCCGCGCGGCGAACGCGGCGAGATGTGCATCAAGGGGCCCAATGTCATGAAAGGCTACTGGAAGAAGCCCGACGCGACGGCGGCCTCCATGACGAAGGATGGGTTCTTCCGCACCGGCGATGTCGCCTGGATGGATGACGACGGATTCGTGTACATCGTCGACCGCACCAAGGACATGATCCTGTGCGGCGGCTACAACGTCTATCCCCGCATCATCGAGGAAGCGATCTACGAACATCCGTCGGTCGCAGAGGTGACTGTCATCGGCGTACACGACGCCTATCGCGGCGAGTCGCCGAAAGCCTTCATCGTGCTCAAGGCGGGCGCGGCGCCATTCACGCTCGATGAACTGAAGAATTTCCTCAAGCGCCGGCTGGGCAAGCACGAGATGGTGCAGGCCATGGAGATCCGCGCGCAGTTGCCGAGAACGCCCGTCGGCAAGCTGTCGAAGAAAGAGTTGTATGACGAGGAGGAAAAGAAGCGAAACATTGCGTAACATGTTTCCCAGAACCTTTTCTGCCTGCATGCTATCGAACTGACAAGCACGTTGCCTGCGGTAACGTGCACACCGACTTGTGACAGCTCGAATGGAGCAGGCATATGAAGAAGAAATGTCGCAGCGCGGTGGTTTTCGCTCTGGCTCTGTGCATGGCCGCGCCAACGTGGGCACAGGCTCCTTCGAAGGGCGATTCACAACCCACCGCAAGTACTAGCAAGAAGCCGCAACTGGACCGTTCCGGCAAACCGCGCAAGGGCAAGGCCTCCTACTACGGAAAGAAATTCCATGGAAGGAAAATGGCCGACGGCACACCGATGGATCCCAACTCCAATATTGCCGCCAGCCGCACGCTTCCCCTCGGGACGAAGGCCGTCGTCACCAATCTCGAAAACGGCAGGAGTGAAGTGGTCGAGATCCGCGACCGCGGGCCGTATGTCGATGGACGCATTGTGGACCTCACGCCGAAGACAGCCGAGAAGCTCGGCATGAAGGAAGAAGGACTGGCAACGGTCGAGGTGAAGCCGATTGAATTGCCGCCCGAACGCGGCAAATCTACCTTGGCTTCAAGAAGCGTCGAGCAGAGCTCGGGGCAGTAATCAGGCCCGGGTCTTACGCCCCGGCGACTTGAGTTTCGCAGCGTCGCGGTGGAAAGCTTCGAGCTGACGCAGCACCACCTCCTGCCCGTTCTCGATCACGAAGTCCTGGAAGGCCGCCGCAACCGTCGGGATGTGCTGGTCGGCCAGGTGCATCACATGCCAGTCCGCCTCGACCGGGTTTTCCGCCATCGGCAGCATGCGCATCAGTCCCGCCTCGAACTCGAGCGTGCAGGCATGTACTGACAGGAAGGCCACGCCCAGGCCCGCCACCACCATCCGCTTGATTGCCTCGTTGCTCGACAGTTCGGAACCGATGCGCAGTGGATAACCCGATTCCTTGTACAGCTTCTCAATCGCGGTGCGCGTACCCGAGCCGCGCTCGCGCACCAGCAGGTTGACCTCCATGATATCGGCCAGGGTCACCTTCCTTTTCTGCATCAGCGGGTGCTTCGGACTGGCGACGAAGGCCATCGGATGGCGCGCGAAGGGTGCTGCATTGGTGCGAAACTCGCGCGGCGGCGTGCCCATGATGGCGAGGTCGATCTCCTGCCTGCCCAGCATGTTCACGATCTCGTTGCGGTTGCCGACCTGCAGCTTGATGCGCACGTCGGGCCGCGCGGTGGTGAACTCCACCAGCATTGGAGGCAGCAGGTATTCGGCGGTAGTCACGGCGCCGATGCGCAAGGTGCCGGAGATCACGCCCTTGAGCGCGGCGACTTCGTCGACAGCCTCGTCCCACAGGCGCAGGATGCGCTCTGCAAACTCCGCCATCACCTCGCCCGCCGCGGTCAACTGGATGCCGCGGCCCACCTTGCGGGTCAGGGATGTCCCCGCCGCTTCCTCGAGCATCCGAAGCTGCAGCGACACAGCCGGTTGCGTTACGTGCAATGCATCTGCAGCACGTGAAACGCTCTCATGCCTTGCCACCATCAGCAGCGCCTGCAGTTGCTTGAAGCTCGCCAGATGCATAAGCATCTCCTTATTGAATAAGCAGAAAAATTAATTTTTCTTCTGGATTGGTTGCGCTTATATTAACAGCGAACGAGACAGCAATCAGCGCCACGGCAGGACCACGGCGCACTTTTTTCAGGCGGGAAGAATGGGAATCGAAGCGATCACACTCGCGCTCGACGGCGTGATTTTTGACACTGAAGACGCGCAATTGCGTGCATGCAATGCAGCCTTTGCCGGCTGCGGACTCGACCTGCAGTGGTCATTGCCACAGCTGCGGGCGGCAGCACGTGTGTGGGGCGCGGCAAACGTGACGACGTCCCTGGCCGAACGCATGGGACTCGCGTCGTCCGACGCGCGCGTGCTCAGGCTGGCGCAGGAGAAGAACCGCCATTTCCATGACATCGCGCTGGCGACCCAGCCGTTGCGCAGCACGGGTTGCGCGCAGCTGATGGCGGATGCGCTCGAAAGCGGATGCAAGATCGCAGTCGTCACCGACATGCCCGTGCAGACGGCCACGGCCTTGCTCGACCGTGCGTTCGGCAATGCCGTCAACAACATCTTTTCGGTAATCGTCAGCGGTGCGGATTTTTCTGCCGCAGACGGCAACGGCCCTTACGCGCTGGCACTGCGCACGATGGGTGCAGAAGCCGGCAACTGCGTCGCCGTCGACGCCGCGGTCCCCGGCTTGAACGCTGCAAGACAGGTGGGCATCTGGACCATGGCGGTGACGCCGTATGAAAAGGACATCGCGCGCATCTCCGCAGCGGACATCTGGTGTCCGCAGATGCAGGAGCTGCGCGACATGATCGAGCGCAGGAATGCGCCGAAAGCGCGCCCGGAGCGCTTCGTCACCTTCGACGCGCTGCGTGCATTCAAGACGGGCCGGAACGTCATGCCGGTATTGTCGAAACCAATGCCGGTACATGCGGCGGCCTGACGCTCTATCGATCATGTATTTCATCAGAATTTCAATCAGTTTGGAGGCGCGAAATGGAAACGATTGCCATCGTAGGAGGAGGTGCCGGCGGGCTTGAGCTCGCAACCCGTCTGGGAGACAGCCTGGGCAAGAGCGGACGCGCCCGAATCGTTCTTGTCGACCGTTATCCGACACACTTCTGGAAGCCGCTGCTGCATACCGTTGCAGCAGGCAAGCTCGATCCGCAAGTCCATCAGGTCGAGTACGCCGCGCAGGCCGCCGATCATGGTTTCCAGTTCATCTGCGGCGAAGTGCTCCACGTGGATCGTGGCACACGCACGCTCAATATCGGTTCCTGGCGCGCGGATGACGGCGCCGAACTGCTTCCTCCCCGTACCCTGCACTACGACAAGCTGGTCCTTGCCTGCGGTGCCGTGACCAACTTCTTCAACATCCCGGGTGCTGCCGAGCACTCGCTGACCCTTGATAACGTGAAGGATGCGGAGTTGTTCCGCAAGCGCTTCCTGGCGGCGTGCATGCAGGCAAGCAGCCGGCGGCAGGCTGTTGGGCAGAATGGCGCGGCGGTGAACATCGTGATCGTCGGCGGCGGTGCGACAGGCATCGAACTAGCGGGCGAGCTGTGCCATACCGTGCGCACCCTGGCGCACTACAACGTGCACGCGCTCGATCCTGCGCACGACGTGCGCATCCGCATCATCGAGCGGGGTGACCGCTTGTTGCCGCAGCTGAACGAACGCCTCTCCGCACGCGCGGCGCGCACCTTGCATCGGCTCGGCATCGAGGTGTGTACAGACACTACCGTGGCGCGTGTGGAGGCGGACGCCGTGCATGACGGTGCCGGTGGGCGTCATCCTTCCGACATTACGGTGTGGGCGGCCGGCGTGGAAGCGCCCCAAATCTGCACCACACTGGGCCTGTCTTTAAACCGTATCAAGCAAGTGATGGTCACGCCGGAGTTGCGCACGGAAGCCGACCCGGCAGTGTTCGCCATCGGCGATTGCGCAAGCTATATCTGTCCGGTGAATGGCGCGGCAGTTCCGCCGCGCGCGCAGGTGGCGCACCAGCAGGCGGTTTATCTTGCCGAGGCACTCGTTCGTGCGGTCGGAAGCAGGGAGGCGGGATTCCGTTACCGTGACTATGGTTCAGTCGTCTCGCTTGGGCCCTTTGCCGCAATGGGCGTGCTTATCGGCGGTACGAAAAAGCGGGAGATGCTCGTAGGTGGAATGGCCGCGCGCGTCCTGTACCGGCTGATGTACCAGAAGCATGTGATGTCGCTGCATGGTTTCGTGCGCATGGCGGCGCAATCGGTCTCGCACTGGATACGGGCCAAGGTCACACCCTCTGTGAAACTTCACTAGCCTGAAATGGAAACAGGCGCGAGTCCCGCATGCCGGGACTTCGCGCCTGTTTCTTTTGTGCCGGCTCATTGAGCCGGCAGGATGTCTCGTGTGGCTGTTATTCTCCTTGCGCTATCAGCGTGGCGTGCCGCGACGCAGGAGATTGACGATCGCCAGCAGGATCACCGCACCGAGGAAGGACACCAGCAATGAGGAGATGCTGAAGTCGTTCTGGTTGATGGTTCCTGTGCCGAACAGCGGTGCGAGCAGCCAGCCACCCAGCAGCGCGCCAACGATACCGACGACGATGTTGAGCAACAGGCCCTGGCTGGCGTCCGTGCGCATCACGAGGCTGGCGAGCCAGCCGAGAATACCGCCTACAACGATCCAGATAATGAAGTTCATGGTTTACCTCCTATGTTGACAAAGTGGCTACATCAATAGACTGGCTGCCTGGGGAATGGTTCATCACGGTCGTATTCCGATTTGCCGGAGAACGCCATGAGCGTTTCAATCAGCCGCGCGGCCGGCGGATGCCGTCCTTGTCGTCAGTCGGGAGAGGCGAGAATCCTTCCTCATCCTCGACCAGGACAGTC
>Ga0196981_1000342_pt1 | contig 17969 bp, 37 predicted proteins | sample S3_2013CmetaG_FD_155462 | JGI IMG/M metagenome (GOLD analysis project Ga0196981, IMG submission 155462) | Soil microbial communities from Anza Borrego desert, Southern California, United States - S3_20-13C | ecosystem: Environmental > Terrestrial > Soil > Desert | place: USA: California... | reverse complement strand
AGTCGGCGCTCCCAGCGCCGGCGGGCCTTTCGGCCGTACCACCACAGGGCCAGCCGCCCAAACCAACCTGTGGCGAGCTCGCGCCAGGCCAACTCGTATTGAGCCGCCATCAGCATCAGCTTTCGCCGCGTGGGCCTCCGCCGCTGAAGTCTCACAGCGACGAGACCACAGCCCAGATCCGCGCCAGCCGCCGAGCGGTCCCACTGCGCAGCGCCTCGAGCAGCTCCGACAGGAGTACTCGGGTGGCCTCCTTTATTCGTTCCCGCCGTCCCTCTTCCGCCTGAAATTCCACCACCGCCACCTCCACCACGTCCACGTTCGACCGTTATCGAAGAACCAAGCCCAGATGACAGCCGCGGTGAGCATGATGATCGCCACCGCCGACGCCGCCCCGACCATGCCCAAGAGTTGGTCCATGAGGAGACCCACTACAAACCGAGCCGCACCCGGCGGGCGGCCGCGGCCCGCTCTAGCTCGCCGACCTCCGCCGGCAGCAACTTCGATCGGAGCTCCGATCCAACCTTCCGGGCCGTGGCGATCGCCACCGCGGGGCGGTCGGCCATCAAGTCGGCCAGCCCCTCGACCAGGTCGACCACCTGCCACAGCTTCACGAGCACCGCCCCAACCGCATCCCTGTCACCCCTCGACCGCGATCGTGTTGGGCGCCCGGGTCGCCGCGCGTCTCGGCGCACGAACAACAGGGCGCCCAACACGGCGATATCCCGTTCCTCCCCACAACCCCCGTCTTCCTCCCACTGCCACGGACTCAAGGCCGATCGGCAGGGCTGTCCCACGGCTTTAGTTTCCTGGATGCACTTCCGGCCGTCGACGACCAAAAGTCTCCGCTGGCGTGAGCTCCGTTCGCCACGCGTCGCGTTCAAGGCAGGTCGTCGACCACCCCCGCCCTAGTGGCCCTCCGGCCTCGCCGCTACTCCGGCGCTGCCGGCTGGGGCCGGGCTGGCGGCCGTCCGGGCGCGCCGGTCAACCATCCGCCAACCGAGCCCGGCGCCCTGGCCGGGCGAGCTCCTCCTTCCGGGGATCGATCCCGATCGATGGGCCGGAGGGCCCTGCACCTATCGGGGGGCAGCCCTGCACCTATCGGCCGGGCGCGGCAGGCAGACCTGCACTTATTTCTCGCCGTGGCTCGCGATCTGCCGGCCCGCCGTCCCTTCCGGAAGGCTCGCGCGCCTCGGACGGGGTGAATCGCGCCTCCAGGGCCTCGGCAGGCGCCCTCGCGGGCACACCCGTGCCGATCGCGGCCGGCGCCTCGGTTAGTTCGAGTCGGAGGGCTCGCCCGAGCTGCCGGTGGGCGGTCCGCGCGTCTCCGCCCGGCGCGCCGCCTCCGCCATCACGTCGGCGAGGAGCGCCCCCGGGCCGAGCTCTGCGGCGACCTGGTCGGCGAGCTCCTGCGGGATGTGCCGCCAAGCCACGTGGGCCGGCGGGGGCGCCCCGGGCGAACTCGCCGCCTGCCGCGCGCCCCGGGAAAGCTTCGCGAGCTCCTCGCGGATGCGGAGGTCGACGCCCTCCCCTGCCCGGGCCCGCGCCTGCTCAGCGGCCGCCGCGCGCTCCTTCACCTTCCCCCGCCGCCACCGGAAAGTCTCCGCGAGGGGGCCCCCGAACTTCATGAAGAACGAGACGGATAGCTTTCGGAGGGCCGGCGCCGTCGTCGTGTAGCTGCCGTCCTCGCGCTGTTCGCGATGTTGCTTCGTGAAGCAGATGATCCGGGACGTTCGGAGCTGCCGGAGCACGCGCTCGACGGTGTCCATTCGAATCCGGCGCCGCCGATCCTCGTCCTCGCCTGGCCATACCTCCCGAAACGGGAGCTCGGCGAGCTCGGCGATCCGCTTGACGCTCAAAAATCCGCCGCCTGGATCGCGTAGCTGCATCGTGCGCCAGTCGCAGCACGACGCGCAGACGAGGATCACGCGGATCGCCGCCTCCATGAATTGGGAGCGGCGCCGCTCATAGTCCTCGCCCGTCTCGCCGTCTCGCCGCGGCGGCCGCGCTAGGAGCTCGGGAAACGCGGGGAACACAGGCCTTCCCCTCGGGTCGGTGAGTTCGAAGCGGAGCGATCCCCGTCGCTCGTATAGGCGCGTGAGCGTGTTGACCAGGTGCCGCACGATCGGATCGCGGTGTCCGGCCGCGATCGCGGGCACGAGGGACGGCGCGGCCGGATCGTGAGCCCGTCGGCTCACCGCAGGTCGCGTCGTCTCCTCGGCCGCGAACGAGCTCAATTCTTTTCGTCCCTCCCTAGGCAGAGGTCCGTCACGATGTTGCGGGCGCTGCCGACGATCTCGACGCGCGTCCCGAGGTAAGCGGCCACCTCGGGGATGACGCCCACCATCTCGCACGTGACCTCGAAATCGAGCGCGCCGCCGATGAACTTCGCCATGGAAGCGCAGCGTCCGCAGAGCTCAGTCGGTCGATCCTTTGGCTTGGTTCGGATCAGCCATAGGCTCGGCCGGGTGCAAGTCGACGCCGAGCAGACCCCCGTGCGGGTCATCCTTCACCGCCTTCGCCGACAAACCCGCCCGGCGGCATCTTGAAGCGGTACTTTTTGAACAGGACTTCCGGGTCGTCGATGAGCTCATGCCACCACCGGAGATCGCCGCCCATCATCTCGTTGACGGCGCGGACCATGAGGGCCCCGCACAAGCCGCCGGCGAACGGTTTGATCCCGTTCGCCTGGGCGAACCGGCGCATTTCGTCAAACAACCTCTGCGCGTCGTTGGCGTACGACTCCAGCTGTTCGCCCGTGATGAAGCTCCACTCGTTTTTCGCGGTCACGGCGCACCTCGCAGCGGCTGGCCGTCGGGCCCGAACAACAGCGGCGCCGGCGGCGGATGCTCGACGCAGCCCGTACAGAGGCCGGGATCGAGCTCGACCCACCCGCACGGGGTGAGCTCCATGACCTCGAGCTGCTCATCGTCGAGCTGCTCGAGGTCGTCGAGGGTCCAGCGCTTGCCGCTCGGATCGTAAAAGCAGGGGCTCGAGTCGGTGCAGCCGCACTGCCTGCAGGACGCTCCCCGGGTGAAGATCATCGGCGGCCGCCTTTCTTGTCCTCGAGGAGCGTCCCGCAGGCGTCACACACCCATGCGCGAGCCCGCGAGACTCGGCGCGCCGGTTTGCCACAGTGGAGGGGTGGGCCCCCCGGCTCCGCCGGCGGCGGCTCGAACAGCTTGAGTTGTCGACGGTTGAAGTTGCGCGGCGGTGCCAGCCGGCCGATCTCGTCGTCCCAATCAGTCATGGTGCACCTGACCGATCTGTTGCAGGAGGTCGCAGCCATCGCCGTGGACGACGCCGCAACTGCGCTGCTGGAGCTCGGCGGCGCGCTCGATGAGCACCGCCCGGGCCCGGAGCTCGCCGGCGAGCTCAAGATCGACCCGGATCGTTCCGTGGATCGCCTCAAGGGTCGAGGCGGCCTTTCGAAGGACCTCGGATGTGTGCATGTCCGCGAAGCGCTTGGCGTCGACCCCGTGTCGCCGCGCCACGTCCGGCGGCATGCAAACCCCGTCGTGGTTCTCCCGCCGGGCGCAATCCGCCGCCCGGTTGCACAGCCCCGGCGCCTTCACGGCTGCGACTCCCCGGGCGCCTTGAGCGTAGCGACCTTGTCCCGGAAGGCGCGGACGGCATCCCACCATCGCTCACGCGCCTTAGCGAGCTCCTCTGGCCCCGACGTCGGCCGCCACGCCGTGTAGCCGTACACGCGCGCAACCTCGGCGTCGTAGGTCCTGCACAGATCGCCGGTCGCCCGTTCAAAGTCGGCGTGCAGCGAGCGCAGCTCCTCGAGAAATGCGACGGCATCACGAGGGGCAATGCCGTCCGCCATCCGCTCGCGCGCCGTCACGACACGATCTCCCCGGAAGCGGAACGGTGGTTCCGGATGAAACAGCCGACGTGCGCGACGATTCGCCCGATGGGCCAGATCGCCACCATCTCGAACCGGCTGATCGGGTCGGGGCAGTAGTTACAGGCGAGGAGCGGGAGGAGCTCCTCGAGGAGCTCAGGAACCCGATCGCCGGCATCCGCCGGCGTAGGGGCTAAGGGGCTGGAGCTAGTTGGGTCGACCATGGTCCCTCCGAGGGCAAAGCCCTCGAGGGACGCACGTCAGAAGACTGGTCAGAGCATGGGACTTTTAATCCGTAGGCCGCAGGTTCGATCCCTGCTGGGCCCACTGCTGAACCCAGCCGATTGACGATCGGCGGGGGGCGGCTACGCTCCGATCCAGTCCCTTTGGTGGTCCCTCTGGGGCTGGGCTCCGGGGGAGGCGGTGCTACCAACACCGCCTCCCCCAATTCCGTTGGCACCATGCCGCGGGAATTGGGTCCGGACTCTCTCTTGCGAGAGATCTTCTTGGGACCTCGGCGCGTCGACGTCGCGAAAGCGACGGTGCGCTCGATCTGGTCCCGAAACCTGACTGGCATCGCGTGCGCGTAGACGCGCGCGGGGATCGTGAGGTCCTTCCAGCCGCCCACCTCGAGCAACTCCGGGGTGAAGCCGTTAGCCTGCACGTACCAGGTGAAAAACGTGTGCCGGAGCGAATGCGTCGTCAGCCTCGGCAGGCCGAGACGATCGCAGCGCCGGCGGAGGACTTTGTTTGCGTGCGGCCAGGGCGCGACGAGCGGCGCGCCCGGCGGCAGCTCGCGCCAACGCGCCTCGAGCTCGCGCGCGAGCTCGGGGGCGGCGTGGATCTTCACGCCAGTGAACCGGCGAGTCTTCCACGATCGGACCACGATCCAACCAGCATCAGGATCGAAGTCCTCGCGGCGCAGCCGCTCGACGTCGCTCCGCCGCTGGCCCGTCCAAACAGCGACCGCGAACCAAGCGCGCCGCTCGAGCGGGAGCGCGTCTCGCAGCCGCTCGTACGCCTCGAAGTCGGGCAGGAACGCCGCCCGCGGGACGTAGGCGTAAGGGATTTCGGGCAACCGAGGCGCCCGGCCGCGGGCGAGCTCGATCGCTTGGCTCAGCGTCGATGCTCGCTTGCGCAGGGTGCCGCCGGAGAGCCGCCGCCGGCGTCCGCTGGCCTCGAGGTCGAGCGCCCGGGCAATCCGGCCGGGGGTGAGGGCCTCGAGCAGCGTCCGGGGCGGCAGCCGCTCGAGCAGATAGCGAACGTGCTGCCGCTGCATGTGCAGCGTGGCGGGCGATCGGACGCCGGCGCGCACCCTAACGGCCGTTCGGCTCAGCAGCAGCCGGAAGGCGTCGCGCAGCGTTTTCGCGCTGCCTCTGCGCGCGGGTGCTACGCTGCCCATGTCGTCGGTGGTGTCATCATCGATGGCCGTGCCCGGGGGTGTTCGCAGCACCGCCCGGGTTTTTTTCGGTCCGGGTCGGGCCCGGGGGATCACCGTAGGGCAAGCCGGCAGGCGCGTCAATTGAGTGATCTGGCTTACAAAGGATCACCTGTACAGGTGTTCCCCCCGGGTCGCCGGGGCGAGGTACGATCGCCAGATGGGCGACCGTGAACTTCACCCGTCGGAAGTCGCGGAGCTCGATCGCCTCAAGACGATCGCCCTTTTGGCTGCCGACATCGGTTCGAAGGTGGGCCCGCTGCTCGGTGAAGTGATCCGCGCGGGTACGGTCGACGATGTCTATCTGAGACGCGGCCGCCTGCACTCCTACGTCGACGTGCTGCGCGAGCTGGTGCATCGCCTTTGAAGCCGCGCGAAGGGCGGTGCGCCGTAGTCCTGATGGCTGGCGACGCGCCGATCCACGTCTACGCGACGTTCCCCAGCCGCGAAGTCGCCGAGGAATGGGTCGCGCGGAAGAACGAGGCGCAAAGGCCCGCGTGGTGGCCGGGCGCTGTCCCGCTGCGCGGTATCGTGGTGCCCATCGCAGGCTACGAGGCCCCGGAGAGCGAACGGTGAAGCCGCGCGCCCTCCTCTACGCTCGCGTGTCGACGGCCGACAAGGGGCAGGACTGGCACGCGCAGATCGAGGAGCTCGAGCGCGTCGCGGATCAACGTGGGTGGGAGGTCGTCGGCCACTACCACGACACCACGAGCGGCGCGAAGGCCTCGAGGCCGGGACTCGACGCCGCGATCGCGCGCTGCCGCCGCGGCGGCGTGAACATCTTCGCGGCCGTCTCGACCGATCGCTTTGCCCGCTCCGTCCTCAACCTCCTCCGCCTGGTCGGCGAGCTCGAGGCGCTCGGGGTCAAGATCGCGGCCACGCGCGAGGGGGCGCTCGACACGACCACGCCACAGGGGCGCGCGTTTTTGGTTGTCCGGGGCGCGTTCGCCGAGCTCGAGCGAAGCTTGCGCGCCGAGGGCATCCGCGAAGGCCTCGCCATCCGGCGAGCTCGCGGCGTGAAGCTTGGGCGGCCGCGAGGGCTGGATTACTCGCGTCTCGAGGACGCGAAGATTCACCGCATGTCGGGCGCCACCTGGCAAACGATCGCCGATCTCTACGGCGGCACGCCCGGCGCCTGGTCGCGCGCTCTCTCGAGGGCCGCGTGATCGCGCTCGTCGAAATCTGCGACGAGTGCGGCACGCGCTACCAGAGCCCCGCGCTTCAGCCCAACGCGGCCGCCCTCCGAAACGCGCTCAAGGTCCTCGAGATGCACCTACCGGCGCCGGGCAAGCGGCTCCATCTCGTGTGTCCGACGTGCAACCCGGCAGCGTATCGGACTTGTTCTCCCCTCGAGCGCGAAGTCTGGGACCGAGCGCGCCGCCGCGGGCGCGGCGAGGTCCTGGGCGAGCTCGACGCGAACGACTTCGACGAGATCGTCCGCTCGAGGTCCTCGTGAGAGCGGAGGCGCGCCGACGTCGTGAGCGGCTCGAGGCGGTCATGCGCGAGCTCGGTTACGTGCCGTGGCGGCCGCCGCGCGAGCTCGGGCAGCTGCGCGGCTACGTAGCGCAGCAGCGCCGGCGGCGCGCGTTCGTGCTGCTACTGCTCGCGCGATCGCGCGCTCTCTCGACGGCCGCCTAGGCCTTGCCGGTTCGGCGGTAGACCTCTCGCCGGCGTGCAGCCTTCGAGGCGTCGGGCGACGGCATGAACGACCCAATCGACGAGCTGCCCCAGGCTGCAGCGGCCTTCGTCGCTCGTCGCTCCGCCTGGCGGCGCGTCTTCCGAGCGAGAGCGCACGCCTCGCTGCACGTCAGCTGCCGCCGGTTGTAGATTTTGAACTTGCCGGCGATCGCCGCGATCGGCTTGCTGCACTCGCTGCACGTCCAGCTGGCGTCGTAGTTGCTCGGGGAGAGGTGGAAGCCCACGTCGACGTAGTAGTTTGCTTCACGCGATCGCCTGAAGCAATATAATATTGCTTCAACTCCGCAGGTCCTGGCGGGCCCTAGTTTGCTTCACGGGATCTCGACGGCCCCCCTTCGCAAAACCCCGCGGCGGCGATCGCCGTCAACCCCAGGAAAGTCGCGGGTACTTTCGTGGCCGTGATCGATTTCGCTAAACAAATGTTTTGCGAAGCCTGACGATGGGCCCATGCGTGCCCTGCTCGCCCTGGTCCTGCTCGCCAGCTGCGGCTCCATCACCACGAGCTCCCTCACCGATCCCGACGCCGGCGACGCCGGCGAGCTCGGGGACGCCATCGGCACCGCCGGAACAACCGGCGCCGCCGGCGTTGGAGGACTGGGGGGAGGCGCCGGCGCGATCGGCGGAGCGGGAACGACCGGCGCGGGCGGCGCCGGCGGCCAGGGCGGCGCGTGCGTGAGCGCGAACGCGCCGGGGTTCGCCTTCGGGCCCGGCTGCGACGCCGGCGCGTGCCGAGCCACATGTGAGCTCGAGGGCGCCCACTTCGTCGGGTGCGTCGTCGATAGTCCGATCGCGTCCCGCTGTTACGCGCGGTGCTCCGACTGCCCCTAGTAGCGTCCGATCTTCGGGAGCACCCACGACGTGAGTGCACCAATCCCGGCGGCCGCCCAGAATCTCGGGTCTCTAACCTGCGCGAACCCCATCGCTCCTTCGAGCGCGACGAGCTTGGCGGACCGCCCATCCTTGATCGCGTGGAGGGATCTGCCGAGCGCATAGCCGCCGACGCCCAGCAGCGCGCCGACCACGATCCGCTTTGTCACTTTCCGTCGCCCGGCAGATGCTTCACGGCCTCGGCGCAAGCGGCGAGCGCGGCCTTTTTCACGCTGCCGCGGCTGACTGCGTAGGCCGACGCCGCAACCGCGACCACGCCGGCGGGGATCGCCCACAGCGGCGACGTCGCCGCGGCCAAGACGCCGAGTCCAGATGCAACGGCGCCGCCCAGAATCGTGGCCCAAAACTCAGACGATTTGACGCCCGGTTTCGCCGCGTTCCGCGCGGCAGCCTGCACCGCCGCGGCCGCGGCCGCTTTCCCCGCTGCAATTGCGATCTCTTGGTTCACAACACGTCCTCCGCTTCGTCGGTGGCGATGAGCCGCTCCGCCTTTTCCACCAGCCGCCGCAATTCCGGGTTCCAGTCCGCCCGAGGATCGGGCTCTGGATCGGACCCGATTGGCAGACCGAACGTGGGCGAGTACACGTTCGCATCGATCTCGAGCTCCATCGTCCGCCGTCCAGGCCGCCGCGGCGTGAGCAGCCAGGCGACGAGGGCGAGGCCTCCGGCGACTGCGATCTTGACCTGGGTGGGCGTCATGGCGTTACGCCGCCTCCTTCGTCGCATTCGAGCAGGACCAGGGCGATCGCGAGGGCACGCCGCGAACGGCGGAGCGGCCGGGCGAGCTCTGCGCAGAGGGCGGCTCGCTCTTTGGGGCTCCGAGCTCCGCGCAGGCGAGCCGGAGCTCCGACAAGACGATCCCCCGCAACGTTGAGCAGGTTCCCGACTTCGACGAGCCAGCGCTCGAGCTCCTCATCGGCCATCGCCCCCCCGGTCGCGATCTCTGGTGATCAGCTTGACCCCGAGCGATCCAGCGATATTCGCGACGTCCTTCTCGAGGTCTCCCAGGCGCTCGCCTTGCCTGCGCAGCGATTTCGTATGCGCTGCGATCCGGTTCCAGGCAACGCCGGCCATGAAGATCCACAGCGCGAGCCGCTCCGCGGGCACCTGCTGCAACCACTCGGACACCTAGAACCTCTGCACCTGATTGGGGTTGGTGAAGGCATTTCGCCAGAACACCTCAACCTCGGCCCCGGTGTTCCAGTTGGCGTAGCGGTTCCCACCTAAGTCGACGAACCGCCCATCGTTCTGCACCGTCACGTTGCTGGCCGCGTTCGCCCGGAATGTGTTGTATCCAGCCTCCACCCGGCCGCCGGCTTGGATTTTGAGCGCCTTTCCGGCTAGGCCAACGTTCCCGAATCGCCCGATGTTGCATCCGCGCACCCACAGCTTGCTGGTTGCGTCCACGTCGATCGCAAACCCGTCAGGGTCCGGAGCTCCCCACAAAAAGGCGCCGTCGAAGTCGGCTTCTCCCTCGGTGAAGATCTGCAGCGGGGTGAGCGTGCCTTCATCGATGCCACCGCCGATCCACCGGACGACTCCGTTTCCAGTCGGCTCCCGGCTCGGATTGGTGGTGATCCCGACGTTCCGGTGGAAGTTGCTCGCGAGACAATTTTTCGCGAGGACGCCCGCGCCATGGAAGAACATCGCCCACATCGCCGAGTTGCCGGACGTGCCCTGCACCGTCACGTCATTTAGATCCAGATTGGTGCCGTTTACCGACAGACAGCGACTCTCGATGACCTGTGATCCGATCTGGGCCATGCCTACGCGGCTCAACCTGCACCCGACCGCCTGCTCGATGTTGAAGAACGCCTGATCTGCGGCCAGCCCGTTCCAGGCGAACCCACACCCGTAAATCCCGAAGTTTTCGATCAGCGCCCCATATCCGGTGACATCGATCAGCGCGCCCCGGCCGTCGCCGGCGATGGTCATGCCAGGTATTGGGTAGAGGGTCACGCTTCCCCTGCCCGCACCCACCAATTGGGGGCCGAAGCTCGCGGCGACCGTCCCGTGGTTCTTATAGATCCGATTCGAGACGACGTATCCGCCCGTCTCCATCAGGATCGTGTGCGAGTTGAACCGGCTGCCGGTGGTCTCCTGGATGGCGGCCGCGAAAGCCGCCGTGAACGCGGCTGTGTCGTCCTGGGTCGCCCATACGAGATTCACGATCGAACTGTTGAACTGCCCCAGGGTGGAGACCGTGATCTCGCCTGCGTTTACGAAGCCAGTGATCGTCCCCAGAGGGAGGGCCACCACGCTATTCGCGACGCCCCAGATAATTTTCCCCACATCGGAGGCGCTCCACGGATTCGAAGCCGACCGAACTGTGTTGCTTGCGTTAGTAGTTTCGCCATCGGTGACGAGCTGCGCGTCTCCGACCGCCCCGTATGCGCGCACCGGGAAGATCACGCCAGCAGCCCTTTCTTGCGAGCGATGAAGTAAGACCCGACGTCGATCGTGGCCGCGACGCTGGCGAGAATGGCGATCTGAGAGAAGCTGGTGCCTGTGTTCCGCCACAGCCCGACGGAGTGAATCGCGTACTCGTGCTGCCCTTCCCCAGCCGTATCGTCCCGGTAGGTCGTGCACGTCCAGAGACGAGAGCCATTTGCCGCGGCGGCGCGCACTCGGAAGGTGCCCCGAAAGAAGAACTCGCTAGTCAGGCCAGCCCCGACCGATCCGACGAAAAGGTTGGTCGATTCGAACGGGGTGAGCGCCCCGCCCCCCTGGCCCTCCACGAACAGGACTTGGCTCTTTTGATCGGCGGTGATCCCCCCCGGGACAAACGTAATGGTGTTGGTCCCAGCCGGGGCGAGCAGCTTGAGCCACCCTTCAACCTCATAGTCGCCGTCCGTCTGGCTGTTGAGGTTGGTCAGCGCGAGAATGTTCGTCGCCGCGCCGGCGACGGTGACCCGCGTTCCCTGCGTGTCGAAGTGTTGCGCGCCGCCGTTCATGATGGACGCACCAGCAGCACAGGAACGAGCAGATTCCCGCCCGGAAAGGTCGCGGTCTGTTGGATCTGACCGGCCACGGTGATCGTCGCCTCGAAGCAAGTCCGCGCATCGATGACGCCGGTCATATCGATCGCCATCTTCACGACGTCGCCAACCTGCGCGCCGGTCAGCGTGCGAGCGCCGGTCGTGGTCGGGCTGGCGAGGACGGCGCCGTAGATGAGCGATGCATTGACTGCGGCACCGCCGCCACCGCCGTCGGATTCTCCGGCCGTAAGTACGCTGCCGATTCCGGTGAGGGCGGACCCGATCATGCGAAAAACACCAGGCCTATCGGGGTGCCGGGAAGGTCGAACGGCTCGAGGCCTTCGCGGCCCCAGCGCTCGACGATCTCGTCAAACGACCGCACCCCCGCGATTTCGGTGAGCTGTTTGTGGTAGAACTTCCGCGCGCCGTTGGTCGTGTCGCTCATCTCGAGCGCCGCCTCGGCAATCACAAGATCGCGCTCGTATGGATCGCTGCGGGTCGAGTAGCGGCGAGAGGTCTGCTTCCCGAAGAGGCCGTTACGGCTCGCCACCGACGAGAAGGTCAGCGCCCGCAGGATGTCGCCACCGAACGAGCGGCTCGCGTCGTTGCGCGCAACGTGCACGAGATAGGTCTTCGTGGTGTCGTTGGCGTTCGGCTCTTCGCTGCGCACCATGCGCGCCAGGCCGTAGGCGACGGGGTCGACGTAGCGGCCGACAACGGCGGAGGCCCGCTCTGCCAGCTCCTCCGGCGACTCCGGGATCGAGAGATTGTCGTCCAGCTCGGTCTCGGTGAGCCTCCGGCCCCGGCCGACGAAGTCGATCACCGCCGGAACTCCCCAGACATATCCGAGCAGCGCGGCGCCCGACCACAGAGCGATCTTTTGCCAGCGCTCCATCGCATCTCAGCCGATGAAAATTGGGGGTTCGAGCCGTCGAAGAATCCGGATTTGAAGCTCGGACCGGACCTCCTCCCACTCCGGCCAGGGAAGCCGTTGGCCGCTGGGCTGAATTCTCGCCGTGACGTAGACGGTGGCGCCCGGGCCCGAACCGCTCTCGGGCAAAGTAATCTCGCCGTAGATCGCGTCGGCGCTGGTCTCGAACTCCCGCGAGTAGCCGAGGAGGCCGGCAGTGGCGGGGATCGGGACCGGGACCGCCTGCGTTCCCTCGAGGTTCGTGTGCGGCTCCAGTGTTCCCGAGGGGCCCCCTTGATCGAACTCGGCTCCGGCGAGCCACAGCGTGGCGCCCGCGGAGAACCACGCAAATTTGGCCATGATCGAGACCCGGAGCCGGCACCGACTATCTGGATTCGTGACGTAGAATTTTGCTTTCTCGCCGCCGATCCAGTCGCCAGCAGGAAAGATGATGAGCTCCCGCCTCTTGGCGATATGGATCTGGCGAGGGCCTTTGAACGAGGTCGGTGACTCGTTCGCTATTTCGGAGTGGCTCACGCGACCGCCTTTCGTGCGACGAGGCCGAGCGCGTCGCGGAAGGTGTAGACGAGCAGCCCGGCGCCGGCGATGGCCAGATACGGCCACAGGTTGCCGAGTGCTGCGCCGAGCGCACCGCCGACCGCCTTCGTGATCGCGTTGGTGATCTGGGGAACGAGGGTTAGGGGTGCCTCGCCTAGCGCCTCGAGATAACCAGCCGCCCGATCGATCAGCGACGGCTGCGGTAGGGTGTCAGCGGAAAGGGTCAGCTTTCGCCACAGGTCGACGAATGAATTGGCCGCCTCGATATAGGCGGCCTTTGCGGTGCGTCCGGGAAAGATCTGCGCCGGATCGACCAACCGGAAGGCGTTCTCAACCTTCGCCCGCACCTGGTCGATCTGGGCCCACCAGATCGCGCGGCTCTCGCTTTCGTCTGTCGCCTTGTACCAATTGGCGATGTAGAGCAACGCGAGCGCTGCCCGATCGCGTAGCGTCTGCGCGTCCTCGCCGTCGGGCGTGCCGAAGATGTTCTCCGGTCCGAGATCGTACACGGTTGCCACGTCAGAGGAGCCTTCCGGCGATTGTCTGGGTCACCTCCTCGACGGTGCCGCCCGCGAGGCCAACGGCGTTGAGCGCATCGTGCACACCGGATCGGACCTTCCAGTCCTTGTAGAGCTTCACCGCCAGAAGGGCCGAGCCAGCTCCGGCGATGAAGGCGAGCGCGCCAACCCACGTCCGGCTCACGACAGCCGAATCCCTTCCCCGAAGAGGTCGGACACGAAGTCGTCGAAATCTTGTCCCCCGTAGATCGCCGCGCTTCCGCTCCCGGACGGCGCGTGGCTTCGCTCGGCGCTCCGGCTCAAGTAGGAGGTCAGCGACGCGACCCCGGCCGTGATGAGGCCGCCCAGAAGCGCTCCGTCTTGGGACGCCTGGGTGCGAGGAGCCAGCGCCGGCGCGAACGCTCGGGCGAGCAAGAACGCTCCTCCGAGAACGCCTCCGGCGATCAAGATGGTTTTGCCCGTGCTGGTCATCTCAGAGAAGCCGTGAGAACGCGCCGCTGACCACGCCAGAGAGCGACCGGATGGGGGTCAGCCCCGTGGATACGGTGGGCTGGCGAGGGAGCGTCGGCTGGACGACGACGCCCTGTACCTCGGTGGACATCGCCGTCGTGGGAGCGGGCTCCGGCGGCCTGGGAGCAAGCGCCGCCGCGAACGCGTCGCGGGCCACCCGGGTGAACGACGCGGGCGACGTCGACGGCCGGATGTTCGCGCTACCCGGCATGGGGGCCACGAGACCACCTGTCTTGACGTCGCCGAGGTAGGTCGTGTCCTGTCGGCCGGAGAGCGTCATCCCCCCGCCGGCGATCCCGGTGGTCAACGAGCCGGCCTGACCATGCCGGTCGCGCCACCAACACCAGGCGAAGTACACCGCGAGCGCGCCGCCGCCGATGGCCAATGCTTTGCCGGTCGTCATGGTCAAAAGAGCCCTCCGAAGAAGTTTTTGGTCGCGTTGTAGGCGTCCGAGATCGTTCCCTTGGGGTCCTCGATCAGGTCGGCGGCGACGCTGGTCGCACCCACGGGGAACGCGGCGACCTTGAGCCACGTTGGCGACCGCTGCGCGAAGTTGCCCACGGCCTCGAGCGGCGTGCTGGTGAGGCTCCCAACCACTCGTTGCAGCTGCGTCCCTGCGTTCAGGGTCGTCGGCCGGGTGGTGGTCGGCGCGACCGGGGGAGGGGCCGAGCGGCGGAGCAGGTACAGCCCCGCCAGCCCGATCCCCCCTATCGCGAGGATTTGCCCGGTCGTCACCGAGGTCCCCTCGCTAGGCGGCGACCGCGAGCTGCCAGGGGAGGTACGTGCGCTGATCCGGGGTCACGACGTGCTGATCCCGGGGCCCCCGCTGAAAGAGACTGGCCTTGAGATAGTCGGGGCCGAGGACGTAGGCGGCCAGCGAATTGGGTCCGCCCTTGGTCACCATCGACAGCCAGGCCGCCCGCTTCTGTTCGGTGAAGACACGGAAGTACTGCGCCTGCACCTTGTGGTCGATCGCGCCGTTATAGGTGCACGAGAGATAGTAGGTCTCGTCCCGGTCGGCGGTCTGGAGCTGCGTCAGGCGCAGCTTCTCGCCACCGAGCACCCACGGCCAGAACATCATTTGCGTGAGCTCCGGCTCGTTCTGGTTGGTGAGCTGGTAGCTCTGCATGAACGGCCAGCTGTTGAAGTCCCCGACGGTCTGCGCGCCGTTGTCGGCGACTTGGACCACTGGGCGCCGCGCAGGCAGCTGGGCGATCATGAGGTTCACGAAGGCCCGGACGTTTTCGCTCTGCGCGATCCCGCGCCACGGGAACGAGTATTGGGTGACGGTGTCCGTGGAGAACGAGCCGCCCTGGCCGTTGACCGAGGCGAGCTCGGCGAGGAAACCGACCCCACCCTTGTCCTCGACGCCGGTCATCCGGGTCTCGCGGCCGAACCCGTTCACCCGCACGGCCGTACCAGTCGATCCGCTGATCTGGTGCAGGATCCACTCTGGCGCCGTGCCGAGCACCAACTCCTGCCGCGCATCGAGCACGGCCGTGAGTTGCAGCGTGAGGCTACTGAACGAGGACCCCGGCGAGACCGCGGACACGACGGAGGCGTCGGCCATGTTGATCTTGACCTGCGACGGCTGGTAGCAGAGGGCCAACTGCGCGGTGTCCCGCACCAGACCCCCTCGGCCATCGCACGCCGGCAGAGCAAGCGTGATCGAAAACGGGTAGTTGCCGTTGGCGGCCGGGAAACGGGACTGCTGGAGCTGTCCTGTTTGAAACCCGCCTGCGACGAACTCCACGGTTGGAAGGTTGCCTCCCAGGATGTGATCGCCTGAAAGCACGGTGCCGTGCCAAGCCTGGCCCCAGTCGAGCGACTCGATCAGCGCGTACGGCAGCTGGTCGCGGTACACAGGGACGCCGGTGCCGCCCGCCTGGGTGAACACACCCGTGATCGTGAGCAGCAGGCACGGCAGGAAGTACGCGAGCGGACCCGTCGGGGCCCGATCTGGCACGTCGTTGAGCTGAAAGGCTACCGTTCCCCCTGGCGCTGCACTCGGACTCTGCGAAGAGCCCGACTTCACCGGCCAGGGCGTGGCGAGGGTCGCAACCTTGTTGAACATGGCGGCTTACGACCCGGTGACGATCTTGCGGATCTGGGGGACCCTGAAGATCACCGCGTTCGCAGCGGCGACCGTCAGGAGGGTGACGGCGATTGCTTTCAGCGTTGGCATGCGTGGGTCTCCTCGTTGTTTCGGTCGACCCATCCGCCGTCGGTCGGAGCGCGCGATCGCTCCGCTCTACAAATTCAACCGGCCGTGTTCACCGTCGGTGGCGACGACGCCGCGGCGACTCGATCCGCTCTACAGGCGGCGGCAGCGGCGGGTTCAACTTCCGAAGAAGCGTGTAGATGGCGGCCGCCGCTTCATCGAGAACGAACACCGTCGCCGCGGCTATGCCTACGAGCCTCGCTCGGTCGGTGTGTCCCGTCTGAATCGAGTGCCGGAGCTCGCGCTCGAGAACGTTTTTCGTCTCGTTCACGACGCCGGCGATCTCGTTCCACACCCGATCCGGATCGATCGGATCTGCCGCCCCAACCGTCTCTTCCTCCATCACGCCGCCCTCCTGAATTTGTAGATCTTCCCGTTCCACGGCTGTCCACGACGGAGCAGCACGAAGTCTCCGCGCTCCGCCGGTGGTTGCGGCGGGCCGTGCAGCTTCGGGATCACCTCGCCGGCGCCGCCCAAGAGGTAGTCCCGCTCCTTCAGCCGCGCGAGGCCGAGCCCCGCCAGCCGGAAGCAAACGATCGCGTTCGACTGCTCGAACGGGTCGATGGGCACGAGCTGCGGCGACTGCGCGCCCCAGATGCACCCAACCCCGGGCGATCGCCCCTCCGTGAACGTCTTGGGGACCCACTCGACCCCGGACCGCCATTGCGACGAGATCGTCAGGTTGCGCCGGCCGGAGATGAGCTCGTCTGCGACGATCAGAGTCTTCCGGCCGTGCCCGACGCGGCGCCAGGCGAGCTCCGCCACCGTCTCGAGGTCGACCTTTTGCGCCTTGGATGGGACGCCCCGAAACACGATCACCCGCGATCGCGGCAGCGCCGGATCGACGGGATGCTTGCGCAGGTCCTCGACGTCGATCCGCTCCTGCCCCTTGAACCGCGCGCGCATCTCCTTGTCGTCGGCGATGAAGACCGAGCCAGGCGACTTCTTGAGGAACAGGTCTACGAAGTACTCCGCCGCGTACGTCTTCCCCGTCCCGGTGTCCCCTATCAGTCCGACGAAGGGGGCCTCTCCGAAGTCGAGTTGGCCGAAGGCCTCCGCGGCGGCCTCTTCACCGGGAGAGAGCGCCGGCGCCACCGCCACAGTCGTTGATTTCGGGTCGCTCTTGCTCGCTGCCATAGCTGCTCATGCCGCGGGCAGCGGCCACCCCTGGATCGCAGGTTCGCCGGGCCGACCCATGGGCACCCAGAGATCAGGCACCGCGCTTCCCCCGGCTCGAGTCGCCGATAGGGAGCGCGGGGCGGGAGATCGTCTTCCGGGAACCCGCACCGCCTGCACCGTTCGCGATCGTCGAGCTCGCGCCACCCGCAGCGCGGACACCATCCGCTCACCTGCGTTCCTCCTGCGCACCGCCTGCCCCCGCCTGCGCTCCTGCACTGCACTCACCTGCACAACTGCACTGCACATCACGCCGCCGCGGCTACGGGCTGCTCCTGCCCGTTTTCCTTTGGTAAATCGGTGGCCGTCATCACCTGCATCGGGATACAGAGCGCCGGGATCGCAAGCGCCAGCGCCCAGGGGGGCAGTAGATCCGCGGTCGACGGCAGCCACCGTCGCAGCTGCTCTTTCCAGGCGTCCGCGGCCATCTTCCTAGCCGGCGATTCCTCGGGGATCTGCCCGGGCTCCTTCTTCAGGCGGCGCCGGATGACCGCCGCCTGCAGCTGCAGCTGCCAATCGACCAGCAGCAGGGCGCCGTTCTCGATCATGTTGTCGAGCGCTTCCGATCCGAACGGGATCCCGCCGCCGGCGTCCGCCTGGCCGCCGTCCTCGGATCCTGCGGCCGCAGCCGCGTTGGTGGCCTCCGCCTCCGCCCGGGCCTCGTCGCTGGACATCGGGGGCAGCAACGGCGGTAGAACTTGGTCCGGCTGCACCGGCGGCCGCGGCGGGTCTGGGGGCGCCGAGCTCGCCGGCGCCGGCGGGAGAACGGCCGCGGCCGCCGGGGGCGGCTCTGGTGGCGGCCCGTCCACCGCCGCGGCCGCCTCGTCGAGATCGTCCGGCCAGGTCCGGCGGCCGCGCAGGGCCTCGGCCAGCCGCTTCGTCGCTTCGTTCCCGTCCTGGGTCCCGAGGTTGATGTCTCGGCCCTTGATCGAGACGTAGAAATTCCCCGTGTACTTCCCACCCCGGCCGCGGCGCTTCCGCCAGAGAGTTGGGGTCCTCACGCGTCGTCGCTCCAGGCGAGCCGAACCTCGCGCATGATCTGAGCCGCTTTCGAGGGTGGCTTGAGGCTGGTGTGGCCTGCATATCGGACCGAACCGTGCTCGTTTCTCTCGACCACGATCACCACTGCGTCCAGGTCGGGCGTCGCGAGCCGGATCGCGTCCACGGCGCCGGCCGCCAACAGCGATAGCTCGTCAAAACGCCTCACCCTTGTTCCTGCTCCCGGAG
>Ga0196981_1000341_pt1 | contig 17976 bp, 17 predicted proteins | sample S3_2013CmetaG_FD_155462 | JGI IMG/M metagenome (GOLD analysis project Ga0196981, IMG submission 155462) | Soil microbial communities from Anza Borrego desert, Southern California, United States - S3_20-13C | ecosystem: Environmental > Terrestrial > Soil > Desert | place: USA: California... | reverse complement strand
TTTACTGAATTAAAAGCGCAGGCAGTTGAGGCTATCCGCCAAAGCTATGCGCTCTTGTCGAAAGAGCAAAATCTGTCCCCGGACAATGAAGCGGTGACTCAATCGCTGACCCATCTCGTGCGCACCCTGACAAAATGCCAGGCGCCGGAGCTGATCAGGTTTCTTATGGACACCCCAGAGCTCGCCACAGAGCGTGAAAAGCTGCCCGTACTTTGCGGCATCGCTGAATGCGAAATGGAAAAATACTGGGCGCGAAAACTTATCGCGCGGCCGTCATGCGACCTCGCCGAATTCTGGTACTTCCCGGAGTATACTGCGCTTTGCCGGGCCGAGATTGAATTGTTCAAACAGCAGGGTTCTTTCAGCCGCATCAGCTTCCTGGGGGCAGGGGCCCTGCCAATGACTGCCTTCATGCTGGCGCGCGAGTGTCCGGACACGCCGATTGTCTGCGTTGATTACGATGCCGAAGCCTGCGAGTTGGCGAAACAGTTGAGCCGTAAGATCGGCCTGAAAGACAATGTCAATGTCCAATGGATGGATGCTCTGCAATACACGCCCGTCGCGAATGAACTGGTGATCTGCGCGAGCCTTTTATACGGGCGGGAAGAAATTTATCGTCGCCTGGATAATCACGACTGCGCACTGATCGTCCGCGACTCCGAAGGGCCCTATCAATATCTCTACAAGGCAGCCGAATTGCCGCACCGTTCCAGCTTCCGCGAAATTGCCAAGACACAGATCGATTCAATGCGCATCAACACGAGCCGTTATTTCGTGCGCGCGGCGAAGGAAACACCGCATGCCAGCGCCGCTTAAGCAACCATCGGCGGAAGATTCTACGATCAGTTTGGCGCAAGCGCTTGTGCAGGTTGCTTCCGTGACCCCCCTTGACTCCCGGGACCTGCCTCTGGCGCAGGCGAGCCTCGACATCGCGGCATCGGCTGCCGCTAAATCCGGGGCCAAAGTGACGCAACTTGATTTCAGCGGTGGCCACGCAAAATGGGACTACGCCGTCAATAACATCTTCCTTGAATGGAATTTTGGTACGCCGGAAAAACACATCTGCTATATCGGGCACCTTGATGTCGTTCCGCCGGGCGATCAGGCAAAATGGTCCACGGATCCGTTCAGCGGGAAAATTGAAAACGGCTACCTTTATGGCCGAGGTGTCACCGACATGAAGGGAAGCGTCGCCGCCTTCATCACAGCAATCGAAGATCAGATCGAGAGCCTGAAAAATACTAACGTCAAGATCAGCATGATCCTCACCACAGACGAGGAATGGGCGGCTGTCAACGGCAGCAAGAAGGTACTCGAGTGGATGCAGGCGCGTGGCGAAAAAGTGGACGCGTTCATTGTCGGCGAACCCTCATCACAGGATGAACTCGGCAGCCATATCAAAATCGGCCGCCGTGGCAGTCTGGTCGGCACATTAACGGCCAAAGGCGTGCAGGGCCATGCCGCCTACCAAGAGCTCTTCGAAAATCCTAACCGCGCGCTCGCGCTTGCCTCCACGATTCTCAATAGTCTTTCATTCTCTGACGGCAACGAAAATTTCCCGAACACGAACTTCGAAACAATTGCATTCAAGTCCGGCGATTTCAATGCAAGCGCCATCGTGCCCGGCGAGGCCCAAATGCTGTGGAACCTGCGCTTCACACCGCAATACGACCCCGATAGCCTGGAAAAACTCATAAAGGATGCGCTAGCCAACCCACCGGAATGGGCGAAGCAACATCCTGACTACCACCTGCTTAAAAATATCGAGGTGAAAGCAAATAAGGATACGGCTTCGGTGCCATATTACAGTGCACCGGGCGGCCTCGCGTCGTCAGCCCAGGACGCCGTCAAATCGGTCCTGGGAACGGCGGCAAAACTCGATGGCAGCGGCGGCACGACGGACGGCCGGTTTGCGGCGCAGGCTTTCCCTATGGCAGAAATCATCGAGTTAGGTCTGCCGGAACGCGGTGGAATCCCGGAGCAAGGGAAGGGGGACGATTATCTTTCACGAGGCGGCATGCATCAGGTAGACGAACGCGCGTCCATTCGTGACCTGGTAAGCCTGCGAAAGATTTTCGGCGAAACTGTTAAGAATTACAGTGCCGGTCAACAAAAAGATCCTAAGGTTAAAAATGCAAAACCCGGTACTACGTCCCATAAGCCTGGCTGACGCCGAACAGCTGCGTAAGCTCTACAAATACTCGCTTGAAAAAAATGCACGTGGATTTGTAACGGATCCGGATTATCACGGCGATATTGTCGAGCGTGCGATCCAGTACCAGCTCAGCAACGGCGCCATGCTGGGGCTATTCGCTGAAGATGGTGTTCTCCTGGGGTTTGGCGGCTTGAAGCAGAAAGAGAATGGCCGCGTCGAGCTCTGCAATCTGCACCTGCATCCGCACCAGCATGGCAAGGGTCTTGGAAAACAACTCGCGCTCGCGCTGATTGATGAGGCGCGTGAGCTCGAGTATGAAACAATTGAGCTTCACGTCACAGCCACGCAGGAGGCAGCCATTGGTTTATACCGGCGTCTGGGGTTCATAGAGACGCACCGCAAAGTTTATGAAGTTGAAGGCAAAAGCTTCGATACAGTATTTATGGAGCTGGCACTCTGAACGGGCCAGTCACACTAACGTAACACACTCAGTATTTACCATAATATACATTATCAAGCTTAGGTAGCGTCGGAGATGGAGTTGTGCAGGGCCTACTCTTACCTTGAAATGGCCGCATTCCTCTTTTGGTTCAAGTGAATTGCAGTTAAGGTATCGCTCTTTAAGGATGGGCACAATGTCTATCGATTATAAGATAGTTCCGATTACCGAAGGCAATTACACGCGTGAAAAGTTCGCGGCCCTCCTCAAGAAGAGCCAAGCTGAGGGCTATAACCTTGTGCTGCGGTTCGGCGAGAATTGGGATTCCGGCGACAACCGCTTTAACCTGCCCGGGGAAGCTTTTTTCGGCGTGGAAAACGATGGCCGGCTGATCGGTATGGGCGGTCGATCGATCGATCCTTACCTGAATGACACCCGTGCGGTGCGCGTGCGGCATGTTTACTTGCTGCCGGAATGGCGGCGGCTGGGCATTGGCGAGGCGCTGATGAAGCGCATCATGGATGTGCCCGCTGGCCAGTTCAAGCGTATGACCTTGCGCACGCTCCACATCGGGGCACGTAAGTTCTATGAAAAAATTGGTTTTCAATACGTGGGTGAAGGCGACGTCACCCACGAATTCGAGCTTTAGTTGGCGAAGATGAAAAATAGAAAAACAACAGCTGCGAAGAAAAAACCTGTCGTAACGAAAGCCGCGCGCCCAATAGACAGACTCCTCGATATCATGCATTACTTGCGTAATCATAAGGATGGCTGCGCCTGGACGCAGGAACAAACGCATCGTTCCTTATCGCCCTATCTGGTCGAGGAAGCCTACGAAACTGCCGATATCATTGACCAGGGTAAAGTTGACGATCAACTACGCGACGAGCTGGGCGACGTTCTGCTGCAGGTCGTATTTCATGCCGCAATCGCCGAAGGGCGCAAGTCGTTTGATTTTGAAGACATTGCACAAGCGATCGTTGACAAGCTTGAACGCCGTTATCCGACCATTCTCGGCGACGAGGCGAATACGCTCAAAACACCGGAGGAAATCGATCGCCGCTGGGAGGAAATCAAGGCGGAAGAACGCAAGAAGAAGGGCGTGACAAAAAACGCCAGCATCCTGGATGAGATTTCAACCGCCCTGCCCGCACTTTTGCGCGCCAACAAGCTAAAAGGCCGCGCCGCCAAGGCCGGATGGGAATGGCCGGATACCACTATGCTCCTCGACAAGATTGCGGAAGAAGTCGGCGAGTTGCAGGATGAAATCAACGCAAAGAAAACCGACAAGCAAAAAGTCTCGAACGAGCTGGGCGACCTGATGTTCATGATCGTCGACTTCGCGCGCTGGCATGGCATTGATGCCGAGGACGCCTTGCGGGAAACCAATAACCGGTTCGAGCGCCGTTTCCGCCACATGGAACAGGGCTTGAAGAAGCGCAAAACAACGATCAAGGATGCGCCGCGGTCGCTCCGCCGGTCGCTCTGGGATGAGGCCAAGGCTCTGGAAAAAAAGAAGAAATAAGGTTACCCACAAAGCCTATTGCATTGCAGCGAATCGAAGCGTACAAATCCTTTCCGCTGCCGCTTTTAAACGGCGATCCAATAAAATTTTTGATGATAAATTTTGAAGGTGTGTGATGCCTGCGAACAATAACGATTCCGAGATGCAAGAACTGGACGCGATCGTGCGCCCGCTAGTCGCCAACGGCTTCGAATGGCGCGGCGGCGATACTTTCGGCCAAGAGGTCGTCAGCATCTACATGAATGACAAGCTCGATGAATTCGTGATGCTGCGCTACAACCGCGCCCCCGATGATACCGGTCGTGCCCAGCCGCCGCTGATCCACCGCGGCGCGATGGCGGAACTCGACCAGCCCATGGACAACATGGACAGCCTGCGGTTCATGACGATCCCTGAGTTCCTCGGCTTTGTGCAGCCGCGCGATGTGACACCTGTCGCAATTCCGGTCACAACCATCTCTGCGCGCGCCGCGAACGTCTTCAGGCCGTCCTAAGCGCTGCGACGGGCTTCGAGACGCGGATAGGCCTCTTTCTCGAGCATTTCCCATCGGGCTTTATCGGGTGCCGCGATCAAAACGCAATGCTTATGCATGTCTGGCGTGAACGGCACGTTTTCGCAGGCCAGGCGCACATATCCCCCCGCCTCTTCCGCCAGCAATACCGTTGCGGAGTGGTCCCACGGTGTTACTTTGTTCAGATGGATGACAAAATCGGCCTCGCCAGCTGCGAAGGTGAGAAAATCATGCAAGGACGAGCGTACATTCATCACTTCCTTGACGACGCCGTTGACGGGCTCGAAATGCCATGCCTGCCCGCCGCCGCCCATGCCGGCCATGTCGGAAAGCTGCTGCGCGCTCTGGCGCACTTGCGCTTTCTTGCCGTTGATGGTGGCGCCACGCCCGAGCTGCGCGATCGCCATGCGGTCGCCGGGGCAGTCATACACCCAGCCATATTCAGTCACGTTGTTGACGACGAGCGCTACCAGGATGCCAAAATGGCTGCGGCCATGCGCGAAGTTATAGGTGCCGTCGATCGGGTCGATGACCCAGACCGGCTTGCCGTCCTTGAAACGCGACAGGACCGACGGGTCTTTTGACACCTCTTCCTCACCGACAACAAGCGAACCCGGCAGGTATTCGCGCAGTGCCGCGCTGAGGGCTTTCTCCGACGCTTCGTCAGCGACCGTTACGAAATCACCCGGGTTCTTCTCGCGGATATCGCCGGTCGCGAGGTTTTTAAAGCGCGGCATGACCTCGGTTTCCGCGACATGACGAATGATATCCGCAACTTTTTCGACGTCTATTTGCATAACATTAAACCCCGTTGGTGATGCCAATTTTTAACAGCAAAACAATTGCTTATGCCACCATAATCGCATTGACAGAAAGATGCCGCAGTCCTACTAATCGTAACGCTAGCAAACATAAAAAACGGCAACTTATAGAAAGGCACAACAATGTCCCTCCTCGACAAACCCAAAGCATGGGCAAAAGCGCTGACCGACCTGTTCTCCAAAAAAGCAGCTGTCGAAGCTCCCAAAGCAGAAACCGCTCCTGCTGCTGAAGCTCCCGCTGCTCCGGCTGCCGCTGTGGAAAAAGCCCCCGAAGCTCCGAAAGCTCCGACGGTCTAATTTCGCCTAAGATTTAAGCCCCGGCCAGCGAAGGCGTTATGCCTTCTTACGCGGCCGGGGCTTTTTCTTTGCGCTTTTCTTATCTGATAATTTGTAATCGAACTGCGCGCGGAAACGATCAACGTCTTCCGGTTCGAGGCTCACAGTCACCTGCGCATGTTTTTGGGTATCCTTGCGCTCCAGCACCTGTCCACGGCGATATAGCCAAGCCAGCGCCTTGCCATCGGTGATATCGATGTTTACATGCAGCGTCTCGCGATTTTCGCCGAGCTTGTCATCGATCATGCCGAGCAGGTGGTCGATCCCCTCGCCTGTTACGGCGGACACTGCAGCAACGCGGCCGGCCTGACGCTTGACGCGCCGCACGAGTTCCATATGGTCATCTTCGGGCAGGTTGTCGACTTTGTTCAGCACCTCGATCAGGCGCGGATCGTTCTCTGAATCGATCCCAAGCTCGCGCAGGATCGTCAGCACGTCCTCGCGCTCAGCCTCGGTATTTTCCTGCCCGATATCGCGAACATGCAAAATGACCGTGGCTTCCTGCACTTCTTCCAGCGTCGCGCGAAAGGCGGCGACCAGTTGCGTCGGCAGCTCCGAGATAAATCCGACGGTATCCGACATGATCGCTTTTTTGCCGGATGGCAATTCCAGCCCGCGCATCGTCGTATCGAGCGTCGCGAACAGGAGGTCCTTGGCGAAAACTTCGGACCCCGTCATACGGTTAAACAGCGTCGATTTACCGGCGTTGGTATAGCCGACGATCGCGATGATGGGGTACGGCTCGCGCTTCCGCGATTCACGCTGCAGCTTGCGGTTGGCGCGGACGCTTTCCAGGTCCTCTCTGAGGCGACGCATGCGCTCGTCGATCAAGCGGCGGTCCATCTCGATCTGAGTTTCACCGGGGCCGCCCATAAACCCGAAGCCGCCGCGCTGGCGCTCAAGGTGGGTCCATGACCGTACCAGTCTCGACCGCTGAAAGCTCAGGGCCGCAAGCTCGACCTGCAACTGGCCTTCCCGCGTCCGCGCGCGGGCGCCGAAGATTTCGAGGATCAAGCCGGTGCGGTCAATGACCTTTGCGTTCCATGTTTTCTCGAGGTTCCGCTGCTGGACGGGGCTGAGAGCGTAATCGACGAAGACGAGTTTTGCGTCCAGTTCCTCGATCAGCGGCTTGATGCGTTCCACGGTTCCCGATCCGATCACGGTCGCGGGTGTCACGCGGGACAGGTTGATGATCTCCTCGTGAACGACGTCGAGGTTGATTGCGCGCGCAAGCCCGACAGCCTCGGCAAGCGAGGCTTCGGGAATGCGAGCATGGATGCGTGCATTGCCGTCCGAACCCTTGCGTGACGACAGCTCGGGGTGAAGGACGAGGATTCTTTCGCTCATGAAATTCTTTTATCTCAGCCGTGCGCGGCCGAATTGTCGCCCGCTTCTACTTCAGCCCCGTCATCGTCATTCAGCCGCACGGGAGCCGCGGGCATGATGGTCGAAATGGCATGCTTGTAGATCAGCTGCGAGTGTGAATCGCGGCGGAGCAGCATCGAGAAGTTGTCGAACCAGGTGATGATGCCCTGCAGCTTGACTCCGTTCACCAGAAATACGGTGACCGACATTTTTTCCTTGCGGATCTTGTTAAGAAATTTGTCCTGGAGGTTCTGGCTTTTGTCAGACATTTTTATTATTTTCCCTCGGCTTCGAAAATAGATCGGTTTTAAAGGGCACTTGATCTATGCCACCTCTAAAATTATTAGAGATGAATCAGTGGCTTCACAAGCGAAATTGAGCTGATTTCAGGGGCGCGGCTTGAAATACCCGCGGACGTATTCCATAAGGTCTCCGTGATGCCCAATCCGCAGCGCCGGTGGATTCTTGATCAACAGGTCTTCGGGCGGCGTCTTGGTTTCAATCAACACCGGCGTGCAACCGGCAGCGAGCGCGCACATCATGTCGGTATGGCTGTCGCCGAGATACCAGACATCCGGCCCGGGTTCGATGCCCATTTGCTCAAGCGCGAGCAGTAGCGGCGCGGGGTTCGGCTTGTCGGCTGTTGCCTCCCCTGCTCCCAGAATGACCTTAAAAAAACGATCAAAGCCCAGATGGGCGATCTCCTGCTTCAGCAAAGGGTTTCGCTTGTTGCTGACGACGCCCATCTCGATGCCGTTTTCGTGCAGCAACTGCAGCAGGTTTTCTGCGTTGTCGTGCTGTTTGACGTTATCGAATACAATCGCGCAAAATGTGTCGTAATAAATTTTGTCGGCTTCCTGCCAACGGTCTGCTCCGAAAAGCGAAGTAAAGAGGTCCCGCGCGGAGGGGCCGGAGCGACGTCGCGCTTCTTCCTCCGTCCAGGCCTCCGCCCCCATGTGGACAAGCGCGGTATTGAGCGCCTTGAACGCTGTATGCCAGTTATCAACGATGGTGTCATCCCAGTCGAAAATGATAGCACGCGGTTTTGCAAGACTGGTCATGCCGGGTTCCAACGTTCTTGTGTTCCGCCCGTCTTCGTGGCGTATTCCATGTAAAGGTCGAGCAGCTTGCAGGTGATTTCACCCGCATCCCCCGTGCCGATTTTCCTCCCGTCGATCTGGACCACAGGTGCAATCAATGCGACTGCTGAGGAACAAAAAGCTTCCTGTGCCTTGTAAGCTTCTGCGACGGTAAACTTGCGCTCCACAATCCTGATTTTTTCTTTTCTGCACAGAGCTTGCAGCGCGCTGCGCGTTACCCCCTTCAGGATGCTGTTATTGCTGGTCGCGCGGGTAATGAGGTTCCGGTTCTTGTCGATGATCCAGGCATTGCTGGACGATCCTTCGGTCACGAAACCATCGTCATCCACCATCCAGGCTTCGTAAGCACCCTTGTCAGCTGCTGCTTGTTTCGCGAGTACCTGGCCGATCAGCGCCGTGGTTTTGATGTCCCGCCGTTTCCAGCGGATATCGGGAACCGTGATAACCTTTTTGACGGCGGCCTTACGCGCTGCAATATCGTATTTTGCGGGGTAAAGCGTCATGACGAGCGTGGTGTCCGTTTTCTTCGGAAACAGAAAATCGCGCGGCGCGATCCCACGCGTCACCTGCATATAAACCATTCCGTTTTTGATCCGATTGCGGCGCACCAGTTCCCGCAACGCCAGCTCCATAGAGCGGCGCGGCATGGGCATCGTGATGCGCAGCTCACCGAGGGAGCGTTCAAGCCGGTCGAGATGGCCGACCTCGTCGCAAAGCCGGCCATTCACGAGGGCAACTACTTCATAGACGCTGTCGGCGAACTGGAAACCGCGGTCCTCGATATGAATACCGGCATCGGCATGTGGGATATATCGTCCGCGGACATAGGCGATGCGGGGCATCAGAAGTACTCCGGCCGGACCGCGAACATCTGCTCCACGCGCTTTACCTGGTCGTGGGCGGCCAGGATGATCACCCTGTCGTCCGGCTTGATGACGGTATCGGCGCGCGGCGCAATGATATTTTTGCCGCGAACGATCAGGCCGAAAATCATGTTTTTTGGCCGCTTGATCTCGCGGATCGGCGTATTGACGATGGCAGAAGTATCGAGCGCTTCGACCTCCAGGATCTCGGCAAAGCCGTCGCGCAGGCTGTGGGCCGCTTTGATGCGGCCACGGCGAACGTGCTGGAGGATCGTGGATACGGTGATTGCGCGCGGGTTCACGATCGCGTCGATGCCGAGATTGGTCACGAGCGACGTAAATGCCGGATTGTTGACCAGCGTGATGGCGCGCTGGCAGCCATGCTGTTTCGCGAGCATAGAGGCGAGGATATTGCTCTCGTCATGGTTCATGACAGCGATAAGCGCCTCGGCTTCGGAAATATTCGCTTCCTCCAGGATTTCCTTGGAAAGCCCGTCGCCATGGACCACCATGATGTCGGTGAGTTCTTCCGCCGCGCGCGTGGCCTTGTCGAAATCGGCGTCGATCAGGCGGATGCTGATATCCTGCCGCGTCCTTGTCAGTTCGGCGGCGAGCAGCGTGCCGATCTTCCCGGCACCCGCGATGACGACGCGGCGTGTTTGCTGGTTTTCGTAGCCGAACGCAGCCATCGCGCGCTGCAGGTGCTCGGTCGAGGAAACGAAGTAAACTTCGTCACCCGGAAGAATTTCATCATCGCCACCGGGGATAATCTGCTGATGGCCGCGGATGATCGCGACGATCTCGACCACGAGTTCCGGGAAAAGTGACGTGAGATGCTTCAGCGGTGTGTGTACCAGCGGGCAGTTCGACTTGCAGATAACGCTCACTAATTGCACGAGCCCGTCTGCCATGGGAATGATGTTGAAGGCCCCTGGCACACGAAGACGGTTCGCGATCGACTTTGCAACCTCGACTTCGGGGGAAATGACCACGTCGATCGGCATGTGGTCGCGGCTGTATAGCGCAGCCCAAGCGGGATTCAGGTAACCGGCCGCGCGTACCCGGGCAATCTTCATCGGCACCCGGAACAGCGAATGGGCGACCTGGCATGCGACCATGTTGACTTCATCTGAGTAGGTCGCCGCGACGATCATCTCCGCGTCCGCCGTGCCAGCCTTGTTGAGCACGTCCGGGTTGGAGGCATGGCCGACGATGCCGGTCACGTCGAGGTTTTCATTCACTTCGGCAATTAGTTCGGCGTTGCGGTCAATCAGGGAGACGTTGTTGCCCTCTTCCGCCAGATAGGCCGCGATGGAGGAACCCACCTGGCCCGCGCCGCAGATAACGACTTTCATTTATATCAGCCTTCCGCCCGTTCCTTGTCGTTCGCCTGGATGCCAAGCGATTTGAGCTTGCGATGTAGCGCCGAGCGCTCCATGCCGATGAAACCGGCGGTTTTGGAGATGTTGCCGCCGAAGCGGTTGACCTGCGACAGGAGATATTCACGCTCGAAAATCTCGCGCGCCTCGCGGAGTGGCTTCGACATCAGCTCCACCCCTTCCCGGCCGCGGATCATTTCGACAGCTTGCAGCTTGAGGTCCGGCGGCAGCATGTCGGCCGTGATTGCGACCTGGCTCGGCCCCGGTGCCATGATCAGCAGCCATTCAATCACATTGCGCAGCTGGCGCACGTTGCCGGGCCAGTCATACGCTTGCATCAGCGCCATCGCATCATCCGCGAAACGTCGTGGCGGCACATTGGCCGTCTTTGCTGCCAGGTCCATGAAGAACTGCGCCAGCGTGGGGATGTCTTCCAGCCGCTCTTGCAGCGCGGGGATTTCGATTGGCACGACATTCAGGCGGTAATAGAGGTCCTGGCGGAATTTCCCCTGCGCCATAAGCTCGGCGAGGTTCTGGTTGGTTGAGGCGACGACACGAACATCGAGTTCGATCTTTTCATTGCCGCCCAACCGCGTGAAATGCTGGTCCTGCAATACGCGGACGATCTTGGCCTGCGTTTCCAGCGGCATATCCGCGACTTCATCGAGCACAAGCGTGCCGCCTTGCGCCTGCTCAAGTACGCCTTCCTTGCGCCCTGTCCCTTCCGCGCCGAACAACTCCTGCTCGATGCGGTCGGACGACATGATGGCGCAGTTGAGAACGACATAGTTTTTATCGGCGCGCTTCGACATCGTATGAATCATTCGCGCCGCAACGCTCTTGCCGGTCCCCGGCTCGCCGGTAATCAATACCCGGGAATTCGTAGGCGCAACCCGCTCGATGCCCTGGCGCACCTGCTGGATGAGGTGGGAATGGCCATGCAGCTCCGACACATTGCCAAGCGCCTTGAGGCGCAGCTCTGCGTTTTCTTTTTTCAGGCGCGCGGATTCAAGTGCCCGGCCCGACAGCACCAGGAGTTTGTCGGCCTTAAAGGGCTTCTCGATGAAGTCATAGGCACCCAGCTGAATCGCGTTTACCGCGGTTTCGATATTGCCGTGACCACTGATCATGATTACGGGCAGCGCGGGATGCGACTTCACGAGTTTCTTGAGCAGCTCCATACCGTCCATCTCGCTGTTCTCGAGCCAGATATCGAGCACCAGCAGGTCCGGCTCTTTCTCCGCGATCATTTTCTGCGCGGTCTGGCTGTCCTTGGCTGAGCGGGTCTTATAGCCCTCGTCTTCCAGAATGCCTTCGATCAGGGAGCGAATGTCCTCCTGATCGTCCACAATAAGTATGTCTGCCTGTTGCATGATAGTTACCACCTAGTTGCTCTATTACCACTTATACATCTCTTGGGAAGACAAGGATAGCCTTTGCGCCAGATTTGGCGTCTTGGTTCAGGCTGTCTTCCAATACCACACTTCCTTCATGGTCTTCCATAATCTTCTTAACGATTGCGAGGCCGAGACCCGAGCCCTTCTTCTTGGTCGTCACATAAGGCTCCAAAATCTGGTCTTTGACCCTTGCCGGCAGCCCTGTGCCGTTATCCTCCACCGTTAGCGAGATGTTCGATCCTTTCTGCTCGACCACGATCTTGATACGCCCGTCTCCGGGCTGGCTTTCCTGCCGTTCATAGATGGAGTCAATCGCATTCTGTAAAAGGTTGGTCATCACTTGCGTCAGCTGGGAACGATCGCAATTTGCCTCCACCACAGGTCCCGCGGCAATGAAACCGAAGCCGATATCGGGATGGGCCTGCCTCTGAAGGATCAGCGCGTCCTGGCACACCTCGACGATGTTCTCTATCCGCTTAACCGGCACCGGCATCCGCGCATAGGCCGAGAATTCGTTGACCATATGGCCGATATCGCCCACCTGGCGAATGATTGTCTCCGTGCATTTCTCGAAGGTCTCCGGGTCATCCTTGATCTGCGGCAGGTATTTTCGTTTCAGGCGCTCTGCGGACAGCTGGATAGGCGTCAGCGGATTTTTGATCTCATGCGCAATTCGACGTGCCACATCGGCCCAGGCGGCCTTGCGTTGCGCGGAGACGAGGTTGGAAATATCGTCTACAGTCGCAACCGCCCACTCACCGCCCTCGGCCGCCGTGACCCGCACGAGAATGGTTTTGCGCGGCCCGGCGCCGATGGCATATTCCGTTTGCAGCGGCCAGGCGCGATCCTGGTCTTGCAACGCCTTCGCCAGTATCTCCTCGGCATCGGGAATGAACTCCACCAGCTTGCGACCGGTCAGCGGCGCGGCTGAATCGCCCTGCAACAGCTCCTGCGCCATCTGGTTTGCAAGGGTAATAATCCCCTCCCGGCTGAGACCGACGACACCCGATGATGCGCCCGACAATATTGCCTCCGTGAATTTGCGTCGCTCATCCATCATGCGGTTTGCAGTGAGAAGCTCTGATTGCTGCGCTTCGAGCTGACTCGTCATGCGGTTAAAGGCGCGGCCGAGCATCCCGATCTCGTCGTCCTGGTCGCTATTTGCCACGCGGGCCGACAGGTCGCCGGCGCGGATGCGTTCCGTCGCGGTGATAAGTGCGCTCACGGGCGCCACCAGCTGTTCGGAAAACGCCAGACCAAACCATACGGCAGCAAGCAGCAGTAGCAGCGCGACGGCAATGAACATGCCCATCGCCAAAATCTGCATCTGCTTCTGGCGGCCTTCCAGTACCTGATACTCATCTACCGCTGTCTGGGTCGTCTGCATATGGGCCAGAACGCTCGCATCGATCAACCGGCCGACGTAAAGATACGCATCAATATACCGGTCAAGCTTTACAAGCGCGCGGATACGGTCGCCGCCATCCGGCGACGGAATAAGTACGACGTCGCCGGCTTCTGCCTGCTCGAGCGTGCGGTCTGAGGGTAAATCAAGCTCCAGCGAGAAAGAAAGGCGCGAGCGCGCGATGATGCTGCGGTCCGCCCGGAAGATAACGACCTCGGACAAGTTGCGCAGCATTGACTGCGTTTCAACCACCTTGCTCATCAATTGCGGGTTGTTGGTCAGTTCCGCGGCCCCGCGATTGAGGTCATTCGCCATCGCCAGCACGTCCGCGCGCATGACCTGCGTATGCTCTTTCAGGTATGCGCGGGCCACTTCCTGTGATTCAATAATGGCTGTGCTGACGCGTTCGTTGAACCAGGCATGAACCCCGTAATACAGGAAGACGGAGGAGAACACCGCCATCATGATCGCCGGCGCCGCCGCGAGCAGGATAAAGTGAGAAACCAGGCGAACATGCAGTTTTGACCCCGCGATGCCGCGGCGACGCTCCATCCAGACTCGCGCGACATGCCGCGCGATTACCGCACTGAGCAGCAGCAGCAGCACGAGGTCGAAATTAAGCAGCCAGTACCCGGCATTCGTATCGGCTGCCGGCGCGCTCATAACCGCGCCCGTCACGATACAAGATACGAGAGAGACCAGCGTCAGGCTGATGGTAAAATACCGCATTTGCGAGATGCGCTCCGCAGCGCGCATGAGTCGCGCAGGAACGCTTGGACGAACCATCGCTGTTTCCATCAGGACGCCCTCCGTATTTCCACGCCAAGGTCACGTATTTTCTTCCTTAAAGTGTTCCGGTTAAGGCCCAGCAATTCTGCCGCCTTGATCTGGTTGCCGTTCGTCATGGCCAGCACGCGCTCGATCAGCGGCTTTTCCCATTCTCTCAGCAGCGGTTCGTACAACCCGCCTTGCGGGGGGGCGGTGAAATAGTCCTGCATCAGCGCATCGATAATCTCCGCGCGGCTGCCCGTGCCGATATTCGCAGAAGCAAGCCCGCCCAATTCGTCAGTTACCGTTGCGGCATCAATAACATCTTGCGGACAGAGCGCTGCCAGCCGCCGCGTGACGTTCTCAAGTTCCCGGATGTTTCCGGGCCAGGGATGGCGCTGCAGCGCCGCCATGGCGTCCGGCTCGAACACTTTTGTGATCCCGGAGCGAAAAACGAAATGCTGTACCAGTGAAGGGATGTCGTCCGCACGCTCCCTGAGCGCGGGTATTTTCACCGGCACAACATTCAGCCGGTAATACAAATCTTCTCGGAATTTGTTTGCCCTGACGAGCGCCGGCAGATCCTTGTTCGTGGCCGCAATAATCCGCAGGCGGGTCTTGACAGCGCGACGGCCGCCAACGCTTGTGAACTCCCCCTCCTGCAACACGCGCAGCAGGCGCGTCTGTGCTTCATAGGGCATGTCCCCGATTTCATCGAGGAAAAGCGTGCCGCCTTGCGCCTGCTCAAACTTGCCGATCGATTTTTGAACGGCGCCGGTAAATGACCCTTTTTCGTGACCGAAAAGCTCGGATTCGATAAGTTCGCGGGGGATCGCGGCCATGTTTACCGCAAGGAACGGCCCCTCCTTCCAGCGACTGTATTCATGAAGCGCGCGGGCGATGACTTCCTTGCCCGTGCCGGACTCCCCCGAAATCAGCACCGTCAGGTCCGAATTCCGCAGCCGCGCAATCATGCGGTAGATTTCCTGCATGGCGCGGCTTTGACCGACCACGAATGATTTATCGAGCGCCTCCAGCGTCTCGCCGGGATCATTTGCTACGGCTGCAGATTTCCGCAGCGCTCCTGCCACCGTGGACAGGAGCTCCTCGATATCAAATGGCTTCGGCAGGAAATCAAGCGCGCCGCGGTCTCCGGCCGCGATTGCAGTGGTAAGTGCGTTTTGCGCGCTCATCACGATAATCTTCATGCCCGGTCGCTTCGCCAGGATTTTCGGCAGGAGGTCGAGGCCATTTTCGCCTGGCATCATCACATCCGTGATCACCAGATCGCCGCGTCCTTCCAATATCCACTGGTAAAGCGTTGCGCCGTTATCGGTCGCGCTGACGTCATAGCCAGCCCGCTTCAAGGCTTGCGAAAGCACTGTGCGGACGGAGGTTTCGTCGTCGGCGATCAGGATATTTTTTACAGCAGTCATTTTGCGTCTCCGCGCGGGAGGTTGATCTTGAAAATTGTCTTTCCTGGATGGCTTGCGACATCCATCGTGCCGCCATGGTCGTCGATAATTTTCGAGACGATGGCAAGGCCGAGCCCGTCGCCGGCCGCCTTGGTGGACATGTACGGCTGGAACAGATCTTTCAGCACTTCCGGCTTGATGCCCGCGCCGTTGTCTTCCACCGCGACGCATACCGGCAGCCGCCTGAGGCTCTCGGGGTGAATCTTCCCCGACAGGTCGTACGAAGTATGCAGGATGATGTTCGTCGCGCCCGCCTCGCTGGCGTTCTTTACCAGGTTGAGCACGGCCTGAACCAGCCGGTCTTCATGTCCATGTATTTCCGGAAGGGATGGATCGTAGCGGCGCTGAGTGTCGATACCGTCGGCAAGTCCCGAGCGGGCGATTTTCTCTACATGGTCGAGAACGGCATGGATGTTAAGGGCGCGATATTGCTCCCGAGGGGCGTCCTCGAAAACATTTACTTTTTCGACCATCCGGAAGAGGCGCGCCGTCTCGTTCGAGATCAGTTCTGCAAGCTCGCGGTCGTCCGCTGTCTGGACCGAGGTCGCGAGAAGCTGCGCCGCACCCCTGATGCCGGTGAGCGGGTTCTTGATCTCATGCCCGAGAATGCGCGCGAGGTGCTGCGCGGGCTTGATCGAATTCTTGATTTTCGCGGTCCAGTCATTTTTCATCGGAGCCCGACTGGTGCGGATGACCAGCAGCGTGCGCCCCTCCTCCAACGGCACCGCGCTCACCGATTCAACCCGCTGGCCTGCAATCTCCAGATCGTGAAGTGTTATAGACAGCCCCTCAAGCCCACAGGCGGGGCTGTCTGCGCCGGTCAGCTCGGCGAGTTTACGACCTGCAAGTGCCTTTTCCCCGATGGTAAAGAATGCCTGCGCCGCGTGATTGGAGAACTCGACCGAACCGTCCTGCGCGATCGCCAGAACCGCGTCGGGCAATGCCTGAAGTATCGCCAGCGAAAGGCTGTCAGGCGCGCGCGGCAGCGGCAGGATATTATTCGTCTGTTTTACGCGGGACATCACAACCTCTGTGCCTGCTTTTTGGGCAGGTCGCCCCGCCGCCTAATTTTTATGCACAAGCTTTTTTGCCCGAATTTTAGGCAAATAACAAGCGTTGACCGCCTTAAACCACATGTCTAATCTGACCAAAGTCTCGCCTCTTCAGCCACGAAAGCCCGCCTTCTGTCAAATTATGACAATAAAGCCGCCGAAAATTATTGCACTCATTCTCGCGGCCGGATCGGGAGAGCGTTTTGGCGCGGCTTTGCCAAAGCAGTACCAGCCGCTTCTGGGGCGGCCGATGCTCACATGGTCTGTGGATATGTTTTCCCAACATCCTGAAATCAATTCGGTTTATGTCGCGGTGCACCCCGATCATAAGCACCTGTTTGAACTGGCTGCGCCCGGTATTGCCGCCGTTAATGGAGGCACAACGCGGCAGCAATCCGTGCTGAATGGATTGGAAGAGATTGCAAAGAAGGATAAGCCGGATTACGTCCTCATCCATGATGCGGCGCGTCCTGGCATCTCATCTAATCTCATCACGTCCGTCTGCAACGCGTTGAAAAACTATGAGGCCGTTATTCCTGGGCTGCCTGTTACTGACACAATCAAGCGTGTGCGCGAAGGCCAGTTGACGACCGAAAACCGGGACAACCTCTTTACCGTCCAGACGGCGCAAGGCTTCCATTTTGATACCATCCTCGAGCTTCATCGCCGCCATGCGGATAAATCCCTGACCGACGATGCCGCTCTTTGCGAAATCGCCGGCCCCGCTATCGAAATCGTTCCGGGCGAGAAAGACAATTTCAAGGTCACCCATGCTGTGGACCTTGCCGCGATGGAACAAGCCATTTCCGCCCGTCTGGGCGATGTGCGCACCGGCAGTGGTTATGACGTTCATAAACTGGTTGAACAACCCGGCCGTAAGCTGTTGATCTGCGGCGTAGATATTCCGCACAGCCATGCCCTTGAAGGCCATTCCGACGCCGATGTCGGGCTGCACGCAATTACCGACGCACTGCTTGGCGCGATCGGTGCCGGCGATATCGGTATGCATTTCAGCCCGAAGGACGAACGCTGGAAAAATGCCGATAGCGCTGGATTCCTCCGCCACGCCGCGCGGCTGGTCGCGGAACGCGGCGGCGCGATCAGCCATGTTGATGTGACGATTATATGTGAATCGCCAAAAATCGGCCCCCATCGCGACGCCATGCGCGCCCGTCTTGGCGAGCTTTTGTCCCTGCCGCCAGACCGGGTCAGCGTCAAAGCGACGACGACCGAAAGCCTCGGATTTACCGGAAGGCGTGAAGGCATCGCCGCTGAAGCCGTGGCGACCGTGCGTCTCCCCTTTACGGCGGCGCCTGTTTCGCCGCAAGATGATCTCAGGAAATGGGGAAAATAACGCATGGCCTCCGCCGTCGAAACAACTGCCA
>Ga0196981_1000340_pt1 | contig 17997 bp, 15 predicted proteins | sample S3_2013CmetaG_FD_155462 | JGI IMG/M metagenome (GOLD analysis project Ga0196981, IMG submission 155462) | Soil microbial communities from Anza Borrego desert, Southern California, United States - S3_20-13C | ecosystem: Environmental > Terrestrial > Soil > Desert | place: USA: California... | reverse complement strand
CCGGCCTCGAGCAGGAGCGCGGCGGTCCGCGACGCGATGAATCCGGCGACGCCCGTGACGAGGTAGGTGGCCATGCGGCGCGCCGCGCGGGCGTCAGCTTTGCGGCTTGAGCTCGCGCAGGATGCTCTGGAAAGCGGGATCGGTTTTCAGGCTCTCGAGGTCCGGGTCCTGCTCCATCCAGTCGAAGTCCTTGTAGCCCAGCGACACGGCCTTCCGCAGCGAGGCCAGTGCGTCCATCCGGCGGCGGCTCAGGGCCAGGCTGCACGCCAGGTTGTAGTGCGCGGTGGCATTCTCCGGCTGGAGCTTTACGAGCTTTCGGTCCATGCGGAGGCCGTCCGCCACGCGGCCGGTCTTCGTGTAAAGTCCGCCCAGCAACTCGATGACCTCGACGTAGCCCGGGCACCGGCGGTGCACGGCTTCATAGAAGGAAATCTCGAATTGCGGGTCAGGTTTGTTCGGTCGGGCCATGGACGCAGGGCGGAGAGGAGGGGATCAGTTGCGCTTCGCGCGGTTGGGGCAGCGCCCGTTGTGGCGGAAGGCGATGCACTCCGCGCGGACCTGGAGGCGCTGGGCGACGGGCCGCAGCCCGAGCTTCGAGGACACCGTGCTGCCGTACCACTCCATGAACGGCGCGCTGATCTCGAAGATCCGGTCGCAGTCCTCGCACACGACCTGCGCGACCTGGGTGTTCGCCCCCGCATCGGGCAGCGGAAAATAGAATTTCTCGCCCGTGCCGATGTCGACTTCCCGGAGCACGTGGCTGCCGGTCATGAGCGGCAGCGTGCGATAAACCGTGGCGCGCGAGACCGAGTCGTCCAGGATCCGCGCCGACTCGAGCAGCTGCTCGGCCGTGAAGTGCTCCTTCTGTGCGAACGCGGCGTCGAAGATCGCGAGGCGCTGGTTGGTGACCCGAAGTCCCTGGTCGGAAAGATAGCTTTTGAATTTTTCGCGGGACGCTTCGGCGCTCACGCGCGTAGGTCAGTCCCCGGGCTCCCGCCTGTCAACCCCTCCTTTGTCCACTGCCGTCCGGAGGAGCTGCGCTTACTACGTCGCCGGCAACAGGTTCTGCGTGGCGAAACGCGTTGCGTCACCCCGCGGCGGCCTCACCGTTCGGGCGATGATCGTCGCGGTCCAGCCGCTCGCGGGGTTCGACAAGGTCCTGCACTACGCCGTGCCGGAGCCCCTGCGCCCGGGCATCCAGGCGGGCACCCTGGTGCGGGTGCCGCTGCTCCGGCGGGCGACGCTCGGGCTGGTCCTGGAGGCGGACGCCGTGCCCGACGTGCCGGTCGAGAAGCTCAAGCCGATTGCCGGCGTGCTCCACGAGTACCCGGCCCTCACGGCCGACCTCCTCGAGCTCGCGCGCTGGATGGCGGGCTATTACGCAGCGCGCATGGAGGGCGTGCTCGAGGCGATGATCCCGGCCGCGGTCCGCGGCGGCGCCCGCCTCAAGCAGGAGAAGCTGCTCGAGGTCGCGCGCGTGCTGACGCCGGACGAGCACGCCCAGCTCGTGCGGAAGGCGCCTAAGCAGGCGAAGCTCTATGATTTCCTGCGCCAGCAGTTCCGTCCGGTGAAGAAGTCCCTCGTGCTCTCGCGCCTCGGCGCGAGCGCCGCGATCGCCAACGGGCTGCTCAAGGCCGGCCTGATCCGCGAGGAAGCCCGTACCGTCGAGCGGGTCGCTTACGCGGACGACTGGGCGCAGGGCGAGGCGGTGGCGGGCCGGGCGCCGACCCTCAACGCGGAGCAGGCCGCGGCGGTCGACTCGCTCCGCGCCAGCCTCGCGCGGCGGAAGTTCGCGGTCCACCTCCTGCAGGGCGTGACCGGTTCCGGGAAGACCGAGGTCTACCTGCGCGCCGTCGAGGAGGTCCTCGCCGCCGGCGGAAGCGCGATCTACCTCGTCCCGGAGGTCGCGCTGACCCCGCAGACCGTCGCCCGGCTGCGCGGGCGCTTCGAGGCCGCGGGGCACCGCACGGTCGTCTGGCACAGCCATCTCGGGGAGGGCGAGCGGCTCGACGGCTGGACCGCGCTGGCGTCCGGCCGGGCCCGCGTCGTGGTCGGCGCCCGCTCGGCCGTCTTTGCCCCGGTGCGCGACCTGCGGCTCATCGTCGTCGACGAGGAGCACGAGCCGGCCTACAAGCAGGACGAGACCCCGCGCTACCACGGGCGCGACACGGCGGTCGTGCGCGCGAAGCTCGCCGGCGCCGTCTGCCTCCTCGGGTCGGCCACGCCGTCGCTCGAGTCCTTCGCCAACGTGCAGGCGGGCAAGTACCGGCTCGAGCGGCTCACCCGGCGGGTCGACGACAAGCGCATGCCGGACATCCAGGTGGTCGACATGCGCATCGAGGTCACGCGCTCCCGCGGGCTGGTGACGCTCTCGCGGCTGCTGGTCGACCACATGCACCAGCGGTTCGCGCGCAAGGAGCAGATCATCCTGTTCATCAACCGCCGGGGGTATTCCTCGAGCATGCAGTGCCGGAAGTGCGGCCACGTGGAGGAGTGCCCGCACTGCAGCGTCGCGATGACCTACCACCGGGCGGACGAGACGCTGAAGTGCCACCTCTGCGGCCACCAGCGCGGGGCGCCGGTCGCCTGTCCGGCGTGCGCGGCGCCCGACATCCGCTGGCGCGGGCTCGGCACCCAGCGGGTGGAGGAGGCCGTGCGCCGCGTGCTGCCGCGCGCCCGACTCGAGCGGATGGACACCGACACGATGGCGAAGAAGCACCGGTTCCGGCAGATCCTGGCCGACTTCCGGGCCGGCAAGATCGACATCCTGGTGGGCACGCAGATGATCGGGAAGGGCCTCGATTTCCCGAACGTGACGCTCGTCGGGCTGGTCGACGCCGACCTCTCGATGCATGTGCCCGACTTCCGCGCCAACGAGCGGACCTTCCAGCTCCTCGTGCAGGTGGCCGGGCGCGCGGGCCGCGGCGACCGCGCCGGCGAGGTGGTGGTGCAGACCTTCACGCCGCAGTCCGACGCGATCCAGTTTGGCAAGCGGTCGGACTACGACGGGTTCGCCGCGCAGGAGCTGAAGGTGCGGACGCAGTTCGGCTATCCGCCCGCACGCCACCTGGTCCACCACATCTTCCGCGGACCCAACCCGGAGAAGATCAGGTTCTACGCCGAGCACTGGGCGAAGAAGGTCGAGGCCGCCCTCGGCCAGGAGGTCGAGATGCGCGGCCCGGCGCCGGCGCCGATCAAGAAGGTCAAGGACGAGTACCGCTTCCAGCTCTGGTACTTCACCCACCGGACCGCGAAGGTCGTGGCCGAGCTCGTCCGGCTGCAGAAGGACTTCGCCTGGCCCGATGACGTCGTCCAGGTGCTCGACGTCGATCCGATGAGCCTGGTCTAGCGGGCCGCGGCGGTGCGGTCGCCCCGGACTGAGGGGCTTCCCGGGCCGGCGGTCGGTGGCGCGCGCCGTCCCGGCGCGCAGCGGACTTGGCCCGGCAAACCCCCGCTCAAGCGTTGGTCGGAGAACCCCGCGCGGCGGGTTCGCGCATCTTCTGCAGCAGGCCTCGGCACCGTTCTCCCTGATGATTTTCGTGAACTGGCTCCGGTGCGAGGCGGTCAGGCTGCCGCCGTGGACAGCCGCGTCGTGGATGCGCCAGCGCCCGTTGCTGACCGCGCATTTGTAGTCCACGTCGACGGCGTCCGCGGAGGCCTCGGCGGCGTGCAGGCGGAAACGAAAAGGGCGGGCATCGCCGTTCGCCTCGTCGCCGAGAAACTCGACGCGGTGCCGCAGGCTAAGGCCGCTCCGGTCCGGTCAAGAATCCGGACGCCCCCGCCGTCAGTGGAAATCGTGCGACGCGCCGGCCGGCAGGTCGGCGAGGCCGAGGGGCTCGATGTGCTCGGCCTGGACGTGGATGACGCCGCCCTGGTTTTGCAGGCGGCCGGTGATGCGCAGCGCGGGCTCCTCGTTGATCACCAGCCGGCGCCGCTCGAACAGGCCGGCGTACACGATCGCGTTGGCCACGCCGGTCTCGTCCTCGAGCGACACGAACACCACGCCCTTCGCCGTGCCGGGCCGCTGGCGGCAGATGACGCTTCCGCCGATCACGATCCTCTCGCCATCCTGGCCGAGCGGGAGGTCGGCCGCCCGCCAGATGCCGGGCAGCCGGTCGCGCACCAGCGCCATCGGATGCGCGCCGGCCGTGAGCTCGAGCCCTCTGAAATCCGCCTGGACCCGCTCGGGCAGTGTCATGGGCGCGAGCGGCGCCACGCCGTCCTCCGCCAGCCCGGCGGCCTGGAAAAGGTTCTCCTCCGCCGTCCAGGCGGCCTCGACCTGCCACAGCGCGGCGCGCCGGTGGCCGGCGAACGCGTTGAGCGCGCCCGTGGCGGCGAGCGCGCGCCGCTCGGCCGCGGTGAACTGCGTGCGGCGGAGGAAGTCGGAGAGCGAGTCGAAGGGCCGCGTTTTCCGCTCCGCCACCATCGCCTGGACCGGCGCCTCGCGGAGCCCCTTCACGTAGCGGAGCCCGATGCGGATGGCGTCGTCGGCCTCCACCGTGCAGTTCCAGTCGGACCGCGCCACGCACACCGGCAGGCTTTTCAGGCCGTGGCGGCGGCCGTCCTGCACGAGCGTGGCGGGGGAGTAGAATCCCATCGGCTGGTTGTTGAGCAGGCCGGCGTAGAATTCGGCCAGCCGGTGCGCCTTCAGCCACGTGCTGACGTACGCGAGCAGCCCGAAGGAGAACGCGTGGCTCTCCGGGAAGCCGTAGAGTGCGAAGCTCGAGGTCGCCTCCACGACCTTCTCGACCACGCGGTCGCTCCAGCCGCGGGCCTGCAGGGCGGCGCGCAGCTTCCCGACGACGCGCTGGAGCCGGCGGTCGTCGCGGTGGAAGCCGAGCGCGCGGCGCAGCTCCTCGGCCTCCGCCCCCGAGAAGCCCGCCAGCTCCATGGCGACCGAGAGCATCTGCTCCTGGAACAGGATCACGCCGTAGGTGCGGCCGAGGACCGGCAGCAGCCGCTCGTGGACCTCGGGATCGAGGCACAGGATCGGCTCCGCCCCGGCGCGGCGGCGCAGCAGGGGGCTCGAGAGCTGCCCCACGATCGGCCCGGGCCGGACGATCGCGACCTCGATCACGACGTCGTAGAAGACGGCGGGCTTGATGCGCGGGAGCGTCGCCATCTGCGCGCGTGACTCGATCTGGAACACGCCGATGGTGTCGGCGCGCTGCATCATCGCGTAGGTCGCGGCGTCGTCCTGCGGCACCTCGTAGAGCTCGAAGGGCCGGCCGCGCTCGCGGCAGAGCGCGCGGCAATCCTGGATCACCGCCATCATCCCGAGCCCCAGGAAGTCGATCTTCACCAACCCGAGGTCCTCGCAGTCGTCCTTGTCCCACTGCACGACCGTGCGCCCGGGCATCGAGGCGTTCTCGATGGGCACGATGGTGTCGAGGCCGCCGGGGGAGAGGATCATCCCGCCGGAATGCTGCCCGAGGTGGCGCGGGATCATGTTGCGCTGCAGGTGCCCGCAGACCGCGAGCATCGCCGGCAGCCGCGGGTGGTCCATCGGCAGGCCGGAGGTCTGGAGCTGCTCGGTGAGGCCGAGCGTGTGGGGAAAGTCGCCGTTCGCATAGAGCGCGGAGAAGCGGTCGAGGACGTCGTCGGCCAGCCCGAGCACCTTGCCCACCTCGCGGGCGGAGCTCCGGCCGCGGTACGTGATGACGTTGGCGACGAGCGCCGCGCCGCGCTGGCCGTAGCGGCGGTAGACTTCCTGGATGACCGCCTCGCGCCGGTCGCCGCTGGGGAGGTCGAGGTCGATGTCGGGCCACGACGGGTGGCCATCCGCGCCCTGCCGGCCCTCGCTCAGGAAGCGCTCGAACAGCAGCCGCTGCTTGACCGGATCGACCGCCGTGATCTCCAGCGCGTAGCAGACGATGCTGTTCGCGGCCGAGCCGCGGCCCTGGATGAGCGTGCCCTGGCTGCGGGCCCAGCGGCAGATGTCCCAGACGAGGAGAAAATACCCGGCGAACCCGAGCTTCGCGATCAGCGCGAGCTCCTTGTCGATCTGGGTGCGCACGCCGGGCCCGACCGCCCCGTAGCGCTTCCGCGCCCCGGTGTACACGACCTCGCGGAGGAACGAGTTCATGTCATGCCCGGGTGGCAGGTCGGCGTAATCGGGGAAGCGGTAGCCGAGGTCCTTCAGCGTGAACGGCAGCCGCTCGGCCAGCCGGCCGGTGTTGGCCACGGCCTCGGGCAGGTCCGCGAACAGCGCCTGCATGTGCGCCGCGCCGTGGAGGTGGCGATTCTCGTTCACCGCCAGCCGCCGGCCGGCGGCGTCGAGCGTCGTGTGCTGCCGCAGGCAGGTGAACACGTCGGTGACGATGCGCTGGCCGGGCTCGGCGTAGAGCACGCCGCCGGTTGCGAGCAGCGGGAGCTTCTCGCGCGCGGCGAGGTCCGCGAGCATCGCGACGGTCGCCTCCTCGCCGCGCATCCGATGCCGCTGGACCTCCACGTGCAGCCGGTCGGGCCCGAAGGTGCGCCGGAGCCGGCGCATCACGTCCTCCACCGCCGCGGCTCCGCCCCGGTCCCAGGCGCGGCGGACCGGCCCGTCCTCGTCGCCGGTGAGCGCGACGAGCCCGTCGGCGTGCGCCGCCAGCTCGTCCCAGGTCGCGAAGCACCGCCGCTTGCGGTCGCGCGGGTCCTCGCCGGGCGCGAGGTGGCCGGGCGCCAGCCCGGGCGGGCGCGGCGCGAGCTTGGCGGTCGTGATCAGCCGGCAGAGGTTCTGGTAGCCCGCGCGGTCCTGCACCAGCAGGGGCAGCGCGCTGCCGTCGGCGAGCGTGACCTCCGCGCCCACGAGCGGGCGCACCCCGTGCTCGCGGGCGGCGGCGTACAGCCGCGGTGCGCCGTACACGCCGTCGCGGTCCAGCAGCGCGAGCGCGGGCAGCCCGAGCGCCGCCGCCTTCTCGGCCAGCTGCTCGGGCCCCGAGGCGCCCCGCAGGAAGCTGAAGGCGCTGGCGGCGTGGAGTTCTACGTACACGGGGGGACGGCGGGTTATGGGCGATCGCGGGTGGCGGAAGGGTGCGGGGAAAGGAACGATCAGTCATACTCCCCCTCGATGAACCACCCGTCGGCGGGCGTGCGGACGAGCCGGTAGAGGCCGCCGTCGGCGAGCTCGACGTCCCATTCCTCGCGGCGCCAGTGGCGGCCGGGCTCCCACCAGTCCCCCGAGGCATGCCAGGGGCCGTCGCACGCTTGGACCGCGCCCCGCACGCGGTCCGTCCAGACGAAGGCCGGGGTGCGGCCGGCGAGCTCGATCTTGGCGGGCCAGGCCGGGCGGTGCCGGCGCAGCGGCAGGCCCCGCGGGGGATGGCGGAAGCCGGCGGCGAGGGGCGCGAGCACGGGCGGCGGCGGCTCGAGCTTGAACGCGTCGGGCCGGTGCGTGTCCGTGCGCACCGGGCGGCCGGCGCGGTCGGGCCCGACCAGGGCGGCCACGCGCGCCAGCGTGTCGGCGAAGCCATGCGGGTCGCGCAGCCCCCCGTCGAAGAGGCCCTGCTGGCGGACCGTCACGCGGCCGGGCGCCACCTTCAGCCGCACGCCGGCGATGGCGGCCGGGGTGCGGACGGTCTCCAGGTGCGTCTGCAGCGCGCGGAAGAGCAGGTCGGGGTCGGTCACGGCCTCGGGCAGCCGGATCGACGCGGTGTGCGCGGTCTCGTCGGCGAGCCGCAGGGTGAGCTCGAGCGCGAGCGCGGCGAGGTGGGCGTTGCGCAGGTCGAGGGCGAGCCGGTCGACGAACCGCCGGAAGAGGAACAGCAGCGGCTCGAGCGTCTCGAGCTCGTGCTCGCAATCGAGCGCGGCCGCGAACTCCCGCGGCGGACTGGCCAGCCGGAGCGGCCGCGTGGCCTCGCCGGCGGCGCGCTCCCACAGGGCGAGGCCGTCGCGGCCGAGCCGGTGCGTGACCTCGGCCTTGGACAGCGCGGTGAGCTGCCCCAGCGTGCGCAGCCCCCAGTCCGCGAGGATCGCGGCCTGGTCGGGCGCGGGTTCGGCGACGGCGAGCGGGAGCGGGGCGATCCACTCGCGGCTGCCGGTGAGCACCGTCCCTGGCCCGGCCTGGCGCGCGGCGTAGAGCGCGAGCAGCGGGGTGGGGCCGAGGCCGGCGGACGCGGCGAGCCCGAGCGACTGCAGCTCGGCCAGCGCCAGCCGCAGCGCCGGCCCGCGGCGCGGGGCGGCGAGGGCGGAGAGGTCGAGCGTCGCGACACCGGGCAGCGTGGCCTCGACGCCGGGTGTCGCCCCAAACGCCGCGGCGAGGAGCGCGGCGCCGGCCTCCTGCTCGAGGTCGGGCCGCCGGGGACGGACCACGAGGCCCGGGCAGCGCGCCTGCGCGCGCGGGACGGAGAAGCCCGGCTCGACGCCGGCGGCGCGCGCGGCGGACGAGACTTCCGCGACCGGGGCCCCCCGCGCGGCCTCGGCGAGCAGCGCGACGGGGCGGTCCGCGAGCGCGGGTTCGGCGCGGATGAGCGCCTGGAGCGGGAAATGGGCGAGGTGGAGGACGGCGAACATGGCGGCGGGCGCCGGTTCAGCCCGCGACGGCGAAGGCCGTGCCCGTGCGCTGGCGGCGCAGGGCCGGGGCGAGGGCGGCGGCGAGGGACGGACGTTCCCGGGACAGCGCCGGGAGGGAGGAGGAGGAGCCGAGCTCGAAGCGCACGCGCGCGCTGGGGACGAGCGCGACCGGCGTGAGCACGGCGATGGCGAGGGTGCTCGATTCGATCGCGCGCTGCAGCCGGTACCACGACGTGGACGGGATCCGCCGGAGCGCGGCCGGCGCGGCGTGGCGGAGATCGAGGACGACGACGCCGAGGTTGGCGTCGCGCACGAGCAGGTCGGCGGCGGCGAGCGCCTCGGGGGCCCCGCGGGCCCGGACCCAGAACAGGTGCTCGAGCAGGTCGGGCTCCCAGGAGTCGGGATCGAAGGCGTCGTCCGCGTCGACCAGGGCGAGCCGGAGCGCGGCGGCACGGGTGGCGGCGAGCAGCGCGCCGAGCAGGAGCGAGCTGCCGCAGCTCGGGGCGGCGCAGGTGAACTCGGTCAGGGCGGGGCGGGGCAGCCCGCCGGTGGCCTCATCGATTGCGGGAACGCCGGTGGCGAGCGGTTCGGCCGCGCCGGGCGTCGCGCGGGGGAAGCGCTCGTGCAGGAGCTGCCGGAGGGCCGGGAGGGAACGGGGGGAGGCTGCGGGCATCTTCCTTCATTCAGTTCCGCCGCTGGCGGCGGATGACGCCCACGACCACGCCCTGCGATTCGAGCCGTTCCGGCAGGATGTCGGCGTAACGGGGATTGGCCGCGCGCAGCACGGGGCGGCCGCGGACATGGACGAGTCGCTTCAGCGTCGTGGTGGTGTCGTCGACGAGCGCCGCGATGATGTCGCCCGGCTGCGGCTCGCGCCGCTCGAGCACGACGAGGTCGCCGTCGACGATGTGGGCGTCGACCATCGAGTCGCCCGTCACGCGGAGCGCCCAGTAGTGGTGCGCGCGCGGGCGGCGCAGGCCGAACACGGCGGGATCGACCCGCAGGGTTTCCTCGGGCTGCTGCTCCTGCATGGCGGGCAGGCCGGCGGGGATGGCGCCGTAGACGGGGAGAGCGAGCGCGCCCGGCGGGTTGAGCTCGCGGGCCCGGAGCCCCCACCGGTGGCGGTGAAGCTGGCCGAGCTGGTCCTTCGCCGCGAGCGCGCGAAGGTGGTCCATCACCGTCGTCTGGCTCGCGAACTTGAAGTGCCGCTGGATTTCCCGGGTGGAAGGCGGGAGATCGTGCTCGCGCTGGAATTCGCGGATGAATTCCAGGATCTGTGTCTGACGCTCGGTAAGCGGGCCCATGCCGTTCAAGTGAACGGGGCAACGGCCGGAAAGCAAGGGGCGATTGCGCCGGCCCAACCTATGATCCGGACTGCGAACGCCTTACCGCGCCCCCGCGCGGCGGAACGCCTTGTGCGCCGCGACCTTCTTCAGGTCGGCGACCAGGAGGCCGAGGTTGCGCTGCCGATCCTCGGGCGGACCGCGGAGGATCGAGGAGGGGTGGACGGTCGCGAAGAACGCGTCCGCCCACGGCACGGCGAAGGCGCGCCCGCGGTCGCGCAGCACGCGGAACGCCGGCCCCATCAGCGCCTGTGCGGCGGTGGCGCCGAGGGCGACGACGACGGCCGGGTGGAGCAACGCCAGCTCGGTCTCGAGCCAGGGCCGGCAGGCCGCCACCTCGCGGGCGCTCGGCTTCTGATGGATGCGGCGTTTGCCGGCCGGCTTCCACTTGAAGTGCTTCACCGCGTTCGTGACGTACGTGTCCTCGCGGTCGATGCCGGCGGCCACGAGCGCTTCGTCCAGCAGCCGTCCGGCGGGTCCGACGAACGGCCGGCCGGCGCGGTCCTCCTGGTCGCCCGGCTGCTCGCCGACGAAGACGACGCGCGCGTGCTCGGCGCCTTCACCGAACACGGTTTGCGTGCCGAGCTTCCAGAGCGGGCAGGCGCGGCACCGCGCCGCGCGCTGCCGGACCTCCGCGAGGGTGAGCAGGGTGCGGTCCTCGGGCAGGTAACGGGCGGCGGTGGTCGGAGCGGTCGCGGGCATGGGCGTGGAGGAATTGAACCGGCCGGGGCGGGGCGGTTCCGCCCGGGCGGACTTCCTGCGGTCTTGGCCGGCCGGCCGCCCGCCATCCGACAATTAAAAGCGGCGCCCGGGAACGGGCGCCGCTCGATGCAAGACACTGGGGGTTGGCCGGGCGGGATCAGTAGCCGCGGGGCGGCTGGTCGGGCTGGCCCTTGGAATCGCGCTTGCCGCTGGGATCCTCGGTGTCGCTGCTCGAGGTCCCGTCGCGCGGCATCACGCTGTCATTGCGGAGCTTCTCGCGCTCGCGCCGTTCCTTGTCGGCGTCGTAGCCCTTCATCTGGCCCTTCTCCTGGCCGCGCGGGCTGGCCTTGGCGTTCTTGTCCGCCTCGTCGCCGAAGCCGCTGCGGGGCGGGAGGTCGCTGGTCGGGGCGTCGATGTTCAGCGAGGTCTGCGCGTTGGCGACCACGGTGCCGAGCTGGACGTTCGTCGTCTGGGCGACCTGGCCCCAGCCGCCGTGCTGCTGCCGGAGGACGAGGACGCCCGGGAACCGCTCGGTCGTCGTCGTGGTGGACGAGGTGATGGTGCCGCCCTTGAGCTCGCCGCCGACGAGCACCGCCTGCCACTGTTCGGGCGTGGCGCAGCCGGTGATGCCGGCCTGGCGCAGCGCCTCCTCGGCGAGCGAGAGCGCGATGAACGCGTCGCCGTAGCCGAGCTTCTGGCTGACGTTGAACGTCGCGGTCTTGCCGTCGTTGCCGCGGAGCGTCACGGAGCCGCCGCTGTGGAGGGCCTCGACGAGCGCGCGGGCGTTCTCCTCATTGCAGGCGGAGTCGACGAAGCGCGTGCTGATGCGCTCCACCACGACCGGCCCCTGGGCGTCGATCTGCTGCACCACCGTGGTGACCTGGGCGTCGGTCTGCGCCGAGACGACCGTGTTCTGGGTGCTGGTGCGGGTCTGGCTCGTGTTGGCCTGCGTGCCGACCTGCGAGGTGGCGCCGGACGTGCCCGTGGTGGCGGAAGTCGAGCTGGAGCTGCCGCTGGCCGGCCGGTCGGAGGACGTGGCGCTGATCGAGCCGCGGGTCGACGTGTCCGCACTGCCGGTGGCCGAACCGGAGGTGCTGCGGTTCTTGTTCTTCTCCTTCTCCTTTTCCTGCTCGCTCTGCATCGAGCGCCAGGAGGTGTCGCCGCCGGTGGCCGAACCGGTGGCGGAAGAACCGGGCGCGACGGTGCCCGAAGGCGACGGCGGGAGCTGCGGGTCCCGCGGCTGCGTCGGGGTGGAGGACTGGGCCTGGAGGGCGAGCACGGCGGCGAACAGCGTGGAGGTGCCGCACGTGATCAGTTTGAGGGAGGTTTTCATTTAGTCCTGCTGATTTGAGGTTGAGGCCGGCTCCCTTGCGTCCTTGCGCAAGCATCCTGAGCCGACAATCGTGAGGACCTCCGCCGGGGGGCGCTGTTCGGGGTCGTAGGGCTCGCTTGGGAAACGCCCGGACGGCCGGCTCGGGTGCTTTCCGGCGACGGCTAGGGACGAAGGGCTCGGCGGGGACGGAATCGGGCCGTCGGACCCGCCGGTAATTTGGACTTCATTTTCGCGGGGTCGCCTCCATTGCTGGGGGCCCACGGCACACCATGCGCATCTATTTCCTCGGGATCTGCGGCACGGCGATGGGCAACGCGGCTCTGCTCGCGCGGGCGGCGGGCCACGAGGTCTCGGGTTCCGACCAGGGCGTGTATCCGCCCATGAGCACGGTCCTGGCGGCGGCCGGCATCGTCCTGCACGAGGGCTATGACGCCGCGCGGCTGGAGCGCCTGGCGCCCGAGCTGGTGGTGATCGGCAACGCGATGTCGCGCGGCAACCCGGAGGTCGAGTGGCTTCTCGACACGCGGGCCCTGCCGTTCACCTCGCTGCCGGCGCTGCTGGCGGACCACGTGCTGAAGGGCCGGCGCAACATCGTCGTCGCCGGGACCCACGGGAAGACCACCACGACCGCGCTGGCCGCGTTCCTCCTGCGGGAGAACGGCCGCGACCCCGGCTACCTGATCGGCGGCGTGCCGCAGGACCCGCCGACCGGCAGCCACCTCGGCGCCGCGTCGGACCCGTTCGTGATCGAGGGCGACGAGTACGACAGCGCGTTCTTCGACAAGCGCAGCAAGTTCATCCACTACGCCCCGCACATCGCGGTGCTGAACAACCTCGAGTTCGACCACGCCGACATCTTCCGCGACCTGCAGGATGTGCAGCGCACGTTCCTGCACCTGGCGCGCATCGTGCCGCGCAGCGGCTGGATCGTGCTCAACGGCGACGACGACAACCTCCGCGCGCTCGGCGCGATCGGCTGGACGCGCGTGGTGCGGGTCGGCACCGGCGCCGGCAACGACCTGCGCATCGCCGATCACCGCGACTCGCCGGACGGGGCCTCGTTCTCGCTCGCCTGGCAGGGCCGGCCGTGGGCGACGGTGGCGTGGTCGCAGCCCGGGATCTTCAACGCGCGCAACGCGGCCATGGCCGCCTGCGCGGCCGGGCTGGCGCTTTTCGGGCGCGAGGCGCGCCGCGCCGAGGAGGCCGCGCCCGACCGCCTGAAGCTCGACGCGCTGGAGCGGTTCCGCGGGGTGAGGCGCCGGCAGGAGCTGCTCGTCGACCGCCCGGAGCTCAAGGTCGTCGAGGATTTTGGGCACCACCCGACCGCCCTGGCGGAAACGCTGCGGTCGTTCCGCGCGCGCTTCCCCGGCCACCAGATCCACGCGGCCTTCGAGCCGCGCAGCAACACCTCGCGCACGAAGGTCATGCAGGCGGGCTTCATGCGGGCGCTGGCGCTGGCCGACGAGGTTTGGCTCGGCGCGGTCAGCCGGGCGGAGAAGCTGAACGAGGGGGAGCGGTTCGACGCCGAGGCCGTCGGGCAGCACCTCGAGACGCAGGGGGTCCACGCCCACCATGCCCCGACGAACGCGGCGCTGCTCGATCAGCTGCTGGCGGCGGCGAAGGCGCCGGCGGCGGGCCCGCGCCTGGTCGTGTTCTTCACGAACGGCTCGTTCGACGGCATCATCGGCCGGTTCGTGGCCGCCGTGAAATAGGCGGACCGGCGGAGCCGAGGAGGGACGGGCCAGGCGCGCGCGGAAGCGGCTCCGGCGTCACTGCGCCTGCCGGGCGACCTTGTAGACGACCGGCTCCTGGCCCTGCGGCAGGGCGAGCAGGTCGTAGTCGTGGAAAGAGTTGATCGTGACCTCGGCGAATTCGCCCACGGGCAGGCTCTTCGGCACGTACACGCGGCCGTCGATGTCGGGCGCGTCCGCCTCGCCGCGCGCGACGCCGGGTTCCTCCACGAGGACCCGGAGCTTCCGGCCAACGTAGGACTTCGAGACTTCCCGCGCGACCTCCTTCTGCAGGGCCATCGTGCGGTGCCAGCGCGCCTCCTTGGTCTTTTTCGGGACCTGGGCGTCCATCTTCGCGGCGCGCGTGCCCTCCTCCTGCGAATAGCGGAACACGCCGAGCCGCTCGAACTTGGCTTCGCGGATGAAGGCGCAGAGCTCGTCGACGTCCGCCTCCGTCTCGCCCGGGAACCCGACGATGAAGGTCGTGCGGATCGCGATGCCGGGGATGCCCGCGCGGATCCGCCGGATCAGGTCGCGGATGTAATCGCCGGAAGTCTCGCGCTGCATCAGCCCGAGCATGGGGTCGCTGATGTGCTGGAGTGGAATGTCGATGTAGCGCGCCACCTTCGGGCACTCGGCGATCGTGCGGATCAGCTCGTCGCTCCAGTGCGCCGGGTGCGTGTACAGCAGCCGGATCCAGAAATCGCCTGGAATGGCGTTCAGCTCCCGGAGCAGGGTGGTGAGCGCCGTCCCGCGCGACGAGTCGACCGGGGTCCGCGGGTTCGGGCGGTGTTCCCAGGTGTCCATCCCGAAGAAGGTCGTGTCCTGCGAGATCAGGTTGATCTCCTTCACCCCCTCGGCCACGAGCCGCCGGGCCTCCGCCACGACGCTGTCGACGGTGCGGCTCCGGTGCCGGCCGCGGATCTGCGGGATGATGCAGAAGGTGCAGGGATGGTTGCAGCCCTCCGCGATCTTGATGTACGCGAAATGCTTCGGGGTGAGGCGGAACCGCGGCGTGTCGTAATCCGGGATGTAGGTCGAGCGCCCCTCGATGAACGACACCGGCGCCTCCTCCTTGCCGCGCTCCTTCTCGTAGATCTGCTCGATGATCGGAGCGACCTTCGTGATCTGGTCGAGGCCGATGAAGGCGTCGACCTCCGGCAGCGCGCCGGGCAGGTCCTTGGCGAAGCGCTGGGACATGCAGCCGGCGACGATGAGCTTCTGCTCCTTGCGACGCTTCGTCATCCCGCGGTTCTGGTGCACCTCGAGGATGTGGCCGATGGACTCCTCTTTCGACGAGTCAATGAAGGAGCACGTGTTGACGATCACCACGTCGGCCTTCTCGGCCTCGGGAATGACGGCCATGCCCGCCTGGTGCAGGTGTCCGACCATGATCTCGCTATCGACGAGATTCTTGGCGCAACCGAGGGAGATGAGACTGACTTTGATCATCGGGACGGGCGAACGTGCCTGGCGCGCCGGTCGCGCCAAACAAAAAACGGCGGTCGAAGACCGCCGCTTTTCTGTCGGGGGATCCGGGAATCGCGTTACTTCTTCTTCTTCGCCGCGTTGGCCTTGACCTTGCGGCGCTTCTTCAGCGCGACCCGGCGCTTCTTTTTGATGACCTTGTTGTATTGTTTTCCCATGGGTTGGTGAGGTTGAGGCGGCAGGATGCCCGCATCCGGCGCAGGGAGTCAAGGCCGGCGCCCGGCCGGTCAGTAGCGCGCGAGCGTCGGATCCACCTGCTCCGCCCAGGCGTCGATCCCGCCGGCGACGTTGGCCGCGCGGTCGAAACCATGGGCGCGCAGGAACTGCGTCGCGCGCGCGCTGCGGCCGCCGACGTGGCAGAGCAGCAGCAGGTCGCGATCCCGCGGCAGGTCGGCCACCGACTCGGGAAGGCGGCGCAGCGGGATGTGCCGGCTGCCCGCGACGTGCACGAATTCCCACTCATGAGGCTCGCGGACGTCCACCAAGAGCGCCCCGCCCGCGTGCAGGCGCGCGGCGGTCGCGACATCGACTTCGGCCGGAAAGCTCATGCCGCGGTAAATGGGGTGAAGGCGGTAGAATGCAATCCGAGTTCGCCGTTGACCGGGCCGCGCACGGGGAAATCCTCGGGGAATGTCCGAGCGATTCGCAGTGATCATGGCCGGCGGCCGCGGGGAACGGTTCTGGCCCCAGAGCCGGCAGGAGAGGCCGAAGCACCTGCTGCCGATCGTGGGCGACCGGCCGATGCTCGCGCAGACGGTCGAGCGCGTCACCGGGGCTGTGCCCGCCGCCAACGTCATCGTGATCACCACGCAGGCCCAGCTGGCCGGCGTGCGCGCGGCCTGCCCGCAGCTGCCGGCGGGCAACATCGTGGCCGAGCCCGTCGGCCGCGACACCGCGGCCGCGACCGGGCTCGCGACGCTGCTGGTGAAGGAACGCGCCCCGGGCGCGGCCTTCGCGATGCTGCCGTCCGACCACGTGATCCACGACGTGCCCGAGTACCAGTCGCTGCTCGGGGCCGCGTTCGCCGCGGCGGAGAGCGCGGACCTGCTCGTGACGATCGGCGTCCGGCCCGACCGGCCCGAGACCGGCTTCGGCTACATCCACCAGGGCGCACCGTGGCGGGAGATCGCCGGCCGCCGCGTGCTCGCGGTGCGGCGGTTTGTGGAGAAGCCCGACCTCGCGACCGCGGAACACTACGTCGCGTCAGGCGAATATCTGTGGAACGCCGGCATGTTCGTCTGGCGGGTGCCGGTGGTCGAGGCGGCCTTCCAGGCGCACGCGCCCGACCTGGCGGAGTCGCTCGCCCGGATCGGCGCCGCCGCGCGCCGGGACGGCTGGGCCGCCGCCCTCGCGGCGGGCTATCCCGGACTGAAGAAGATCTCGGTCGATTACGCGTTGATGGAGAAGTCCACCAACGTCGTCGTGCTCCCCGCGACGTTCGACTGGGACGACGTCGGCTCGTGGCCGGCGGTGGCGAACCACTTTCCGAAGGATGCCGCCGGCAACGTGCTGCGCGGCGCGGCGATGGTGGAGGCGGGGCGCAACAACATCGTTGTTTCGGCGGACGGGCACCTCACGGCGGTCGTCGGGGCTGACGACCTCGTGGTGGTGCACACCCCCGACGCCACGCTCGTGTGCCCGCGCCACCGCGCGCAGGACATCAAGGCCCTGCTCAAGCGGCTGGCCGAGGATCCCGCGGGCCAGCGCTTCCTCTGATCCCGCGCGCCCGGACCATGCGCTTCCTCGGGCTCGATTACGGCGCCAAGCGGATCGGCCTCAGTGTGGGCGACGAGCTCGGCGTCGCCAGTCCGCTGCCGGCGCTCGTCGAGCCCGACGAGGCGCGCCGCTGGGGGCGGTTGGGCGAGCTGATCCGGCAGCGACGGATCGAGGAGCTGGTCGTGGGCTATCCGTACAACATGGACGGCTCCGCCGGCTTCAAGGCGAAGGAGGTCGACGCGTTCGTCGCGCAGCTCAAGGCGCGCTTCGGGCTGCCCGTGCACCTGGTGGACGAGACGCTCACGAGCTACGAGGCCGAGTCGACCATCGCGAAGAAGGACCGCCGTGGACTGCGCGACACGGGGCTGGTCGACTCGCGGGCCGCCGCGCTTATCCTGCAGGATTACCTCGACCAGAGATTTTCCCCCGACGCGGGCGGGCCGGGGTGAGCGGGCCGCCCGCGCCGACCGGGCGACCGGTCCATGGCCAATGTGCCTTCCGCTGAGCGTCGCGTCCTGGTCTTGGTGGCGGCAAGCCAGCCGCCCGCGGATTGCGCTTTCCGGCCGATTTCGGCATTTCCCGGGTCCGGATAGGGCGCATTGTGAGCTGAATCCGTGAACGCCCCGCCTTCCGTCGTGAAACCTCCTGTCCGCTGGAAATGCGTTTGCGCATACGACGGCGGGGCGTTCGACGGCTGGCAAAGCCAGCCCGGCGGAAACGCGATCCAGGACGTGATCGAGCGCCGGTTGCGGGAGGTGCTCAAGGCGGGCGTCCGCATTCACGGCAGCGGACGGACGGACGCCGGCGTGCACGCGCTCGCGCAGGTGTTCCATTTCGACGCGCCCTGGGCGCATGGGCCGGACCGGCTGCGGGCGGCGCTGCAGGCGGGGCTGCCGCGGGCGGTCCAGATCCGGTCGGTGCGCCGCGCTCCGGCGGATTTCCATGCGCGGTTCAGCGCGAAGGGGAAGATCTACCGTTACGACCTCTACCTGGGCGAAGCGGATCCGTTCACCGCGCCCTGGTGCTGGTCCTTCGCGCGGCCGCTGGACTGGGACGCGATCGGCGCGGGGGCCGCGGTGCTGCGCGGCCGCCACGATTTCCGGGCGTTCGCCGCCGAGGGCGGGACGGTGCGTGAGAGCACGGTCCGGGACCTCCGCCGGCTGGAGATCGTCCGCCGCGGCCGGCGCGC
>Ga0196981_1000339_pt1 | contig 18108 bp, 18 predicted proteins | sample S3_2013CmetaG_FD_155462 | JGI IMG/M metagenome (GOLD analysis project Ga0196981, IMG submission 155462) | Soil microbial communities from Anza Borrego desert, Southern California, United States - S3_20-13C | ecosystem: Environmental > Terrestrial > Soil > Desert | place: USA: California... | reverse complement strand
CTCGACCAAATTCGGGGACGGCGGGCTCGCGCGGGTCGCAACACCCTATGCATGGACGAAGGCGGCGAATACCGAGCTCGTGAAAAACTATGGAACTTGGTACAACCTACCTTTTGCGATTACATACTTTTACAACGTATACGGTCCAGGAGAGCGATCGGACAAATACGGGACGCTAATCGAAATCTTCCGTCAGAAGTATCTGAAGGGCGAGCCGCTTACTGTAGTGTCTCCCGGAACGCAGAAGAGGAATTTCACGCACGTCGAAGACATCGTCGAAGGACTCATCCTTGTTGGAGAAAAAGGGGAGGGGGAAGAGTATGGGCTAGGGGATGAGCGCCGGTATTCGATACTGGAGATTGCACAGATGTTCAACGCAAAAATTGAAATGCTTCCGGAGCGCGCGGGTAATAGGATGCAGTCAAATATTGACACCTCAAAATCGAAAGCGCTCGGTTGGAGTATCAAGCATTCCATCGCCGACTATATTGCGGATATCGTCAGAAATAAAAAATGAAAAGGATTCTCATCTTTTCACTAGCGTACTTTCCAAAGCATGTTGGAGGCGCTGAAGTCGCGATAAAAGAGATCACCGACCGCTGCTCTTCCGAGGAGTATGAATTCCACCTAGTATGTTTGCGATTCGATTCCAACCTCCCGAAAGAAGAAAAGATCGGTAATGTATGGGTACACCGCATCGGCTTTACCAAGCGAAACCCTTCCTCGACTGACTTGCGAAGTTTCCCACTGCATCTGAATAAAGTGTGGTTTCAATTTGCGGCTCCCTGGAGAGCACTTCGCCTTCACCGTGAGAAACGCTTCGACGCCATTTGGGCGGTGATGGCGCATAGCTGTGGAGTGCCAGCGGCGCTCTTCAAGATCCTCAAGCCGTGCGTTCCATACCTGCTTACGCTCCAAGAGGGTGATCCTCCAGAAAGGATAGAGCGCAAGATGTTCCTTTTCTGGCCTCTGTTCTCGCGTGCGTTCACTTCGGCGGATCGAATACAAACGATATCAACGTTCTTGGCAAGGTGGGCGAGAAGGCGTGGATTTAGCGGGCCGCTCAATGTCATACCAAACGCGGTTGATGTAAAGCACTTCTCACTAGAATATCCAGCAAAAACGATTGATGACATCAAAGATTCACTGGATAAAAAGATGGGAGATGTATTCCTCATCACGACCTCGCGGCTCGTAGAAAAGAACGCTGTTGATGACGTGATACGCGCACTTGCGCTGTTGCCAGAACATGTACATTTTGTTGTTCTCGGGATCGGGCCGGACGAAGCAAAATTGAAAAAACTTTCTAGAAAGCTCGGGGTCTCCGAGCGCGTACGTCTTGTGGGGCAAATCAGTCACAGCGATATGCCTAAATACTTAAAGGCGTGTGACATATTTATCCGTCCGAGCCGCTCGGAGGGAATGGGTAACTCGTTCGTCGAGGCGATGGCCGCAGGACTTCCTGTAATCGCAACACAAGAGGGAGGAATTGCGGATTTTCTTTTCGATGAGAAAAGGAATCCCGAGCAGCCAATGACAGGATTTGCCGTGGACAAAGATTCCCCGAAGGACATTGCGAGAGCAGTAAAGGAGATAATGTCGCATCCGGAAAAAGTCCGCGCAGTTGTCGCGACTGCAAAGGCCATGGTGAAGGATATGTACGAGTGGGATATTGTCGCTAAAAACATGCGAGAAAAGGTATTCGCGCCGCTTCTTAAGCTCGGCTAGAATGCACCACATGCGCATTCTCATCGCGGCACCCTTCGCAAACCCGAATAGCGGAGAGATTTTGGGCGTATACGCGCAGGGTCTCCAGAGTGCATTTACACGCACCGGACACAGCGCTCAAGTGGTCGCAAGAAATGGTTTAGATAAGACGCTCCCGGCGCCCCTGCGACATATCTCCTATTTTTTTCGTCTGTTGTCGAATGTGTGGAAAAGCGACATCGTGCTTGCTCTCGACACGTGGAGCACCGGCTTTCCAGCGCTTCTTGCTGCGATTATCCTCCGCAAAAAATTTGCCGTGCGCATTGGTGGTGATTTTTTGTGGGAGTCGTTTGTCGAAAGAGTGAAAGAGCCTGTGCTTCTTTCTGAATTCTACAAAGTCGTGCGTCCACTCTCGCTCAAAGAGCGAATGATCAGCTCGGGGATGCGATTTTTGACGAAGCACGCGGACGCGCTCCTTTTTACGACACGCTTCCAAGAAACAATTTGGAGGAACGCGTATGATTTTTCGCAGGTGCGCTCGCATATTGTGGAAAATTATTTTCCTCCGAAGCAAAACGCACCGGGGAGTCGAAGTAGGGTATTCGTAAGTTCAGGGCGAAGGATGTTTCTCAAGAACACAGGAATGTTGCAAGACGTCTTTAAGAACATAGTGGCGCGGCACCCTGATGTTTCTCTCGATACGAGCTCTCTTTCTCGCGACCTACATTTAGAACGGCTACAAAGGGCATATACCGTTATCATCCCGACATTTTCGGAGGTTTGTTCGAACACCGCGATCGAAGCCGTCTCGAACGGCGTACCATTCATCATGTCGCGCGATACTGGCTCTCTCGAGCGCCTCTCAGAGTGTGGTTTGTTCATCGATACTCGCGACGAGCGCGAAATGACGCATGCCATTGAATCGCTGCTTGAGCCGGAAATGCGCGAGCGCCTCGAGAAAGCCATCAGTGCCTTTTCATACGAACACTCATGGGACGATATGGCTCGTGAGATCGGAAAGATTTTTCATTCAATATGATGCGCGTCTTAGCCATAGGGTCCGACAGAAGTATTTTTGATCCAGGAAGTGCATCGCGCGCACGCCAAGAAGGGTACGCGAAAGCGTTAGGGAATCTCGATATCATCGTCTTTTCGCGTCCATCAGACCGCCTATCACCATTCGAAAAGGGAGGCTTGCGCGCGTATCCTACAAACGCGCTATCAAAGCTTTTGCAGGTTTGGTACGCGGTACATATTGCAAAAAGGATCCCAAAGCCAGACGTCATCACTGCACAAGACCCGTTTGAGGCGGGATTCATCGCTTGGCTTATCGCCGGACTCCAGGGAGTTCCGCTCCACATTCAGGTTCACACCGATTTTCTCTCTCCAGAATTCGCAAAACTTTCTATTCTCAATCGACTGAGAACGTGGATCGCAGGATTCGTTTTGCGCCGAGCGGCGCGCATTCGTGTTGTCTCCGCGAAGATAAAACAATCTCTTGAGGCGATATACGCAATAAAGAAATCTATCACAGTTCTCTCTATTTACGTTGACGTTGAGAAATTTCGGAGCACTACGTTCTCGCCATCGATTAAAGACGTAACCGCAAAATTCAAATATAGGCTTTTGGTCGTTGCGCGAAACGCACCCGAAAAAAATATTGAGCTGGCCGTTGAATCATTCAAAAAGGGAGCGCCGCAGGATGCATGTCTTCTTATTGCAAGCAGCACAATCGACAAGCACATTTTACGATCCGATGATCGCATTATCTCGGCAGGAAACGTAAAGCCGGAACATCTCTATCCTGGTGCCGATCTTGTACTTGTGCCGTCAAAATACGAAGGCTACGGCCTTGTTATCGTCGAGGCACTCGCCGCAGGGAAGCCAGTACTTTCAACGGATGTTGGTGTAGCGCGTGAGGCAGGGGCTATCATCACGAAGGAGAGCGAATTTGCCGAGGCACTCACCGCCTGGTTCAAAAATGGTCCGCGGCACGGCGAGCTAAAAGTGCATCCGTACAAAAGTTTCGAGGAGTATGTGGAAGCGTATTGCAGCGATATCGCGTCTTGCGTTCCGAGCGGAAAAACACAATAATACTGCCTCATGGCAGTAAAAAAGAAGCCGCTCATCGGTTTTATCGGGCAGGGATGGATCGGCAAAGCATATGCCGATAACTTTGAGGAGCGCGGATATAACGTTGTCCGATACTCGCTCGAAAAACCCTGGATAAAGAACAAGGACCGTATCAAAGAGTGCGACATAGTTTTTATTGCAGTCTGGACTCCGACAACCCCGAAAGGATTCGACACCTCATACATCGAGGATGTACTCTCTCTTGTGGGAGAAGGGAAGATCGCGGTGTTGAAATCAACGATCCTGCCTGGCACAACTGCAAAAATACAAAAGAAATTCCCGCGCATTACGATTCTCTACAGTCCCGAATTTCTTTCCATCGTGTCCCACGTGCACGACGCCGCGCACCCTTTTGCGAACTTGGTTGGGATGCCAGAGAACGATTCAAAACACTACCTTGCGGCGGAGCGCGTTATGCGGATACTTCCTCGAGCTCCATTCTCGCAGATCTGCAAAAGCTCAGAGGCTGAAATTTTCAAATACACCCACAACGCGAGCGGTTATACGCAAATCATATTCTTTAACCTGATGTACGATCTTGCGGAAAAATTCGGCGCCAATTGGGACGTTGTAAATCGCGCGATACAGGCGGACCCTCTGATCTCCAACCGCTATTCGAATCCTGTGCACAAAGGCGGGCGTGGTGCAGGCGGCGGATGTTTCATCAAAGATTTTGCTGCGCTCAGATCGCACGTCAAAAAACATCTCTCACACGACAAGACTGCACACAAATTCCTTGAGGCAATGGAGTCGAAGAACATCGAGCTTCTCCTTGCAAGCAAGAAGGATCTGGATCTTCTCAAGGGAGTGTATGGCAAAAAAGTCGCACAAAAAAAGAAGCGATAGCGGGCTGGGAGTGCAAGGAGTAGGGATAGATATTGAGTCTGTTGAACGATTCAAGAAGTTCAAAAAGAATCGAACGAGCTCTTTCTTGTTGCGCGTGTTCACGAAGCGTGAACTTGCATATTGCTTTGGATACGCTGATCCCGCGCCTCATCTTGCCGGCACGTTCGCTGCGAAAGAGGCAGTGAGTAAGGCGCTTCTAGGAAGGATCTCGAGCATCGAGGTTGAGATAGTACGGACACCGCATGGAGCACCGTACGCGCTGCGAAACAAGATTAAGATTCCGATCTCAATTTCTATAACGCACACACCTGATGTGGCAGCGGCAATAGCTGTCCGCTAGTGAAGAAGTTTTACCTGCGCCTCACCATTGACCACAGAAGACCCATCAAAAAGTATCTCGGTTTTTATCGTGATCAAACGAGTACTTTCACTTTTTGCTGTGACCGTGCCGCGCACGACAACTCGTTGCCCATAAAAAATGGGCTTTCGAAAGACGAGGCTTTGGCTGAAATAAAGGCAATCAGGACCGGGACAATATTCATCGATCAGTGTTGAGAAAAAACTTGCAACAAGCATTCCATGTACTAATTTCCCATCGCCGTTAACCTCTCCAATATCGCTCCCGCGCAGCTCACTCGTATCTCCCGTGAGCTCTGAAAAAAGTTTCTCATCCACTTCTGTGAATACGTGCTCGAAGGAAAATTCTTTTCCAATATCGATCTCCTGAAGGCGGAGCGTTTTACTTGCATTCATAGCTCAATTCCTTTTGCACGCAAATTTGTTTTGATGTCGGAAACACTTCGCACCTCCGAGATTTCCTTAACACTGAACGAGACGCCAAACGCCTTTTCAAGCTCCGAGATCAGGATGAGGGAGTTGAATGAATCCCATGTCGGAAGATCCTCGAGCCGTGCCGAATCTGTGACCTCACTTTCGCTAATTTGCAGCGCTTTGGCGAACACAGAGGTGAATTTTTTAGAATTGTCTGGGCCGTTGCTCATAGGTAAGTAGAAGCGCGTCGAATATTGAATAGTATCGCCGTTTCGAATTGACCGCAAAAGTTATCTCTGCAACAATATCGCGACGTATGCCACACCCTTCGCAGCCCACACCCAACCTCCTCGATTACGAAAAAACCAGAGCCGCGTTTTCATGGGACGATTTTTTGCCAGAATTTTCTTTTCACAAAAGCGGGAAGGTGAACTATGCGTTTGAGATAACGGATTATCAGGTGGAGAAGGGAAATGGCGACAAATTTGCGATAATCGCGCAGAAGTCCAATGGCGACGTTGAGAGGATAACGTTCAAGGAGCTTGCTGACGCTTCGAACGCGATAGCCGCGAATCTTCGTGCGCACGGATTAAAGCCCGGGGATCGCTTCGGATTGTACGCTTCCAAATCGATCGAATATGTAACGGTCTTGTTTGCCGCGATCAAATGCGGTGCGATCGCAGTGCCGCTATTCGAAGCTTTCGGAAAAGACGCGATCGCAGATCGGCTCGCGGATTGCGGAGCGACCTGGCTCTATGTGAACGACCGGCTTGTCAAAAATGTCGATTTCGCGTCGAACCCGACTGTAAAAGACGTGTTATGCGATTCTGCGATATCGATCCCAGGTGTTACAACGCATCCGGTCGCGGATTTTTTGAAAGAGGATAAGACGCCGATGATCGTCTTCGGCGATTTGGAAACCCCATTCATCATCCATTACACTTCTGGCTCGACCGCAAAGCCGAAAGGCATTCTTCTTGTGCAACGCGCCATGATCGGGCATCTTGTCACCGCGCGATACGTGCTCGATCTCCATCCGGAGGATAAGTATTGGAACACGGGGGACCCGGGCTGGGTCACTGGGATGGTCTACAACTTCTTCGCGCCACTTCTATTGGGTGTTGCCGCGCACATCTATGAGGGCCCCTTTCAGCCGATGGAGTGGACCAACTTCATGTCGCGCTTCGGGATCACGGTGTGGTATTCGACGCCGACGGCGTTTCGTCTGTTGCGCTACTACGGTGTGCCGATCAATTCTGAAAACACGCCTGCGCTGCGGCACATCGTGAGCGCAGGAGAACCTCTAAACCCAAGTCTTATCGATTGGACGATGGAGAACGTCGGCATCCCAATACACGATTCCTGGTACATGACGGAGAACGGGCACCAGCTCATCAACAACTACCGCGCGATCCCGATCCGCAAAGGCTCGATGGGCAAACCTCTCCCTGGTATTCGCGCCGCGATCATCGACGAGAAGGCGCAGGAGCTTCCCGCCAACACAAAGGGTCGCTTGGCGGTGAAAACGCCATGGCCGGGATTGATGAAAACCGTGTGGAACAATCCCGCGAAATTCGACTCATATTTTGAAGATGGCTGGTACATCTCGGGGGACATGGCGTACCAAGACCGCGACGGATATTTCTGGTTCCAGGGGAGAGAAGATGACATGATTAAAAGTGCGGCTGAGCGCATTAGCCCGTTTGAAATAGAAAGTGCATTGGTAGCGCATCCAAAAGTGGCGGAAGCGGGTGTCATCGGAAAACCACACGATTTATATGGAAACATCGTTAAGGCATTCGTTCTCGTAAAACCGGGAGTCGTTGCAGATGATACTCTGAAAACCGAACTCCAGCGTTACGTGCGCGAGACTCTCGCCGCGCACGAAGTCCCGAGGGAAATAGAATTTGTCGAAAAATTGCCGAAGACGAGGAGCGGCAAAATCATGCGCCGAGTGCTCCGCGCGCGCGAGATGAATGAGAGCACGGGCGACCTCTCAACAATGGACGTTGAGATGAACCCAGAAAAGTCTGAGGATTAGACGCGGTACGCGTGCACGATAAAGTGGTAAATCGGTGTTTTTTTGAAGCGATTTCGGGATAACTCGGACGAAATGACCGGCAAAAAGCCGTTTTTCTCCAAAAGCGAAAGAATCTCCGGGACAGAATTCCCCGTTGAGTCCTTGTTGTAGTGGCACTCAAACACGATCTCTTTGATTCTTCGGAGTGCTCCTGATGAATCGAGCTCTTTGAGGACGACGAGCTCGCCGCCCTCGATATCCATTTTTAAGAGATCAACCTCTTTTGTGATGAGGCTCGAGAGAGGAATGGTGCGCACGCGTATGCTCTTAAAGATCGCCGCTTCTTTGGAGTCGGCGATGCTAGCGTTCAAGGTCGAACCTCCCGCGCTTGTCCTGTTCTCGAAGAACTCTGCGAAGCCTGCTTCATATGAAGCAGCGACATTGTGGACGATGACGTTTTTCAAAATTGGATTGTTCTTTACGTTGCGCTCAAGTCGCGCGAATGCCTCTTCTCCAGGCTCAAACGCCACGATCTCTGCATCGGGATAGAGATACGCGAAATACATGGACGCGAGTCCGATATTTGCCCCGCAATCGATAATGAACGGACGCTTTGATGTGGAGTGGAAAAAATAATCGCCGTGTACAAAAACTTCTTTCACGATTCCGAGCAGGTTCTGCAGCGTGTAGTACTCGATCCGTGCTCCCAAAAACGAAGCCACCCCGCCGGATTCTGCCAATGTGTTGAACTTTTTTATAAAAATGAGTCGCGCATAGGAAAGTGCGATCGCGACCTTCTTTTGAAGCGATAGAGGAGTTGTACTCAAGGCGTAGAGGTCTGCAGCAAGGCGGAGGATCATACGGGAATCCCCGGATGGTATCAAATGGCTCAAGTACGCGCCATCGCTCTATCCTAGCGTTCGACTCCCGTGTACAGTATCGACATGCAGCGAGGCGGGAGCTTACTCATACTCACCCAAGCGGTCGACACGAAAGACCCGGTCTTGGGCTTTTTTCACGCATGGATACACGAACTTGCAGCGCGACACGAGAGCGTCTCGGTCGTCTGTTTGAAAGAAGGTGCGCACACGCTTCCGGAAAATGTTCGCGTCTACTCGCTTGGAAAAGAGTCCGGATCATCTCGTGGCAAGTACCTTGTGCGCTTGTGCAAATACGTTTGGGCTCTTCGCGATCATAAACGAGTGTTCGTTCACATGAACGAAGAGTATGTGCTTTTGGCCGGATGGTTCTGGATAATCTCAGGCGCACGCATCGTTTTGTGGCGCAACCACAAAATGGGTTCTTGGCGGACGCGGATCGCGGTTTTGCTTTCAGATCGTGTATGCCACACCTCGACAGACGCATATGTGGCATATTCCAAAAAAGCTCTCCGCATGCCGATCGGCATCGATACAAAGTTGTTTATCCCGCCGCAAACACAAACGGAACCGAAAAGCGTACTTTTCTTCGGGCGGCTGGATCGCGTAAAGAGGCCAGAGCTTTTCGTGGAGGCAGTCCGGGACCTTGTAAAAAGAAATGTCGCGGTCCAAGCACTTATCTGCGGAAGCCCCACGTACCGCAACGATCCCTTTGCGCACGCGCTTAGATCAAACGCGCCGAAGGAAATTGTTTTTCGAGAAAGCGTCGAGCACCGGGAGGCGCCGAAACTTTTTGCCTTGCACTCGATCTATGTGAATCTCACACCGTCAGGGTCCTTTGATAAGACGATAGGTGAAGCACTTGCGAGCGGCTGTGTTCTCGTTGCTGCGAACGAAAACGTGCGCGACGTGATACACCCGGATCTTTTCGTTGATCCGCTTGACCAGGCACATGCGACTGGCGCGCTTGAGCGAGCGCTCGCGCTTACCGCAGAAGAAAGACGTCGTCTTTCAGAAAATGGACGGGCATATGTAGAAGAGCGGCACTCACTGCGGCTTCTTGCGGATACACTATGTAGGACACTCGCCACACTATGAAGATGCTTTACATAAGTTCTGTACCGCTTCCGAGCCCTTATGCCAATCGGCTGCAGGTCGTGAAGATGAGCGAGGCGTTCTCAAAGCTGTGCGATTTCACACTCTGCATCTCCGGCATAAAAGGTAGTGCGGCGGACGTATTCAAGTACTACCACGTGACGAAGCCTTTCGACATTCGAGAGCTCGGACGCGCGCCAAAATACCTGCGCAGCGTCGTGTATACGTGGAAAGCAATACGTATCGTCTGGAAAGAAAAGCCCGACGTGATCTTCGTGCGGGAGGCACCGCTTGCGTTCGCGCTCTCGTTTTTCTTCAAGCCGATCGTATTCGAGATGCATGATTTCCCCGAACATCGCATGTGGCTCCATCGCATACTCTTTTCTCGCGTCGCGTTCGTTATTTCGACGAATCGCTGGAAAGCGGAACGTTTGACCGAGGTCTTTGGGGTACCGGCCGAACGCCTCATGTATGTGCCAAACGGCGTCGACCTTTCTGAATTTGCAGTTACTCAAAGTCCGCGTGAGGCGAGAGAAAAGCTCGGGCTTCCGCAAAACGCCACGATTGTGCTCTATAGCGGACAATTGTTCAGCTGGAAAGGGGGAGACGTGCTTCTTTCTGCCACCAAATATCTGCCCAACGGGATCTCGGTCTACTTTGTGGGTGGCACGGAAGACGATCGGAAAAAAGTTGCCGAGACTTTTCCCGGCTACGATAAGACGAAAGTCACGATCTTACCGCACCAACCGCACGATCTCATTCCTCTATATCTGCGTGCGGCCGACGTACTAATTGTCCCGAATACTGCGCGAGAGGATATTTCAAAATTTTACACGTCGCCGATAAAACTCTTCGAGTATCTTGCTTCGAAGAAGCCCATTGTGTGCTCCGACATCCCGTCACTCCGCGAGATCATCTCTGAAGAGGAGGTCATGTTTTTCACTCCGGATGATCCACGAGATCTTGCGCGGGCGATCGAAACGACAATCGCGCGCATAGACGATGCCGCGCGCCGAATTGAAAAGGGTTTCGAAAAAGTACGGGGATATACCTGGGACTCACGAGCCGAAGCAGTACTTTCGTTCCTGCGCAAAAACGGTCTATGATGCCATCTATGGAGGAGACAGGTTTCTGGCAAACCGTGCGGGAAGATATGCGCATCGCAAAAGTGCCCGTCGGCAGCGCCTCGCGTGCGCGTCTCGTACTTCGTTTTCTCTACGCACTCGTCTATTTTCCGAGCTTTGCGTGCGTATTTTATTTCCGCGTCAATCACTGGCTCTGGAAGCGCAACCTGCCGCCATGGAAGCTGATGAACGTATGGCGCTATTACACCTTTAAGAACGACATTTCGTGCAAGGCAACAATCGCTCCTGGATTCCACCTCGTGCACACAACCGACATCGTAATACCGGGAGCGGCCGTGATCGGGCGCAACTGCACGATTTTAAACGGCGTCACGCTTGGGAGCAGAAACCTTTTGGATAAACGATCCCCGAAGATCGGGAACGATGTCTACATCGGCACAGGCGCAAAGCTCCTCGGCGGGATCGAGATAGGGGACGGAAGTGTCATCGGCGCGCTGACTCTCTGCAATCGTTCTGTTCCTCCAAAGTCGCTCGCGGCAGGGTATCCAATGGTTATTGCGCCCCTTAGCTAGAACATGCCTGATACTTCGCCAACCCTCGAGCGCTCTTCTCTCACAAAAGTTATTGGCGCAGGAACGGCGCTGTATTTCGTGCAGAACATACTTGTCCAAGTGCTCTCCGTCGGTTCCGCGTTCATCGTGATCGGGACCCTCGGGGTGTATGAATACGGCTTACTTGTCCTCGCCCGCTCCGTATTCGATACCTTTAACAATTTCGGCAACATAGGTATCGCGTCTCTGGTTTTGACCGAGCTCAACATCGCACGCTCCGAAGGCAGGGGCGGGGTCGTCAAAGCGGTATTCCTCGATTACGCGTGGCTGCGCGGCATCATCATGTCGGCTTCTTTTGCCATATTATTCTTCGGGAGTTTCGTTGCGGAGCAGTATTCCGAAAACGCGGTAATCCCATTGGTCCGGCTGTTCTCGCTCGTACTGGTCGTCTACTTTTTGCGCACCACGTTCTCTACGCTTTTCAATGTGTATCTGAAGTACAACTATCAAGTGTATGCGGGTCTTCTCGACAGCGTCGGATACTTTCTTGCACTCATCGTCTTTGTGTACGCATGGCAGATGGGAGTGGAGGGTGCGATCTACGCATTTATCTTCTCTCAAGTATTGACGTGCGTCGTGTTCCTCCCGCTGTATTTGAATTTATATGGTGAGTTGCGGCGAACGCTCCGAGAGCCCACGCGTCATTTGTGGACGATGTTGAAGCAACATGGCAAATGGAGCGTGTTCGAAAATTACGTGACCGGTATCTCGAAGAACCTTCGCCCCTGGATCGCGGCGGCATTTCTCTCGGTCGAAGCGGTCGCAATCTTTTCTGTCGCACAGAGCTTGCTTGGGCACCTCACTTCACTCGTGCCTATCGATAAGGTCCTGACGCCCTTGATCCCACTCGAGCGGGGAGATCGTCAAAAGGTTTCCGAGATCTTCTTTAGAAGTTTCAAGTACTCACTCTATGTGAGTCTCGCGCTCGCGCTTGGCGCATTTCTTTTCATGCCGCTCTTTCTCACTATACTCTTCCCGAAATATCTTCCGTCCGTTCCGATCTTCAACATCATCCTCCCGGTATTCGTTTTCGCGTCGTTTACGGGCTTCCTAAATATCTTCTACGATACCTTTAGGCTGCAGCGCGACTTTTTCTCGCTGACGATCGCGCGGCTCATCGCACTCGTCGCACTCGCGGTGCCTTTAATCTATTTCTTTGGTTTGATAGGGCTCGCACTCGAATACTTGCTCTCGACACTCTTCTTCGGCATGCTCAGATACTTCTGGCTTCTGCGGCGCGTGCCAGAGCTTCGCGTAAAGTTCTCGAAACTATTCATTTTCGACGAGATAGATCGTATCGTTTTACATCGCGTATACGGATATGCGCGCCGGTGGCTCTAAAAACATGAAAACAATATTCCTCGTTATCTACAGCGGTTTCATTTCGAAGAATCTTTTACGCACCGATGTGTTGCGGCTCTTGGGCAACAAGCAGGATGTTCGGGTCGTTCTCATTGTTTCCAAAAGCAGAGAAGAGGAGTACCGCAGCCTCTTCGGCTCCGAGCACGTGCTCGTGGAAGGCGTCGAGAGTGATACGACGACATTTCTCGAGCGCCTCTGGATCAAGTTTACGAACAACGTCATAGAAACAGATACGCTCCGTATACAGCGAGGAGGCGGTCCTTTGTCGCCTCGTATGGGGCTCATAAAGCGCCTTATAGCATTCCTCTCGCGTACGACTCTCAACAACTCGCTAGGCCACGCGCTTTTGCGCAAGATCGATATGTTGTTTGGCGGGCGGCAAGAGATCAGAGCGCTTTTTGATACGTATCGCCCAAGCTTAGTCTTCGTCGCAAATCTTTTCTCTGTTCTCGATATCGAAGTGTTGCGGGAGGCGAAATCGCGGAGCGTATACACGGTTGGCATGATTAAGAGCTGGGACAACGTCACTTCAAAAGGGCTCGTGCGCCAGCTTCCAAACAAGGTCATCGTCCACACCGAGATCATGCGCGAAGAAATGCACCGTTTTGCAGACATGAAATACGAGGACATTTTTGTGTCGGGAGTTCCGCAGTACGATATGTACTTTGCTCCCGATCGCATGAGCCGCGAAGAATTTTTCAAGAAATTCTCGCTCGATCCCTACAAACGCCTCATTCTTTTGCTAGAACCAGGACTGAAGCTTGCGCCGCATGGGCACGAGATATGGGACATCGTAGAAAAAGCGCTTGAGCGCAAGCAGCTGCCAGAAGATGTGCAGGTCTTGGTAAGCATTCACCCTGCGTATAAAGCGCGTGAAGATCTGATCCCTCGCCACAAGAAACTTACCTTTGTGCGCTTCGGCTACCGACTGGTCGAAGGCAACTACAAGACGTGGGAATTCTCCGAAGACGCCGCAGCGGACCTTATGCGCGCCGTGCGCCATTCGGATCTTGTGCTTACGACATTCTCCACGATGAACATCGAAGCATCGATCTTTGACAAGCCGATCATCAATATCGCTTTCGAGGGCTATCAGAAGCTCCCGTACCAAAAATCTATCGCGCAGTACAAGGACTACACGCATTTGCAACCGATCGTGCGTTCAGGCGGGGTGAAAATCGCGAATAGCAAAGAAGAGCTCATTGCGCAGATGAACGAGCTTCTCGCGAACCCCGCATGGGGAAGTGCGGGCAGAAGCGACATTGTCGACAAGGAATGTGTCTACAGAGATGGAAAATCGTCGGAGCGGCTGGTCAAATTCGTACTCGGTCATGTTTAAGTATTGGACCGTCTGGTCTTTTATAGAAGGAGTAGCGCGGACAGGGAGCATCACGACACTTGCATATGTCGGCCTTTCCTCCGCGTCGTTGTGGCAGCTCGTTCTCGCCACGCTTATTATTGGGTCTGTCCAAATGTGCATATCAGCGTTTGTTGCGAAGATGAGCAACACGCGCCTGTGGCTTGGCAAGGAATTCTTGTCTTGGTGCATAGTGTTTGGCTTTTTTGCGACTGCAGGCACCATACTTCCGCTTATTGCGCTTGGGCCCCTGGGCGGTGACCTATCGACGTACGTTTTTATTGCTGTTGGACTTGCGATTGTTCCAGGAGCGATCGCAGATTGGGTGTTCTTCGGTACACGTTTGAGAAGCAAGGATTTTCTAGGGCTGATGATTGCGTGCACTGCCGCATACCTCGTCATTGGGTTACCCTCATTGCAAGAGCTGGCCAAATTGCCAGCGTGGACCGTTATCGCACTTTTCGGTATGTGTGCAGTCGTCGGGAATCGACTCATTACGAGGCGTTTGGCCCTCTTAGGCGAGCGAACATGGCAAAAGGCTTTTGTACAAAATATGTATGTTGGCCTTACCACACTCGCGCTATGTGCTTTCGCACTTGTATTCGTTGACGGCACAAGTGGGAGCATCGACGCGCGATTCGTACTGGGCGCAAGTGTCGTCGGCGTATTCGTGATTCTCCTCGTTGGATCGAATTTGCTCGCATTTGAGAGCGGTGCCTCGATCGCGGCAAAGGAGGCGTTTACCCTCTGCGTATTCTTTTTTGGCACTGCAGCCGCGGGTGCCATATTTTTACATCAGCAGATTTCTTGGTTTGAGGTTGCCGGCTTTATGCTGTACGGGTTCGCGTATATGTTCTTGCGCAGGGAAGTCGCTCGTTGATGTTCTTCAGCCTCCATGCATAATGCAGCGATGGAAAAGACGTTTGGGATCATTCCGGCACGCGGCGGATCAAAGCGACTTCCGGGGAAAAATACTCGGGATTTCTTGGGCAAGCCGCTTCTTGCTTGGACCATTGAAGTGGCGCGCGAAAGTAATGTCTTCGAGCGGTTGATACTCTTGACCGATGACGCCGAGATTGCAGAGATCGGAAAAAAATATGGAGCTGAGGTTCCGTTTATGGAACCATCCGAGCTTGCGGGTGACACGACGTATGTCGGCGACGCTCTCTCGTGGGCACTGCGCGAACTCAAATCTTCTGGTTACGAACCGGGGGATTTTTTGCTTCTTGAGCCGACTTCTGTCGGCCGCGAAGCCAAACATTTAATAGAAGCCGCTCGCATCATGCGCGAAGAAAGAGACTTCGACTCACTCGTCGGGATCTCGGAAATACCACGACATTTCAGCTACGCCAAGCAGCTCGCGCTCCGCGAAAATATAGTTGCTCGAATAAGCGATGGAGCACCACTCAAACAACTAACGCATCGCAATCAGGACATCGAGCCTTCGTACTATATAAACTCCGCCGTATATGGCTTTCGCTCGAAAAACCTCTTTGAGGGCGACAAAAATCTCTGGGGGGAGCGCACGTTTGGATTCTTAATGGACGATGCCTTTCTGGCAGACATAGACACCGAGGACGATTGGTATTTGGCAGAGGCAAAAATGAAGAGGAAGCTCGGGAACGCCAATCCTTGAAATTTTCTATTTTCGTGGCATCATACATTTATGGCAAAATCGCCTGGAAAGAAGCGACGTAAAGTGGCAATTATCGCAGGTTCTCGTGGGGAATGGGGCTATTTTCGCCCTGTACTGCGAGAGATCCAAAAATCACCGAACCTCGATTACGGCATCATCGCATCCAACATGCATGTGCTCGACTCCTTTGGCTCGAGTATTTCCGAGATCGAGAAAGACGGATTTAGGGTAGATGCTTCGGTTTTCAATACGTTCGATGGTTACAACCACCTCACGATGGTGAAATCGCTCGGCGTCTTCCTTCTCCAGCTTCCGGAGATCCTGAAGCAGATGGGTGCAGACATCGTGCTCCTTGCGGGAGATCGCGGCGAGCAGCTGGTGGGGGCGGTGGTCGGCGCACACATGTATCTTCCAGTCGCACACATCCAAGCGGGCGAGGTGTCTGGCAATATCGACGGCGTTACGCGCCACGCGATAACGAAATTCTCACACCTTCATTTCGCATCTAACAAAGATGCGGCGCAGCGAGTACGACGCATGGGCGAGGAGGAGCATCGTATCCACGATGTGGGAGCCCCGATGCTCGACGAGTTGGTGAGTGGTTTTCATACGTCGGAAAAAGATATCTACAAGAAGTTCAACCTCGTAAAAGGCAAACCGATCATGCTCTTCGTGTACCACTCGGTCACGGAAGAGCTCGCGGACCTCTCTCAACACATGGATGAAATAATGAAAGCGATCAAAACATTTGACCACCAGATCGTCGTCATTCTCAACAACTCCGACGCCGGAAGCCGCGTCATTCGCGAGAAACTGAACGAACACCGAAGCGAGCATATGCGTTTATTCCCCAACGTGCCACGGCAAGACTATGCAGGTCTCATGCGCATCGCAGACGTGATCGTCGGTAACTCCTCAAGCGGCATCATTGAGGCGCCAACTTTTAAACTTCCGGCGGTCAATATCGGCAACAGGCAGAAGGGGAGGCAGCGCTCTACCAATGTGATCGACGCGGGATATAAGGCCTCGGAAATTACGAAAGCGATCAAGAAAGCAATTTCTCCTGCGTTTAAGAAGATTGTGGCTCGCTGCGTCAACCCGTATGGCGATGGGAAGTCTGCTAAACGTATTGTGAAAATATTGGAATCGCTGCCTATCGACGACAAGCTCCTCATAAAGAAAATAACCTATTAAGTAGTACTATTGATATATGAGCTTCGAAGCCAAGACCTCAAATTACGTGATAGAAGCCGGCGCCACCTTAGAAGCTGCGATGGCAACCATTACGGCAAACCGCCGTGGAGCGGTGGTGGTCATCGGAGAAGGCAATGTCCTTCAGGGAATCCTCTCCGACGGCGACATCAGACGCGCGATGCTCCGTGGAGGCACGATGCTAACTCCCGTCTCAAAAGCGCTCAACATGAACGTGACGACCCTCACGCAAGCCACGGCCAAAAAAGCACAAAAAATCTTTGAAGAGAATACGGCAATAAATCTCGTGCCGATCGTAAATGCAAAAAATGTTGTGGTAGATGTAGTCGTTCGAGGCGATAGGTAAGCCACTGTCCAAAACGCGGGCAATTGACTATTTGCTAAAGCGCTCCATTATTGCGAATAATGAAACCTCTTAAATTTGGGAAGCAAACAATAGGGGGCGAGCGCGTACTTGTGATCGCCGAGCTCGCAGACTCTCACAACGGATCAATCGAAACGGCGAAAAAGCTCGTTGATGCGGCGCATGCCGCAGGTGCCGACGTCGCCAAGTTTCAGCTCCATCTTCCCGATGTCGAGATGGTGCCTGGAAAAGTGCACATGTGGGATGGGGATCTGTATGAAATATTGAAGCGAAATCTTTTTACTCCGGAGATGCACAAGGAAATGATGGAATACTGCGAAAAAGTCGGTATTGAATACCTTTGTACACCGTTCTGTCCGGAGGCAGTTGATGTCTTGGAGGGGCTTGGCGTGAAAGCGTTCAAAACGGGTTCGGGCGAGGTCATGAATTTGCCGCACCATCGAAAGCTCGCAAAGATATCTGCAAAAACAAAAAAACCCGTGATCGTTTCGACGGGAATGTCCACTCTCGAAGAAATAGCTGACACCGTCTCGGTATATGAAGAAGAAGGCGCAAAAGAAAATTTGATGCTTACCAACTGCACTTCCGAATATCCGCCCAATGACTACTCGCACGCGAATCTCGGGCTCATTCCTTTAATGCGTGAGCGATTTGGCGTGTGGGTGGGGCAGAGCGATCACACCATGGACAATTACACGGCGTTTGCGGCAGTCGCGCTTGGCGCGAAAGTCATCGAAAAACATTTTACGCTTAGTCGGGATCAAAAAGGCCCCGACCACTTTATCTCGCTTGAACCGCACATGCTCAAAGAGCTTATAGACGGTATACGGAAAATTGAGGTCGGACTTGGCTCGGAGAAGCGTATAAGCAAGGAGGAGCAGGTTGTGCGCGATTGGGCCTTCCACAGCGTCGTTGCGTCTCGGGACATTAAAGCAGGGGAAGTACTAACTCTCGAAAATCTCATGCCGAAGAGGCCGGGCTCTGGCATTGAGGCAAAATACCTTGATCCAAAATACAGTACTAAGCTTTTG
>Ga0196981_1000338_pt1 | contig 18141 bp, 19 predicted proteins | sample S3_2013CmetaG_FD_155462 | JGI IMG/M metagenome (GOLD analysis project Ga0196981, IMG submission 155462) | Soil microbial communities from Anza Borrego desert, Southern California, United States - S3_20-13C | ecosystem: Environmental > Terrestrial > Soil > Desert | place: USA: California... | reverse complement strand
GCAGATTCCGCGGGCGGACGGCGTTTCGTCGTTATCGGCGACGATAATGCGTACATCCCAGCCCGGCGCCAGCTCAAGGCGGGCGAGCGATTGCAGTGTATCGGCAAGGTGCGGCCGCCGGAATGTGCAGATCGCGATATCGATGCGGACCGTCATCGCGCCATTCTCCCCAATAGTCCCGCGCCGAACCCGAAGGACCAGCCGAGATGCATCAGCATGGCGGCAAAGCCCGACAGCATCGCGGCAGCGTCGCGCGCGCGCAGGCCGAGCAGAGCCCCGTATCCCAGGCAAAGCAGCGCCCAGGTGAGAAAAGGTACGGCGAATATCCAGTGCAACAGCGCGAGCGGCAACATCAGCGCGGCGGGCGCGACCGCGAGCGGCAGGACCTGGCGCAGCCGCGGCAGGACACGGTGCTTGGCGATCGTCCGTGCCCGTCCCTGTCCAAAACGGAAATACTGGCGCAGCAGGGCCGCCGGCTTTTCGCGGGGGAAATAAGTAACAGCGGTTTGTGCCGTCAGCCAGATGCGGTAGCCGGCGCGCCGCAGGCGGATATCTAGTTCCGCGTCTTCGTTCGTCGGAAAGTTTTCGTCATATCCCCCGACCGCGCGGAAGGCGTCGAGACGCATCAGCGCGTGATGCCCGTGTTCCACCCATTTGCCCTGGAAGGCCGCGTTGCGGTGCGCCGCGCCGCCATTGCCGAGCAGCGAATTCTGCGCAGCCGCCGCCGCCCGCTGGAAAAGGCCGGTGCCTGCGGTTTTCATGGTGACCACCACGGAATCGGCCCCCAGCGCTTCAGCTTCCCCGACCAGCGCGCGGCAATAGTCGGGGGGATAATCGGCATGAGCGTCAATGCGGATCAGGTAGCGGGCCTCGTCCCCGTACGACTGGGCGGCGAGGTTCACCGCGGCGCTTTGCAGGCGCTTCGGGTTATGGAGGTAGCGGACGTCCGGCAAAGTATCGGCCAGTTTGCGGGCGATGTCCGGCGTCGCATCGCTGCTGCCGCCATCCGCGATCACGATCGTCATCGGCAGGTCGCCCCGGTCAGCGACAAGCGCGCGAACAAGACGCGCGATATGTCTTTCCTCGTTTAGGCAGGGAATGACCGCGATGATGGTGGCGGGCGTTTCAGGCATAACGGCGGTGCTCCTTGTCGTTCTGGTTCAGGGCGTGCAGCTGCGCGACCAGCTGCCGGCAATCCTCGCGGGTATGCCGCCATTGCCGCCGCGGCACATTCCGCGCGGCCTGTCCAAGCGCCTGATAACGCTCGGCCGTCAGTGTTTCGAAAAATTCCGTCAGCACCGGCATGATTGACGCCGGCAACATCACGCCGACGCCGAGCGAGCGCAGATAGGCGCCCGTCGCAACATCCGCGCGCGCGATCGGCACTGCATCGAACATGCCGCCCTCATATAGCCGGTTGGGGAGGAGCCAGGACGAGTTAAGCCCTTCCTCATACATATCTATCGCCCAGGTGAAATGGACGCTGCCATACATCTCGGCCAGGTCGGCGGGATACTGATAGGGGCCGCCGAAACTCATGCCGGGCGTGGTGTCGACAATCTGGTGAAAATCCGGGATTTGGTCGAGCGCGGGGCGGCCGCGGATTACGACTTCGACTGCACCTTCTGAATCCCGGACGAGCCCCGCCAGGATCGCCAGGCTTTTCCGGCAGCGGATCACGCCGAACCAGCCGATGCGCCAGGGCAGGCCCGCAGGACGCTGGGTGGGCGCAGCGGAAAGGGTACCTTGCGCGTCATAAATCTTGTTTTCAACCAAGGCGACAGGAAGGCGCACATCCGAGACCGGGTTGAAGTATTCCGAGACGAAGGAGGGAGAGCTGGTCACCAGCAGGCCCGCCCGACGTGACAGCCAGCCTTCCAGCCGGCGCAGTATCCGCGCGGCGATGCCCTTGCCGAGCAAAAGGCGATGGATGTCGAGGCTTTCATAGACCAGCGCAGGCGCGGGTTCAGACATCGCGCGCAGCCGCACGCCCACCGCGAGCATTTCGAGATTGCGGGCGATGATGATATCGGGCGCGAGGCCATTCAAATTTTTCGGGGGTTGCAGAACCGCACGCAGAACCGCGGCAATGCGCTGAGCGAAGCAGCCGTTGTAAGTTCGCCCCATTGAAACCGGCGCGATTCCAGCAACCGGCTGGTCGCCATTATCGGAACGGGTGAAGCCGGCAACAGTGACATCTGCGCCGCCGTCCTTCAGCATCATGACGCGGCGATGCACGGCCGCGTCTGTCAGGTCATGGGCAAGATAAAGGATTTTCGGCGCTGCGGTCATGGTTTGCTGCTTTCCGCCAGTGGGGTGTAGCGGGTCCAGGCAATCTCCGCGGTCGCAGGCGATTTGTATTTAAACGACCCGAGCCAGTCATCCTCGACAGCGGAGCCCGACCAGAGCGAGAAATAGGTGCGCGAGGGGTTGCGCGGCAGGTCGGCGTTTTTCGGCGTGCTGTGAACCAGCCGGCCATCGACATACCAGCGAATCTCGCGCGGCGACCATTCAAAGGCATAATCGTGAAATCCTGCGGAGGCGTCGAAACCAAGCGGCACGATGGTCGCGGGTGCGCTCTTTCCCTTGCGCCAGTAGGTGACCTGCACGGTGCGCGGGTCCTTGCCGAGGAACTCGAAATCGATCTCGTCGTGTTCCGCGACGCCGTTGGGCGGGCCGATATAGGTGAAAAAGGCGGTATTCAGGCCGGACCCTGCCGCCGTGCGCATTCTTGCCTCGTAGCGTCCGTAGCGGGTGCGGGCCGTGCTTTGCACCTCCGCGCAGCCGATAGGGCGGAGCTTGCCCCCCTTGTCCGTCAGGTGAAGGCGGATATGGCCGTCTTCTGCCGTGACATGGTCGGCGCGCCATTCGCAGGACTGGTGCTCTCCGTTCGCCCAGCCGTGGGAGATATACCAGCGTTCCTTGTCGATCAGTGGATAGCGGGAGAAAAACGGCTGGTCCGCGGCCTGGGCCGCCGCTGCCCAGCAGATTGCCGCGAAAGCGCCCCCCAAAAGCAGGCGCGCCGCGCCTGGCAGCTTCCGGGGGGGATGCGCGGGTCGTTGCTGGATCATGCCTAACTCTTGCCGGCGGCCGGAAAATGAGGTCGAAGAATACGTGCGCAAACAGCACGCTTTAGGATAAGGTTCCCAGTTTCCGAAAATATATTTTCATGGAAAATCAAGCTATTCGTGGTGTAGTTTTCCTCCTGCGGAGTTTTATAGCCGCCCGTATTTCGAGAAGGTAGCCATGTATTCATTGTTCAGCCTGCGACACATCATGTCGGTCTTTTTCCGCCACAAGGGAAGCTTCTTTATTGTGTTCCTGGCAGTCGCTTATGCCGGGCTCTTTGCTCTTTCCACGATCCACCCGCGCTACGAAGCACGCGGCGCGATGCTGATCAAGTTCGGTCAGGGCGCGCTTCCGACGGTGAGCCGCAGCGAGGCGCAGCGCCCTGCCGAGTTCTCCCGCAACGACCGCGACGAGATCATCCAGTCCAACATCCAGATTATCCTCAGCACCGACCTGCTGGCCGAGGTCGTCACGGCGCTTGGCGCTGAGAAGATTTATCCCGGCATCACCGAAGATGCGGAAGGATCGGATTCGCCGCTGCAGACAGCGCTTCGCCGCCTGCGCGAAAAGGACCTCAAGGTCACGAACGACTCCCGCAGCGACATGATCGAAGTGCGCGTCTATAACGAGAACCGCGACATGGCGATCGCCTTTGCCGAGAAGCTGATGGAGATGTTCATCAGCCGACATATCCAGGTATATGGCGTGCCGAAAACCAATTTCCTCGACGAGCAGGTGACGGAAGCCAAGGCCAAGCTGGAGGCGGCGCAACGCGCGCTTGAAAGCTACAAGGCCAAGGGCGGCATTTCCGTGATCGACGGCGAAATGGCGCAGCTGCTGCAGGAAAAAAGCGATCTTTCCGCGCGCGCCTACGAAGCAATGACCGATGCGCAGACGGCGCTCGACAAGCTGGAAAACGAAGCAGTCATCGTGCGCTCCACCTACCAGCCCGGCAATCCCATCGTGACTCGGCTCGAAAACGGCCTTGCGACCGCGCGCGCGCAGGTCGAACAGCGCCGCCGCGACCTCAATGCCGGCAAGGGCGGCGCACTCGGCCCGAAAATCAGCTCGATCAACGGACGGATTTCCTTCCTGGAGAGCAAGCGCAGCCGCCTCAACGAGCTCACCAGCCAGCTGGCGACGGCGGAGGAGAACTACAAATATTACCAGCAGCGGCATGACGACGCCCGCATGAGCGAAGCGCTCAACCAGCAGAACATCACGCGCATTTCGGTCGTGGACAAGCCGGGCGCGCCGTTCCGCCCGGTCGGCTACAACCTGAAACTGATGTTGGCCGCGATCCTGATGACGGCGGGGTTGCTCGCCGCCCTCACGGTGCTGCTGAAGGAGCTGCTCAGCGACCGCATCGCTTACCCGGGACAGCTGGAGGAAGCAGCCGGCCTGCCGGTCCTCGCCACCTTCGCCCGCGGGAGGAAAGCATGAACGCCACAACCCAGGCCCTCTTGAAGGAAAAACCGCAAGTCCAGCTGCGCATGCAGCCCGTCGAAGTCGTTTCGGAGACCATGCCCGCCTGCGTGCCGGCGATCGAGGCGCTGCGGCCCGTGATGTTCGCGGCCCGCGTCAAGCTCTCGCTGCCGACGGCGGATGTGCTGGGTCTCTTCCGCTCCATCCAGATGAAGTTTGCTTCACTGGAAACGACGCCCGTCATCCATTTCGTGAGCCCGCACAAGGGCGAGGGGGCAGACGTCATCGCCTTCGAAACCGCCATTGCCGCCGCGCGCATGGGCCGCCATGTGCTTTATGTTGACACCGGCGCCGGCAATGGCCGCGCCCTTCGCGAGTTCCGCGACCGCGCGCAGCATGTGATGCAGTCGGCCGAAGGCAAGCCCGGCCAGCCCGTCGTGCTCGCGCTCCGCGGCACGCCGATTTACTACACGACGCTGCCCCTCAATTCCGGCGATGTCTGCGCGGAGGCGATTGCGAGCCGTGCAGCGCTCAACCGCTACCGCGAGGTGTTCGACACCATTGTGCTGAGCTCCGAGGGAGGGCTCGCGGACCCTCTTGCGCGCGGGTTGTATGCCCTCGCCGACGGAAACGTGCTGGTCGCCGAAGCGGAGCGCAGCCGCGTCCCCGTGATGCGCGACCTGCGCCGCATCGTCGAGATGCATGGCGGGCGTGCGATCGGCGCCGTGCTTAACAAGCGCCGGTTTTACATCCCGAAATTCCTGTACTGGCTGTTTTTCCGCTCCTAGCCGCGGGCGTCATCGCGGCGCAGACGGTCCACCTGCTCGAGCATGCGCGAAAGCAGCCCGGCATGGGCCTTGTCGTCGCTCAGCATCGGCGCCGTTTTCGCCAGCCGCTGCAGGCGGTGGCCGGCGAGCGCGACGAGCCTTTCCTCGAGTGCCGCCGCGTGGCGCGATCCCATCAGCGGCGCGCGCAGCACCGACAGCCGCGCTTCCTGCCAGCTGCTCGGCCACAATCTCCGCCGCGCCAGGTTGAGCGACAGCGTATCCGCCCAGTCGAACCATTTGTTGCGATGGACGGGGTTGAGCGGCATCAGCGGAATCCATGGCACCCGCAGCGCATCCGCCACGATTGCGCCATGCATCGCTTCGCACAGCAGGGTTTTGGCCTGCTGGATCGCGGGCAGGATTTCGGCGACGGGGCGGCGCGGGTCGATCAGCGCGATTCCCGCCTTGGCGCAGGCCTCGGGCCAGCGTCCGCGCTCCATGCTTTCCCAATGCGGCATGAAGGCTATGCCCGTGCCGGTCCCGGCGGGGGGCACCAGCTGCGCGGTTAAAATCCCCGGGTCGCCGAGAGCGGCCGCGGCCGGCAGGCCGAGCGCGGCGGCGCTGCGCGGCCCGCGCACGAAATAAACTTTCCAGTCAGGGGCGGTGACATCCGGGCGCGCATGGTATTCCGGCACGAAGCCCGCGCCGAACACGATCTTGCGGACATGGGCGGGATAGCTTTTCTCCCCGATAATCGAGCCGATGCCGAGGAATATCGTGGCGGGATCCTCGTCGAAAAAGCCCGGCAATATCCGCGGCCACAGCCAGGGATTCAGCTCGTCGCCGAAGTTCGGTGCCCTGCCGCGATAATAGTCGATCTTCATGCGGGTCCTGCGATGCCGGGAGAGCCTGATCCCTCAGGCCTTACGGAACTTTGCCGCTCTGCTGCCGGTTGGCGCGCGGTCTCTCGAATTTATGTCGGTCACTTGCCGGTGTCAAATATATGTAAGGGTCTATATTCATGAAAAAGCATCATATCCGCAAGGCCGTTTTCCCCGTCGCCGGCCTTGGCACCCGTTTCCTCCCCGCCACGCGCGCGATGCCGAAGGAAATGCTGATCCTTGGCGACAGACCCCTTATCGAACATGCCGTGGCCGAAGCGCGCGAAGCGGGCATCGAGGAATTCATTTTCGTAAGCGCGCCCGAGAAAAAGCTGCTGGAGGACCATTTTCGCGCCAATCCCCCGCTGGAGCGCCTGCTGGAATCGCGCGGCCGGCACGATGCGGTCGCTCAGCTGAAGGCCGGCACGCTTGGGCCGGACAAGCTGCGCGTCACTTACCAGGACCAGCCGCTCGGCCTCGGCCATGCCGTCTGGTGCGCCCGGGAGTTCGTCGGGGACGAGCCCTTCGCGGTCATCCTGCCGGACGATGTCGTTCTGGGCGCGCGCGGCTGCATGGGCCAGATGGTCGATGCATGGAACGACGCCGGCGGCAACATGGTCGCCGTTGAAAACGTGCCGAAGGCCGACACCGCAAAATACGGCGTCATCGATCCGGGCGCGGAGCAGGGCAGGATGGTTGCCATCCGCGGGCTGGTTGAAAAGCCCGCGCCGGAGGCCGCGCCTTCGACCCTTGCCGTTATCGGCCGGTACATCCTGCAGCCGTCCCTCTTTGCGCATCTTGCACTGTTTGAAAAAGGAGCGGGCGGGGAAATCCAGTTGACGGATGCGATGGCGAAGCTCATCGGCGGCGCGCCCTTCAACGGCTTCCGTTTCGAGGGCCGCCGTTTTGATTGCGGCAGCCGGAGCGGCCTGTTCAAGGCGAATATCGCGCTCGCGCTACAGGATGGTGCTGTTAGCGGGGAGGCCGAAGCCTTCCTGGCCGGGGAGCTTGCCGCTTTGCGCGAAGCTGTTCTGCCGAAAGTCGCCTGATTACCCGGCCGCGGGTTTTTTGCGCGTCTTGTGATAGTGAAGAATGCGCGTCCAGATAAGCCACGACATCAGTGCCCACGCCGCGCCGCCGAGCCAGCCCGCCAGCACGTCACTCGGCCAGTGGACGCCCAGGTAAACGCGGCTGAAGCCCGTCATCATCGTTATCAGCGCGGCGACCGTCATGAAAAAAATCTTCAGGCCCTTCTGCGGATGCGCTTCCGCCAGCAGCATCGCAAGCGTCAGGTAGGCAAGCGCGCTCATCAGCGAATGGCCGCTCGGAAAACTCGACGTATAGACGTAGGAGCCGTGCGGCACAAGATCGGGGCGCGCGCGGTCAAAGCCGTATTTCGACAGGCTGCTGAAGATATAGCCCGTCGTAATGGAAGCGGCGAGGTAAAACGCATGCCCGCGGCGGCGGGAGACGAGAAGATAGAAAAAGGTCGCCACGGAAATAAACACCACGACGGTGGCGCCGCCGAGCGCCGTCAGGTCGCGCATCATTTCCTCGACCCATCTTGCGCCGAGCGGGTCGGTATGGTCGGCAGGGTTGCGCAGCATCAGCAGCAGGCTTCGGTCGATCTCCGCGCTGTCCCCCTCCTGCACGTCGTCCGCGATCTCGCTGAACAGCCAGAACGCGCCGAGGCAAAAACCGACCGCGACGAATACCATCGGGTTCTCGCGGAATGCCTTGACTGCATTGCGCAGGAGCGGATGCTTCGCCATCGCTAGTTCCGCCCGTAATATTCTGGGTCGAGGCGGTAGCGCTGCTTGGTGTAAAGCTCGACCGCCGCCTCCACGACATAAGCGTCATATTTGACGCCGCTGAAATTCTGGATTTCCGCGAGCGCGGATTCCAGGCTGAGCGCGTCGCGCCAGGGGCGGGGGGAGAGCATGGATTCCATGACGTCGGCAACCGCGATCACGCGCGCCTCGAGCAGGATGTCGTCACCCTTGAGCCCTTGCGGATAGCCGGAGCCGTCGAGCCGTTCGTGGTGCTGCAGCACAATCTCCGCGATGTCCCAGGGAAATTCGATATTCTTGATGATCTCGGCGCTGTGGATCGGGTGCTGGCGCACGACCGCGCGCTCCTCGTCGGTGAGTTCGCCGGGTTTGGTCAGGATGCCGGAGGGCAGGAGGATGAAGCCGACATCGTGCAGCGTGGCGGCGATGCGGATCGCCTCGATCTCGTCTTCGTCCATGCGCATGATCTGCGCGATGGCGCGGGACACTTGCGAGACGTTGCGCTGGTGGTCCATGGCCTGCGCTTCGCGGAGCGCGATCGTGTCCGCGAGCGTCGCGAGGCTCTGGTAAAGCGCGAGCTTGATTTCGTCATGAGGCATGGGCAGGTCTCCCGAAGAGGCGCCTACTTATATTTTGCGCCTCGCGGGATGACTTGTCACGCCGGAAAAACAGGAACCGCGGTTCCTGCCGGTTACTGCTGGCTGGAACTGAAGGAAATGACCTGGCTGGACTGGTTGCCCTTGTAGCTCGTCTTGTCGTCGCCGACCGAAGAAAGAAGCGGCTGCACGAGGCGGAGGATGGGGGCTGCGGTTTTTTTCGTTTGTTCAATAATTGACGTCATTTAAACACCTGTATTCTCAGAGTTCCGTCGCGCATGATCGCGTCTCGGCCGGATAAGAATAAAATGTTTGAAAATGGCCACCGGCGGATTGATAAAACGAATGCGCTGAGGCTTCAGGAACAGGAATTCTTATAGGTAATATTATAGCACACACCGCGCCGTGCCGGTGGTTTATCTCGCTCGACGTCGTTTCAGCAACGATATCAGGAGGCTGGTGGCAGTATGACGGTGAATGTCGTGCCCGTTTCGGCCGTGGAGGCGACGGTGATCGTGCCGCCATGCGCTTTCACGATCTGGCTGGCGATGTAGAGCCCGAGGCCAAGGCTCGCCTGGCCTTTGCCGCCGCGCTGCGCGCGCCCCTGCACGAAAGCCTCGAAGATATGCGGCAGTGTTTCTGGCGGAATGGGGCGGCCTTCGTTATGGACGGCGACCGTCGTCTGGGCGGGCGTCTGGTTGATTGTCACCGTAATCGGTTTATCGGCGTCGCCGTGCTGGACGGCATTGCCGAGCAGGTTGCTCATCACCTGGCTGAATCGCGCGCTGTCGATCGCGGCTTCGGCGCTCTCGACGCCCCCAAGCGCGAAACTGCGCGCGGGATGGATCGCCTGCATTTCGCGGATCACGCCGGCGCAGAAGCTGCGCAGGTTGGCGGGCGCGGGGTGGAGGATAATGCCGTTACCGAGCCGCACGCGCGTAAGCTCGACCAGGTCGGTGATCATGTGCTTCATGCGCCGCGCGCTCGACATGATCGTGGTGGCCATCAGCGGGCTGCGCTCCGGCATCATGCCGCTCGCGATGATTTCGGCCGCGCCCATCACCGCCTGCAGCGGGGAGCGCAGGTCATGGCCGAGGATGCCGAGAAACATGTCGCGCGCCTCCTGGATATCCGCGCTGTAGCGAACGAGGGATTCCGTCAGGGCCTGGTCGATGGTCTCGTTGAAGCGCGTGAGGTCGTTAAGGTCGCTCTTGTCCGCCGTGTCGCGGTCCTGCGTCCAGAGGCGGATGATGCTGGCGCGGAGCGCGCGGAATTCGGCGGTAAGCTGCTTGATCGTGAAACCGCTTTCCGCGCGGCCGGCGGCATGGGTTTCGGCGGCGCTGTCGAGCGGCGCTTGGATCGCCTGGCCCTTCGATTTCGCTTCCTGCTCCGTGGGGCTCTGCGCCCGGTCCATGTCGGCCAGGATGTCGTCGAGAATCTCGCCGATATGATCCTTGAGCGCGAAGACGGTCATTCCCTCGGCGGCGGGAGTCTGCAACGCGGCAAACCGTTCCCATTCGGCAATGATCAGCGCCCTGTTGCCCCCAATGAAATCGCGCAACCGCATCTCATTCTCCTTAAAGGCCGCAGCCGTTTTTTTGCCGGCTTCAGCCGCCGCGGGAATTATTCAGCCGTGCCGTGGCAGTATTTATACTTCTTGCCGCTGCCGCAGGGGCAGGCCGAATTGCGCGGCGTTTTCGTCCAGGTGGCGGGATCGTCCTGGCGGAAATCGACGGACCCTGCGGGCAGGGGGGTGGTGTCCATCGGCTCGCGCACGCGCGCGGGGTCTGGGCCGCGGCTCTGCACCATCTTGGGGGGCGTCGGGCGCGGCGGCTCCGGCGGGGCTTCCGAGTGGAACTCGATCTTGCACAGCGCCGCCGTCACGCGCTCGCGCAGCGTGTTCAGCATGTCGTGGAACATGGCGAAGGCTTCGGTCTTGTACTCGTTCAAGGGGTCCTTCTGGCCGTAGGCGCGCAGCATAATGCCCTGGCGCAGGTATTCGAGGCCGAGCAGGTGCTCTTTCCAGGTCTGGTCGAGCAGCTGCAGCAGGATGGTTTTTTCGATCGCGCGCATCTGCTCCGGAATGACGATCGCCGATTTTTCGGAGATTTTCTTCTCGGCAAGCTCGGCCAGGCGCTTCGAGATCACATGCTCGTCGACGCCTTCTTCCTTTGCCCATTCCTCCGCCGGGATATGCAGGCCCAGCAGGCGGTTGGCGTCGGTCTTCAGCAGCTGCACGTCCCACTGCTCGGCATAGCTGCCGGCCGGGATCGCGTTCGCGACGATGTCGTTGACCACTTCCGCGCGCATATCGGCGACGAGCTCGGCCGCGTCCTCCGTGCTCATGATCTCGCGGCGCTGGTCGTAGATGACCTTGCGCTGGTCGTTCATCACGTTGTCAAAGCGGAGCAGCTGCTTGCGGATCTCGAAGTGCTGAGCCTCGACCTTCTTCTGCGCGCGCTCGATCGCGGTGTTGATCCAGGGGTGGATGATCGGTTGGCCGGGCTTGAGGCCCATCTTCTGCAGGAACACGTCCATCTTTTCCGAGCCGAAAATCCGCATCAGCTCGTCCTCGAGCGAGATGAAGAATTTCGATGCACCGGGGTCGCCCTGGCGGCCCGCGCGGCCGCGCAGCTGGTTGTCGATGCGGCGCGATTCATGCCGCTCGGAGCCGAGGACGAAAAGCCCGCCCGCGGCGATCACGGTGTCATAGGCTTCGGCCACTTCCGCCTTGATGCGCTCGGTCTTGCGCGCGCGGGTCAGCTCGTCGGCGTCGGCCGGCACTTCGGCCGCGATGCGCATTTCGGCGTTGCCGCCAAGCTTGATGTCGGTGCCGCGGCCCGCCATGTTGGTCGCGATCGTGATCGCGCCCGGCCGGCCGGCCTGGCCGATGATCGATGCTTCCTGCTCGTGATAGCGCGCGTTCAGCACCTGGTGCTCGATGCCGAGTTTTTTCAGGTGGCGCGACAGCAGCTCGGATTTTTCGATGGAGGTCGTGCCGACCAGCACGGGCTGGTTGCGGTCGCGGCACTGCTCGATCTGCTTCACGATCGCGTCGTATTTTTCGGCGGCGGTGCGGTAGATCTCGTCATGCTGGTCCTTGCGGACCATGTGCTGGTTGGTCGGGATCTCGACGACCGAGAGGTTATAGATCGCCTCGAACTCGGCTTTCTCGGTCAGCGCCGTGCCGGTCATGCCGGACAGCTTCGGATACATGCGGAAGTAGTTCTGGAACGTGATCGAGGCGAGGATCTGGTTCTCGTGCTGGATCTTGACGCCTTCCTTCGCCTCCAGCGCCTGGTGCAGCCCTTCGGAGAAGCGGCGGCCCTCCATCATGCGGCCGGTGAACTCGTCGATGATGATGACGGCGTCGTCCTTGACGATGTAATCGACATCGGCGGAGAACAGCTTGTGCGCGCGCAGGGCCTGGTTGACGTGGTGGACGATCGAGATGTTATGCGCGTCGTACATCCCGCCTTCCTTCAGGATGCCCATATCGGTCAGGATTTCCTCGACATGGTTGTTGCCCTGGTCGGTCAGCATCACGGTCTTGTGCTTGAGGTCGACTTCGTAATCGGCATCGATCAGCTTGGGGATGACCTTATTGATGACGCGGTAGGCGTCGGCGGAATCCTGCGCCTGTCCGGAAATGATGAGCGGCGTGCGCGCCTCGTCGATGAGGATCGAGTCCACTTCGTCTACGATCGCGAAATTGAAGGGGCGCTGGACCATTTCCTCCAGCGAATACTTCATGTTGTCGCGCAGGTAGTCGAAGCCGAACTCGTTGTTGGTGCCGTAGGTGATGTCGCAGGCATAGGAGGCGCGGCGCATCTCGTCGGTGATATTGGAGAGGATGAAGCCGACGCTCATGCCGAGCGTCTGGTAAATCGGGCTCATCCAGTTGGCGTCGCGCTGGGCGAGATAGTCGTTGACGGTGACGACATGCACGCCCTTGCCCTCGAGCGCGTTCAGGTAAACGGCAAGCGTCGCGGTGAGGGTCTTGCCTTCCCCCGTGCGCATCTCGGGGATGTAGCCCTGGTGCAGGGCGATACCGCCCATCATCTGCACGTCGAAATGGCGCTGGCCCATCTTGCGGCGCGAAACCTCGCGCACGGTCGCGAAGGCTTCGGGCAGGATATCGTCGAGCGTCTTGCCGCCGGCGAGGAGCCCGCGGAATTTGTCAGTCTGCGCGGCGAGTTCGGTATCGGAAAGGGACTGGATGCCCGGCTCGAGCGCGTTGATCTTCGCGACGGTCTGCCGGAATCCCTTGATGATCCGGTCGTTCTGGGTGCCAAACATTTTCCGCGCGAGGGTGGTAAACATATATATAGCCGTCCTTCTTTTTGAGACATGACATATAAACCAGATTGGGGTTGAGTCAATCAAGGCTTTTCCCCTGAAAACGCTTGCTAAAACGCGAAGAACGGACTTATATGGCCGCAAGAATCCACTCCGTGCCGCATATGGGGCAAGCTGGCGGTATTTCGTAAATTAACCTCGGGAGAATATCGAATGTTGCTTCGTCACAAGCTGCTTACGCTGACCGCCGTCCTGGCGCTTTCCGCCGGCGTCGCAATGACCGCGCAGGCCGCAACCGATGCCGTCGTCGCGACCGTCAACGGCACGAAGATCCACAAGAAAGACGTGGACAATGCGGTGAAGGAACTCGGCCCCCGCCTGAAGGGCGTGGACCAGAAGCAGGTTTTCCCGATGGTGGTCGACCAGATCATCAACGAAAAACTGCTCGATGACGCCGCGACCGCCGCCAAGATCGACACCAGCAAGGATTTCCAGCAGCGCCTCGAGGTGATGAAGGCGCAGCTCGTCAAGCAGATGTATTTCGAGCGGCTGCTGAAAACCAAGGTGAGCGACAAGCAGGTGCGCGCCGCCTATGACGAGTTCAAGAACGAGAACAAGGATAAGGTCGAAATCCATGCGCGCCACATCCTCGTTTCCTCCGAAGAGGAAGCGAAGCAGGCGATCAAGGACCTCGACGCCGGCAAGAAGTTCGAGGATATCGCCAAGCAGCGCTCGGCCGGCCCGAACGCGCAAGTGGGCGGCGATCTCGGCTGGTTCGTGAAGGATGAAATGATCGCGGCGTTTTCCGACGTCGCCTTCAAGCTTAAGCCGGGCACCTATTCGAAGGAACCCGTGAAGACCGAACTCGGCTGGCATGTCATCAAGGTCGAGGACAAGCGCGAGCGCCAGGTGCCGAAATTCGAGGAAGTCGAAATGGCGATCCGCAACAAGCTTTCGCAACAGGCGCTGGTGAAAGTCGTGCAGGAACTCCGCGCGAAGGCCGATGTGAAACTCTACGGCCCGAACGGCGAGGAAGTGCCGAACGGCGCCGCACCCGCCAAGGATGACAAGAAATCCGACGCGAAAAAAGACGACGCCAAGAAGGACAGCGACAAAAAAGACGCGCCGAAAAACGCCGCGCAGGAACTGGAAGAAAAAGAAAAGGAAAAGTCAGCCGAGTAAGGCGACTGCCAATAAAAATAACGGCCCCGTGACGGGGCCGTTATTTTTATTGCCGTGTCTGACTGGACGGTCGGTGCTGGACGTTCAGGCTGGGGCCGGAAATATAGCCAAGCTCCAAGGCGGCAAAGGCAATATCATCCTCATAGGCCGGCCACTGGTCGGTGTTCCGTTTGCCGAAGTGCTTCACCCGGATGGGGTCGGAGGACGCCGGCGTCTCGGTATAGATAAATATAGCCATGACAAGTTTCCTGTGCTTGCGCGCCGGTTCTTCAAAAAAACCAACAGAAAAGCCCCTTTTGCGTTCCATATGGGAAATTGCGGTGATATTCCAAGGGCCTGCCGCTTCCCATTGACGGATTACGGAATCACGGCTACTGCTAGATCATCATGAGCATTTTGAAATTTTTCGACAAGCACAGGCAGGGCGAGCGCGAGCTGGTCCTTGATGTTGAATCAACCGGGCTTTTTGTGTCCGAGGGTCACCGCATCGTGGAGGTCGCGATTGTCGAGTTGATCAACAAAAAGCCGACAGGCCGCGAGCTGCATGTCTATATCAACCCCGACCGGCATATCCCGGACGAGGTCGTGAAAATCCACGGCATCGACGACGCCCGCGTCGCGAACGAGCCGAAATTCGCGGGGCTCGCCAGGGCGCTGCGCGATTTCATCGGCGACGACCAGGTCATCATCACCTGCCGCACGACGAATGACTACACGCTCGATATCGCCATGATGAACATGGAATTCCAGAAAGCCGGCGTGAAAACCGTGCCGGAAACCCAGTGGACCAATGTGCGCCGCTGGTCGGAGCAGATGTTCGGCGACAAGGCGGCGACCCTCGACAAGGTGCTCGACAAATACGGCGTCAGCCGCAAGGAACGCGACGACAACGGCCATGGCGCGCTGCTCGACGCCCGCCTGCTGGCCGCGATCTATCCCGTCCTGAAGAAGGACTGGGAAAAGCACAAGGCGGCCGCGCCCGCCGCCGGCGCGCCGCAAAAACCCAAAGACAATTCCCCGAAGGCCTGAGATGTCCGGCTGTTTTGACGCCGATGTCGCGGCGGTGGCGCCGTCGAAAATCGTCTATGTCGTCGCCGTCGCGCTGGTTGACCGCGATGGGCGGGTGCTGCTGGCCCAGCGTCCCCCGGGCAAGGAGATGGCCGGCTTGTGGGAATTTCCGGGCGGCAAGATCGAACCGGGCGAGACTCCCGAAGCCGCCCTCATCCGTGAACTTCGCGAGGAATTAGGGATAGATACGCGAACTTCCTGTCTCGCCCCCTTAACCTTCGCCTCGCACGCCTACGAAAAATTCCACCTGTTCATGCCCGTCTTCGCCTGCCGCATCTGGCAGGGTGTTGTTACGGCGCAGGAAAATCAGGCGCTGGCATGGGTTTACCCGAAAGACTTCGACCAATATCCCATGCCGCCCGCGGATATTCCGCTCATCCCGGTTTTGAGAGATCTTCTCTAAGCCGTTGTAATCCCGGCTGTGCTCGGGGCGCCACCTGTTCAGGCCGAATGTCAGCTGTTTTTGGCAGTGCCTTGTTTCTTAAACAGGATATCCTGCAATTCCCGCGTCAGGCGGTCCACTTCGTCCAAGCGCGGATCGGTTGCCTTGGTGGACTGAGACCGGGCGACGATATCGCCCAGCGCCATGACATCCTTCCGGATCTGAAGCATTGTCACGACCTGGCGGGAGAGGGCGTTCAGCGCCTCGATCTGGCTCGGATCCAGATCGCGCGGCTGCGTATCGATGACGCAGAGGGAGCCGAGCGCGTTGTCGCTGTCCACGCGCAGCGGCGCGCCGAAATAAAAACGTACGCCGGGCGCGCCGGTGACGTAGGGATTGTCGGCGAAGCGGGCGTCCTTTTGCGCATCGTGAACAAGCAGCGGCATGTCGGGCGTTTTTATGGCATGTGCGCAAAAGGAATACTCGCGCGGCGTCTCGGTGATGTCGATGCCCACCCGCGACTTGAACCACTGGCGGTCGCGGTCGACGAAGGAGATCAGCGCGACCGGGGTGCGGGCGATATAGGCGGCGACATGGGTCAGGTCGTCGTATACCTGCTCTTCGGCTGTATCCAGTATTTTGTAAAGTGACAGGGCGGCAAGGCGGGCCTTTTCGGCGGCATCAGCGGTCATGCGTGTCCTTTCTCGCGAAATCCTATGCCAGCTATGGCCGCTGCTCAAGCCCTGCTTGGTCAGGGCGGCCGGAATGTGGTTCAATAAGCGAGGGAGTGACATAACCGCATGTATACCAAGGCCATCGATCTCCGCGAATTTTATGACTCCGTGCGCGGGCGCGTGGCGCAGCGCATTTTGCGCCAGCATATTCGCAGCCTCTGGCCGAATACGGCGGGGTTGCGGATGCTCGGGCTTGGCTATGCCGTTCCTTACCTCAAGCCGTTCCTGGGGGAGGCGGAGCGCGTCATCTCCCTCATGCCCTCCCACCAGGGCGCGATCTTCTGGCCGGCCGAGGACAAGGGCCTTGTCAGCATGGTGAACGAGGCCGAGCTGCCGATCGAGACCAATTCCGTCGACCGGCTCCTCATCGTCCACGGGCTGCAGGGGTATGAAAGCCTCGATGCCATCCTGCGCGAAAGCTGGCGGGTGCTGAGCGGGCAGGGGCGGCTGATCATCCTCGTCCCCAACCGCACCGGCATCTGGGCGCAGGTGGATGCTACACCCTTCGGCCATGGGGCGCCTTATTCGATGGGGCAGCTGCGCCAGCACCTGAAAGATTACCTGTTCGTGCCGGAAACCGCGCTGCGCGCCCTGTTCGTGCCGCCCACCACCTCGCGCCTGATGCTCACGACCGCGCCCGTCTGGGAAAAGCTCGGGCCCAAATTCATCAGCGCTTTCGCGGGCGTCAATATTATCGAGGCCTCAAAACAGCTCTATGCCGGCACCATGGTCGGCGCCACCAGCCCCACCGCCGCCCTCGCGCATCGCCGCCGCATCGCCCAGACCGCACCGATGACGCGGGAGGGGGAGTCGTGAAAAAGAACCTGAAATACCTCATCGCCGCCATCCTCGGCCTTCTCGTTGTGTTCATCGCCCTGCGCGTCTATGTCAGCCGCCATCCGGCGGCCTTCGGCTGCGGCGACAAGTATCTCTGCCTGAAGACAGGGGCCGAGCCGGTTTGCGTGGCCTCAAAGAAAGAATGCCCCGATCCCTCGCGCTGACCGCCTTATGTCAAGCCTGGACGGGATATCCTTGCCACCACCCCCGCAATCCCATAAAAATTCTCCATCAGGAGAATTCACATGACCGCACAGCCGCTTCCGAAACAGGGCATCCTCGACATCAAGCCGTATATCGGCGGGGAGGGGCGCGTGGCGGGGGTGACGGACCTGCTGCGGCTCGCGTCCAACGAGAACGCGCTCGGCTGCAGCCCGAAGGCGCGGGAAGCATACCTGAATTGCGCCAATGATCTGTTCCGCTATCCCGACGGTTCGGCGCTGGAGCTGCGCACGGCGCTCGGCAAAACCTACAACATGAACCCCGATAACATCATCTGCGGCTCGGGCTCGGAGGAACTGATCTCGCTGCTGGTGCGCGCCTATGCGGGGCCGGGCGACGAAGTATTGTTCCCGCAATACGGATTTTTGATGTACCCGATCTGCGCGAAGGCGGTCGGCGCGACGCCGGTCACCGCGCCCGAGAACGATTTCCGCAGCGATGTCGGGGCGCTGCTCAAAGCGATCACGCCGAAGACCAAGATGCTGCTGCTCGCCAACCCGAACAACCCGACGGGCAGCTACATCACGCGGGAGGAACTGAAGCATCTTTGCGAAAAGGTCCCGTCGAACATCCTGATCCTGCTCGACAGCGCCTATGCCGAATTCGTGCAGGCCGCCGATTATTCGGACGGCCGCGACATGGTCGACGCCCATCCGAATGTCGTTATGCTGCGCACCTTCTCGAAAATCTACGGCCTCGCGGCGCTGCGGCTTGGTTGGGGCTATTGCTCCCCGGAAGTGGCGGGCGTCGTTAACCGCGTACGCGGCGCCTTTAACGTCAACGCCCCGGCGCAGGCGGCGGGCGTGGCGGCGCTGTCGGACAGCGACTTCCTGAAACGCACGATCGAGATGACCACGACCGGCCGCGCCTATCTTGCGGAAAATATCGG
>Ga0196981_1000337_pt1 | contig 18156 bp, 18 predicted proteins | sample S3_2013CmetaG_FD_155462 | JGI IMG/M metagenome (GOLD analysis project Ga0196981, IMG submission 155462) | Soil microbial communities from Anza Borrego desert, Southern California, United States - S3_20-13C | ecosystem: Environmental > Terrestrial > Soil > Desert | place: USA: California... | reverse complement strand
AAGCGAAGGATCTCCCTTGATTGCGGCGAGAAAGGGAGATCCTTCGCTTTCGCTCAGTATGATAAGGAATCCAAAACGAAATCCGGGAGGCGCTTCACCAACGCCTCCCGGATCTTTTTTCGTTTATGCAGGGTAGTATCGACTGTTACTGCTCTTCCTCTTCGCCCATGTCGAGATCGGGCTCGTCGAGCAGGTTCTCCTCGTCGTCTTCTTCCGGCTCCTCGTCATCTTCGTCGTCGCTGGCTTCCAACTCGTCATCTTCGTCGAGCTCGTCGTCATCGAGGTCGATGTCGTCTTCGTCGTCCTCGTCATCGAGCTCCAGCTCTTCGTCTTCTTCGTCCTTGTCGCCGACGGATTCCTCGTCTTCGTCATCGGCGCCGCCCAGCAGGGCTTCCTCGGCGTTTTCGCGGGCATTGGCCTTGCCGGCTTTCTGCCCCGGGGCGGGAGCGCCTTTCGACGTGCCGCCGGTGGTCTGATTGTTACGCATGTTCTTCCTCCAATTTCATCTCGCTCCGGCACAGGGGTTGCCGATACACCAAAAACAAGCAGGCGACATATTCGGTTCCCCGCTAAAAAGAACCGGGAGGCACCCCTGTTATGGAGCGCCTCCCGGGAGCACCGGAACTGCCTGATTAGAAGAGGTTAGTCGTTGTCGTGGCTGTGACGGCCGGCCTCGGCATGGCCGCGGGAATCCCCGAACCAGCCACGGCCGCGACCGCCGTTGTTGCCGCCACGGCTGCTGCCGTTACCGTTACGGCTGCCGCCGCTGCGGGAGGAGCGCCCGCCGCCGTTACCCTCGCTGCTGCCGCCGCGTGACGACATAGACCTGCCGCCATTGCCGCCCGCCGAGCGGCTACGACGGCCGTTGCGCTGGCTTGCCGCGCGCGAATGGCCTTCGGAATCGCCGAACCAACCGCCATGGCCGCCGCGGCCCTGGCGGCGTCCGCCGTTCCGGGAGCCGGAGCGCCCACGGGACATGCCGAGATCGTCATCCATGTCTTCATCGCTCAGGAAGCGTCCGTTTTCGTCGCGCTCGCGGGAGGAGGCACCATCGAAATCATCGTCTTCGAAATCCTCCTCGTCCTCGTCGTCCCACTGGCTGGAGCCGCGATAGCTGCGGTCATCGCTCATGAAGCGGCCTTCTTCGTCACGCTGGCGATTGCCGCCATTGCGCCCACGGCCGCCGTTACGGCCGCGCGCGGAATAGCCGCTGTCGTCGTCCTCGTCGTCGAAGTCATCGTCCATTTCCATGTTGCGGGAACCCGAGCGGCCGCGCCGTGCCGCTTCGGCATGGCCTTCGGAATCGCCGAACCAACCACCATGGCCGCCTTGGCCCCGGCCGCCGCCGTTGCCGCCGCGCCCGCCTCGTCCACCTTGGTCTTCGTCATCTTCATCGTCGAATTCCATCGAGCGGGAACGGCTGCCGCCGCGATCATCGCTCATGAAACGGCCTTCGTCGTCGCGCTCGCGCATGCCGCCACTGCGGCCACCTCGGTTGCCGCCTTGGTTGCCGCGGCTGCCGCCGCGGGATTGTCCAGAATTACGCATGGTGTTTTCCTTTCAAGAATTGTTTACAGGCAGTTGCTGTGCCCGAGGACAATGAAAGAAAGGGGGCGCGGTTCCGGCGAGCGCGGTGAAGAAAATAAGGCGGCTGAATCTTGACTCTCAGGCGCGCGGCGCTATCGCAACCGACTCGGAATTTTCCGGAAGCTTTCCGGAAAAATGCGCACGCAGCTGCTCGCGGAAATCCGCCTCGAGCGCGCGCACGAAGTTCTCCGCTTCCAGATTCTGGTTGGAAACGCGCAGCTGTTTTGGCTTCGCATCGAGCGGGGAGGCCCATGCAGCCATATCGACCTGCGTGCCATACACCTTGAAGAAACGTCCGTCGTTGAATGCGCCTGCGATAATTCCGTCTAGCATGATGGCAGTACCTCCCGTGCGAAGACTTCGATGAATTGCGCCTGGTTGCGTGCGGCGTTGTGGATGTAGATTTCGTCAAAACCGAAAGCGGCATGTTCCCGGATATGCGCGAGATGCGCGGCAGGATCGGCTGATATGAACAGGCCTTCGTCCATGTTTTCGGGCGCGACATGCTCGGCTGCGCGGTCGATGCTTTCCGGCGTCCTGAAATCCTGCCAGGGTTGCGCGCCGGCAGCCGTATGACGCCACTGGTCATGCGCCTCGGTGCGCGCGGTGTCTTCATCTTCCGCCCAGGCGACCTGCAATTGCAGCGCAAGCGGCTTGCCCTCCCCGCCGCCTTCACGGAAGGCTGAAATAATAGAATTCAGCGTGTCAACGTCCTTGCGCACGGTGATAAGGCCGTCCGCCCAGGCGCCGGCGTCACGCGCCGTTTCAGGGCCGATCGCCGCCGCGTAAATTTTCGGCGGCGTCTCTGGCAGCGTCCAGATTCGCGCGTTCTCTGCCTTGAACGGTCCGTCATTCTGCGTGATTGTTTCTCCGCGCCACAGCTTGCGGATCATATCGATGCCCGCTTTCATGCGCGCCATGCGCTCTTCCCGCGCAGGCCAGGTTTCGCCCGTCACGGTTTCATTCATCGCCTCGCCGCTGCCGGCGGCGATCCACTGGAAGCGGTTGGGAAACATCTGGGCAAGGGTGGCAAAATTCTGGGCGATTGCGACCGGGTGATAGCGCATGCCGCCCGGGATGGACAGGGTGCCAAAGGACATGCTGGATGTTGCCTGCAACGCCGCGCCGAGCCAAGGCCAAGGGTGGCCGGACTGGCCCTGCCGGACGGACCATGGCGAAACATGGTCGGAGCACATCACGGCCTTGAAACCGGCCTTTTCCGCGCGGGAAACATAGTCGAGCAACGCGCGCGGTGTGAACTGCTCATGCGATGCGTGATAGCCGATCTTCATAATCCCCTAAACCGCCAAGGGCGATTCAGGTTCCGTCAGGTCACGAATTGGCGCACAGATTCAAGGGTATCTGCCTGCTGCGCCGGTTTGTCCCAGCGGATTCTGTTTATGCGCGGGAAGCGCAGCGCGACGCCCGACTTATGGCGGGGGCTGTCGTGGGCCGAATCAAAGGCGACCTCGAACACCAGCTGCTTTTCCACCTCGCGTACGGGGCCGAATTTTTCCGTGGTATGGCTGCGGATCCATTTGTCGAGCCGCAGCAGTTCTTCGTCGGTAAAACCGAAATAGGCCTTTCCGACGGGCACTATCTCGTTCCCCTTCCAGACGCCGAAGGTGTAGTCGGAATAAAAGGACGAGCGCTTGCCATGGCCGCGCTGCGCATACATGAGGATCGCGTCAATGAGGCGCGGGTCGCGCTTCCATTTATACCAGAGACCCTTAGGCCGGCCCTGCTGATAGATGCTGTCTTTGCATTTCAGCATGATGCCTTCATGGCCCTGTTCCTCCGCGCCGCGGATGCGCATCGCGGCAAGTTCATCCCAGGTTTGGAACGGCAGCGGCGCTGAGAGATCGAGCCGCGGGTTCGGGTAACGCTGAAGCCAGGCTTCCAGCCGCGCGCGGCGCGCCACGAGCGGAAGGTGGCGGATATCCTCGTCGCCGTCGAACAGCATGTCATAGACGCGCACGAAGGCGGGATAATCTTTTTGCATCGCGGCGCTGACGGTTTTGCGGTTGAGGCGCTGCTGCAGGTCGTTGAAGGTCATCGGCGAGAAATCGCGTCCGACCAGCAATTCGCCGTCGAGCACGCCTGCGCCGGTGATAGTTTTCAAAAGATCGGGAAAGGTATGCGCGATATTGTCGCCCGTTCGCGAGAACATGGTTTTTTCGTCATGGCCGAGGCTCAGCTGCACGCGGATGCCGTCCCATTTCCATTCCGCCTGCCAGTCAGCGGGGTTCATGGCGGCGAAATCCTTTTCCTCGTCGATCGCGTGGGACAGCATCATCGGGTGGAACACGCGGTGGCGGTGGATCTCGGGGGCGGCGCCGCGGTTTTCGAGCCAGGCGAACAATTCGGCATAAGGGGGGGCAAGGCCGTGCCAGATATGCTCGATATCGTCCATGGTTTTCGCGTCGCCAAAACCGGCGCTGAAATCGGCAAGCGCCTGTTTCGCAAGGCGCGCCGACACGCCGATGCGCAGGTTGCCGGTCGCGAGCTTGATGATCGCCCAGCGCTCGGTCGGCGTGCCGGCGGTCAGGTGGCCCGCGATGACGCCGGGCAGGCGCGGGGGCGCAATGGTTTCCAGCTCGGCGATGATGCCCGAGAGCGACGGCAATTCGCCCCTGCCCGTTTCCGGCCAGATGAGCGCGATCGTTTCGGCGAGGTCACCGACGTAATCATAGGACATGTCGAACAGGTGTTCGTCCACGCGCTCCAGCGCGATTTTTTTCAGCAGGTTGGCCTTGACGTTCTGCAGGTTGAGCTCGCCCGTCAGCGCAGCCAGCGCATAGCCGCGGTCGGGATCGGGCGCGCTTTGGAAATAACGCACCATATGCGCGAGCTTGGAGTTCCGCGATGGCGTCAGCAGCAGGTTTTCGAGAAGCTCGGCGAACTGCTTCATGCTGTTTCCCCTTCCTCGTCCTCGCGGCCCTGCAGGTGGAGCGGCGCGGCCTTGATGCCGTTCTGCTGGCACCAGTAGACCAGGCCGTCTTCACGCCCGTGCGTCACCCAGACTTCGGGCGCGCCGGTATCGGCAATGGTCTGCGTGAGCTCGTTCCAGTCGGCATGGTCGGAGATGACGAGCGGCAGCTCGACGCCCTTTTGCTTCACGCGCTGCTTGACCGTCATCCAGCCCGACGCCATGCCCGTAATCGGCTCGGTCAGGCGGCGCGACCAAACCTCTTTCAGCGCGGAGGGCGGGGCGAGCACGAGGCAGCCTGCGAGCGATCCCTTCGGCATGTCGGTCGCCTTGCGCAACTCGCCGAGGTCGATGCCCATTGATTGGTAAAAATTGCACATATTGACCATCGCGCCATGCAGGTAGATCGGCGCGTCATAGCCCGCCTGCCGCAACAGCCCGATCAACCGTTGCGCCTTGCCGAGCGCGTAGACGGCGATCAGGTGGCTCTGGTTCGGGAAGGCCCCGATCGAGCGGATCAGTTTTTTGGCTTCGGAAAGCGGGTCGGGGTGCTGGAAGACGGGCAAGCCGAAGGTCGCCTCCGTCACGAAAATATCGCAGGGGACAGGCGTGAAGGCGGGGATTTTCGGGTCGGGCACCCGCTTGTAATCGCCGGAAACGACGATGCGCTTCTGCGGTGTTTCGAGGAGGATCTGCGCGGAGCCGAGGATATGGCCCGCGGGGTAAAAGGTGACGGTGACGCCATCCATGCGCGCCGGCTCGCCATAGGCCACGACCTGCCAGTTTTTCGCCGCGTCTTCGCCATAGCGTAATTTCATGAGCCCGATGGTTTCCGCGGTCGCAAGGACGCTGCCGTGACCGCCCCGCGCGTGGTCGCCATGGGCATGGGTAATAAGCGCGCGATCGACCGGTTCGGGAGGGTCGATATAGGCGCGAAGCGGCTCTATATAAAGGTCATGACGCAGCAGCTGCATGAATCTCAAATGGCTCCAATCCCCTTGAAAAACAAGAGGGAAGCCAAAACCGTTCCCCCCGCCGCGCTCACCGGCTGGCTGAAGGCAAAAGGCTGGGACTGGTTCCCGCACCAGCTCGCTGTTTTCAAGGCCGCGAAAGCCGGAAGCGATGTGTTGCTTTGCGCGCCGACGGGTGCGGGAAAAACCCTTTCCGGCTTCCTGCCCGCCTTCTCGGAATTGCTGGCGACGGAAAAGCGCGAGGGGCTGCATACACTCTACATCTCGCCGCTGAAGGCGCTGACCGTCGACGTCCATCGCAGCATCGGCAAGCCGATCGAGGAGCTGGGCCTGCCGATCACCTTTGAAACACGCACGGGAGACACGCCGTCGTCCAAGCGCGCGCGGCAGAAGACCAAGCCGCCCGCGATGCTGATGACCACGCCGGAATCGCTGGCACTGCTGATTTCGTATGACAACGCGGCGGAATATTTCAAAAACCTGCGTTTCATCATCATCGACGAGCTCCATGCGCTGATGGGCTCCAAGCGGGGCGACCTGATGTCGCTCGGTCTCGCGCGCCTGCGAAAACTCGCGCCCAAGGCGCAATTTATCGGCCTGTCGGCCACCATTCCCGACCCCGAGCTCGCGCGCGACTGGCTGTGCGGGCCGCAGGGCGTGATCGTGAAGGCGCCGGTGCGCAAGACCCCCGATATCCGCATCCTGAAATCGGCGGCGCATATCCCCTGGGCGGGGCATATGGCGCTTTATGCCATGAAGGAAGTCTATGCCGAACTGACGCAGAGCCGCATGAGCATCGTCTTCGTCAACACCCGCGCGCAGGCGGAACTGATCTTCCAGAACCTCTGGCGCATGAACGACAAGAACCTGAAAATCGGCCTGCATCACGGATCACTGGAGCCGGAACTGCGCCGCAAGGTGGAAGCCAGCATGGCGAATGGCGGGCTGGACTGCGTCGTCGCGACCTCTTCACTTGACCTTGGCATCGACTGGGCGGAAGTAAACCTCGTCGTGCAGATCGGCGCGCCGAAGGGGATCAGCCGGTTGTTGCAGCGCGTCGGCCGGTCGAACCACCGGCTGAACGAGCCCAGCCGCGCGCTGCTGGTGCCGACCAACCGCTTCGAATGCGTTGAATGCGAGGCGGCGATTGAAGCGATCGAGCGGCAGGAACTGGACGGCACGCCCGCGCGCACCGGCGGACTTGACGTGCTGGCCCAGCATATTTTCGGCTCCGCCTGTTCCGCCCCGTTCCAGCCCGAAGAACTTTATGCGGAGATTAAAACCGCATGGCCCTATCGCAACCTGCCCTACAAGGACTTTGACGCAGCGCTGCAACTGGTCGTCGATGGCGGCTATGTGCTGAAGGCCTATGAGCGGTTCAAGCGGCTGGTGAAGCAGGACGACGGCAGCTATGCGCTGGCCAATCCCGGCGTCGCGCGCCAGTACCGCATGAATATCGGCACGATCGTCGAAGCACCGATGCTGAAGGTCAAGCGCGGGCGCCAATACCTCGGCCAGATCGAGGAGTTTTTCATCAACCACCTGACGCCGGGCGACAGCTTCCTGTTTGCGGGCGAGGTGGTGAAATTCGACGGGCTGCGCGATGCAACGGTGATGGTATCGCGCACCACCGCCGACGCGCCCAAGATCCCGAGCTATGACGGCGGCAAGCTGCCGATGAGCACGCATTTATCCTTGCGCGTGCGCGAACTGCTGGAAAAGCCACAGCACTGGAAGAAACTGCCGCCCAACGTCGCCGAATGGCTGGAGCTGCAGGAGGAGCGCTCCCTCCTTCCCTCTCCCGACCGGCTGCTGGTCGAGGTTTTTCCGCGCGCAGGCAAATATTACACCGTCATCTATCCCTTCGCGGGACGCAACGCGCACCAGACGCTCGGCTTCCTATTGATGCGGCGCATGGCGCGGCGCGGCGACAAGCCGCTCGGCTTCGTTGCCAGCGATTACGCGCTCGTCATCTGGTCCCTGCGTCCGCCCGAGCAGGTAGAAGATCTGCTATCGGTCGACCTGCTGGGCGAGGAGCTGCATCACTGGCTGGAAGATACCCCCCTGTTAAAGCGCACCTTCCGTGAATCCGCCGTCGTTGCCGGCATCATCGAGCGCCGCCATCCCGGCGAGACCAAGACCGGGCGGCAGATGACCTTCAGTTCGGACCTGATCTATGACGTGCTGTATAAATACGAGCGCGACCATATCCTGCTGCGCGCAGCGCGGCAGGACGCGACGGGCGGGCTGATCGATACCGGGCGCCTGTCCGAAATGCTCGTCGAGATGCAGGGCAAGGTCGTGGTGCGCGAGCTTGACCGCGTTTCCCCCCTGTCCGTGCCGCTGATCCTCGACATCGCCCGCGAGAGCGCGCCGCGGAAAGAGCGGGCGGAATACTACCTCGAGGATTTCGAACAAACGCTCCTGGCCGAGGTCGGGCTGAAGGAGTCGCCGTGAAGATCAGGTTCGGCGGCATCGATATCACCCTGCACCATTCGGGGCTGGCGGTCCTGCCGGCCTCCCATACCGCCATTGTCTCCGACCTCCACCTTGAAAAAGGCTCCCACTTCGCGCGGCGCGGCTATTACCTGCCGCCCTATGACAGTCAGGCCACGCTGGAAAAACTGCTCGGGGCGCTGGCGCAGCACCAGATCCGCCGCGTGATCTTCCTCGGCGACAGCTTCCACGACAAGACAGCGCATGAGCGGCTCGCGCCCGCGACGCGCGCGCTGCTGGCGCAGCTGGCCGCGCTCGACTGCGTCTGGGTGCGCGGCAACCATGACGGCGATTTCGCGCCGGAGGGGTTCCGGCCTTGCCTCGAGCATGCGCAGGACGGACTCCTGTTCCGCCACGAGGCGGCGGAGGCGCCGGAAATTTTCGAGGTGAGCGGCCATTACCACCCCAAGGCGCCGATCAGCCACAAGGGCGGACGGCTGGAGCGGCCCTGCTTCGTGGAGGATGGCCAGCGGCTCGTGATGCCGGCATTCGGCGCCTATGCCGGGGGCCTGACAGTCACGGATCCTGCCCTACGTCAGCTGTTCAGGGCGGAATATAGGGTGCATGTGCTTGGATCTGCTCGAATTTACAGTTTTTCCGGCGCATTGCTGGGGAACTAAGAGCGGTCTGGTGCTTTGGCAAGCCGACAATTGTTAATAAAGGAGCACATGACATGTCAAACAACACTGAAAACAACGGCGGCCTGTACTTCATCGTCGGCGCGCTCGTAATCGCGGTCGGCGTAATGGGCTATATGTACTTCGGCGGCGACCATGATGGCCGCAGCGGCGCAAGCGTCGCGATCGAGAAAACCTCGGACGCAGTGTCGAACCCCGTCGACCTGAAGGTCGATGTTGATCGTCGCTAATTGATTTTTCGGGGCTTGCCCCGAAATGAAAAGCGCGGGATGACGTTCTACGTCTCCCGCGCTTTTTTCATGCGCCTTAATCAGCCAAGTAGCGTATCGGCGAGCAGCTTGACGTTGAGGGCAACAATGATGCCCGCGATCAGCCAGCAGGCGACGGCCAAGCCCCGGGATATCACGAGCTTGCCCATCTTCGCCTTGTTGCTGACGAAGGTGATGAGCGGGATGACGGCAAAGGGCAGCTGCATGGACAGCACGACCTGGCTGAGGACAAGCAGCTTGCCGGTCTCCTGCTCGCCGTAATAGCCAATCACGAAAATGACCGGCAGGATCGCGAGCGCGCGGGTGGTGAGGCGGCGGATCCAAGGCTTCAGCTTGATATGCAGGAAACCCTCCATGACGATCTGGCCCGCCAGCGTCGCCGTAACGGTCGAGTTGAACCCCGAGGCCAGCAAAGCGACCGCGAACAAGGTGGAGGCCATGGCCACGCCAAGCGCGGGGGCAAGCAGTTCATAGGCGTGCTCGATGCCGGCGACCTCGCCCTTGCCGGTCGCGTGGAAGACGCTGGCCGCGACGATCAGGATGCTGGCATTGACGAACAGCGCGAGCATCAGCGCAAGCGTCGAATCGATCGTCGCCCACTTCAGCGCATATTTCTTGCCCTCTTCCGTCCGGTCAAAATTGCGCGTCTGGACAAGGGAGGAATGGAGGTAGAGGTTATGCGGCATGACCGTCGCGCCGATGATGCCGATCGCGATGTAAAGCATCGCGGGGTTGGTCACGATGTCCTTCGACGGCAGGAAGAACCCGCCAAGGATGGCAGAGACGGCCGGTTGCGCCAGCGCGATTTCGATGATGAAACAGCTGAAGATAACGACCAGCAGCGAGATGACGAAGGCCTCGAGCCAGCGGAAACCCCTATTCATCAAGGTGAGCAGCAGGAATACGTCGAGCGCGGTAATGACCGCCCCCAGCATCATCGGGATCCCGAACAGCAGCTTGAGCGCGATCGCGGTACCGATGACTTCGGCGAGGTCGCAGGCGATGATCGCAAGTTCGCAGATGAGCCAGAGCGCCATCGAGACCGGCTTGCTGTAATAATCGCGGCAGGCCTGCGCAAGGTCGCGCCCCGTGGCGATGCCAAGCCGCGCGCAGAGCGATTGCAGCACGATTGCCATGATGTTGGAAAGCAGGATGACGGACAACAGCGTATAGCCGAACTGCGAGCCGCCCGAGAGCGAGGTCGCCCAGTTGCCTGGATCCATATAGCCGACGGAGACGAGATAGCCGGGACCGGAGAACGCAAGGAAGCTGCGCAGCCAGGATTTGCCGCGCGGCACCGCGATGCTGGCATGTGCCGCGCCCAGGCTTGGCTCGGCGGTGGCGGCATGGGCAGTGGCTGTCGGCGGCGTGGTCATAGCTTGAATTACTTTCCAAATCCGGGTCATCACGGGGGGCGTCACCCTTCGAGTCTAGCAGTTTATGGTTATTTTGGGTATGCGCCAACGCCTGTTAACACGCAACCAGGCGTTTTCGTTCCAGATCAATGTCTTGGTAAAGCGCTACCCCGGCGGGATGGGCTAGTCTTAGCGTGGCGCCGTGGCTTAGGCGGCGGGCGCCTTGACGGCGATGCTATAGGCGACGACCGGCATTTCGCCCTTGGCGACGGGGACGAGGAAATCGCCCAAGGTCGGGCGTCGGCCGGGCCCCGGCTCGGTCATCAGCGCGGCGGCATCGAAAAAGTTTGCGATCAGCGCCTTCACCTGCGTCGGGTGCAGCAGGCCCTTTTCGCCGCGCAGCGTCGCCCCGCTTTTAAGAAAGTCATTCACGACCTTGGCGGCACCTGCATCGTTTGCGGCGACATAGACGGTATCGGGGCCCGCGATGCCGGCCGCGATATGAACGGGGCCTATCACCAGCGTCTTGCGCGCGACAGCGTCGTCGATGACGGGCAGATACACCTTTTTGCCGTTATGCGAGGCTTCGACAATCGTGAGGCTGAAGCCAGAGGCATGGGTCTGGGTCAAGAGCTTCATCGCAGCCTTCACCTCCGGCGTCATCGGATAGTCGGGCGCAATCTGGTTCGGGATGTCGTGGAGGAACAGCGATTTTCGCTGCGGTCCGCGCAGACCGGCCACCAGCGTCTTGAAATCCGCGAGCGGCGGCTCTTTTCCCGTGGCGTTGTAAATTGCGACAGCTCTGAAAGATTCGGCGAGTGACCTGCCCATGGATACCCCTTTGTAAACCCGACTCGCATGTTAGGGAAAAGAGCTTAAATCTTTCTTAAGAGAAATTTGATAAGTTAATACAAGAGGTTACAGAGACTGAGAAACAAGACTCTGACTCGTGCCGTTGGGTTAGGGACTCGCATGTTCAAATAAGCGGGGTTGAAAAATTCAAGGGGGAGTACTTTCGATGCGCCTTTTGGCCTTCCTGGTTTCGCTGGTTTTCCTGTCCGCTTCGGGCGCATTTCCCACATCAAAGGCTGAGGCTGCCGAGTATGTCGCACGCGGCGACATGGTGGGCGAGCTGAAGGTTTATACCGTCCAGAAGGACGAAACGCTGTGGGACATCGCACGCGCCTATGACATGGGCATCAACGAGATGAAGGCGGCCAACCCCGGCGTCAATGCGTGGAAACCCGGCCCCGGCCGCGCCATCCTGATCCCCTCGCTGCACACCCTGCCGCCGAAGCGCGAAGGTATCGTCGTCAACCTGACCGAGCTGCGCCTGTATTACTTCACGCCGGAGGGCCGCGTGATGACCTTCCCGATCGCGGCCGGCAAGGACGGCTGGAAAACGCCCACCGCCAACACCAAAATCGCCCTCAAGCGCGAAAACCCGACCTGGGTCGTGCCGGATTCGATCAAGGCGGAAGATCCGACGCTGCCAGACTTCATTCCGCCCGGTCCGGATAACCCGCTCGGCAAATATGCGCTGAACCTCGGGATTCCCGGCTACCGCTTCCACGGCACGCTTGCGCCCCGCTCGATCGGCAGCCGCGCGAGCCATGGCTGCATGCGCATGTATCCGGAAGATATCGAAACGCTGTTCCATTCGGTGCCGGTCGGTACCCCCGTCTCCATCGTCAGCCTTGATTACAAGCTGGGCTGGAAGGGCCGCGAGCTGTTCGTCGAAGTGATGGGCGGCAAGCGCAAGCCGGCGGCGCGCTCGGCGCTCGCCCGCGCCATCACGCGGGATATCGGCATGGTCGCCGGCAGCGAAGTGACGGTCGACCCGACCCTGCTCGCTGAAGCGGTCGCCGCCGGCAACGGCGTGCCTGTTGCCATCGGCAAGCGCGGCTTCGGCTTTGGCAACACGGTGGCCGTGCTGTTCGACGAATAGCGCTTAAGCGGCCTGCGGCGCGACGCCGATCGCATGAAGCCAGTCGGGCGTCGGCAGGATCAGTTTCCGCGCGGTCATGTCCATCAACCCCAGGGTCAGGCTGCTCTCAAAGCATAACTCATTCGCTGCGTTATAGATGTTCTGCTCCATCGTGCAGATTTTCTTGGCGTAGGACACCACGCGGGTTTCCACCCGTATCTCCTGCCGCAGCTTCAGCTCCTTCAAAAACTTGACCGTAAAGCCGAGGATCACAGGGCCGATGCCCTTTTGCCGGATATCGTCAATCGTATAGCCGCGCTTCGCAATGATGTCCCAGCGCGCTTCCTCAAGGATTTCAAGGTAGGTCGCATTATTGACATGCGAAAACGTGTCGAGATGGCGCTCGAGAATGGTCAGCGGATAAGTAAAAGTCTCGCCCTGCATCCTAGCGCCCGATATGCATGAGCAGTTTCAGGAAACCTGCGATCAGGTAAGCGCTGGCGAGGCCCGCGCACCAGAGCGCGCCGAACCAGGCCCACTGCCGCTGTTTTTCAGTAAGCGTTTTCATGCGAAGCCTTCCCGCGGAAGAGGTAATAGCAATAACCTGTGTACCCTAATATGAGCGGCAGCAAGGGCGCAACCCCCACCAGCATCAGCGAGAGGCTCGGTCCGCCCGCCGCCGCTTCTTTCAGCGTGAACTGGAAAGGCACGATATAGGGATAGAGGCTCAAGGCGAGACCCGCATAGCCCATCAGGAACACGCCGATCGCCGCAAGGAACGGCCGCCCATCATTCCGCGCCAGCCGCAGCTCCCGCCAGATCAGCAGGAACAGCGCGGCGGTAATCACCGGCACCGGCAGCAGCAGCCAGAAATTCGGCATCGAAAACCAGAAGACGCGGATGTCGTCGTTGATCAGCGGCATACAGGCGCTGACTGCCGCCATGAAGATGCCGACGAAGCCAAGCACATAGGCAGCGACGCGGCGCGCCCAGTCCTGCGTGACGTCCTCGGTCTTCATCACCAGCCAGCATGACCCGAGCAGCGCATAGCCGAAGACCAGCGCGATGCCGGTCATGACGCTGAAGCCGGTCGCCCAGTCGAAGGGACCGCCCGTGAAATCGCGACCCGTCACCGCGACCCCCTGCACGAAGGCGCCGAGAATGGTGCCCTGGAAAAACCCTGCGCCAAGCGAGCCGAAGTGAAAGGCGTAATCCCAGATGCGCCGCGCCCTGCCGTCTTCCTTGAAACGGAATTCGAGCGCGACCCCGCGCATGATGAGGCAAAGCAGCATGATGATGACGGGAATGTAAAACGCCGGCATGAGCACGGCATAAGCGAGCGGGAAGGCCGCAAACAGCCCGCCGCCGCCCAGCACCAGCCAGGTCTCATTGCCATCCCAGAAGGGGGCAATCGAGTTCATCATGCGGTTTCGGCATTTATCCGACGGGGCGAACGGGAACAGGATGCCGACGCCGAGATCGAAGCCGTCCAGCAGCACATATAAAAACACTGCTGCCGCGATGAGCCCGCCCCAGATGAACGGCAGGTCGATGGCGGATGAAAAATCAAACATGCTGCTTCTCCCCTGTCGCGCCCTTGGCTGCAGTCGCCTCCATGCCCGGCTTGTAATACTGCTCCTTCGCTTCCGCCATGGGGATGCCGCGGCGAATGAGGAGCAGGATATACCAGCTGCCCGCACCGAAGACTAAGGTGTACATAACGATGAAAGACACGAGCGACCAGGCGACCTGCGGTCCGACGAGCGCGGGCGTGACGCTCTCCGCCGTGCGGATGATGCCATAGGCGACCCAGGGCTGGCGGCCGATCTCGGTCACGAACCAGCCGGCAAGCAGCGCGATAAACCCTGTCGGCATCATGCCCATCCACCAGAGTTGCAGCCAGCCCGTGTCGAACAGGCGGCGGCGGAAATGGGCAACCGCGCTGGCGAACCCAATGAGCGCCATCAGGACGCCGATGCCGACCATGACGCGGAACGACCAGAACACCGGCGCGACGGGCGGGCGCTCGGCCTTCGGCCAGTCCTTCAATCCGCGCACCTCTCCGTCATAGCTATGGGTGAGGATCAGGCTCGCGAGACCAGGTACCTCCAGCGCGTGGTTCATTTTCTCGCCCACTTCGTCGGGCCAGCCGAACAGCAGCAGCGGAATGGATTTACCGGTTTCATAAAGGCCCTCCATCGCCGCGATCTTGGCGGGCTGGTGCTTGAGCGTATTGAGGCCGTGCAGGTCGCCGATAAAGATCTGCAGCGGCGCGACGAGGGCCGCCATGATCGCGGCCATGCCGAGCATGACGCGCGCCTGCGGCAAGTGCCGCTGGCGCCACAGGTAAAAGGCGCCGACGCCGCCGACGACGAAGGCGGTCGCAAGATATGCCGCCGTCACCATATGCGCGAAGCGGAACGGAAAAGACGGGTTGAAAATAATCTCGAGCCAGTTGGTCGGGTGGAGGCGGCCATCCGCCGCGATTTCGAACCCCTGCGGCGTCTGCATCCAGCTGTTCGCGGCCAGGATCCAGAAGGCGGATATCAGCGTGCCGATAGCGACGATGCAGGTCGAGGCAAAATGCATTTTTTCGCTGACGCGGCCCCAGCCGAACAGCATGATGCCAAGGAACGACGCCTCGAGGAAAAAGGCCGTTAGCACCTCGAAGGCCAGCAGCGGCCCCAGCACATTCGCCACGCGGTCGGAAAATACCGACCAGTTTGTGCCGAACTGGTAAGACATGACCACGCCCGAGACGACGCCCATGCCAAAGGCAACCGCGAAGATCTTGACCCAGAATTTATATATGTCGCGGTAGCGGTCATCCCTTGTCATCAGCCACCGCCCCTCGACCACGGCCAGAAAGCTGGCAAGCCCGATCGTGAAGGCCGGGAAGACGATGTGAAAGCTGATCGTGAAGGCGAACTGGATGCGCGCGAGCAGCAGCGGGTCGAGACTGTCGATATTCATGGAATTCCCCTTCCGGCCCCAGCAATGACACGCGTTGCGACAGGCTGTCAATGCTTGCGCTGCAAGCACTTCCCGCACTTGAAACCGCACCGGTTGCGTGCTGGTTGCGGTACCGCGGCGCTAACCGGCTATCATTCCTCATGTTCCTTCTTAAAGGACGAAACCGGCCCTGATTTGTAGGGCTGTTTTCATATTCAGCCCTTCGTTTACTATGGTATTGCGAGCCTGCGGAGGCAGGATTAAGTTGAGGGCCGTTTCAGGGCAGGGCAATCAGATGCTGTTCAGTTCATGGATGTTCGTCGGCTTGTTCCTGCCCGTGACCTGGTGCGTCTATTACGCGCTGCAGGCGCGGGCTGGCCGAGAGGTTGCGTTCACCTGGCTGTTCGCGGCATCGCTGTTCTTTTACGGCTGGTTCAAGCCGGTCTACCTGGTCATCGTGCTTCTCTCGCTCGCCTTCAACTATGCGGTCGGCATGACGCTGTCGCGCCGGAGGATGGGGCGCGTGAAACGGCGCAATCTCCTGATTTTCGGGATCGCGGCCAACCTCGCCGCGCTGTTCTATTATAAATATACCGGGCTTTTCTTCCGCACGCTCAACATGGCAGGCGGAGAATACACCGTTCCGGATATCCTGCTGCCGCTTGGCATCTCGTTCTTTACCTTCCAGAAAATCGCCTGGCTCGTTGACAGCTACCGCCGGGAGACGGAGGAGCCGAATTTCCTGCATTACGGCTTGTTCATTACATTCTTCCCGCAGCTGATCGCGGGGCCGATCGTGCATCACCGCGACATCATCCCGCAATTCATGAAGCGCGACGCGGGGCGGGTGCAATGGAACATGGTGGCGGCGGGCTTTAGCCTGTTCATCATCGGGCTGTTCAAGAAGGTCTGCATGGCCGACAATATGGGCGAGATCGCCGACCCGATCTTTGCCGCCGTCGCGCGCGGCGCCGCGCCGGACTTTTTTGAAAGCTGGCTTGGTAGCGTCGCCTATTCGCTGCAGATCTATTTCGATTTTTCGGGTTATTCCGAAATGGCGATCGGCATTGCGGCCATGTTCGGCATCCAGCTGCCGCTTAATTTCTACGCGCCCTATAAATCCGCCAGCATCACCGAATTCTGGCGGCGCTGGCATATCACGCTGTCGCGGTTTTTGCGCGACTATCTATATATCCCGCTGGGCGGCAACCGCCGCGGCAGCCTGCGGCGTTACACAAACCTGCTGCTGACCATGCTGCTCGGGGGGCTGTGGCACGGGGCGAACTGGACCTTTCTCGTCTGGGGCGGGCTACACGGCATATTCCTTGGCATCCATCATGCCTGGGAAAAAACCGGAATAACCCTGCCGCGCGGACTCGCGCGCGCGATTACGCTGGTCGCGGTCATCTGCGCCTGGGTGTTCTTCCGCGCCGACAGCATGGAAACGGCGCAAAGCATGCTGCGCGGCATGGCGAATATGAACGGCATCGCGCTGCGCAACCCCTCCGGCGGGCTGGGCACGGCCCTGTCGCATCTTGGCCTCAACGTCGCGCAGACCGGCTCGAAGCTGCTGCAGCTCAGCGACCGCTGGCTTCTGTTCTGGGCGGTGTTCGCGGTCGCACTGTTCGGCCCGACGGCGCATGACCTCATGGGCCGTCGGCTCGCTCTCGACATCACGGGCGCCGCGAAGGGGGACAAACCGTCGCGCTATACCTGGCAGCCCGGCTTTGCCTGGGGCGCGGCGGTTGCGGTGATGGGTACTGTCGCGCTGTTGTTCCTGACCCGCGTGAACGCCTTTATCTACTTCCAGTTCTGACCCATGGAAACACCTGTGGAAAAGCAAAGCATCCGCTACCTGCAATTCGTGCTCGGCATCATGATTGCCGTGGTCGGCACGCTGGCAGCTGCGAATTACCTGATTGATCCCTATGGCATCTATCGCGACTGGAAGCCCGGAGAAATTTATCCGGCGTCCGATACCTATGCCCGCATCCATAAGACGGAGCGCATCAAGCGCGTGAAGCCGGACGCGATTATCCTCGGCTCGTCGCGCACCGATATCGGCATCAATCCACGCGCTGAATTTTATCCGGGGCTGAATGTTTACAACGCCGCGCTCTCGGGGACCACGATCCGTGAATTGCGGCTGATGCTGGAATTTGCGCAAAAAGTACATCCGCTGAAAAAGGCCGTTCTGGCTCTCGACTTCATCGGTTTCAATACCATGAAGCTGGAGAACCGCAATTTCGACGAGGCGCGCGTCGCGGCCGATGCGCTCGACCCGGTCAATGCCTTCGCCAATACTTACGGCACGCTCGTCACGCTTGACACGCTGCGCGTCGCGCTGAAGCATTTGCGCTACATCAAGCATCCCGAGCGCCATTCATTCCCGGAAGCGAATGGCCACAAGCTGCATAACGAGGCGGCATGGCGGCAGAAGAAGGACGGCGTGCATGCGCATTTCATGCGCTCGCCCAACGCGCAAATCCTGGGCGCGAAGGAATTCAGCTTTAACTATTCTGACGCGCCCGGCGACGACACTTTCGCCCAGTACCGCGCCATCCTGAATTTTTGCGAGGCGCATAAAATAGACCTCGTCATTTACATCAACCCCGTTCACCGCTCCAACCTCGACCGCATCCGGGAGGACGGGAAGTGGGAGATGTTCGAAGACTGGAAAAGGCGCGTTGCCACCATCACGCGCGGTACACCCTATCCGCTTTGGGATTTCGCCACCGAAAACAGCGTGACCTCAGAACAGCTGCCGCCGCCCGGCGACAAAACGACGCAGATGAAATATTTCTGGGATACCGACCATTACAAGGACAATGTCGGCGACTGGATCCAGCGGAAGATCCTCGGCCTGCCGGGCGACAAAGGGCCGAATGATTTCGGGATGAAGCTGCAGTAACCTTGTCATCCTGACGCAGCGAAGGGTCTCCTTCTCCTCGTAAATAAAGAGAGATCCTTCGCTGCGCTCAGGATGACAATTTTCAGGACGCCTGATTCTGCTGCTTGTGCTTCTGCCGTTC